>Ga0070707_100007042_pt1 | contig 10426 bp, 13 predicted proteins | sample KBSK5502metaG_FD_65468 | JGI IMG/M metagenome (GOLD analysis project Ga0070707, IMG submission 65468) | Corn, switchgrass and miscanthus rhizosphere microbial communities from Kellogg Biological Station, Michigan, USA - KBS K5-50-2 metaG | ecosystem: Host-associated > Plants > Roots >... | reverse complement strand
CGCCGCTACAGCCCCGATGACATCGGCCGGCTGCACCAGATCATGGCCCTGACCTCCGACGGGCTGAACCTCGCCGGTGTCCGCCGGGTGCTGGAACTCCAGGAAGAGACCCGCCGGCTGCAGGCCGAGATCGACCAGCTCAAAGCCGCCGCCCGCAACGCCAGGCCACGGCACGCCGGCCAAGGGCCAGGAGCCGGGCCCAGACGCGCTGACGCAGGCCCAGCAGCGCCGGGCCGGCCAGCGGGCAGCTGATCAAGATCGCACGCTGCTGGCCATGCACCAGCTTGAGGCAGCCCTAGGCGCCGCCGCCCCACACCGGTAGCAAGCCCGGCGAGGTGTGCCGGGCGCCCGGCGTGCTCGGCGAAGCGGCCCGGGAGGAAGCACGCAACGCGGCCCAGCCCGGCAGCTTGCTGTCTGATATCGCCCGCAGCCAGCCATGGCTGCGTAACCGGGTACGCGGGCTGCGGATCCACTACCGCCAGCTCCAGGACGGGATCGCGGCGCTGGACGACGAGTTGGATACAGCGGCGGGCCAGGCGGTGGACTTCACCGACATCCGCCAGCGCCTGGCCTGGGTGCTGGCCAGGCTGCGGCACTAGCGGGCCCGCGAGCCCAGCCTGATCTACCAGGCCTGCCACGAGTCGTTCGGGTCCGATATCCCCCAGGACGCCGGTGACCAGCCATCGGGCCGGTGACCACGGGGGCCCGCGGTGACCACGGGGGCCCGCGGTGACCACCCCCGGCCGGGCGGGCGACGCAGCCGTGCCAGCGCCGGTTTACCGCAACCGGGCAAAGCTCCTGAGAAACCGTTGCCCGCCTCACCTGCGACAGCGAGATGAAAGTCTGCTGCTGGCCCCAGCGACGGGCCACCGGCCCCGGCGGATGCAGCGCGCCGCCGATGGGCCTCAGGCCGACTTGGGACTGCGTAGCATGTGGACCCGGACTGTCGTGCCAGCCTGCCCGATGCTGATCTCGACCTGATCGCAGACCTGATACACGACCCAAAGCCCACGGCCGCCTCCGGGTGCATCGGGCGCGGGCCCGACCATGCCCGCCTGCGGGTCGGTGATCAGACCCTGGTCCTGCACTTGGCAGATGACCTCATCATCGGTGATCCATATCGTCAGCGTCCCCGGCCTGCTGGTATGAATCAGTGTGTTAGCGGTCAGCTCGGCGACCGCGATCACCAGGTCATTGGCCCGGCCCGGCGGAAGCCCCGCCCGCAGCGCCCGCGCGGCGGTGAACATCCTGACCTCGGCCAAGTTAGCGCGGTAGCGGAGCACCTCGGCATCATCCGGAGGCGTGCTCAGCGTCCCGGCCACCCAGGACCTCAATGCCCTCGGTCGGGTCCACTCTTCCACGCCTGTCCCCCAGACTGCCTGCGCCCGGTCACTGGGCTGCTGCCCAGCACAGGTCATCCCATTCACGGACCCGGGCCGGAGTTGTCCGCATGCCTCGCGGCCCGGGAAATCGCTGGCGGCGGGGCGGTAACCAGGTCGGCGTTTTCCGGTAGCCTGGCCGCATTCCTGCACCTTGAACGCCACAGCGGGCAGGGCCGAAGGGCGGCAGCCGCGCTCGGGCATGTGCCGCTGCTGAGGAGGCCGTGATGACGGCGCATATTGACGAGGAGGCGCTGCGGTCCAGCCTGCAGCGGCTTCATGAGGCGGCGTTCGACGGTGACGTGGCAGGCGTCATGAAGCGCACCGTCGATGCCGTCCATGGCGTATTCGGCTACGGCGGCGCTGGCATCATGTTCATCACCGAGTCCGGGGACCTGTCCTATGTCGCTGCCTCCGACGAAGCCGCCCGCCAGCTCGAAGTGGCTCAGGCGTCCGACGGTCAGGGGCCGTGTTATGAGTCCTATGTGTACGCCCGCGAGGTCGTCAGCGCCGACGTGCACGCCGACCACCGCTGGCCGGAGCTGCGCACCCGGCTATCCGCCCAGGTGCGGGCGGTCGCTGGCACCCCGATCTTGCTCGGCGGCAGTCCGGTCGGCACCTTGAACGTCTACCGCGATGAACCCGTCGAATGGGATAAGTCGGACGTCGATGCACTGATCGCCTACAGCGGCCTCATCGCGGAAGTCCTAGCCGCCGCCCTTGCAGCTCAGGAACACAGCATCGTGGCCGGCCAACTGCAATACGCCCTGGATTACCGGGTGGTCATCGAGCGTGCCGTCGGTTACCTCATGGGTACTCATCGCCTGGATGCGGTAACGGCCTTTGACGTACTGCGCAGGCGGGCGCGCGATTCACGTCGGCGCGTCGCGGATGTAGCCACCGAGATACTCGGCGGTAGTACCGGGCCTGCCAGCGATGACCGAGTCGGTGATCTTCACCCCTCGGACCTGGGCCTGACCGGCCTGCCCAGACCGGAGCCTAGCCCGAAAGTGTAGCCCGCGCGGCGGGCTGCCCGGCCGTTTGCAGGACGGCGCACAGCACGGTAGATTATGCCCCGGTTCCGCCGTGTGTCCGCGGATCGCACCTTCGGAGGTGATGATCTGTGGCACAGAGGGTTCGCGAGCGCGATGAGCTCGTCCCAGCGGGACATTTTCGTTCCCCGCACCGAACAGTGCTGGTTACAGATGAGCCCGCCCAAGCCAGGAGAGCCTGCGGCGACCGCACACATGAGGCCTCGCCAGCACGCCTCCGCCCGGCGGTATCAGCTAGTCCAGCCCATTTCGCCCCATCGGCTGTCATCGCCTGGGCCGGTTACCGCCTCGGGACTCTCGCGAACCGATATCAGCTCGCGGCGCTGCCACCGCCATGTCTCCGGTCACGGCGCTGCCCATCCGGACGTGAGCGCGACCGGTGAATCCGACTACGCATCTAGTTATCGTCACCGAACACCACGGCCAGCGATCAATGCTGCGGTTGCGGGGCGAGCTTGACGTGTCCAACCGCGACCTTCTGCACAGCGCCATCAGCAGGACTCTGGAACACCACCCGCCGCTGCTTGTAGTGGACCTATCCGGTCTTGACTTCACCGACTGCGCTGGCCTGTCGGTCCTGGTCGGGGCCTACAAACGCGTGGCCGGGTGCGGGCACCGGCTCGTCATCACCGGCGCGAAACCGGCCGTCCAGCGGCTGCTGCACCTGACGGGCCTGGATACATACCTGCACCTCAGCACCGCAGAGACCATCAGTGACAACCCAGATGAGGACATCTATACCTAAGAGCAGATCTGAAGGCCCGGAGCAGCGGCAAAGACTTGACTTGGCCAGCGTTACCATCCATCGAGGTTGAAGTGGTACTTGCCGGTCGAGCCTTTCTGTTGCACGAATTTGCCTGCCATGGTTCCTCCTTTCTTATGCGGGCGCCGGTGCCTCTTCACGGCTGGATGGGGACAGTTCGCTGGTGCAGTTGGGGCACCGGCGGGCCTTGGCCGGGATGTCGGTGAAGCAGTCGGGGCAGGTCTTGGTCGCCGGGGACGGCGACGAAGGGGACAGGCGGAACCGGTCGATCATCAGGTTCACCGGCTTGACTACCAGGAAGAACACGGCGCCGCCGACGATCAGCAGCGTGATCACCCGGTTGATGAAATCACCGTAAGCGAAGATAGCGTGGTTGACGGTGAAGTGGAACTTGGTGAAGTCGGGCTTGCCGAACAGCATCGCGATGATCGGGTTGATCAGGTCCGCGACCAGGCCCTGGACCACGCCGGTGAAGGCCACGCCGATGACGATGCCCACCGCCAGGTCGACCACGTTGCCACGCAGGATGAACTGACGGAATTCCGTTAGCAATCGACGCATGATGCATCTCCTCTCCGGGCCGGGCGACGGGTACTTGCGGCATTACGGCATGCCCGGCTGGCGTATCGCCTGACAAGACGGCGGGGCGGCGGGGCCTGCGCTGCTGACCGCAGCCCTGGGCGTATGCCTGCCGGCGCACCCGGTGTCACGGCGCTATGCGGCCTGGCCCAGCATCCGCGGGCACGGCACCCATCCCGCGGCAGTGATCGGCACCGATCCTGCCGCCGATATCGCCGTGCTGCGGGTGAGCGGGCTGCCGGTCTCCCGGCGGTCCGGTTCGGCAACTCCGCGCGCATCGCGGTGGGCAACCAGGTCCTGGCCACCGGCAACGCGCTGGGGCTCGGCGGCAGCCCGACGGTGAGTCAAGGAATCATCTCGGCGACCGGCCGGAGCATCACCGCCGCGGACCAGACCGGGTCGAACCCCGAAAGGCTGCACGGGCTGCTGCAAACCGACGCGCAACTCCGGCGGCCCGCTCGTGGACGCGGCCGGCGCGGTGATCGGCATGGACACCGCCGCTGCCTCCGCCGGGACCGGCAGTGCCAGCCTCGGCTTCGCCATCCCCGCCAGCACGATCCGGGTCGTCGCCGACGAGATCACCGCGCACAAGAGGTTGCCTGGCCTGGTCTTCGGCCATCGCCCTGTCCCGTGCCGGCAAGCAAAGGTGACAACGCCCCCTTCGCGGCACGACCGAGCATCTCTCAGGCAGGTTGTCCGTATGGGTCAGTAGCGTTCACGTGGAAGGTGCTCCTCGAACTTGGAGTGATAAAGGCCTTGACAATCCTTATCGTCCCAGGTCAGGAGCACTTTTCCATTTAGGCGCGCCGCTCAGTCACCAAACCCCGGTGAAAAGACAGGGCTAGCTCGGGGGGACAGTGATGAGGCAGGCTGAAGCGTACGCAGCAGCGCCCAGTTGCCCCGCAGAGGTAACGAGGAGCCGATCGTGACGACCGCCCCTGAGCGAGCCCGCCAGAACGGCCTAAGCGGCTTCAAGGGTGCGCCCGCGGCCGAGCCGCAGGTCCCCGGCCGTACCCCCCGGGCCAAGAGGCGAAGCTGGTTTGCGCGCGATCCCGCCTGGCCCATCGTGGTCCTGCTCGTCGGCTGGCCGCTATGGTGGTGCCTGGGCGTCGGGGACTACTTCGCGATGGTCCTCGCCTTCCCGATGGTTCGCCGGATGTGGCGCTGGCGGGCGTACAACGACAGGACCATCAAGCTCCCGCCCGGGTTCAAGATCTGGTCGCTGTTCCTTCTCGTGACCCTGTTCTCCATCGCGACGATCTCGCTGACCGCGCCAGGAACGGCGCCGAGCCCCACCGGCAGCCGGATCATCTCCTGGATGCTGCGCACCGGCGTCTACTTCGCGGTGACGATCCTGCTCATCTACGCGGGCAACCTGACCGAGGAGGAACTGCCGCGGCGCCGCCTGGCCTGGCTGCTTGGCCTGGTTGGTATTTACACCGTGATCGGCGGGGTGCTCGGCGTGCTCGACCCGCATTTCCAGTTCACCTCGCCGACGTCCTACCTGCTGCCGCACAGTATCCGAAACAACAACGGGACGCTCGGGATGATGCTGCACCCGGGGTTCTCCCAGGTGCAGAACATCCTCGGCTACGCCGTGGGCCGGCCCAGGGCGCCGTTCGACTACACCAACATGTGGGGCAACGTCCTGGCTATCACGCTGCCCTGGCTGATCGTGGCCTGGTGGGCCTATGGCAACCGCAAGGAGCGCCGGAAGACGCTGATCGTCCTGGCGGTCGCGCTGGTTCCGGTTGTCTACTCGCTGGACCGCGGGCTGTGGATCGGCCTTGGCATTTCGGTCCTTTACGTGGCGATCCGGTTCGCCGCCACGGGCAGGCTGGGCCTGCTCGTCAGCCTTTGCAGTGTGCTCGCGCTGATAGCGGTCGTGGTGGTCGTCTCTCCGCTGCAAAGCCTCATCAGCCAGCGGCTGCAGCACGGCAAGAGTGACGCCTCCCGCTCGAACCTGTCCGTGGCCGCCATAGGCGGCGCGGTGGCCTCCCCCGTCATCGGCTACGGGGACACCAGGCACGTACTGGGCGGCCCCAACTCGATCGTGGTCGGCAAGACGGCCAACTGCCACACCTGCGGCTCCCGCGACATCGGCGGCAACGGCCAGTTCTGGATGCTGCTCATCACCAGCGGCATGGTGGGTGCCACGCTGTACTGCTGTTTCTTCCTCTACGGCATCTGGCGGTACTGGCGAGATCCGACGCCCTACGGGATGGTGGGCGTGCTCGTCCTGATTCTGGGCTTCCCGTTCATGATCGTCTACATTGCGGTGGGGCCGCCCCTTGCCTTCACCATGCTCGCTTATGTCCTCCTCTGGAAGAATGACCGGGTACTGCACAAGGAAGCCGAGGAGGCGGCCGCCAATCCGCGGCCCAGCTTCGTACCCAGATAGGTGCACGAGCCGTGGCCTCAAGGGCGCAGGCATGATCGGGTCACCGGGGATGGCAAGCTGGCGCGACCGCGCCAGAGGCGTGATTCATGAATATCGCCTGGTGGCATAGGTTTTCGGCACCCACAGGATGCCTGTCTCCATTTCCTTGGCCAGCGCCGTGAGCGCTTGCTTCAGTCTATTGAGACCGAACTTCCTTAAATAATCGACGCTCTGATAGCAATCAAGGCGGAGAGCGTGTCGGTAGGGCTCCGAGGGTCAGTTCATCGTGGGAATCTGAGCCTCAGATGGCTCGCGAGTTCCGAACGATGTTTTCTCCGGAACCCTCGCCGGTCAACCCAGGCACAAAGTGCTTCTAAGCTTGGCCACGACGCAGTAGCTGGGCCGCCCGCAGCACATAAGAGGGATGAATTCGCGTCGTGATTTGTACCAGCGCGACGTAAGGATGGGGGGACAAGGGCCATCTCGAGAGCGCCCTCAAGGCGTACCTAAGTGCCGACCCCCGCTCACCCAGGGAGGACCGCGCGTAGGCGATCTGACCGAGTATGCGCGCATGCCCGCGACGTGAAGTGGCGATGTCCGGATGCTTGGCTAGCAAGCATTCCAGCCCTTCCGCCGTCTTGTGCGCACCACCCTGATACCACGACGTGCCGTCCTTGCGAATGTCGGCGAGCGGCTGCGCCACCAAGCCGATGCTGCCGACTTTCGCCGCGCGCAGCACCCAGTCGTAGTCCAATCCGTAACTGTAAGGGAGTTCCTCGTCGTAGAGGCCGACCTTGACCAACGCCTCACGGCGCATCACCAGCGTCGAGCAGTGCAACTCTTTCACCCGATTGCGCAGCAGGAGCTGATAGCTGATCCGCTCCTGCCGGCCCGGCCAGTCCGGGGTTCTGTTACCGGGTAGCAGCAGGCGTATGCCCGAGCCCACGACGAGCAGGTCGGGCTCGTCGAGCAGGCGCTTGACCTGGACCTGCAGCTTGTCTGGGTGCCACATATCGTCATCGTCGCACGTTGCTATGTAGTCGCCAGCTGCTAGACCGAGCCCCGTGTTGCGGGCGCCGGCCTCGCCGGGTGTGCAGCGGTTGGCGGCCACACGAACGCTGTGCTGCGCAGTACCCAGGAGCCTTAGGCTCTCGTTGGGCGGCTCTTGGTCGTGTACCACAATGCACTCGATGTCCCCTGGGTAACTCTGGGCGACCACCGCGGCAATCGACTCGCGAACCAGCTCTGGGCGGCCTCGTGTCGTTATGATCACTGAAGCCAGCGGCCAGCCGGGTACGGTGTTCATTCGTCACTGGCTCGCGGTGAGGAGCGTCCCAACGGTCGCCGTCCATGGCGCAGCAACAGCGGCAGGCCAATCGCCGTCACTACAAAGCGGTCACGCCGGGACATCCGCTCGCGCCACGCCTCATCGACCTGGAGCGTGACCACACCACAGCGAAACCTAGAGGGATTGCCGGAGAGGCCATGGCTACGACCAAGTACGACGCATCCCTTGCCGATGGGCGCCGACTGCGATGGGCATAGTGACGGGCCCAGTCCTGCCAGCCCCAACTCGACGGTATGCCGGGGCTGATGCGCGAAGTCCTCATAGCGCATGCGGGTGATAGGTACGCCATAGCCGGACAGCAACTCGGCCTGGCTCTGGCAGGTCACCCACCGCGCAGCGGCGGAGGCCGGCGCCTGGTGCCACATAACCTCGCCTTCTCTTAGCGCCTGCGTGCGCGCCACTTCCCGCTTGCTATTGAGAGCGTGCGACACCGCAGACATCTATGATCTCACGCTACTGCGCGGGTGGCCCAGTGGAATCCGTTCTACTGGGTGACCAACGGGATGCGCGCGTTGTACGCCGGGCGCATCGGAGCGGCGTCGGTATGGGAGAGCCTGGTCATCGTGGCCGTGCTGGCGATGATCTGGTTGGTGCGCATGTTCACGCGCACTGTCCGGTAGTGATGCGCACATCTGCGCGGTGCCGCCCTTTGCAGGTTCCGTTGATCTTCGTGTGCGAGAACAACCAGTACGCCACCAGCCTTCCAATCGAGCGGGCGGCAGCGGGCTCCATTACTGCCCGGGTGGCAGGCTTCAGTATTCCGGGCGGCAGGAATCCCGGAATGGATCCTGTGGTAGTGTTCGCGACCCCACCGCTATCCGCGACGTCATGAAGAGCGAGCGCTGCCCCCCAGGCTGGCAAGCGTCTGGCACACCCGCGCCACGTCGGCCTCGGTCAGCCCCGGGTACATCGGAAGCGACAGCAGCTCCGGGAAGACCCGGTCTGCGGTGCTCAGCTCAGCGCAGTTCTCCGCGCCCACAAGGTCGCGATAGTAGGGCAGGTGGTGAATCGGGATGAAGTGCACCGTAGTTTCTATGCCGACCTGCGCTAGGTAGTCGGCGGCCGCGTCCCGGTGCATCCCGAACGACGGCCGGATCCGGATGATGTACAGGTGCCAGGCATGCGCGCCGTCGGCCGGGCGCGGCGGCAGTGCGATCCCCGGCACGTCAGCCAGGAGCATGTCATAGCGCTCCGCGATCGCGGTGCGGCGTTGCTGCCACTCGCTGAGACGGCGGAGCTGGGCCCGGCCTATCGCCGCTTGGACGTCGGTGAAGTTCGCCTTCAACCCGGGCTCTTCGACCGTGTACCGCCAACTACTCGCCCGGCCGTGCCGCTGCCACGCGTCGCGGCTCATCCCGTGCAGGCGCAACCGCTGCCAGCGCGCCACCAGATCCGCATCGGTGGTGGTGATCGCCCCGCCCTCGCCGATCGGGAGGTTCTTGGTGGCGTAGAAGCTGAAGCACGCGGCACGTGATCGGCTGCCCACGGCGTGGCCTCCCAGGGCGGCACCGAGGCCGTGCGCCGCGTCCTCCACCACGTGCCCGGTGGGAATCCCGGCTGCCGCCGCCAGTTCCGCCGCGTCCACCGGGTAGCCGCCCATGTGCTGGGCCACCATGGCGACCGCACCGTGCCTGGCCGCCGCCTTCGCGACAGCTTCGGCCGACACCGTCAGCGTCGCCTCGTCGGTATCCACCAGGACCGGCCGCAGTTTGGCGTCGACGATCGCCTGGACCGCGCCGCAGAAGGTGAGTGTTGGAGTCAGGACCGGCGCGCCATGCGGCAGGTCCAGGCCGAGCAGCGCGAGCTGGATCGCGGCGGTGCAGGAACTAACTGCGACCGCATACGGGGCACCGACCCACGCGGCGAACTCGCGCTCGAACTCGGCGGACTCGCTTCCGGTCGTCACCCAGCCGCTGGCCAGGACCCGCACTGCAGCCTGCTGCGCCTCCGGCGTGATCTCGGTGCGGCAGAGCGGTACCTTGTCCGCAGCGAACGGGAATGTCCCGGCGACGGGTTCGGTCGGCATTAGAACTCATCCGCGTACGGGCTGGCCAGCGCGAGGCCGAAGTCGTCGATGACCGGCGTATAATCCGGCAGCAGGCCGCCGAGCATGGTCCGGACCAGGTCGTCATCCCCCTGGGCCGCAGCGGCGTACAGGCGGCTAGGGCGGCTCGCGAAGTCATCGGGCAGTGGCTGCGGGCGGGTGGCCCAGATCCTCGGGTTAGCGGTGGGCACGCGCTCCTCCTTCTTGCTGAATAGCCTCTCGTGCAGTTTCTCTCCCCCACGCAAGCCGGTGCGGTTTGTCTGAACATCCGGGACACCGAGTTGCTTGGCGCATACTGGCGGACCAGGTCCACGATCCGTACCGGCTCGCCCATATCCAGCACGAACGTCTCTCCGGAAGTGGCCATCGAGGTGGCGGACAGGACCATTCCCACCGCCTCTTCCACCGTCATGAAGTAGCGGGTGACCTCGGGATCAGTCACGGTCACGGGTTCACCCTGCTCGACCTGCCGGGCGATGGCTGCCAGCAAAGAACCGCGGCTGCCCATGACGTTCCCGAACCACACCGAGCAGAAGAGCATCGTGCTGTCGGCGTGCGCCTGCACGATCATCTCGGCCAGCCCCAGCACCCAGGATGGATTGTGGATCGGCGGCCTTGTGGGTGCAGCTCAGCACCAGCCGTGCGGCGTCGTGCTCAGCCGCCTCCCGTAGTACATTGCGGATGCCGAGGATGTTCGACTTCACGGCCTCGCAGGGACGACGCTCCAGCAACGGCAGGTGCTTGTGTGCTGCGATGTGGAAGACCACATCGGGCCGGGTGAAGCTGAGCACCTGCTGAATCCGGGCCTCGTCCCTGACGTCCGCGATGATAACGCCAGAGCTGTCCAGCAACGCCTGGCCATAAAGTTCGAGCTGAAGCGT
>Ga0070707_100007041_pt1 | contig 10426 bp, 9 predicted proteins | sample KBSK5502metaG_FD_65468 | JGI IMG/M metagenome (GOLD analysis project Ga0070707, IMG submission 65468) | Corn, switchgrass and miscanthus rhizosphere microbial communities from Kellogg Biological Station, Michigan, USA - KBS K5-50-2 metaG | ecosystem: Host-associated > Plants > Roots >... | reverse complement strand
TTAACAAATTCCCAGGGTGGTATCGGGTTATCAGCTTGCCAGAGACCTCGTTTTTCGGTGCGAGCAGCTTGTTCTGACAGGGTATAGATCTCAACGTCTGCTTCGCTCAGACGGCTTTTATAACTGGGATCGTACCAGGCTACGCCGTCGCGAATCATTTGTGCGCCTACGTCTTGACCATTGATTAAGACCTTGCCCAAAAGATTGCCATTCTGGCCTAGTCCGGAGTATTCGACGGATACGAATTTGTCAAATACGAGATCTGTAAGGTGCTGCCTCGCGACGTCACCGAAGGATTGATTGTTTTCGGGCGCGTCGATGCCCTTTAGTCTAACCCTCACGGGACGGTTCAGATTGAAGACTGTGATTATATCGCCGTCATTTATCTCGATGACCTTACCGAATAACGAAGCGGCCTTCACGCTATGCACAGCACAGAGTGGGACTGTCAGCGCCAAAAACAATGTGCAAGCAAGATGGCGCTTCATAGTTGTGGATAGCATCCGGACAAATTGGCTGGAAACTTTTGGGGTTGCCGACGATCAGCAGATGCTAAATCGCGAATTCTTTCGCGAGTTGCAGCTCAGCTTTTCTAAGTTCGAAGCGGGCGCGACCGAGATTACCGTGGGGACCCATAGCGAGCACCACAAAGTAGTCGCGGCTTAGTAGTCGCATGACCAAGATGGCGCTTTCGAGCGACACCACCATCTCGCGCAAACCGCCGAGTCCGATATCAGTACCCGCTCGCTGCGCACTTCGCACCAGCGAGGTAAACTCAGCGGCGGCTACGTCGAGATTTGCTTCGGTACCAGCCTCACCGAGAACCTTTTCCACGGCGATGCCATCCGTGCCCATGATGAGCACACCGAGGCTTCCCTCCGTGCGCTCAATAATGGTCTCAAGCATTTCCTTGAACATCAGTTAACCTCCATTATGGCCTCTTGCCTCCGAGTGAGCCTGGCCTTGCTGAGGGCGTGGCAGTGTCTGGGGCATTAGGAGTGGGAGCACTCAGAAGTTGCGGCGTCGTTGGTGGTACAGACTGCTGTTGTTCCTGTTGCAACTGCGTTGGAGTCGGCGTGTTACTCGCGGGATTACCAAGTGGTACCGGTTGAGGAATCTGGATCGAACGCGGTCCAGTGCTCACGGTACCAGCAGTCGGTCGACCCTGATAGTCGGGGCGATAGATGTGTGGTGTGATAAAGAATAGAATCTCGCTGCTCAAGCGAGTCGTGAGTTTCCGTTTAAACAAATTTCCTAAGACAGGAATTGAAGCGAGTCCAGGCGTGCGTTGCTGTGTGTCCCCTTCCGTATCAGCCAATACACCACCCATGACCGTTGTCCCACCATCCGGAACTAAGACTTCCGATTGCATACGTTGAGTATCAATTCCCGGTACGCCACCAACGGCAATGCCGGTGTTTATCGTGTTGTTTTCAATCGTGACTCTCAGCACGACAGTGCCGACATCAGTAATCTGCGGCGTGATTGATAGACGTAGCGGAACCGAAACGAAGGTTGTCGTTACGACTGCCGTTCCGGCCGCAGCCTGAGTAGTCTGCACCGGTATCTGCGATCCGCTTTCGATTTGAGCCGGACGATTATTCAGGGCGGTAACTCGGGGAGTTGCAACCGTCTTAGCTTGCCCTCTCGACTCGGCAAGCGTCAGCAAAGCACTTATCTGCGCGGTACCGAACAGTCCGGTAGTTAGACCGATGACGGTGCTCGCTGCTGCTGCAGCCAATGATGGATTGGGCTGTGGCGTTCCCGTCAACCCGCCAAAAACTCCGAATGGATTTGGACCAGATCTACCTGCGCCCGAACCAGCGCCAGATCCGGCAGGAAGCGTAGATATGTTGCCGAGACCTCCGTGTCCAAGATTCAAGACACCCGCCGACAACTGTGCTCCAAGATCGCGGCTGAAATTGCGCTGGGCAATCACGATGCGTGTCTCAATCTCGACTTGAGGTTCGGGTTGATCGAGAATTGCAACCAGCTGCCGAATCGCTTCAATGTTTTCTTTAACATCCGTGATGATCAGCGTGTTGCTGCGTCCGTCAACCTCGATTCCGCCGCGGCGTGAGAGCCGGCGCGCGATAATTGGAAGCAAACCTTGATCGCCGCCGCCACCTGTCGCATCACCACCAGCGCCGCCACTAAAACTAAGATTGGTTGCCCCACCGGAAAATCCGCCAGTGGAACCAGCTGCCTGAGCCAGAGTACCCGATGCGCGAGCATAATTAAGCCGGATAAATTCCGTAACCAGAGGTGAAGCTTCCAGACGTGAGTCGTTAATGATCTTCTGAGTTTCGGCTTCCTTCGCGAGCACCTCTGTGGTCGCAACGCGCAGGATGTTGCCATTGACGTCGATCCCTAGCCGATTTGCCTTGAGCACAGCGTCTAGCGCCACGTTCCAGGGTACGTCCTGGACATTGACGGTCACCGGAACTGCCCCTACCGACGAGTCGATAACAAAGTTCACACCGTATTGCTCGGTAATGTAATTCAGGATATCGCGGATATCGGCATTAACAACATTCAGATTAATCGGCTCGCCGACGAATCCAGGTTGGCCATATTGTCGCCCTTGATCTGACTGCCGGTCAGCACGCGAGACGGTGACTGGGGCGGGGGTGGGAGTGGGGAACGGCCGAGGTTTCAACTGACCTTGATTCTGGTCAGCTAAATCAGGAATCGGTGCAGAGCCTGAAGTGTTGGAACAAATTGCCGCCGCGACCGGTGAGTTTTTTGTGGCAGCCAAACTGCTGATGCCCCAGAAGCATACAAGCAACAGGACGAGCGTAGTCCTTATTATGGCTGATTTTCGAGACTGATAAGGCATTGTTCCCTCCTTAGGGGAATGCTGGACGCTACCGCCACGCGCTACGCTCGATTGCCGGGGCAACTTAAGCGCGCGCCGCACAAACGCGGCATCGACCTACGATTACTGTCAAAGGGCAGGGCGTTTTCGTCCTGCACGGGTTAGCTGGCTTAGTCACAAGAACCAAACCAATAAAAGTTATTACGGCTTGGTCGCCGCTGCGGCTTTCTCGTCCTTTGGGGCTTCCACTTCTGAGGCAGAGACCTTCGCCAGGGAATCAACTCCACTAGACTGTCGCAATACTTTGAGTTCTACGGTTCTATCTCGACGCCCATCCGTGAATACTGTTTCATGGCGAAACACGAGTCGATTGTCTTCTATGGCGACTAGTTGCCCGTCATAGAATGGTTCACCAGGATAAATTACATAAGTCAGTTTAATTGGGATTGCTTCCACAATTGCCGCGTATCCTCTCGGCGTACGCGAGATTCCGATAACTTGAAGTTCGCTAAGCAGGAGTGCTGTTGTCGGCTTGGGAGCCGGCATTCTCGCATTCATCGCGGCGACTTTCTGCGCTTTATATCGGGAAATTCGTTCCTGGATTGAAGGAGGTGTAACCTGGCCACTAATCTTCTTTGCGAAACGAGCCGGGTCATATTTTTTAAAAGGATCACGGCCGGAGTCAGTCGAGTTTTTTTTCACCACTGACTTCTTAGCCTGGTCCTCCTGGGCAACTGCAGTGATTACCGCTCCATTTATTGCGATGGCCGCACAGCTAAGCAGGAGACCTAGTCGGAACTTTAATCTTTTGTCGTGCATCATGATCATTTCACTTCCTTGTGTGCATTGGTCGCTGTGAAAGAACTACTTTGCGGGCGGTACAGCTGCGGGGGGTTGTCCTGGAGACACGGGCTTCGGGTTAGCTTGTTTCTGGAGGCTCTCGGCCGACACGTAGTAGGCTGTCAAGTCGAATCTGGCATTAACAGTTTTGCCTGATTGCTGGTTGTCGAGCTGTCTCAGTTCGAAATTCGTGACGGAGACAATTCGCTGATAGTGAGCGAGCTGCTCAAAGAAGGCTCGTAGCGCGGCGAACGAACTGGTTACATTGACCTCAATCTTCTTGCCACTGTAGTTGTCCTGTTGCAAATCAGCCCCCGGGTTGAATCTTGTGAGGGTGAGGCCGTTGTTCTTGGCTCGGTCCTGAAGTCCCTGCAGTACCATCGTCAATTCGCGCTGTTCAGGAAGCAACGCCTTTAGCTCGTCGTATTCTTCTTCCCTGGCCTTATAGATAGCGCGAAACTCATTCAGCCGCTGTGAAGCTATCTGCGCCTGAGCGTTTTTCGCCAGCACCTCCGCAATTTCAGTTTGCATCGCCTGGGTCTCGATACGTGTACCGCGGGTCACAAAGTACCAGAACCCCGCATAGAGAGTTACAGCTACCACTACAAACGCGGTAAGCCGCAGGTACCATGGGAGGGCTTGAATCTTGCCGACTTTCATCTGTTCGTTCCTTTGTTGGAAAAGTTCTTTATGCCAAGTAGGTGGGGCAGGTCGACTTTACTTCTTCATCGCGACCTGGCTGGCAGACGTTGCAGCGGTCGGTTGTGACTGAGACTTAGGCCGCGCGTAATTACACTTAACTATAAAGCTTACAATTTCCGGTTTCTCTAAAAGCCCCACCTCACCAGCAGACGTGGTCGGACCCGTGGCGCTGTTTGCCGATGACTTCGCGTCTTCACGAGTCGTCTCGATGTTCAGGTTACTGAAGAGTCCACCTGAGAATTCGAGACTCTGGCCAAAACGCGTTACAGCGTATTCGTTCGGCGATTCGCCCTTTATTGTGACCTCGCTGTCCTTTTGGTCAATGCTTTTCAAGTAGAGTTCCGGAACGGCGTCGAAGCGGGCTTTGATTTCGTGCAGAACCGCAGTCGGGCCTTGCTGTGACTCGCGCAAACTCTTGATAGCATCAATGCGGGTCTGAATGTCTTTAGCTTTCTTTTCCAACTCCGCGTGTTCTTTGTTTATTGCAAGCATCTGTTGATTGATGCGTTTCTGGTTCTCCAGTTCTTTTTGGGCAGCACTATGAGCCGCGTTTGAGCTGACATACTCGTAACCGGCGCCAAGCACCAGCATTCCAAAGACAGTAAGTGCCAGCAGCAAGGTCTGGATCATCGGACTCGCGACCTTGTCCTCTACTAGAGCAACTCCCTTTGGCCGATCAGTAACAGATTCGAGTAGGTTAATCTTGATCATGCTGCATCGACTCCTCTCAGGGCGAGACCAACCGCAACAGCCATCTCGGGAACGATCTCTCGCATGTAATCTGGATCAAATTTCGCTGGATCAACCTGTATCTGTCGGAAAGGATCAAAGACTTCAACTGGAATTTCGAAACGCTTTGCCAGATACTCGCCCAGACCGGGGAGCTTAGAACCACCACCGGCCAGCAAGATCTTTTGTATTGCTACTTCGCCTTCTTCGGCGGTTGCGCGATAGAAATCCATCGTCTTCCGTACTTCAAGCGCCAGGATCTCAGATACTGTTTCAATAATCGGCTGAATCGGTCGCTCTTCTATGCCTTCCGGAATTGGACCGCCACGCTTCACTGCTTCCGCCTGTTCAAAACTCAGACCAAACTCCTTTTGCAGCATGCTTGTGTATTGACTGCCACCTACGGACGCATCGCGAGCGAATACTGAGCGCGTGCCGTTCAGGATGTTGATGTTCATGGTCGAAGCACCAATGTTCAGCAGGGCGACGATTTCACCAACCTTGGGTTGATAGTTCGCCTCATAACAATTCTGTAAAGCAAACGCATCTACATCGATAATGATTGGCTGTTTTCCCGCGAGTTGAATAGCCTGCTTCACATTCGCAATCTTGTCGCTCTTGCAAGCCGCCATCAGCACGTGCATGGATTCAGAGGAATTACCTGTGAGTTGATAGTCGAGATTTACGTCAGCGATGTCGAAGGGGATATGCTCTTCCGCATGCCAACTAAACGACTCCTGAAGTTCGTCTTCGCTCATCTGCGGCAAAACAATGTTCTTGACAATAACGGAGTGACCACTAACTCCAGCGGCTACTCTATTCGTCTTGATCTGATGCTCGCTAAAAATGTTTGAGATGACATTGGATACATTGTTGAGTTCCATTATCTGGCCATCAACAATCGTGTCGGTCTGAAGGTTTTCGTAGCCCAGGTTGAGGAGTTGTAAATTTCCGCCCTTCCTACTGAGTTCCACGGCCTTGACTGAACTTGAGCCAATGTCCAAGCCAACAAGATTCTTTTTTCCCATACCTCTTTTGAACATAGTTAATTATTCCTCGCGATGTGAGGGCGCATTCGGTTGAGTCGACGAAGCCGGGCACGCGCTTTTCGTGCTCTTGGCATTTGTCCTTTAGCCGATCTAGAGATTGAGCAATAGGTGGTTGGTTTCAAAGTTAATATCCTCTCTGGGAGGTAATCAATCGTGACACCAATCTCTGAGGCAGAAGCGCCTCGGCGGGTATCATTTGAAAAACTGTAGGTGAAATCTACTGCGGGAGGAATGAAGCTCATTCGGAAACCCAGCCAAGTTGGTCCTCACCAACTTCTGTAGGCTTTGCGACCTCCGCTCGCGCGAAGTGTGCCATTTTCGTGCTTCAAAGACTTAACGGAGAAACTTCCGTTATTAGAGTCATCAAGGCGGGCAGCTTGATTGGAAGGCAACTCACAGAGGCCGCCAACGTTGTCAGAGTACCGCAGGCACTCAACAATGTCAACCGCTATTTTTACGCGTTTAACTCTTTATTTTGGCTAGGGTAACACGGGCAAACGTAGCGTTAGAGGGCCCTTTTCTGGAACGCGTGTCAAGCATTTCCACAATTGATGGGACGCGTTTCCAGTACCTATATAGACTCTTTCACTTTCACGGTTTTTGCCGGCACACCAACCACGATATGGTTAGGTTGGACGTCATGTGTAACAACGGCGCCGGTTCCGATCAGCGCGTGTTCACCAATCTGGGCGCCCGCAAGAATGGTCGCATGATAGGTCACGCGAACACCGTCGCCAATACGCGTTGTTGGAGTGTAAATCCTATGGATGTCGTAGATGTCGTGGCTGTGTGAATAGATATTTGCATAGTCTGAAATCGAAACGTTGTTGCCGATGTCGATTCCGCCCCGGTCATCGAGCAGCACGTGCCGGTGGACTACCACGTTATCGCCAAAAGAAAGGTTGTAGCCAAATGACCACTCCACAAGATGCCAGCATTTGAAATTTTCGCCTACTCGACGAAAAATGAGAGGCGCTAACATCCTCCGGAAGCGATGACCCAGAAGCGCATTCTGTCCGAGGGGAGAGCGATCGAACATTTGCCATAACCAGATAAACGGCTTGCGCTCGGCATAGAGCTTCGCATCGATGTCGGAATAATACTCAGGCTCAGTGGTTATGTTGCGCGGATCCAGCGAATGGACGACAACTCTAGCAGGCAAGGTCAGGTCGTTCAATTCGGTACGAGAGCTACTATGACCGGAGGCGGTCGAATAGATATCAAACAGCGTATCCCTGACAACCTCATTGGGATCTTTACGTCCGTCAGTCAAGGAGCGATGCAGCTCCTCAAGGAAGGCCTGGTAGTCCTTCTCTGCCAGGGCCTGTGCAGACAATTCACGATAAGTCATAAGCTTTTTCCAAGCGCTTCCTTAACACTGGCGAGCTGTCTTGATGGAATGAAGGTCAAAGTATCACAGGGATCCAAGCTGCATCAATTGGAAAACTCGTTGCCAGTTCTTCTCTTGACTGCTGCCAGAAGGATGTTTCTGGCTTATTCTTCAACTTGCCTCTCCAGCATCGTAAAGCTAGGATGCCCGCTACATGAAGCTCATATGGCGCGTGGTAATTGCTTCGCTTTTCATCATTTTGATGCTGGCGGTTTTGGTCTGGTGGAACCTGCCCAGGAAGGTCGACATGGCTGAATATGCCCCAGCCGACTCTTTCGTTTATCTGCAAGTCGATAGCCTGAATCAGCTTGCGACAGCGCTGGAACAAAACGAAACCTGGAAGATACTTGGACCAACTCTGGATATCCAAATGGGTACGGGAGGCCGTTGGTTGTCTACAGCGGCGTGGGCTGGAATTGCTCCAACCGATAGCGTGATTTTATCTCGCGCTCAGATGGCGCTGGTAATCGTTGGCATGAACACTACGGAGGAAGCAGACACCCTGAAGATCAGACCCGAGGCCGCGCTGATCGTGGAGACGCACACCTCACAAAGAAGGATTCGGTCAACAGCGATCGAGGCGGTTAAGCGGATTGCGCAATTTGCTTATGGCCAACCAACCTGCACCCAACATATCGAGGGTGCAGAGTATATAGAATGCATGGCTCCGCAAGGTGACCGGAGAATAGTCGCAGCTTTGGAAGGTACTCTGGTTGTGGTTGGTAATAGTAAGAAGGCCGTTCAAATCTGCCTGGAGGTCCATCGAGGACAACGGCCCAGTCTGAAAACCGATGCCGACATGCTTGCGATGCGCTCAAAGGTAAGTACCGACAAGTCTCTGGCCTTTGGCTACATTTCTTCGGCAAACGCGGCCAAGTTGTTTTCCCTGGGCGCACCACTTCTTATTGGAAAAGCTCCGGGAGATCATCAGTTGGAGCAGATTCTTGCGGTTAGCGCGGCCAAGATTCTGCGCGGTATTGCCTGGAGTTCGGTTTCGGCCGCGGGCGGAATAGAGGATCGATTTCTATTCTCACTTGAACCATCTGTTCTCTCGGGTTTGGGACCGGCCTTCGACACGGCGCAAGTCGGAGATGAATTCTGGAAACTTGTTCCTGAAACGTTCCAATCACTAACAAACTACCGCACTCAGAATCCGCAGGCCGCATGGGTCGCAATGGATTCGGCTGTATCTTCCAAGCTCGACGCCCTGTCGGCCGTAGTGTTCGCTTCACTTTTAAAGTCGGCCTTATCCGTTTATGGGATAACAGACCGGCAGGAATTGCTGGCTACGCTCGCTCCTCCTCTCGTAACATTGCGGACCGACCCAGGGGCCGAAGGGTCCATCCTTATCGCTCGAGTTCGCGACCGGCAGGCACTTCGACGCTTGCTCGCTAAACAGCTCTTCTCAGGTAATCGCGGCCAGATTATGGAAGGGGTGCAGTCTGATCCAGACTCGAGCAAAGAATTTGCGGCTGTATTCGTAAACGACTACGTACTTGTTGGGAAGACCGAAAACGTCAAGCGCTGTGTTGTTGCTGTTCGAAATAATCAGATCATATCTGCAGGAACAAAGCTTCAGCGTTTCATACACTTTGCTCCAAACAGCGCCGCAACGATTGTTACATTCACAAACGATGAGCCACGCCTGAACAGTGTCATATCAGTCTTGTCTGCTCTCAAAGGTCAAGCGCCTTCGCCAGAAAAAGCGGAAGTGCTGAGAAGAGTCGTCAAAGATGCCGCCTTTGCTGCCACCGAGACGACGCTATCTACGATAGGGATCGAGAGAAGGACGCGCTCGGCCCTCGGCCAGTTCAGCACGCTATTTTCTCTTCTCGAATCCAACCATTCCACCACTTCGCCGCGCGAACCATGAAGACCTGAATCGTACCAGAGATCAAACATATGGCACGTCCTCTGTTAATTGGCACTGGAAACCCGGGAAAGCTTATTGAGATCAAGACCATTGTCGGAACGTTGCTCTTTGAGTTTCATTCTCTCAACGAATTCAGGGGTGTAACAACTGCTGCTGAGAATGGCAAGTCGTACATCGAAAATGCGATTGCCAAAGCTCGTTATTACGCTGTCGAAACCGGTCTGTGCACGCTGGCGGACGATTCCGGATTGGAACTCGATGCGCTCGGTGGCGCGCCAGGTGTCTTTTCCGCGCGATATGCGGGCGAGGGAGCGTCAGATGAGGAGCGGAGAGCGTTGCTTCTTACAGAGCTTTCTCAGACCGATGACGACCAGCGGGGAGCGCAGTTTATATGTGCGGTCGCAATAGCAAATCCAAATGGAGAACTCATGAGCACCTCGGAGGGAATCTGTAGGGGCAGGGTAACGAGAATAGAGAAAGGTCATGGCGGATTTGGTTACGATCCTTTGTTCGTCCCTGACGGTTACACTCAGACCTTTGCTGAACTGCCAGAGTCAATTAAAAACCGGATCAGTCATCGAGCGCGAGCGTTGTTGGCTTGTCGAGATTTGTTGATGCGAGAAGCGGGCAAACTTGACCCGGCCATTTCTGCCTCATAGAATGCTTGACCTGCGGAGCAGACTGTCTCTTCAATTTCGGGGCGTAGCACAGCCTGGTAGTGCGCTCGGTTTGGGACCGAGAGGTCGGAGGTTCGAATCCTCTCGCCCCGACCATACATATCAGCAACTTACGGCTGCCACCACTGGCGGCCGTATCTCTTGTGTGGGAGATTTGTGAGCAAAATTCTGAGAACGCACATTTCTCTGAAGCTGGACGGCGCGAATGTATCGCATCGTCGTCTTCAAATCCTTGTGGCCCATCAGAGTCATTATTGTATAAGAGGGCGCCGCTGAGAAATACGATTCACCCTTCGATACATAAAAACGTTTCAAGATCTATCCAAGTTCCAGATTTGGAGGGCGTAT
>Ga0070707_100007038_pt1 | contig 10436 bp, 11 predicted proteins | sample KBSK5502metaG_FD_65468 | JGI IMG/M metagenome (GOLD analysis project Ga0070707, IMG submission 65468) | Corn, switchgrass and miscanthus rhizosphere microbial communities from Kellogg Biological Station, Michigan, USA - KBS K5-50-2 metaG | ecosystem: Host-associated > Plants > Roots >... | reverse complement strand
CGGGGTCTTCGCGAAAAATCGCCGCCTCGAGCTGGCGCAGCCCAGGGCCAGGTTCGAGCCCCAACTCCTCCGCGAACAGCGAGCGTGTCTTGCGGTAGGCCTCGAGAGCGTCCGCGCGGCGGCCCGCTCGGTAGAGCGCAAGCATCAGGAAACCGCGCAGGCGCTCACGGAACGGGTTGGCGGCGATGACCTCTTCCAACTCGGCGACGAGATCCCCGCCTCGTCGCAGAGAAAGCTCAGCCTCGACGCGGTCCTCGATCGCCTGAGTACGCAGCTCTTCGAGCGCCGCGATGGCTCGCTGGGCGAAAGGCTCGTAAGTGAAGTCGGCGAGCGCTGGACCGCGCCATATGCTGAGCGCATCGGACAGGATCTCGGGTCGCTCGTCCGGCGCGGCGCCGCGCGCGCGGTCGAGGAGGCCTTTGAACCGATTGGCGTCGATCGATTCCGGGGGGATCGCGAGGCAGTATCCAGTCCCAGCGGTCTTCAAGATTGCCGATGGTCCACCCTTCGCCCTCGCGGGTTCGAGCGATCTCCGGAGTCGAGAGACGAGGCCCTGGACGACAGTGCCTGCAGTCCGAGGGGGGTCCTCTCCCCACAGTTCGTCGATGATCCGCTCGGCGGCGACCGGTTCCCCCACATGGAGGATCAAAAGGGCAAGCAGGGAGCGCGCGCGGCCGGTCGGGATCTCGACCCGACGGGCCTCGTCGCGGACCTCGGTCGCCCCCAGGATGCCGAAGTTCATTCGACTGCCGGAGAGCCTAACGCGTATCACGCCGCCTCGCCCTCTGGCCCGTTAGCGGTTCGTTAGCGGTCCGATTCAGTATTTGGCGAGCAGGGCCGGAAAACCTCAGACGCCCGGTCCGTTCAAAACGGAAACGTCTCCTCTGAGGAGAAGGGAGAAGATCGAAATGGCACCCTTGATCTACGTGGGCACGACGAGAGTCAAGCCAGGAAAGCTCGCGGCTCTCCGCAAGCAGCTATCTGAGTTGGTCGATTTCGTGGAGACGAACGAACCGCGAATGATCGCCTTCCACCTTTATCTCGACGAGCCCGGAGAAAAGCTCACCATCGTGCAAGTCCATCCGGATTCGGCGTCGATGGAGTTCCATATGCAGGTCAACGCGAAGCATTTCGCGACGGCATTCGACAACCTCGATACCGCGATCAGCGAGCAGTACTTCGGCAAGATCTCGGACGGACTTGCGACCGAGCTGGCCAAGTGGGACGACCCCGCGGTCGCCACAACATACATGCCGGTTCATGAAGGCGGTTTCACCCGCAGCAGCGTCAGATAGCCACCGGGTCGAGGAGGTAGGAACAATGCTCAGCACATCGGGGTCCACGTCCATCGCCCGGCCCGCCGCGGAGGTCTTCGCCTTCATCAGCGACGTTCGCAACGATCCGCGATGGCATACCGACGTGCTGGCGGCGAAGCTGATTGAAGGCACCGCCGTCGACGGGCACTCAATGTTCGAGATCGAGACGAAGCCCGTCATGGGAGTGTCCGGCGGAACCGTCGCGGTGTCGCAGTACGAGCCGCCGAGCCGCATCGTCTTCGATGTGCGGATGGGAAAGCTTCAGCCCACCACCACTTTCACGGTCGTTCCGGACGCCACGGGCTGTCGGGTCACGCGCCGGATCGATATGGAGCTGCAGGGCCTGATGCGGGCGATGGCGCCATTCATGCGCGGGATGATGAGCAAACGTAACGACGTGTTTCTCGCGAACCTCCGGCGCGTGCTCGAGGACAAGCCAGAGCCGATCCTCTAGGCGAGCGCAAAGGCGCGAAGGCAATCGGCTATGAGCGAGCTGCCAGCACCAGCCGGACATCTATACGAATGCCGTTCGCATGACGCGATGATCGTTGGCGCCTCAGGCGCCCGCCGGCGATATCACCTCGCTAGATCCCGAGCGCTGCTCGGTCGACCGTGCCGAGCACTTGCTGCTGGTAGTAGATAGGCCCGCCCTCGTCGCCAGTCACGTTCGACTGATAGTGCGTCGAGACGAAAAGGCTATAGATGTTCTTGGCCGAGATGGCGAGACCGAAGTAGTCGCCGATGAAGCCGCGCCCGTTCGGGCACGGATCGCGCGCCCCGGTGCACGGGTACTGCGACAACCCGCCGAGGTGTTGCCCCGGCTGCTCGGGATCCCACGCAAACTGGGTGACGCGCAGGTTCGTCCCGACGGACACGGCGCCGCTGCCGCTGTCCTTGTAGGCCTGGAGCGAGACATCAATGCAGAAGTTCGTCCGCCCGACGTCGGCCGCCAGGACGCTTGCGTCGTCGGGGCACGCCTGCCGGCGGTCGTAGAACTCGATCGCGACCGCCCCGCCCGGACCTGCGGCCACCTCCGGCTGGAACTGGTCGGTGGGGACGCCTGCCGCATCTACGTTGTCGTTCACCCTGACAGGCGCCGACCACGTGGAGCCGGCGTCGCTCGACTGCGTGAACTTGATGTCCATCTGCCCCAGCGTCGTGTCCCAGTCCTCGTAGACCAGGTAGAGGTGGCCGGCGTGCGTGGGGCTGGCCACGAAGCTCTCGGTGATCCCATCGCGGAATCTCGTGTTGGGGAGGGCGGCGATCGGGATCATGCTCGGAGTGGCGACGGCCACGAACGGCGCAAAGGTCTGGCCGTCGTCGGTGGAGCGGGTGACGAAGATGGTCGAAGGGCCTCCGTTGGGCGGGAAGGAGACGACCGCGATGTAGAGATCGCCGACCGCGTCGATCTCGGGATAGACATAGGTCGCCGCTGCAGTTACCTGCGACGGAGGGCTGATCGTCACCGCCTTCGCGAAGGTCTCGCCGCGGTCGCGGGAGACCGCGAGCCGTACCTTCGTTCCAGCGCCGTTCGAGGAGCCGTTGAAGACCGCCCACGCCGCGTACACGTGGTCCTGGTTGGGGCTGCCGACGATGTGGTTGACCGCAATCCACTGCTTGTCCTCGACGTGGCCGGCCTGCCGGGCCGAGGCCTTGTTAGGCGGCTCGAGTGGCTGGCCGCCGTTGCCCTTGACCCAGGTCACGCCCAGGTCATCGCTGAAGGACACGTCGATCTCGCCGTCCGGGTGCAGCCTGGACGCGTCCCAGAAGGCGTTGAACGGCAGCATTACCTGGTAGACGCGACCCTTGGTGTCGAAGTCGAGGTTGGGGTCGGTGGTGTCGGTCCAGCTCGGCGGCATCGCCTGGGTGCCGGTCGACAAGCAGTCGTAGCCCTGGACCTGGTTGTTGCCGCTCGGGATTCCGTTCAGGATCTGGTGCGCGCCCAGGTAGAACATATAGAAGGTCGAGAACTTGTCGAAGAAGAACTTCGACGAGCCGACCAGGTTCTCGCTGTTGGGTTGGAGCGCGATCCAGGACTCGGAATGGTTCGCGTTGAACGGGCCGGACCCGCAGGTGCCTGCGACGGGAACCCTCGAGCCGGCTGGAATCGGATAGCCGCCGCCGCTGGTGGGCGAGCTTGCTACCTGGTTCGTACCGATCAAGTCCCACGTCCCAGCGGAGACATTTGCCGCCGGCGTGATTGCCGCGGGTGCGACTACGGCCAGCGCGGCGGCGGCTGCAGCGATGGATCTCCTCACGTTCTCTCCCCCTTCGTTTGGAAGAACCGACTCCAGTCCGCTCCTTTTCATATCACGGATCGGTGCCTCTACGTCTGGGGCTTCGATGGTGACACTAGCTACCCATGCGACTAACGGGCGCCGCTACGCGATTTGAGTGCTCTGCTACCTGCTGTAATCAGCTGGTATCACGGCATCACAGCCCGAGGTACGCACGGCGCACGCCCCGGTCGTCGCGAATTTCGGCAGCGGTCCCGCTGAGGGCAACCCGTCCGTTTTCGAGCACGTATGCACGATCTGCCACGTCCAACGCAACGAGCACGTCCTGCTCGACCAGGATCAGGGCGGTGCCCTGGCGATTGATCTCCTGAATGACGTCGATCAACCGATCGACAACGTTGGGGGCGAGGCCGAGCGACAGCTCATCAACCATCAGGAGCTTGGGCCGAGCCATCAATCCACGCCCGATGGCGACCATCTGCTGCTCTCCTCCGGACAGCGTGCCCGCCTCGCGGGACAGCTTGTCCTTCAGAGCCGGGAAGAGATCGACGACTCGTGCGACATCGTTCCGGACGTCCTGATCACGTCGAAGGTAAGCGCCAAGCAGCAGGTTTCTCTCGACTGACATGGTCCCGAACAAGCGCCGGCCCTGCGGCACGTGAGACACCCCCTTCTGCACGAGGGCCTCGGGCCGGGCGTTGGTGACGTCCTCGCCCGCAAAAGTTATGGCTCCGGAGGTGGCGCGGACCAGACCGCTCGCAACGCCGAGAAATGTCGATTTCCCCGCTCCGTTTGCGCCGACGAGGGCGACCAGCTCGCCGGTGCCGATGTCGAAGTCGACACCGAACAGCACCGGCCCCGCGTTGAATCCGGCCGTCAGACCGCGCACCTTCAGCAGCGGCTCTAGAGTCGCGATCATCGGGCGTCCTGGGGCCCGTCACTGGCGCGCAGGCGTTTCGCATAGCGCTCGCCCAGATAGGCCTGGATGACCCGCTCGTCGCGCAAGACGACCTCGGGCTCACCTTCGGCCAGGACCTGGCCGAAGTGGAGGACTATCGCGCGCCTGCAGAGGCCAATGATCACCCGCATGACGTGCTCGATCACTAGCACCGTCACTCCCGTGGCATGAACCGCCCGCACCATCTCAAGCGCCTCGTCGATCTCCACGTTGTTCAGCCCGGCCATCACCTCGTCGAGCAGAAGGAGCTGCGGCCTGGTCGCCACCGCCCGAGCCACTTCGAGCCGTTTGCGATCGGGGATGGTCAGGGCGGACACGGGGTAAGCGGCTTTGTCGTTCAAACCGACCAGCTCCAATACCTGTTCAGCAATTTCGAAGGCCTCCTTCGGTCCACGTCTTGCGGCGGCGCTGCCGAACAGGGCGCCGACGGCTGCGTTCTCCCGCACGGTCATCGAGCCGAAAGGCCGGACGATCTGAAAGGTGCGACCGATGCCCAGTTTCGCAATCCGATGCGGCGCCATTCCCGTGATCGAAACGCCCTCCCACCGGATGTCCCCGCCGTCGAGCCGGTGTACTCCATTGATGCAGTTGAGGAGGGTCGTCTTGCCGGCGCCGTTGGGTCCGATCACGCCCAGGATCTCGCCCTTCTCCACCTGGAAGGTGACGCCGTCGACGGCAGCGACACCGCCGAAACGCTTGACGACGCGACGCAGCTCGAGCTGCGGTGCCGCCGCGTTCACAACGACGTGTCTCGAAGCGACCGCCTCAGGGAAGACAGGCTCAGACGGCTGCGCCCGCCGAAGAAGTCGATGACTCCACGGGGCACGAAGATCACCACCATCACCAGGAGCAGGCCAAGAATCACCTGGGCGAGGATTGGACGCACCGTTTCGGAGACGAACGGGATCTCGAACGAAATTGGCAGCGTGCCCCCCAGAAACTGGATGAGAAGTTGTAACAGGACGGCGCCGGCAGCCGGGCCGAATATGGTGCCGGTACCACCGAGCAACGCCATCAAGATCATCTGCACGTTGTATTCGATGGGAAACGAGTTCTCCTGGTTGATGAACACGTTCCACTGGGAGAAGATCCCTCCCGCCAGTCCGGTCAGCGCTGCAGCCAGCGCAAAGGCCGCGACTTTGTATGCGGTGGTGTTGACGCCGATGACAGCCGCGGCGTCTTCGTTCTCGCGGATGGCGATCAGGCCGTAGCCGAACCGACTCCGGAGCACTAACCATGTCACAGCGATGGAAATCGCGGCTGCGCCGCACATGAGGTAGAAGAAGAAAAGGCCGCGGTTGTCGATGGCATCGATGGGTAAAAAGAGCCCCGTCGCACCGCCGAAAAGCGGCTGGCCCGCGTAATCGATGTTCTGCACCAGCTCACCGACCGCCACGCCGACGCCCAGGCTGGCGACGGCGAAGTAGTGACCGCGCAGCCGGAGAAGCGGGATTCCGATCAAGGCCGCGAACGCGGATGAGAGGACCGGCGCCAGCGGCAACGAAAGCAGGAACGGCCACTTCGCCTTGGCGATCAGCATCCCCGTGGTGTATGCGCCGATGCCGAAGAACGCCACGTTGCCGAAGGCCGCATAGCCCGTGATCCCGCCGATGATGTTCCAGGCGGTCGCCATCACGACGAACATCGCGATGATCGTCGCGAGCCGGAACCACAGCCGGTCCGCGAGTAATGGCACACCCGCCGACTGCACCGCGTCGAGGGAGGTCAGAGGGGCGAGCAGCGCGTAGGCGGCGACAGCGGCGCCGAGAATCACAAACGCTCGCTTCCAGCGGGCGCTGGATTCGGTCCTGGCGATCACCTGAGCCGGCCCATGATGCCCTGGGGGCGGGTCACCAGAACGACCACCATGAGGCCGAAGGCGATCGCGTTGGCGAAGACGGACCCGGATCCGGGGAGCGACTGGCCGAAAGCCTCGACCAGGCCGAACGCGAGGCCACCGACCACGGTGGCGCTGACCCTCCCGAGCCCGCCCAGGATCACGACCACGAAGGCCTGCAGCGTATATGGCTCGCCGGCTGTCGGCGTGATGGCCTGGATCATCGCGATCAGGCCACCGGCTACGCCCGCGCACGCCGCGCCCAACCCGTAGGTGACGCCGTAGGCGTGGCGGAGGTCGATGCCCACCAGTTGGGCCGCGTCACGATCGGCCGCGATCGCGTTGATGGCCAGGCCGATCCGGGTCCGGTTCAGGATGAAGGCGAGGCTCGCGGCCAGCAGGATGGCGACCGCAAGTGAGATGAGTCGGACGTAGGGGATCACCACGCTGCCGAGCTCGAGGCCCTCGCCGGAATACGCCGGCGTGACCGAGCGGAAGTCCGAGCCGAAGATGAGAAGCAGTACGTTGACGATCACCAGGTTCAACCCGAAGGTGAGCAGGAAGGTGAACAACAGCGGCGCTCGGATGATCCTGTTGATCACCCCGCGCTGGAGCGCGTAGCCGAGCACGAACAGCGCGACCGCGTTCACCGGCAGCGTCAGGAATGGATCCAGGTGAAGGTCGGTGAACAGCTGCCAGGTCAGGTAGCCGCCGACGATCACCAGGGCGCCGTGGGCCAGGTTGACGATGTTGAGCACGCCCCATACCAGCCCGAAGCCCACGCCCACCGCGACATAGACGCCTCCGGCCAGCAGGCCGAGGATGACCAGCTGCGCGACGTCGGCCAACGCCTAGCGGTGTCTCGTCAGCGCTGGTCCCACGGCGGAGTCGGGTATTTGGGCTGGGCGTCGGACACGTCTGCGGGGAACACGGTGTGGTGCTGGCCGCCCTGTATCTGCTCGACGACCATGGGCTTGTAGATGTTGATTCCCCGGCTGTCGAACTTCACCTGTCCGAAGAAGACCGTCACGTCCAGCTTGGCCAATTGGTCGCGAACCTTTTTGGGGTCAAGCGAGTTGGCGTTCTCGATGGCGCGCTGCAACGCCAGGCAGGCGGCGGTCGACTCGGCGACGTGGTAATCGGGATCGCCCAGGCCAGGATATTTCGATTTGTAGGCTGCGACGTACTCAGCGGAAGTCAGGTAAAAGGCCGGTTTGTACTTGACCTGCGGAGTCCACTGCGAACCGCCGTAGACGTAGTCCGCATCTTTGCCGAGCGCGGTGATGAAGTCCGGTGTGGACGGGCCGACTGAATAGGCGAACACTTTCGCGTTCAGCTTTTGCTCCTTGGCCGCCTTGTTGATGGCGATGGCCTCCGTGAGGTGGCCGGAGTTCAGCACGATGTCCGGGTTGGCAGCCTTCGCCGCCTGCACTTCCGCCGAGAGGTTGGTGGCTCCGTTCTTGTACTTCTTGAACACCGCGACCGTCATGCCCTTGGTGGGCGCGTAGTCGTTGATCGCGTTGGCCACCTCGAGACTGAAGTTGTCATCCGCGCTGAGCATCGCGATCGTCGTCGGCTTGGGGTTGAACGTGGCGGCCATGTCGATCACGCCCTCGAGGTACTTGTTGGCCGGGCTGAGCACGCCGAAGGTGTACTTGTAGCCCTGGTTGAAAATCGCCTGAGCTGCCCCGTTCGCCTCGACCATCGGGATCTGGTTCTGCTCAGCGATCGCGGCGTCAGTGGCCGTCGCGGCGCTGCCATACGGACCGAGCAGGAAGTTCGCCTTGTCCTCTGTGATGAGCTTCTGCATCAGCACCGCCGACTGGTTGGCGCTGCTGGTGTCGTCGTAGAACTTGATCGTGACCGGGTGTTTGACTCCGTTCACCAAAATGCCGCCGCGCGCGTTGATCCAGTCACTCCAAAGGTTGTAGCCCTGCTGCGTAAGAGCTGACTCCTTGGCCAGGGACCCCGTCAGCCCAAGCGGAGCGCCCAGGACGATTGTCGAACCTGTGGTTGGGGCCGAACCGCTGCTCCCGCATGCCGCAGCAGCTAGCGCTACGAACCCTAGCAAGGCAAAGATTCGGATCTTCATGGCCAGTCTCTCCCCCGTTAGACGCGTGCCCAGTTGGAAAATTCTAGTCCGCTAATGGAGGAGCGCCTCAATGTCGCCTGGTGGCTCGAGGATTCTTGCAGTCATACCCAGTCCGGCCCGATGCGGGTGCAGGTCGCCAGGCGCTCCGAGATCGGCTCGAGGACCAACTCCGCCTTCGCGGCGATGCGATCAAGCCCGCGAAGAGCGAGGCTGTAGGCGACCTCCTTGCCACGGCGCTCAGTGGTGACAAACCCGCAGTGGCGCAGACATGCCAGGTGAGTGCTGACCCTCGGTTGCGGCTGGCCGACGGCCGCCACCAGCTCGCTCACGGTGAGGTCGCGTTCGTCCAGGAGCTGGAGGATGTGCAGCCGAGTCGGGTCACCCAGGACCCGGAAGAAACGCGCTGCCGCGGATCGGTCGGTATGCGCCACAAGCCCGGAATACATATCTGGAAAGCAGGATATCATGTGCATCGTTTGCAGTGCCGCCGATTCGCATACCTCGGAGGAAACAATGGCCAGCAGGGAGACGACGCCAGGACGTATGGAGACATCCGTGGAGAGCGTGTCGGAGGCAATTGAAGGAGCGATGCCGGTCCTGGACGAGACTGATCGTCAGATCGCTGCAGCCATCCACCTCCTCATGAGCCTGGGCAAGCCGGTCGAGCCGGCGGCTATCGGCGAGGCGGTCGGGATCGACGTCGACTATGTCGAGGCAAAGCTGGCATCGTGGCCAGGGGTCTACAGAGACAAGGGAGGCCGGGTCACAGGCTTCTGGGGACACGCCATCGCCAGGCTCGACCCCGAGTATCGCCTCAGCGCCGATGGCCAAACCACCTACGCCTGGTGCGCGCTTGACACGCTTTTCATCCCAGGCATCATCGGCAAGACGGTCCGCGTTGAGGCGTCTGATCCGATCAGCGGCCAACCGATTTCGATGCTGGTCGACCGTGACGGCGCCCGTGAGGTCAGTCCAGCAGGCGCTCTGATGTCCATAGTGGTTCCGAGCGGTCCGTTCGGTTACGACGTAATCGAGAGCTTCTGCCACCGCGTCCTCTTCTTTGTCTCGGAGGAAACTGGTGCGAAGTGGATCGCCGAGCACCCCAATACGACACTGTTGTCGGTCGCTGATGCCTTCGAGGTAGGCCGCGCACTGACCACCCGGGTCACCCCAGGCGTCGGGCAATGAAGATCACGGTTCAGTACTTCGACGGATGCCCGCATTGGAAGTTGGCCGATCGGCGGCTTGCCGACGCGCTCCAAGGTCTCGATAGAGACAAGTTCACCCTTGAATACCAACTGATCGAGTCGCCTGAGATGGCGGAACGAGTCGGTTTTCGCGGTTCGCCCACGATTCTCATCGATGGCCGTGATCCGTTTGCGACAGGCGCGGAACCGATCGGGATGAGTTGTCGGGTATTCCGTACAGAACAGGGAGCTCAGGGCGCGCCAACAGAGGCGCAGCTGCGCGAGGTGCTCGAGGGAAGGCGTCGAGGTTAGCCGATTGGTCGCACCGAGCAGTCTAGTTATGGCTCGTGCCAAAACTGTCGCATGACGAGGCTTGCAGTCGGAGGCGAAATCTTGAGCTGCATGATTCTGGTCTGGGGCCCGGATCGCGTTGCGGCAGATCGCTGTCTTGGCTGTCAAGCAGGCATCAGTTTGAAGACAGGGTGGCTGGCGACCAAAGCCCCATCTGCGGCTTGCTATTCTCGCCTCATGAGCGCACCAGGCATCCTCATGAGGAGGTGACTACGACATGAGGTTGACGACCACGACCAACGTCTCGGTGGACGGCGTGATGCAGGGGTTGGGCGGACCGGACGAGGATCGCAGCGGCGGCTTCGAGCGCGGCGGATGGGCCATACCACTTCTCGACACCGAAACCGGGGACTATCTCAACCAGGTCTACGGCGGCGCGGCCGCGTTCCTCTTTGGCCGGCGGACGTACGAGATCTTCGCCGGCTCCTGGGGAGCGATGGCCGATCCGAGCACGAGCC
>Ga0070707_100007037_pt1 | contig 10436 bp, 10 predicted proteins | sample KBSK5502metaG_FD_65468 | JGI IMG/M metagenome (GOLD analysis project Ga0070707, IMG submission 65468) | Corn, switchgrass and miscanthus rhizosphere microbial communities from Kellogg Biological Station, Michigan, USA - KBS K5-50-2 metaG | ecosystem: Host-associated > Plants > Roots >... | reverse complement strand
CCGCTCTTCGGTGGTTCGATTCTTGCCGTCTTCCTGGATTGTTTTTTCTTTTACTTCGCCCACTTTCCAGTTGCCGTTGCCATCTGGCAGTAGCGTTGTCTTCTTCTCTTCGAGTCTGTGGTCAGTGCTGCGCTTTTGCAACTCTTGCGTCTGCCGGAAGGTAGTGAAGCCGCCGTTGCCGTCCGCGAGGTAAACCGTGGTTTTCGTCTCCTGCACGTCCGGGCTTGTCTTTCTCGTATCCGCGGTCTCACGTTGCGCAACCCGTAGATTCCCATTCACATCAGCACTCGAGGTCGTGCGTACCACCTGAGCATCGCCGCTTGCTGTGCTTTGTGCTTCTTCTTCCGTTACCTGCGCCAGATTCCTTCGTCCATTTCCATCCCACCTATAGGTGCGCACCACTGTACGGGTCGTCGTGGCATTTACTCGGACAGACTCCTTCTCGGTCTCGGAATCAGGCTGGTACCGGCCATTGGGCCCAAGCACTTCCACTCTCTGCTTATCCACACTCCGGTTGCCGGACTTGGCGTGGCTCTCCGTCGTCCGCGACGGATTGGCGTTGGTTACGGAATTCTCGGTGGTCGCCGTCCAGGATTCGTCGCTGCTGTTTGCCGGAGCATCTTGAGCCTGTGCGGAGACAGCTGAGCCGCCGCAAAGAATCACAAAAATTATCCAATTTATCAAAAGCCTGGACACAGCAACCTGATTTTTATGCTTTGAGTACGCCATGTCGTTGTTCCCGACACTTCGTGAGCCGCTGATCACGAATTATCCGGAATTCCCAATTTAGACCTTTGACTCTTATAGCCTACGCTTCTGCTACCTTGGACACAACGAATTTGCCAGGCGCAAGATGGGCTTCTGTCACCATCCGGCGCGGCCTTTACGAGCGGGTTGCACACAGGAGCCGATCAGATCGTTAACCAGTTATTAATATCAATTAATTCTTAATATAGGATGGAAATGCGAAAAGGCAGCTAGCTTCTTGAATCTACATCTGATGAAGGTAGAGCGTCCATCCAAGGCCAAGAGTTCGCCAAACATATCCATTTGCCAGTTCCGAAGAATTGGGCATTCCTCATCTAGAAATTCTGGCGCAACCGGTGATGTATAGTGTACATCATGAAACGAACATCCTTTTCCCAAAATGACACGAACACAGCTGTACCTCGACGAGGATATTTGGAAAGCGCTGCACATCCAGTCTCGGCTGCGGCGCACATCGATCTCGGAACTGGTTCGCATGGCGGTTAGGGACAGGTATGGAGCCTCGCAGACCAATCGCAGGCAGGCCATGAAAGCAATCGTCGGTATGTGGAGGGACCGCGAGGATCTGTCCGATGCGGGAGCGTACGTCCGACAGCTGCGCAAGGGAAAGCGCCTCAAAAGGCTCGCTTCTTGAAATCCGTCTTGATCGATTCGGATATCTTAATTGAAGTCTCGCGTGCCAAAGACAAGGCGATTCTCGCCAGATGGGACGATTTGAGCCGGGGAAATTCCACCCTTCTGTGCTCGCCGGTTACGGTCGCCGAGCTCTGGCACGGTGCGCGTCAAACAGAGCATAGGATTCTGGATGCTCTTTTTGCAGCGAGTCAATGTGTGCCCATCGACTTGGAGATTGGACGGCAAGCTGGAGAGTATCTGAGACAGGTCAGTAAGAGCCGCAGCGTTGAACTGGGAGACGCGCTGATAGCGGCGGCAGCGGCGGTTCATGATTTGGAATTGTGGACTCGCAATCGGCGGCACTATCCCATGAAGGGTATTAGCTTCTATCTCGCCTAACTAAGACCGCTGACTGCGCATCCACGAATCAGTTTCCCTTTAGCGAAGGAGCGAGACTCCCAGCTTGTGTTGCCGCAGCGCGGAGCCGATCGTCTAGCGTTGCCAGCGTTAACCTCTGACTCCGCGCAAGATCCAAGTAAACCGCGTCATAAGCCGATGGCTGGATAGCCGATAGGCTCGCGCTGTTCCTAAAGACTGCCGAGCGGAAGCGACACTGGTTTTTGTGTCGAAGGCCTGAGGGACAAACTGTTTTAAGTCGATCACCGCCTGGTCAACATCTGCACCGGTTAAAAATGGATCGCCGCTGCGCGACTACCAGACCATTGATACGGTTGACAAAGTCAAGCCGGCGACGAACTCGAGGAAACACCGCTCGGCCAGCACGCGCATTCGTGGCTCGACGATATCGCGACTTGCGACGTGTTCACCAAAGAAAAAACGCGAAGCCTGGATTGTCGCCCATTCTGAGCCAACTAACCAATCGGATCTCGGAATGAGGAATGACTTCCCGGGGGGCTGCTTTCCGGAGAGACAGGTGCCGAACGCGGTCGCAGCGTTCTTGTTGGCGAGGGCTGTGCGGGTGGAACCAAGCAGCCGCGAGAGATATTCTCGCGGGACACGCTTCAAGAGAGGATTTACCAGCCAGGCCAGAAGTGTTGGTACGCTGCGGCTCAACGCGACGGACTCGACTTGAACATAGACACCGCCGTCTCGCTCCTGAAATCGCCAATAGCTGTTAAGCCGCCACAGATAGCCATGATCGTTGCCGATGGATTTCTCCCGTTCGTCCGGCCGATCCGCATTTTCCACCTCTGCGATTCGCGTCGAGTAGGATTGGCTGCGTATCCGGCCCTCGTCCACTGGGAAATAGGTCACGTCAAATTCTGCGTTGAACACCGCTGTGACAATTGCCTTTCGGTGTAAACGCATATATACCTTGAAATGATTTCCGTCAGTACTCAGGATTTTTGAGCGCAAAATGTCCGGATTGTAGATGGTCTGATGCCGATCATAGTCTTGCAAGAGTGCTAGAGTCTGCTGCAGGCTTACACCGGGAATAAAACTCACAGCGATCCAGTGGTGTATCAGCCCGTCCGGCACCTTAATATGCTTCGCTGATTCGAGGGTTTCCAACTGCTCAATGATAATTTCTCCTTGCCGAAGTTGGGCATAGAGCTTGTCTCGATTCGGTTCTGGAAAACCGTCCACCCAGAGGAATGCCCGGCGCTCACCCAATTCTCTCGTCATCCGATTTTCGGTCACCCGAACGTATCGGTTAAAGGCCTCCGCGGTGTTTTGCTTTAGCTCCGCCGCGCTCAATGATCCAGGCAGCACGCAGGTAAACGCAAATAACCCGGCTAGCACCACTTTTCGCATGACCGTGGTCTCCTCCGTTTAGTCCCTGAGCAGGGCATTTTTCTTTCCATTTCAGCTCCATACAATACGGAGCTGAAAACACCACGCATTTCTGCATTCAATCCCGAACTCCTTCATCGCATATCGCATGAATCGCCCGACATGCGCAATCCTAACCGGACATTTCCGGCGGCGCCGCTAGGCGCAGTGCCAGGGAAATACGCGCACTGCCGCTCGCAGCTATCCAATTAGGAAGAAAATGGTTTTCGGTTGGCGCCATTTGACTTCACAGTGGCCTCGGCCTAACATGGCCCCCCAAAAGCAGGCCCTTCCCTCGTTATGGTCCCACAAATCATTTCGCACTTTCGCGTGATTGAGAAATTAGGCGGTGGAGGAATGGGTGTCGTCTACAAGGCCGAGGATCTCCGGCTTGGCCGCACAGTAGCGCTAAAATTCCTCTCCGAAGAACTTTCCAGGGATGGCCAGGCTGTTGATCGTTTTCGTCGGGAAGCGCGCGCCGCATCGGCTTTGAACCATCCGCACATCTGCACCATCCACGACATCGGTGAGCATGAGGGCCAGGTCTTCATTGTCATGGAGCTCTTGGATGGCCAGACCCTTAAATATTACATAAATAATAAACCTTTCAACGTCTTCCGGCTGTTAGAGCTGGGGATGCAGATCGCCGATGCACTAGACGCCGCGCACGCCAAGGGCATAGTCCATCGGGATATCAAACCCGCGAATATTTTCGTTACCGCCCGCGGCCAGGCCAAGGTTCTTGACTTTGGCCTTGCCAAGCTATTTCGGCCGCTAGCTTCGAGCGTCACCGCTCGCATTTCGGTTGCCGAGACGGCCACCATATCTACTGCGGCGGGATTGCTCGTCGGGACGATTGACTATATGGCCCCAGAGCAACTCGAAGGGGGGACCGTGGACCCGCGCACCGATATTTACACACTCGGCCTCGTGCTTTACGAGATGACCACGGGACGCAATCCTTTTTTAGGCCAGTCTGCTGGCTCAACCATCGCTAATATCTTGAAGGAAGAGATGCCGCCAATCACGCGGCAGAATCCCATGGTACCTCCTGAACTAAGCCGCATTCTGCAAAAATCACTTCGCAAATGCCAGGAAGAGCGCTATACATCGGCGCGCGACCTGGCAGTTGATCTCGCGGCATTGCGGCGGAGTCTTGAACCGGCCACGGGATCTACAGTGTCGCCGGTCGAGCCTGCGGCACCTATCGCGATTTCTCGCGGGGTGGTCCGGGCGCTGCTTCTGCTGATTCAAATTGGCTACCTAGCTATGTATGGACTCGCGCTCTACAAGTTCCATGACGTACTTCGCGTCAGCCGTGAACTCTACGCTTCGGGGGCGCTGGGCAGTGCGCTATTGCTGGTCGGGGTGCTCGGGGTGCCGGTGCGTCTCTATCAATTAACCGCCATCGCTTTCGACTACGCTGACTTGGGCAGAAAGTACCGCAGTCTGTTTCCGGCGGTATTGTTGCTCGACATAGTCTGGGCTGCCGTGCCTTTGCTCTTTCTGGGGCAGCTCCAGGGTCTGGTTTTGTTATGCGCCGCGGCGCTTGGGTTCCTTCCGTTCTCGCAGCGCATGCTTCTCTACGCCGCGTACGCTCAAAGCGGCGGCCGCTCCTCCACGATCCAGATGCCCACGGCTCATTAGATCCTGTCGTTGACAAATGCCCGCGATAAGCGCTCACCTGGACAGTGGTCTTCTATTCAATGCGGCATCGCCTCAGACCTGCAAGAAAATCTCTCCTATGGCAGAGCCAGATGGAAGGATCTCCTGACGCTCCTCTGCCTCGTGCACAACACACTCGCGCGGATCATCGGAAGTTTCGTTGCAAGAATTGAAATTACGTCGGAACGATGCCCGGAAAGGGTGTTGGCCCATGCCCTGCGTTACAACAATCGGCTGGGCGTCACTGGCGACTTCAGCGGCGCTTACAAGAACGGAGGCAAGTTTCACACAATCATGGCGCGTCCGGTGTTCTCGATCCGCAAATTGGAAAGGGTCACGTCGTTCGTGCACGCTCTTGTAGGCGTCGCCATAGGTTAGAAAGGCGGCACAGATACGGCGTTCGCCACGGCTCTGGGCGGAGGACTCGATGGGCGTATGAGCCAGCTCGTGGAAGTGCGCCTCGTGCAAGCACATTGGCTCTTTCTTCGAGCCGGAGGAGAGACCGGAACAACGCGAGAGTCTCTGCCAGCATCGTGTTTCCGGTTCCAGATAGAACGTTCGTGGAGCACGTTCGTACTAGCCTCTCGCGCTGGCGAGCGCGGCTTCGCAGCGAGCGCAGAGCTGGCGCCAGATTGTGACAAACTCTGGAGCGGGGCATGCTTGGATTCCCATCCAAATGCGCGGTTCGAAGAAGCGCTCTTCTACACGGCCATTGGCGAGCAGGCGCATTGGAGAATGAGATGCGAGTGAAAATCGGCCCTATGCCGCCAGTCTTGTTTGTTGCGTTGTCCTCGGTAGTGGGTGTCTTCGCGCAATCGGTAACACCCGAGCCGCCATCGAAGCCTCGGTATCTCGTGGTTCATCACGTAGATATGTCCCGGTTTCAAGAAGCTCTGCCCGGGCTAAGTATGCAAGGTTATAGAGTGATCTCGCTTTCCCATGGAAGACGAGACTGGTCCTCCGGGGAAACCATGATTCTGGAAAGACTTCCCAAAGGGATCACAGGACCAAACTATAGGATCGTTAAGACCCCGGCTCTGGCCGCTGACCTTGAGCGCGAGCTTAACATGGGCGCTTACCTCGGCTTTCATGTTGTGCTGAATGGAGCCTTCTTGCAGACCGAATCCGAGAAATCCTCGCTCTTCCTTGATGTATTGCTCTCAGCAACCCACAGCGATCACGAAGTACATCGAAGCACTATCAGGCGGAAAGCCACCTATGTGTTGATGCAACAAGGGTCGGATAGGTGGACCAAGTGCGATTATCTTGTACCCAGGACCGGATTTGATCTTGAAGACACGAAAGCAAGACGCGCCATTGCGGAAGGCCGCCGGATGGTGGGCGCCGTCTACGGCGACAGCCCATTCTTGAGTGCCAACATGTTCTTGGTGATGGAGCATTGCGAGGCAGAATCTACGACGACCGGAACTCAACCGCCGACTCAGGCCAACAGGAGGCCCTATCGGGTGATCAAGACGAATGACGATGCGAAAGCGCAGAAGCAATTGCATAAAGCCGCTTCGCAGGGTTATCGCATTTCGCTGTCGGAAGGGGGAATCCTGGTGCTGGAGCATGCCGCATCTCCTGCGGTCAAGCGAGAATATCGAATCATCCGTACCGGGAATATTCTCACGCTCGAAAAAGAGCTCAATTCAACCAAAGGCTTTTGTATGGTTGCCGAGACCATGTCGCTGACGGAAAAGGTTCAGGATAAATCGCGCCGGATCTTTGTGGTGCTCGAGCGGAAGTCCGAAGGCGCCAGCGATTGCCATTATCGTGTGCTGACGGATCGCGATCACAGCTTCACGCACTTGCAGGACGACGTAAATGCCGCGGCGGAGAAAGGCTATCAGATCAAAGGCGTCACCGACGACGAGGCGGACACCGCGGTGATCATGGAGAGCTCAGAAGAGAAAGCAGCCGATTCTGGTTCGGGCGATCGGAATTAAGTCATGGATTTCCACTTCAATTGGAGTGTACAGCCAGAGCTGTCGTGAAGAAGCGCTGGTGTTGACGGATGATCGATTCGCCGCCATTTTTTTACCTTTGCAGTCATGCTTCCCCTGTGGCTTTGCTCGAACGGTTCGAGAAGGCTGATGGGGAGTTCCAGCGCACTCTGCGCGATGTTTGCGATAAGTTTTAGAGCATAGGTTCAAACTCGTGCTCGCACCGACCTTGAAGTGCAAGGCTACGCGCAATATCTGACTCATCAAACCAAGGAGGTGCATCTCTACGGCCCTAAGCATCCCCCGACGTGGTTGAACAAGCTGCGATCAGGCGTGCGCTTTCTCTATCACAATAGCCAGAAACTTCTCGGCAGTGAGGATGTCCCCGGGACTATCAAGACCTCGATTCGAATGCACACGCTGGCCGCGGCACGCATGCCGACTCGCCGCATGGCGGCCTGATTGTTCAGCCTTGGGGCCAACGGGATTGGCCTTTAACTCTTTCTACGCCGGAGCGTGCTGCGCTTGAACTCCTGGACGAACTACCAGAGCGAGAAAGCTTTCATCAGGCTGACAAGCTCATGGAGGGTGCAGTACGAACCTTGCCCGGCAGCTAAAGACCTCGATATAGTAGTTGGCCGCTGGCAGGCTGAGACGGTCGTCCTTGTCTTGCACTCAACTGGCGGAGGTCCCTCTCACTGTGGCAAAGAGGAGCATAGGCAAGTCGAAGGAATCAGAGGGCGGTAAATTGCGAATCGGCGATGATTGGAATGCTATCCGCATTATCGCGCTCTCGCAAGGTAATCCGCTTAAGGCCATCGCGGAGTTGGTCGAAAACAGCATCGATGCACACGCCAAGACCATTACCATCATACGCGGCCGCGAGCACGGCGAACACTTTCTGACGGTCAAAGACGATGGCGACGGCGTCCCGCGCGATCCGAACGGGCTGCCTGACTTTAAGTACGTCGCGACTCATATCTGCGACTCGGTCAAGCGACGTTTGAAGGCAGACGGCGCCAATGGCAGCTTACAGGGGGAATTTGGCATCGGTCTTTTGAGCTTCTGGACCGTGGGAGACACGCTCGCGATGACCTCTAACGGTGCCGATCAGCGGGTCTACCGGATGGTCATGAAGAAAGGGGATCCGCGCTACACCGTGAACCTTCGACGCGCACTCTTTGCCGAGCGAGGGACCGAACTCAAGATTAGTCCCTTGCTCGAGGGCATCCGCAGCTTGAGCGGCGAGAAGATCCAGTGGTATCTGGCCTCGGAGCTGCGCGATCGTATTCGCAATACCCAGGTTCGCGTAACGGTGATTGATAAACTTGCGCGCAAGCAGTATCAAGTTGAGCCGCGCCAGTTCGAAGGCCGCCTGCTGCACCAACTACCGACAGTGCGCTCGCCATTCGGCGAGGCGTATGCCGAACTCTATCTTACGGAACCGGCCGAGGACAGCAGGGTCGCCCTTACCCGAGGTGGCACGCGGGTGATCGCGGATATTGGTACGTTGCCAGGTTTGGAGCACCCGCCGTGGAGCTCTCGATACCTGCAGGGCCTGATCGACGTTCCCTATCTTAACCTCACACCTGGCACGCGTTCCGGGATCGTCCACGATGAACGCTATGGGGCTTTCGCGGAAGCACTGGGGCCGCTGGAAGAACACCTCAACGGCCTCATCGACGCGCAGCGCCGCGCCGAAGAAGAACAGGCAAACCAGCAGTCCTTGCGTGCCATCCAGCGTGCGTTTCGCGAGGCTATGCTGGTACTGCCACGTGAGGAATATGACTGGTTTGACATACAGTTACGCCCGCCGCAAGCGGCTGGTGCCGGCGATCCAGCGGAGCGAGGCGTAGAGGCCTCCGGTGCGGAGGAATATGCGGTCCTGTCGGGCGTTCCGGAACCGAGCGGAGGCGAATCCGCCCAGCGCCAATTCTTCGACTATGCCGGGCCTTTGTACACTGTCGTAATTTCACCAGCGGCAAGCACACTGAGAGTGAACCAGAGCCGGCGCTTTCGCGCGCTGCCCCGTGATCGCTCGCGCCGGCGGGTCGAGCAGGACTTGGAATTTGACTGGAAGATCGCCGAAGGGGGCGGCACGCTCTCGTCCACCTCCAATCAAGAAGTGAGCTACGAGGCTCCATCGATCCCCGTTCTCGTGCGATTGTCAGTCGCCGTCTCACAGGGCGATATGCGCTGCAGTGGCGAGGCGTTGATCACGGTCGTCGACAGCCTTGATGTGGCTATGGGCCCTGCGGTCGTCAACGCGCGTGGCTTACCGGGATACACTTTTGAACGAGCCGGCGGAGAGCTGTGGCGCTCGCGATTCGATGCTGAGCGCAACCTGATCGTGGTGAATAACGGGCATCGCGATTTTGTCTTCGCGACGCGCAGTCGCGCGCTCCAGCTGCGCTATCTCGTGCGGCTCTATGTAAAGGAGTTGGTGCTCAGGAACTTTGCGGGACTGCCGGCCGAACAATTGGCTGAGCGCATGATTGAGCTCTCGCTGTATGTCGAAGAAAAGTTAAAGTCCACCTGAAGGGTTGTGCTGGTAGCGCAGCCGCGGGCTCGCAACAGCATCAACGGCTCCCCAGCCCAAATTGTGGAAGGCCTCGAGGCCGTTGACCGTAGCGTAGCCTGTCTGTGTGCATTGGGTTGCTTCAGTTTCCTTCTGCTGGTATGCCGAATGATCGCCGGTTAGCGCTCGGATCAAATAATTGTCCAAAAGTAAAAGCAGCCATTTGCCAGTTCCAAAGAATCTAGCACTACTCGTTCCAGAAATTCTGGCGCGACCTGGCGATGGCCGCGATGGTCAGGCTAGTTTTCCGAAACCGGTGATGTATACTGTACATCATGAAACGAACACAACTCTATCTTGACGAGGATATTTGGGAAGCGCTGCACATCCAGTCCCGGCAGCGCCGCACATCGATTTCGGAACTGGTTCGCATGGCAGTTAGGGACAGGTATGGAACCTCGCAGACCAATCGCAGACAAGCGATGAAAGCAATCGTCGGTATGTGGAGGGACCGTAAGGATCTGTCCGATGCGGGCGCGTACGTCCGACAGCTGCGCAAAGGGCAGCGCCTCAAAAGGCTCGTGTCTTGAAATCCATCCTGATCGATTCGGATATCTTAATTGAAGTCTCGCGTGCCAAAGACACGGCGATTGTCGCCAAATGGGACGATTTAAGCCGGGGAAATACCGCTCTTCTTTGCTCGCCGGTTACGGTCGCCGAGCTCTGGCACGGTGCGCGTCAAACCGAGCGTAAGATTCTGGATGCTCTTTTTGCAGCGATTCAATGTGTGCCCATCGACTTGGAGATTGGACGGCAAGCTGGGGAATATCTGAGACAGTTCAGTAAGAGCCACAGCGTTGAACTGGGAGACGCGCTGATAGCCGCGGCAGCGGCGGTGCATGATTTGGAATTGTGGACTCGCAATCGACGGCACTATCCCATGAAGGATATTAGCTTCTATCTCGCCTAACTCAGAACTCGCGCTAAGGGCCATCGCCACGTTCCTGCTGTTACCGGTCACCGGTCCAGTAGTCGCCTGGTCTGGCACGACCGCTTGAATCTGCGTGTGGCTCCAACCGTAGATTGATCGTGAGCGCTACGTGAACCGCATCTTGCGGAACGTAATCGCC
>Ga0070707_100007036_pt1 | contig 10437 bp, 6 predicted proteins | sample KBSK5502metaG_FD_65468 | JGI IMG/M metagenome (GOLD analysis project Ga0070707, IMG submission 65468) | Corn, switchgrass and miscanthus rhizosphere microbial communities from Kellogg Biological Station, Michigan, USA - KBS K5-50-2 metaG | ecosystem: Host-associated > Plants > Roots >... | reverse complement strand
ATCCGAAGTTGATCACGTAGTCGCGAAAGAATTTTCCGAAGGTGTGCGACAGGATTCCGAAGGCCGATGTCGTCTTGCCATCGATGTACATCTGCGCCGCGGCCCAGTTCGCGTAGCGGGTCATCTTCGCGATCATGTGGTCGAAGCTGCGGATGTAGAAGTGATCCATCTTGTGGCGAAGATCGCCGGTGGCGCCGTCGACGATGAGGTCGGCGTGCACGCGTTTGTTCGGATAGCGCGCGTGGCCGCGATGGAAGAGGCGCGTGACGCGGTCGCGCTGCAGTCCGCTGAAGCGTACCGGCTTGCCCATCATGAAATTGAGGCGGCCGACCGAGTACGCCCAGCGGTCGAGCGGCCCTTCGAGCGTGCGCAGGAGCTCGTCGCGCAGCTTCGGGGTGATGCGCTCGTCGGCGTCGATGATGAAGATCCAATCGTGCGCGGCGCGGTCGATGGCGTAGTTTTTCTGCGACGCCGCGCCGAGATATTCGCGCTGCTCGACGCGCACCCGTGGGAACTTCTGCCGGATCAACTCGACCGATCCGTCGGTCGAGAAGGAGTCCATCACGTAGATCTCGTCGGCCCACTCCACGGACCGGATGCACTCCTCGATGTAGTCGATTTCATTGAGGATGTGGATGATCGCGGAGACGGGCGGCCGGGCCATGGCGAGGCGCGATTTTACGCCATACTCTCGGCATGAAACTTCGACCGCCGCTCGCCGTTTTCGCGCTCTTTCTTGCCGTCACCGCGCACGCCGCGGAGCGTCGCTACGCGTTCCTGCTGGCGACGAATCCGGCCGGCAGCGAGACGGTGACGACAACCGGCAAGACCAGCGTCGTCGAGTTCACGTACAACGATCGCGGCCGCGGTTCGTCGCTGAAGAGCACCATCACCGTCGATGCGAACGGCATCCCGACCTCGATCGTGACGAGCGGTCACGACTACCTCAAAACTCCGGTCGACGAGCACTTCACGCGGGCGAACGGCAAGTCGTCGTGGAAGAGCGGCTCCGATTCCGGCGAGATCCCCGCCAACGGTTTCTACATCAGCGCCGACGGCCCGCCGGAAGAGGAGGGGCTGCTCGTCAAAGCGCTGCTCCGCGCCCCGGACCATCGCCTGCCGCTGCTCCCTGCCGGCGAGGCGTCGCTGCGCAAAGTCGCCGAGCGGAAGGTGAGGTCGAAGGGGAAGACGAAACACGTTACGGCATACGAGATCGGCGGCCTCGGATTTACGCCGTCTCCCGTCTGGCTCGACGATCGCGGCGATCTCTTCGCCGACGTCTCCTCGTGGGCGCAGCTTGTCCCTGTTGGATGGGAGTCAGTCGCTGCGGAGCTCATCAAAGCGCAGGAGGAGGCGAGCGCGGCGACGCAGCGCGCGCAGGCGGAGCGCCTTGCGCACAAGCCGAAGAACGGCGTGCTCATAGTCCGGAACGCGCGCCTTTTCGATCCCGCCACGCTGCAAGTCACGCCAAACTCGACGATCATCGTTCGCGGCAACCGCATCGAGGCCGCGGGTCTCGACGTGGAGTATCTGACCGTGGCGACGGTCATCGAGGCCAACGGCAAGACGGTCATTCCCGGCTTGTGGGACATGCATCAGCATTTCTCCGCCGTCGACGGCCTCCTTGACATCGCGAACGGCGTCACATCGGCGCGCGACCTCGCGAACGACACCGACTTCCTCGTCGCTCTGCGAAAGAAATTCGATGCCGGCACGGCCATTGGACCGCGCATCGTGCTGGCCGGCATCATCGACGGCCCGGGACCGTACGCCGGTCCGACGAAGGTGCTCGTCTCGAACGAGGCCGAGGCAATAGCCGCGGTCGACAACTACGCGAAGCTCGGCTACGAGCAGGTGAAGATCTACAGCTCGGTCAAGCCGGAGCTCGTGCCGCTGATCGCGAAGCGCGCGCACGAGCGCGGCCTGCGCGTGAGCGGGCACGTCCCCGCGTTCATGCGCGCCGAGGATGCCGTGCGCGACGGCTACGACGAGATCCAGCACGCGAACTTCCTCCTGCTCGATCTCATGCCGGACGTGAAGGAGACGCGCACGCCGGCGCGCTTCACCGAGCCGGCCAAGCGCGCCGCATCGCTCGACCTCGATTCACCGGAGGCGAAGACGCTCTTCGATCTGCTCGTGCAACACAAGACGGTCATCGATCCGACGCTGGTCGTCTTCGAAGAGCTTTTCACCGCGCGCAAAGGGGCGATGTCGCCGGTCTACGCCGCGGTCGCCGACCGCATGCCGCCGCAGGTGCGCCGCTCATTTCTCTCGGGCGGCCTGCCGGTGCCCGACGGGATGGACGCGACCTATCGCGCGTCGTTCCGCAAGATGCTCGAGCTCGTGGCGAAGCTCCACCGCCTCGGCATTCCCATCGTCGCCGGCACCGACGCCATCCCCGGCTTCGCGCTGCACCGCGAGCTGGAGCTCTACGCCGAAGCCGGCATCCCGCCCGCCGAGGTCCTCCGCATCGCCACCCTCGGCGCCGCGACCGTCATGCATCGCGAGAAGGAGCTCGGCAGCGTCGAAGCAGGCAAGCTCGCCGACTTCGCGATCATCGACGGCGACCCGACGACAAACATTTCGGACGTGCGGAAGGTCGTGACGGTGGTGAAGGATGGCGTGGTGTTCGATGCGCGGGAGTTGCGGGGGGAGTTGGGGGTGAAGTGAGTGTAAACACTGTGTCATTCCGCGCCGCGCTGCGGCGCGGAATCCCCTGCGCGATCACGACGAGCGTTGCTCACGCGAAGGGGATTCCGCGCTGCGCGCGGAATGACACTTTGTTTCGCTTCGCTCCGGGCAGTGAGAAGTACGCGCTGGTTGGTGATGGCCGAGCGAAGCCTCGACAACTCGACAACTAGAGCGTGTAGTTCTTCTCCAACAACACCCGCGCCCGCCGGTCCCGCAGGTTCCGGATCTGCGACTCGATGTCGCGCTCGAACGGGATCTTGCGGTGGCTGGCGTAGACCGGCGCGTCGCCGGTGATCTTTTTCAGCTCCAGGCCGAACGTCTCCGGCGTCAGGTGCGCGGTGAGGTCGGCGAGGTCCTGCTGATCGTTCGGGTACGACGCCTCGGTCACGACCGCGACCACGTTCTGCGTCTTGTTCGTCCGCTTCCAGATTTCCGACGTCGGCCCGGTGTCGCCGGTGAACGTGATCGACTGCCCGTTCATCTCGATGATCACGCCGGCCGCCGGAATCAAATGCTCGACCGTCACCGCCGTAAGGCTGATGTCGTTGAACACAACTTTTTTTCCCGGCGTGAGAGAGCGGTATTGCACCGGCGGCTTGCCGGTATGCGGCGCATCGATCGTGGCGAAGTCGGGCCACACCGTGCCGTTGAAGATGTTCTCGGTGAGCAGGTCCATGACGTCGCGCGCGGCGAAGATCGTTAGCGGTCCTGTGTTCTGGCTGTGACGATTGAGGATGAGATGCGGAAGGTCGCGGATGTGGTCGGCGTGTGAATGGGTGATGAAGACGGCTTGAATGCGCCCCTGCTGCGCCAGCGACAGCTTCGACGTCAGCGTGCCGGCATCGACGGCGAGCCAGTCGTCGATCAGGTACCCGGTGAGGTTATGTTCCGCGTCTGACGCGCCATACGCGCCGAGCACCTTGAGCCGCATTCCCGTCCTTCGCTGCTGTCGTCGTGTGGGACTGGCTACTATTCTAGATGATGTCCGGACGGAAGGTTCAACGATTGACCACCGACGCGCTCTCCGCGTTTCATCCGGAAGTCCGCGAATGGTTTACGGCCTCCTTTCGCACGCCGACGCGTGCACAAGCCCTCGGATGGCCCGCGATCGCCAACGCCGACTCGACGCTGATCTTCGCCCCGACCGGCAGCGGCAAGACGCTGACGGCCTTCCTCTGGGCGCTCGATCGCCTGATGTTCGCGGAGCGTCCGCCGAAGGAACGCCGCTGCCGCGTGCTCTACATCTCGCCGCTGAAGGCGCTCGCCGTCGACGTCGAGCGGAACCTCCGCATGCCGCTGTCCGGTATCGCCCATCTCGCCACCGAGCGCGGCACGAAGATCGTCATGCCGGAGATCACCATTCGGACCGGCGACACGCCGCAAGCGGAGCGCGCCCGCTTCCTCCGCGATCCCTCCGACATCCTGATCACCACGCCGGAGTCGATCTACCTGATGCTGACCTCGAACGCCCGCGAGCTGCTGCGCGGCGTGGAGACGGTCATCGTCGACGAGATCCACGCCCTCGTGCCGAACAAACGCGGCGCCCATTTGGCGCTGTCGCTCGAGCGGCTGGCACTGCTGTGCGAGAAACCGCCGCAGAGGATCGGCCTGTCGGCGACACAGCGGCCGTTGGAAGAGGTGGCGAGGTTCCTCGGTGGTTTTGTCCCGCGCGAGAGCGCGGGACCTGGGCGGGAGGACGGCGCGACGCTCGAAGTTACTTCCCTTGCACCGCACACCCGCCCAGCTCCCGCGCTCTCGCGCGAGAGCGCGGGATCTGGGCGGGAGGACGGCGCGACTCTCGAAGTTACTTCCCTCGCACCGCACACCCGCACAGCTCCCGCGCTCTCGCGCGGGATAAAAATCATCGACACCGGCGAAAAGAAACAGTTCCGCTTCACCGTCGAAGTCCCCGTCGAGGAGATGGCGAAGCTCTCCGAGCGCGACGAGATCCCGAGCAGACCGGCGCAGCAGAATCGCGCCTCGATCTGGCCGGCCATCCATCCGCGGCTGCTGGAGCTGATCCGAGCGCATCGCTCGACGCTGATCTTCGTCAACTCGCGCCGCCTCGCGGAGCGGCTGGCGGCGGCGATCAACGAGCTGGCGGGCGAGACGCTCGTGCAGGCGCATCACGGCTCGATCGCCCGCGCGCAGCGGATCGAGATCGAAGACAACCTCAAGTCGGGCCGCCTCCCGGCGCTCGTGGCGACGTCGTCGCTCGAGCTCGGAATCGACATGGGAGCGATCGACCTCGTCATCCAAATCGAAGCGCCGCCGTCGATCGCCAGCGGCATGCAGCGCATCGGCCGCGCCTCGCATCACGCCGGCGCGGTCAGCGAGGGGATCGTCTTTCCGAAGTTTCGCAGCGATCTGATCGCCTGCGCCGCCGTCACCGCGGCGATGCACGCGGGCGCCATCGAGCCGACGCGCTACCCGCGCAATCCGCTCGACGTCCTGGCGCAGCAGCTCGTGGCGATGATCGCCGTCGACGACTGGCATGCCGATGCGCTCTTCGACGCCGTCCGCGCGGCCGCGCCGTTCGCCGACTTGAGCCGCACCGCGTTCGACGGCGTGCTCGACATGCTCAGCGGTCTCTATCCGTCGGACGAGTTCGCCGAGCTGCGCCCTCGCGTGACGTGGGACCGCACCACGAACATGCTCACCGCCCGCGCCGGCGCGAAGCAGGTGGCCATCATCAGCGGCGGCACGATCCCCGACCGCGGCAACTTCGGCGTCTTTCTCGCCGGCGCGGAGAAGAACCAGAGCGCGCGCGTCGGCGAGCTCGATGAGGAGATGGTCTTCGAGGCGCGCGTCGGCGAGACGTTCCTCCTCGGCGCGTCGACGTGGCGCATCGAGGAGATCACGCACGACCGCGTCGTCGTGACTCCGGCGCCGGGCGAGCCGGGAAAGATGCCGTTCTGGAAAGCCGACGCGGCGGAGCGGAGCGTCCCGTTCGGCGAGGCGATCGGCGCGCTGGTGCGCGAGATCCGCGAGATGAAGCCGGCCGCCGCGATCAAGAGGCTGACCCAGCACCACGACCTCGACGTGAAGGCGGCCAACAACTTCCTGCAGTACCTCGCCGATCAGTTCGAAGCGACGCGTGCGGTGCCCGACGACCGCACCATCGTCGTCGAGCGCGTGCTCGACGATCTCGGTGACTGGCGGGTCTGCGTCCTCACCCCGTTCGGCGGGCGGATCCACGCGCCGTGGGCGATGGCGGTAACGGCGAAGGTGCGCAACGAGCTGGCCATCGAAGTGGAGACGATGTGGAGCGACGACGGCTTCATCGTCCGCTTCCCCGAGACCGAAGCCGCGCCGCGCGCGGAGCTCGTCCTCCCCGACGCCGGCGAAGTCGAGCAGCTCGTCATCCGCCAGCTCGGATCGTCATCGATGTTCGCCGCGAAGTTCCGCGAAGCGGCGGCGCGCGCGCTGCTCCTCCCGAAGTTCCGCCCCGATCGCCGCGCCCCTCTCTGGATGCAGCGCAAGCGCGCCTACGACCTGTTGCAGGTGGCGTCGCGCTTCGGATCGTTCCCGATCATCCTCGAGGCCTACCGCGAAGTGCTGCGCGACGTCTTCGACGTACCGGCGCTCGTCGCCACGATGAAGAAGATCCGCGAACGGACGATCCGCGTCGTCGTCGCCGACACGGAGAAGCCGTCGCCGTTCGCCGGCTCGCTTCTCTTCCGCTACGTGGCGAACTTCATCTACGACGGCGACGCGCCGCTCGCCGAGCGTCGCGCGCAGGCGCTGGCAATCGATCAGGCCCAACTCCGCGAGCTTCTCGGCGAGCCGGAGCTTCGCGAGCTGCTCGATCCCGCCGCACTCGAACAGGTCGAGCTCGAGCTGCAACATCTCGACGAGCGCCGCAAAGCGAAATCGATCGACGGCGTACACGATCTCCTTCTCCGCCTCGGCGACCTCACCGCCGAAGAAATCAACGCGCGAAGCGCTTTGGAGTGCGGCGGCAAGGCCGCCGCTTTAACCCTCGTAAAATCCCGAAGAGCCGTCGAAATCAAAATCAACAAAGAAAAGCGCTACATCGCCGCCGAAGACGCCAGCCGCTACCACGACGCCCTCGGCACGCCAATGCCAACGAGCATCGCCGAAAGATACCTGCAGCCGGTAGCAGACCCTCTCGGCGACCTCGTCCTCCGCTACGCCCGAACCCACGGCCCCTTCACACCGAACGATGTGGCGCGAAGAAATGGCATCGGCGCCGCGGTGATCCTCACGACGCTGGAGCGCTTCGTCGAGCGCGGCAAGCTCGTCGAAGGAGAGTTCCGCCCCGGCGGCACGCAACGCGAGTGGTGCGACGCCGACGTCCTCCGCTCCATCCGCCGCCGCTCCCTCGCCAAACTGCGCAAGGAAGCGGAGCCGGTCGAGGCGCCAGCCTTCGCGCGCCTGCTGACGACGTGGCAGAACGCCGCGAAAAAACGTCCCGGCCTCGACGCGCTCCTCGACGTCATCGACTCGTTGCAAGGCTACCCGCTCGCCGCGTCGATCTTCGAGAGCGAGATCCTCACCGCGCGCATCGACGACTACTCCCCATCCGATCTAGACACCCTCAGCGCCGCCGGCGAGATCGTCTGGATCGGGGTCGAGCCCCTCGGCGAGCACGACGGCCGGATCGCCATTTACCTCACGGACCGTTTGGAGTGCGGCGGCCCCCAGCCGCCGCTTTCAGACAACGAGCAACAACTCGTCAGTTACCTCGAACAACACGGCGCCAGCTTCTTCGCCCAACTCAGCGACGCGATCCAAGGCTTCCCAACCGACCTCACCGACGCCCTCTGGTCGCTGGTCTGGAAAGGCGTCGTCACCAACGACACCTTCCACGCCCTCCGCGCCTTCACCAGCAGGAAAAAACACCGCTTCCGCTCGCGCCGCATCGCTCCCGCCACCACCCAGGGCCGCTGGTCGCTCGTCCCGCGCAGCACGACGAAAACGCCGACGGAGCAAGCGGCCGCGAAAGCACAGCAGCTTCTCGCGCGCTACGGCATCGTCGTCCGCGAAACCGCCGCGGTCGAGTCGATCCCCGGCGGCTTCAGCGCGGTCTACCCGGTGCTGAAGGCGATGGAGGAGGCCGGCCGCATTCGCCGCGGCTACTTTGTCGCCGGCCTCGGCGCGTCGCAGTTCGCCAGCGCCGGAGCCATCGATCTCCTCCGCTCCCTTCGCGATGATCGCGACGAACCGGAGACGCTGATGCTTGCCTCGACCGATCCCGCCAACCCCTACGGCGCGCTGGTGAAATGGCCTGCGCCCGGACCGATGCGCAACGTCGGCTCGAGCGTGGTCCTCGTCAACGGCGCGCTCGCCGCATGGGTCGGCCGCGGCGAGAAACAGCTGCTGCTCTTCCTTCCCGACGATGAGCCGTCACGTTCGATGATGGCCGGAGAGGTGGTGAAAAAACTCGCCGCACTCGTGCAGCAGGGCAATCGCCGCGCGCTGCTGATTGGCGAAGTGAACGACGAGCCGGCGGCGAAATCCCCGCTCGCGCCCTTCCTTACCGAGGCAGGCTTCGTGGCCACGGCGATGGGGTATCAAATCCGCGCGTAGTTTGGAGTGCGGTGGCAAGGCCACCGCTTTCGCATCACGTACGTGTTCCAAAGCGGCGGCCAACGCCGCCGCACTCCAAACGCCGCCTCGCCGAGGCGGCATCAAATCCGTAGCGCCGCCGTCTCGGCGGCTGGCGCGGACGCGTCTCGCGTCCGAGGCGGCGAGACGCCGCCTGGCCTGCCGGCGGGACGCCGGCGCTACGGAACGACCTTGCATCGTTCATCGCTCATCGTTCATCGTTCATCGTTCGAATGTCCGTCGTTCCCTTCACGCTGCTCATCGCCGCGGCTAGCACCGCGGTCATCGCCCCCATCGCGCTCGCTCTCGCCGCCTGGTCGTGGCGGGCGGGTGTGCGGGGGGCGGTGATCGACACCATCGCCATGCTCCCGCTCGTGCTGCCGCCGACCGCCGTCGGCTTCATGCTGCTTTCGGTGTTGCCGCGGCCGATTGTTTTCACGCCGGCGGCGGTGGTCATCGCATGCGGCGTGATGTCGTTTCCGCTGATGTTCACCGCGTTCCGCGTGGCGCTGGAGACGACCGACCGACGCTACTTCGACCTCGCGCGTACGCTTGGCGCGACGCCGGCGCGTGCGTTCGCGCGCGTGACGCTGCCGCTGGCGTGGCGGGGGCTGCTGAGCGCGCTGCTGCTCGGCTACTGCCGCGCGATCGGGGAGTTCGGCGCGACCATTCTCGTCGCCGGCAACATCCCCGGCCGCACGCAGACGCTCGCCCTCGCCATCTACGAGCGGGTGCAATCGGGACGCGATCACGAGGCGGCGCTGCTCGTCAGCTACGTCATGCTGATCGCACTATCGCTTGCGGGTCTCAGCACGATGTTGATCCATCGCCAGCGGAAGCGGATGGCGGCGTGATCGAGATCGACGTCCATCTGCCGCTCGCGCACTTCACGCTCCAGGCGCACTGCACGTTGACCGCTAAGGTAACGGCGCTCGCCGGTCCGTCGGGATCGGGAAAGACGTCGCTTGTCGAATCGATCGCGGGGCTGCGCCCGGCGACGGGACGCATTGCGATCGACGGCGTCACGATCTCCGACCTCCCGCCCGAGCGCCGCGCCGTCGGCTACGTGCCGCAGGACGTCGCGCTTTTTCCGCACCTCGACGTGCGCGGCAACGTCCGCTTCGGCGGCCACGACGAAGGACGTTTCGAGACGCTGGTGACGATGCTCGAGCTCGAGCCGCTGCTTCGTCGCGCAACTGTGTCGCTGTCGGGCGGCGAGCGGCAACGCGTGGCGCTCGCTCGCGCTCTCATGACGCAGCCGCGTCTCCTCTTGCTCGATGAGCCGCTCGCGTCGATCGACCAGCCGCTGCGCGAGCGCATCCTTCTTTTCCTGCGCCGCGTCCGCGACACCGGCGTGCCGATGCTCTACGTCACGCATCAATCCTTCGAGGCGCTCGCGCTCGCCACCGACTGCCTCGTGCTGCGCAATGGCGCGATCGCCGCGCACGGTCCGGTGGCCGAGGTCCTCGGCGAATTCAGCGGCGAAGTCGAAAACCTCTTCGAAGTCGACGACCCGCGGCACGATCCGGAGCGCGGCATCACACGCGTCACGACGAGTGGAGGACTCGAGCTCGTCCTGCCGTACGACGCTGTCGCCGGCGCGACCTTTCCGCTCGTCGTCCGGATCAGCGGCGAGGAGATCGTCGTCTTCGGCGCGCGGCCGGAGTCGATCTCGTCGCGTAACGTCATCGCCGCCGAGGTCATCGACGTGCGGGAGCGCGAAGGCGTCGTCGATCTGACCGCGTCGGCGACGCAACCGATTCGGATTCGGATTACCCGCGCGGCGGCTGACGATCTCGGCATCCGCGCCGGCTCGCGCGTATGGCTGGCGCTGCGCAGCCGCTCGTTCCGCGTCGTCGGGTAGAATTCCGCGCCATGCTGATCAAAGGAATGACCCCCGAGGAGATCCGTGTGCTGCAGGAGTACCGCCGGGTCGGAGCCGAGACCATGGATGTGGCCGCCATCAAAGCGATCAAACATCCCGAGGGAGGAGGCGATGCTCCCGCTATCTCGTTGATCGCAAAGGGCTATCTCGCTTCAGACGAGGCCCGCCAGAGCTTCACGTTGACCACAAAAGCCAAGGAGTTCCTTGCGTATGACCCGAAGCCGGAGTTCGAGGGAGGGGCGTCCGGCGAGGGCGAACACGCAGAATGATGCACAAAAAACAGTGCAATC
>Ga0070707_100007035_pt1 | contig 10438 bp, 9 predicted proteins | sample KBSK5502metaG_FD_65468 | JGI IMG/M metagenome (GOLD analysis project Ga0070707, IMG submission 65468) | Corn, switchgrass and miscanthus rhizosphere microbial communities from Kellogg Biological Station, Michigan, USA - KBS K5-50-2 metaG | ecosystem: Host-associated > Plants > Roots >... | reverse complement strand
CCACAGATCACAGCAGAACACGAAGCGACCCTGCCGGGGCAGTTCTCACCGCCGAACGATCCGGCACAAACCACGCCGAACGAATGGATATCGCAGCTGCATGAGCCAATTCTGGCGCAACGCAAGACTGGCACCGAACGGGTCAGCCCTGCCCGCTTCCCCGATCAGTGAGGCACGTCCGGCGCGGCGGTGTCCGGAGCGGGATGCGGCCTGCTGCGCGAAGCGATGCCTACGCGAGCTAAAGCTTGCGTGCTGCCCGATGGCAGTCGCGGCGCGCGCAACGTCGGCCTCATGCCCGGCGCCGGTCGTCAAAATTGCTTGACGATACCGACGGCGTCAAGCAATTTTGACGGAGTGGCTGGAGACCTCCCAGGTGGCCGTTGGCAGCCAGTTGTGCTACCTCCGCGAGGTACGGCTCCGACCTCACGGGGGTCCAAGTTCCCTTCGGGTAGCAGAACTGGTGAAATTTCCCAAACCAGACATGGCTGTCGAACACGCCTGCGGGGCGCCCAGCCCGTACGCCTATCGGCCGGCCGGTCTTGTTGTCTCCTTCCGCGGAGGCGGCCATGACTGACCAGCTCATCGTGCCGGCGCCTGCCAGGAGGGGAGCAGACCAGGCACGCCCGGGGGAGGACAAGCTCAGCTTGACCTTGAAGCTAGGTGCAATGTTTACGCTGGACGCTGTGAAGGGTCTTCGGGTCTCTGAGCTTGCCGAGCGTGCCGGGGTGACGGCATCGACGGTGCGGTTCTACGAGCGTAGCGGCCTGCTGTCACCTGCCCGGCGGGCACACAACGGCTCCCGGGTGTTCGATGAGTCCGCGCTGGATGAGCTGGCGTTCGTTCAACGGGCTAAGGGCATCGGGATGAACCTGGAGGACATCGCCGACTTGGTTGCGGCGTGGCCCACGGGCAAGTGCCGATCCTTGCAGGCCCGCTTGCGGGCGTACCTAGCCAAGCGGATAGGCGAGATCCACCAGCAGCAGGCCGAGCTGAGCGCGTTCGAGCACCAGCTCCAGACCGTTCTTGGCCGCCTGTCTGCCCACGACCCCGGCCCGGAACAATGCGGCCGGGGATGCTATTGCGAGGCCGACTTTGACCTTTCCTCCCACGAGGCCGCCCCCGGTGGCAAGCTCGAGGGCTGCTCGCTAGACAGCGATGCTCTCGCCGCCCGGATCGGCCAGTGGCAGCAGATGGCCTCCACAGCGACATCAGCGGAACACGTCGGCGACACAGTCCGGCTCGTCCTGCCGCCCGGGCCTGACATGATCGCAACCGCTGCCGCGCTGTGCGCGGCCGAGACCGCCTGCTGCCCCCAGACCCGGTTCCTGTTGGACGTAACGGCCGGCCAGCTAACCCTGACGATCGAGGCCCATGGTACTGCGGGCCTGCTCGAGGCCCTGTTCCCAGTGCGCGCACCCGCCGGCCAATGACCACCAGCTCGGTTGTCCTGGTTGTCCTCACCGTAGTGGGGCTCCCACTGCTGCTGTGGGCAATCGGCCGCGCAGTCACCGCAGCCGGGGACCGGGCCGCGGCCGGTCTTGGGCCCTCACGCCAGTACCTGGCCGGGCGCCTGTACGGGGTGCAGATCAGCGCGCTGGTCGACACCGGGGACGAACTGCTGGTCAGCCTCAGCGCCCCAGCCACCGGTACCGCCCGGGCATCGGGCGATCCGCTGACCCAGGTGTTTCGTGTCACCGCCAGCCAGTGCTCCCTGGGCCGGGTGCGGCGCTGGCGCGATGAAGGCACTCTGCTTCGCGCCTACCTCAGCAACGACGGCGCCATCATGCTTGCCGATCCGGTGCTCGGCGGCAACGCCGCCTGCGAGCCCTGCATGACCGCTGTCCAGCGGTCCGGCCAGCAGGCAATCCCGCAGGATCACTCGCCGACCGAGGACAAGTAGCCAGCGGCGCCACAGCCCTGGCCCCGGCTCACCCCGAGCTCCCCTACGGCTGGGCTGGCTGCTCGGTCATCCGTGCATGGCCGGTGAGCACGTGCTCCTCGGGCTGCTCCGGCACGGCGCTAGCCCGTCCGCCGCGCTGCTGCGGGCTCGCGGCCTGGACCTTGATTCTGCCCGGGCGGAGCTGCGACGGGTCGGGCCTGCGTTCGGCCCGGGTGCCAGCCCCGCGGCGGCTCTGCGGGCCCTGGGCATCGACGCCGGCGAGGTACGGCAGCGGCTGGAGGCGAGCTTCGGGGCAGAAGCCGTGCACGCGGCCGAACGGCGGGTACGGCGCCGTCCCCGGTGGCGCGGCGGGCATCCCCGTCCCAGTCCGTTGTGCGTCTACCTGCTGGCCAAGCGCGCGATGGAGTTCGCCGCCCGGTTCGCCGCGGACCGCGGCGACGCCGGGATCGGGCCGCAGCACCTGCTGTACGGCGTGCTGCAGGACGCCCGCGACCCGCTCGGCACCCAGTTGAGCCGCCGCAGCCGCAGGCAGCTGGCCCCGCTCGGCTTTGTCCCCGGGCGGCCTAACCCGGTCCGGCTCCAGCTGCAAGCGCTCGGCATCGATCCTCAGCGGCTGGCCGCTGACCTTTACGCAGCGCCGTAACCGGTCGGCGCTGCGGTACGACTTGCAATACGCTGCGCCGCGCTTGGCCGTGCCCGCCCGCAACCGCGGCCACCACAGTCGCTCGTGCTGGGCGAACGGATGGTCCGTATCATGCCCGGCTGAGTGCTGCGCGGGCGGTCAGGCAGCGGCGGGCGGCGCGCCGGGCGAGGGTGATCCGGGTCAGGCTGGCGGCCGCGGCGGCGAGGACGAGCGCGGGGGCGAGGGCGGCCGGCGCGCTGGCGAGCTTGCTGGCGAGCTTTCTGGCGACGGCGAGGTCGGCTGCCGCGGCGGCGAAGCCGGCGATGGCGGCGGTGCCGGGGGCGGTGCGCGGGCTGGCGTGCAGCTAGCGGGTGAGCGGCCTGGTGGCGGAAATCGGACACCACCATCCGTACTCGGCTTGACCTGCCGCAGCCACCGAACGAAACCGGGCCCCGCCGTGTCCCAGCGCAACCCGGCACGCCGATCCGAGCCGACCACAGGCCAGATGCACCAGTGATGTCGTCGTGCAGCGACATCAGGTCGTCAATGTCCCCAGAGGCTGGGTTGGGCGTGTCTTTGCGATCTGCTCAACGTGGAGCAGGGCTCGCGGAGCACACAGAGCGCGATGAGGACAGTTCCCGCCAGGTCAGGAACATGGAACGTGGGGTCTCTAGGCGGTGCTGATGCGGCCGGATTGGCCGCGTGCCTGGCGGGTGGTGAGCAGTGCGGCGGCGGCGGCGAGCAGGTGCAGCAGGGCGACCGCCGCGGCCAGCGCCGCCAGCCCCGGGCGTGATTCGTGCAGCTGATGGGTCACTTCACGGATGTCCAGCACGGTGAACGCCAGCATGGCCAGCGTGACCCCGGCCGCCGCCAGGGGCGAGCCGACGATGAGGATCAGCGCCGCCAGCAGCAGCGACACCACGACCGCGATCACGACGAGCGCGGTCGCCTCCGGGTTGATGCCGAGCAGGTCCTCGGAGTTCCGCTCGGCGGCGGGCGCGGCCGGGCCTTCCCGGCCGGCTCCCGGTTCCCCGCCGGCGGGATTCTCGCCCGGGCTTCCTGCCTCGGCGTGATGCGCGGCCGGCTGGCTGGCGCTGCTGGCCGTGTGCCGTTCGATAGTGGCTCCGGTGGCGAAGGCGGCGGCGGACGCGATCAGCAGCGCGGCGGTGATCAGCCTGGCCAGGGTAAGCAGCATGAGAGGCCCTTTCACAGTGGATCGGCGCGGTGAGGCGGCCCTGGTTGCGGGCGGGGGGCGGCCCGGCCATCGCCGGGACTCCCCTCTGTGTGGTAGGGACGTGGCGGGCGGCGCGGTGATTGCGCGGCCGACCGTGCGGGTGTTGCAATCACCGTGGCCGCTGGCTCGTCCAGGTAGGTAGAGGGGTGGTGAGCCGTCGAAGGTGCGAGGCCGGGCAGATGATCATGAGGATTTCTTGCGGGCAACGCTGCGCCACGCCGACCTGCTGCATACGCTGGCGCTGCGGCTGGCCCCGCACCCGGCCGACGCGGCCGACATCGTGCAGGAGACCTACCTGCGCGCGTACGCCGCCTGGGCCCGGCGGCGGCCCGATGACGTGGGGGCGTGGCTGGCGACGATCTGCCTCAACGCCGGCCGTGACGAGCTGCGCCGCCACGCCCGCCGCAGCGTCGTCTTTTACGACGGCCCGGTCCCTGACCTGCCCGGCCGCGCCGACACCGCAGAGGCCGCGCTGGAGCGCCTGGGGACCAGCCGGGTCAAGGCGGCGCTGTGGGGCCTGCCCGAGTCCCAGCGGATCGCGATCACCCTGATGGACCTGTGCGGATTCACCGCCGCGCAAGCCGCGGCTATCACCGGCGCCCCGCGCGGGACCATCCTGGCCCGGGTGCACCGCGGGCGCAAGGCGCTCGCGCTCAGCCTGCGCGACGAACACCGGCCCGCCAGCCCCCGGGCGCCGCGATGAACCACGACCCTGAGCAGCTCGCCGCCGCCTACCTGAGCGGCATGCGGTCACGTGCCTGCCGCCGGTTCGAAGATCACCTGCTGGCCTGCGAGCCCTGCTGGCAGGAGGTGTCCCTGGCCCGCCGCGGCCGCCAGCTCGCCGAGACAGCCCGCGACGCCGCCCCCGCCCAGCTTCGCGAGGACATCCGCGCCGCGGTCACCGCCGCGGCCACGAACCCGGCACCCGGCCCGCGCCCCCTGCGGCGCAGCCTGGCCGCGGTCGCGATCGCGGTGGCGGTGCTCGCGGGCACTGCCGTCTCGGTGCGGCCATGGCCGTACAGCCGCCCGGCTTCGGCTGCCCCACCCGCCGTGATCGCCGCGGCCGTGACCAGCTACCGCGACGGCAGTCTGCCGGGAACGGCCGTCCCCGCCGAACCCGCCCCCAACCTCACACCCCTGCACCTGCGCCTGGCCGGCGCGGCGGCCGGCCGGCTCGACGGCGTCGCGGTCACCATGTTCGCCTACAGCACCCCCTCAGGGGCACGGCTGACCCTTGTCCGCAGCAGCCAGCCATTCCCCGAAGCCACCCAGGCGCGCGAACTCGCCGGGACAGACGATGCCTGGACGGTGCGGTCCGGCGGGGTGACCGTCATCTGCGCGCAAGGCACCCACGCCATGCTCCTGCTCGGCACGGACGCAGCCCTCGTACGCCAAGCAGGGGCACTCCTGAACGCCATCTAGCCGGTGCACGAGAACACCTCGGCCCTGTCCCGGCCCACGCGGCGCAGCCGCCGCATCCCGCGACATGATCAGCGAAGTGATGCCGCTGCCCTGCCGGGTGCGGCTGCTGATTGCCGGTTACCCGGAACTGATCGCGGTCCTAGCCGCCGCGGTCTTCGGCCTGTCTGTTCGGCAGCCGCCGGCCTGGCTCGCCGCCCGCCAGGGGGATCAGCATCTTGCTGGCCGTCTTGGTCTCCGCCTGTGGGTGCCGAGAATCCTGTCACGTCCCTGACCTGGACTTTTGCAGTGCCTCGCCGCATGCTGAAGGCTGCTCAGCAGGACTGGTTCAGCGATGGGGAAGGTGGTCGTGATGGCTGGTGAGAGGTCGGTGTTCCGGCGGTGCGGGTGCACCGATCCGGCGGCGAGAACGTTCCAGCTGCGATCACCGGCCCGGCGATGTCGGACATCGGCCGGCGGAGGGTTCTCGGCGGGCTGATCAACGAGTACGAGCGTGCAGCATGAAGATCGCCGGCTAATTCAGAAAACCGCAGGCCAGAGGTCGTGGACGCAGTTTTGGCACCCCGCAGGCTGGGGCTACCGGCGGATCTAGGGCGAACTGCTCGGCCTGGGCGTCCGCGTCGGAGCGTTGACAGTACGGCGGGTACTGAGACGGCTGCGGATCCCGCCCGCGCCGCAGCGCAGCCGCACAACCTGGCGGCAGTTCCTGCGCACCCAGGCCTCGACCATGCTCGCCTACGACTTTTTCCACGTCGACTGCGCCGTCACCCTGCGCCGCGTATACGTATTCTTCGTCATCGAGGACGCGTGGCACCTCAGTCGCCGCCGGCGGCGCCCCTCCCGGACTTCGAGACCTCCTCGCTCAGCGCCGACGGAATGGCCCGGTTGGTGGTCGCCTGCCAGTCGATTTGCTCGAGTATCGGTCCCTGGGTGTCCTGGCCCTTGGGCATGGCGCGGGACTGTCGCACCAGGGCCTCGGTCTTCGCGGTCGGAGGGAGATCGGCGACTCGCTCGTTGATGAACGACGGGTCGGCGAGGGGATTGAAGGGGGTCAGGTCGGCAGCCGTGAGCTGATCGGCACGGTCCTTGTTCTGGAAGAGGTCGTACAGTGGCCGAGCGTTTTGGTCGTACGACGACAGGGGCGGAAGCCCGAGGATCAGCTCCATGGTACGGATGACACTGGCCTGGTCGTAGCGGTGGTGGCCGATATACCCACCGAATCGGCCGTTGGCCGACTGGTGCTTGGTGTATGGGCTGGCCACGAGGAGGACGTTGCGGTGCCCGTCGACGTGATCGACCCCGTCTTGTGAGTCGTCCTCGACGACGAATACCGCCGTCGACCGCCAGTAGGCGGAGTGCGACAGGGCGGAAAGGATTTCGCCCAGCGCGGCGTCGTTTTGGGCAACTTCTGCCCGCGGCGTGAAGGTGGCCGACAGGCCGCTCGTGTGGTCCTCGGGCAGCACCATGTAGTTGAAGTTCGCCAGGCCGTGGCCGTTGGCCGGTCCGGACGCTGCCGGGCGGCCATCAGGCTTGAGGCCGATGTCCCTCAGGAACTCAGCCGCCCCCAGTCGGTCATCGACGCTCAAGTTGGCGTCGCCATTGATGGCGTTGGGGTAGCTGAGATCGGTGTACGAGTAGATTGGAAAATTCCCGACCTTGAGCAGGCTATCGATCAGCCCGCATCCGGCAGGGGGATGGGCCACCCCGCAGGGAACCGGTGCGCTGTCGGCGTAGAGCGGTCCGGTATAAGTGGCGCTATTGGGCCCGAGGAAAGGGCTGCACGGGCTGCTGACCGGGAGGCCGTTGCCGTCGGGCGTAATGGCTCCGTAGAACTCACCATAGTTGCGGAGCGTGAAGGATCCACCTGACTGAGTCTGCTTGGTGAGGGTGCTCTGGAACAGGCTGCAGCGCTCGGGCATGGCGACGGGAGCGAGAAAGTCCTGGCCGCGATTGCGACCCGAGTAGTTGAGGCGCCACGCCTTCTCGATCCAGTCGGTCACGTTCGCGGACGTCGTCCACCAGTGACCCTGCACGCTCGCCTCGCCGTCCGAGAAGAAGTTGTCGCTCGACGCGAACTGGCTCACGATCGCGTGACCCTGAGGAGTGGCCGACGCGAGGTACTGATAGGCCGGGTCGGCGTTAACATCGTTGCGGGTCCTCCCGAGGTCCCCGTAGACCTGGTCGTAGGTGCGGTTCTCCCGCACGATGTACAGGACGTGCTGGATCGGCGACTGGCCGGCGTGGGCGGCGTCAGGAACGGGGTTGTCGGGTGTGCGCAACTCGACGCCGGACTGCTGGATGGCTTGGGCAACGAAGTCGGTGTCTTTGGAGAGGCGCTCGCTGGGGAACAATGCGCCGCTCCGGTTACCCGGGCCAGCAACCCAGAAGCGACTGAGGAGCGATGCCATGTTGGACTTGTCGTTGTAGTTGAGCCCGGGGAGTTGTACCTCCGGATGTATCGCGGCGGGAGTAACTGAGTTAGGCAGCAGCGAACGAGACCCGCCCCGCAAGACGGGCAGCGGGACAGGAAGCGGTGAGGACGGGTCGGCGAAGGGGTAGCGGCTGCCGAGACCCTTGGCGGCGACGGCGAGTACACCGTGGTCGCGCGGGTTGACGGCGACCGCTGTCGGGTACCAGCCGGTCGGCACGTAACCATCGACGCGCCACCCCGTAACGTCCCGGTCGAGCACCGCCACGGCATTGTCACCGGCGAGCGTGACGTAGGCGCGGGACGTCCCGTCGAACGCGATAGCGTCCGGGGCCGAGCCGGTGCCCTCCCCTGGCGACCCGTGGAGGGTGAGGTTGACGGGCGGGGCGAGCGTGCCGTCCAGGTTGACGCCGACAACGGAGACCTGGTCGCTGTTGGCGTCTGCCACCATGACCTGCCGGCCGTCGGGACTGACGGCGAGGCCGGTGGGATGGTCACCAACGATGGCGATCGGTCCTGGGGTCCAGTTGTTCGCGCCATCGGAGTCGGCGACGAGGAGCTGGCTGGTTCCCTCCGCGGTGATGTAGGCGCGCTCGTGGCCTGTCGCCGGGTCGATCGCCGTGGCCACCGCATACAGGTAGGACGGATCGGTGTCGTTGGGCGTCGGCGGCTTGAGGAAGTTGAGGATGTTGGTGCTGTGCGGGACGACGGTCGGCCGCCCGAAAGCAACGGCCACCTTGGCTGTCGTGAGATTGCCGGATCCGTCGACCGAAATGGCATCCAGGGCGCGTCCGTACTCGCTCGTCACAAGGACCGTCCCGTCGCCGCTCACCGCCAGGCCGCGGTCGTAGCCAGCGGTCGGTCCAGTAAAGCTGGACGTGCTCGGAGGAGGGGCCTGGGCGGGAAGAGCGACCGTTGCCGCGTAGGTGAGCCTGCAGTCAGAGGCGACGTTGAACTGGTACACAGCGTCGGTGCCGCCGCTGGTCGCGTACAGCCGGGTGCCGTCGTGGCTGTAGGCCAGCCCGATGCCCATGAAGTTCTGCGCCGGCTTGGCGTTCACAGCGACGAACTGAGTCGCGCCCGAGACGAGGTTAAGAGCCGTGACGCCCTCGTCAGGCTGGGTCCCCGCTTGGTTGACCCCTGTCGCGGCCGGGACGGGTTGGCCGTTGCCCCAACCTTCGTCGCTGCTCGCCGCGCACGTGCCGCCCTGCGCAACCGCTAGGCCAAGGGAGAAGTCGCCCAGGTTGTACTGGAGGCCGGCCGGTCGAACGAAGCGCCCATTGGGAAGGAGGGTGGCGCGAGGAAAGACGGAAGCGGCATGGATTCCGCTGCCCGGATGAGCAGCGGCAGCGACCTGGGGCGCCCAGTATGCAGCGGTCGACGCGCAGACCGACAACACGGTGGCACTGAGGACCCAGCGGGGGACGCTTCTAGTACGGAGGCGCGTCCCGCCGAAATGACCCATGACAGTGCGCTCCTTTGCGATCAGATGGACGGTCGCGAGGAAACGACGGTCCCGGTGGGGACCCTATGGCGCGTAGCCGAGACAGCGCATAAGAGGGGGCGAGTGTTCATCCGAAAGTTACCTTCGCTGGGCGCGAGGATCACTCGTGTCCACGTCGACGCCATTAGCCTGTGGGTGCTGGTCCAGGTCTTGCTGCTGCGTGCACATCTGATGTTCCTCCAGTCAGGCTGGCTCGCTGAGCAGGGAGCCGAAGTTCCAGCGGCCGCGTTCGATGGCTGTGTCCTGGTCCAGGATCTGGGCGTCGAGGTCGCTGCGGCCGGCCAGGTAGGCCTGCAAAGGGTAAACCGGTCGAGATCATCGGTATCAGTCATGACAATTCTCCTTGCGGGGGCGGGGGCGGCGGTCAGGCCGCGCAGCACGACAGTTTTGACACATCCCCGCTGAACGCCTGGGCCGCGAGACGCAATCCCTCGGACATGGTCAGGTACGGCGACCAGGTGTCCGCGAGGTCCGCGACGGTCATCTGGGCGCGGATCGCGTAGACCGCGGCGGCGATCATCTCGCCCGCGCCGTACGCCAGCTGCCGCTCCCGGCCCCTGCCGTCTTCATGGTGACCGAACGACCCGTGGTATCACCTCGCACCGACATGACGTCGGCGCCGGCGCAGATGGTGATGCCCTCGTCATCGAAGACGTCCTCGATCGCCGCGGAGACCTCCGGCTCGTCGAGGGGCGCGAGCCGGTCCAGCGTCTCGGCGATCGTCACCCGCGTCCCGAGCCGGGCGAACAGCTGCGCCATCTCCAGGCCGACCGCGTTGCCGCCGATCACCAGCATCGACTCCGGCAGCTCGGCGAGCTCCATTGCGGTCGTCGAGGTCAGGTACCCGGCGCCGGCCAGCCCGCTGACGGGCGGTATCCAGGGTGCGGCGCCCGTCGCCACCAGATAATGCGCGGCCTCAATGGTGGTGGCGCCCCCAGCGTTCAGGCTGACCTCAAGGACCGGCGAGTCCGCGGTCCCAGCGAACCGGGCGGTCCCGGCGACGATCTCCCAGCCGTATCCGGCGGCCAGATCGACGTACTTGCAGGCCCGCATCGCGGCGACCAGATCGTCCTTGCCGGCCGTCAGCGCCGCCATGTCGACAGCATCCGCCCGCGTGACGATCCCGGGGAAGCGCACGTCGGCGGCGGTGTGCCGGGCGGCGGCCGCGGCCAGCAGCGCCTTGGACGGCACGCACCCGGTGTTGACGCAGGTGCCGCCGACTGTGCCGCGCTCGATCATCACCACCGAGGCGCCGGAGTCCCTGGCCGTGATCGCGGCGGCGAACGCCGCGCCCCCCGAGCCGACGATCGCCAGGTCATGCCGCATTAGCG
>Ga0070707_100007034_pt1 | contig 10438 bp, 8 predicted proteins | sample KBSK5502metaG_FD_65468 | JGI IMG/M metagenome (GOLD analysis project Ga0070707, IMG submission 65468) | Corn, switchgrass and miscanthus rhizosphere microbial communities from Kellogg Biological Station, Michigan, USA - KBS K5-50-2 metaG | ecosystem: Host-associated > Plants > Roots >... | reverse complement strand
TCCGAGCCGCGGGTCAGTTTCGATGGGACGGTGACCGCGCTGGCCGCACGCGAGGAGCAGGCGCAGGCCATGCTCGGCGAACTGTTCGGCAGGATCGCCGAGGTCACCGGGCGCGACGTGGCCCAGGTGCGCGCCGACGCCCGCAGGGACAAGCTGTTCAATGTCGCCGAGGCGATCGCGTACGGCCTGGTGGAGAGCCAGGTCACGGCGCGGGCACTACCTGGGCTCCCTGGGCTGGGGCGGGCGCCGGGGCAGGGCGATGACGACGGCGACGACGGCGGCACCGGCCCCGGCGACGAGTAGCCAGGCGGAGACCGGCACGGGAATGGCGAGCACGACCAGCACGATGGCCGCGGTGAACACGCCCCACACCGCCAGTGGCAACTGCCGCCACAGCCAGTGTGCCGTCACGGTCCCCGGCATGGCCCGCGGCGCGTCCACCAGCAGCAGGTAGCCGAGGATCAGCAGACCCTCCCAGGCCAGCACGGCCAGGTCCGGCCGGGTGAGGGCGGACTCGGTGACCGCGGCCGCGGCCGCGAGCGTGCCCACCATCCGCCACCTGGCCAGCGGCCCGGCCAGGCTCACCGCCACCAGCACCAGGCCGGCGGGGACGAGCGCCCAGGAGCGGCCGGTCAGTTGCGGCGCGGGCAGCAGGATCATGCCCGCGCCCAGGCAGCCGGTGACCACGCGGGTGATCATGTCGGCGAGACGCGGAGCGCGTGCACCGCGGGTCCCGCTGTCCACCCCGCTCATCAGCGCACCGCCCGGATCCGCCGGCCGCGCAGCGGGACCTGCGCTCCTTCGAGCCCCGTGCCGCTGTCCCAGCTCAGCACGGGCACACCGAGGCCGGCGAGGCTGGACCGCAGCGCACCGCGGTCGAGGCGCCAGAGCCGGACCGCGAGCTGCGCCATCGGCAGCCGCGGCTCGGCCGGCGGTTCGCGGGTGAGCACATCCACGATGACCAGGGACACGCCACGCTGCCGCAGGTCGGTCACGGCGTTCAGGGCACGCCGGTCGAGCAGCGGAGAGAACAGGACCACCAGGGCGCGCGGTGGCAGCGCGGTCCTCGGCACGCGGTCCAGGTCCGGGGTGGCCTCGCTGGGGAAGCGGACGCCGAATGCCATCTCCACGATCCGGAAGAAGTGCCTGTTGCCGGGGGAGGGAGCCAGCCACCGAAGGACCCCGCCCAGTACCACCACGCCGACCCGGTCTCCGGTCCGCAGATAGGCGGTGGCCAGGCCCGCCGCGCCGCGGACCGCGAGGTCGAGACTCGTATCGCCGGGCGGCCCGACGTCGGAGAACGCATCGATCATGATCACCAGATCGGCGGCGCGCAGGGCCGCCCGCTGATTGACGTGCGGCTGGCCCAGCCTGCTCGTCACCGCCCAGTTCAGATCGCGCAGCCGGTCGCCGGGCTGGTAACCGCGAATCCCGGAGAACTCGATGCCCGCACCGGGCGCCGTCGCGGTGTGTTCCCCGATCCGCCGCAGCAGGTCGGCGGGCAGCAGGCTGGCCCGGGCCGGCGGTGGGTGCGGGAAGACCTCGACCGTTTCGGGCCGGAGCGTCAGGCTCGCCCGGCCCATCCCGTCGGTGCACCTGGCCGTGACTGTACAGAGCTGGTGGCGGCCCCAGGCGTGCGGCTGGAGCACCCAGCGGGCGCTGGCTGGCTGCCCTGCCACGGCAACCTGGGTCACCGGGCCCTCGGTGACGGTCACCGCCGGCCCGGGCTCGATCCGGAACGTCACCTCGTCCACCGGGGCGGCAACGGTGGCGACGATCTCGACGTCCTCGCCCTCGAAACAGCGCGATGGGGTCGCGGCGACGGCCGCGTCCAGTGCCTCCGGCCGGCTGCCGCGCCTGGCCGCGGCGAGCGCGGCCAGCGCGGGCGCGCCGAGCAGCAGCAGGTCGGCGTGCCTGGTCAGGACCGCCACGAGCACGACGGCCACCCCGATCGTGGCCAGCCTGCGCAACCGTGGCGCGGCCTGCCAGGTGGCGGGCACCCGGGCCAGGGGCACCGCGGCCTCGGCTGGGCCAGGAGCCGCCGGCCGCGCATCGCCCGAGCCGGGCGGCGCGGCCGTGGCCGGGGGCACAGCCGGGGCCGGCATCGCTGGCTCGCCCTGCGCCGCTGGCAGGCCCTGCGCCGCTGGCGGGCCCTCGGTCACTGGCTGGCCCTGGGCACCGGCTCGGCGGTGAGGATCTCGGTGATCACTTCCTCGCCCGTCACCCTGCGGACCCACATCTCCGGCCGCAGCACCAGGCGGTGCGCCAGTGCGGCAACCGCGACGGTCTTGACGTCCTCCGGTATCACGTAGTCACGAGCGTCGAGGACGGCGTGGCCACGGGCAAGCTGGATCACCGCCAGGGTGCCGCGCGGGCTCGCCCCGACGCTGATCTGCGGGTGGGACCTGGTCGCGGCGACCAGGCGGACGATATACCCGAGCAGGTCGTCGTCCAGGTGCACCTGTTCCAGCGACTCGCGCATGGCGAGCAGCGCGCCGGCGTCGAGAACCTCGGTCGTCTGCGGCGGCGCCGACCCCCGGTCCAGCCTGCGCCTGGCCATCTCCGCCTCGCCCGCCTCGTCCAGGTAGCCCAGCCGGATCCGGGCCACGAACCGGTCGAGCTGCGCCTCGGGGAGCGGGTAGGTGCCCTCGTATTCGATCGGGTTGTCGGTCGCGAGCACGATGAACGGCTGCGGCAGCAGGTGGGTCCTGCCATCGACGCTGACCTGGCCCTCGGCCATGGCCTCAAGCAGGGCGGCCTGCGTCTTCGGCGGCGTGCGGTTGATCTCGTCACCGAGCAGCAGGTTGGTGAACACCGGCCCCGGCCGGAAAACCACCTCACCGGAACGGGGGTCCAGCACCGGCGAGCCGGTGAGGTCGGACGGCAGCATGTCCGGCGTGAACTGGACCCGGGTGAACTCCAGCCCCAGGGTGGCGGCAAAGGTGCGGGCGAGCAGGGTCTTGCCCAGCCCCGGCAGGTCCTCGATGAGCAGGTGCCCCGAGGCCAGGATGCCGAGCAGCACCTGGGAGACCGCCTCGCGCTTGCCCACGATCACCCGCTCGACCTCGGCGAGCACCTGAGCGCAGCGTTGCGCCGTCGCGGTCACCGAGGGGACGAGGGTCCCGGTCATAGCTGCTCCAGCCGGTCCACGATACGGGTCAGGGTACGCAGGTCAGCCCCGGGTGCCTTGCTGTCGAACGAAGGCGGCCGGGCCGGGTCGACGAGCGGCCAGACGTCGTCTCCGACCAGCTCACGGGCACGGGCCGGATCCCTGGCCAGATCCACCCGGTGGCGCTCGGCCAGTACCGACTCAAGCAGGCGGCCGAACAGCGGGCGGATCCCATGGTCGTAGTGCCATCGGGAGACCGGTGCCCAGCCGAGGTCGGAACTGATCTTGGCATAGGCGGGGAAGTCGCTGGTCCGCACCTCCGCGGGCGGGCGGCGCCGCGGGTTGAGCCGGGCCCACGCGGCACGGGCCCAGGCCGCTGCCCGGGGCACGCCGCGCTCGCGGACGCCGCCCGGTGTGCGAGCCAGGACAACCACCACCGCCAGGGCGGCCAGGCATTCGGCCGTGATGGCCACGGCGAACGGCCCGCCGACCGCGAGCGCGGCCACCAGCGCCGCGACCGCCGCGAGCGTCACCGCCGCGATTCGCCACGCGACCGTCAGGCTGCCGCGGTTCACGTGTCACCGCCCAGGTCCGACTGGGCCAGCGCCCCGCTGGCCAGGTCGGCCCGCACCTGTGCCAGTGCGTCGATCGCCGTGCCCCGGTCGGCCTCGGTCATGGGGTGGCTGCTGTAGCGGGCCTGCCGGAAAAGTCCGGTCAGCGTGGTGGCCGGGGCAGACCGGACCAGGCCGCTCGCGGTGGCGCGGCTGAGCACTTCCGCGGGCGTGTCGGCCATCCGCGGCGGCGAGCCCGCGTCGGCCAGGCTGCGTTCCATCGCCGCGTAGCATCCGATGATGGCGGTGCGTGGGTCGGGGTCCTCGTGCAGCACCCGCGCCCCGGCCGCCAGGGCCGCCACCAGCGGCTCGGCGTCCGGCTCCAGGTCAGGCACTGGCACCGTTGGGGGGACGGCATGGCGGCGGCGGTAGTAGGTCAGCGCGGCCGTCGCGAGGGCCACGACGGCGAACAGCACCAGCAGCGGCCATGGGTTCCCCACGTGCAAGTGCCCGGCAGGCCCGCCCCTGGCGCCCGCCGCATGGGCGGCGGCGGCCGCGGCCGCACGCTGCTGATGGACCCGCTGCAGGATCTTTGACAGCCCGAACACGACCAGCGGGAGCAGCAGCAGCCACCACAGCGAACGCCGCTGGCGCTGCAGCGGCTTCCCGCTCTTGCGGGCCCAGATCATCCGGAGGATCAGCAGCGTGATCCCGGCCACCGCCAGGATCACCTCCGCGCCCGCGATGATCCAGTACACGGCCCGCTCGCTCAGGCCAAGGATCTCCGGGCTGCCGGCCGCCGAGAACGCCCCGCCGGCCCGTAGCCCCACCGCGGCGACGGCGACGAGCAGCAGGGCGGCCGCCGCCCTGCGCATGTCCCGGCCCCCGCGCGCCCCCTTTCCCGGCATGGCACCTCCAGGCCCCGGCCAGGTGCGTCCGCCACCGATCCTGACCTGGCAGCGGGGGCGCCCGTCACGGAGCGCTGCACCGCCGCCTGCGCCCCAGTTTGCCAGCCGGGCCGCCCACTGCCCACTGCCTGAAATGGCACTGTCGCCGGATTGACGCTGCGAGGTAACATCGAGCCCAACCACACGGGAGCTCGGGCTAACCGGGCTGAGAGGGTGGCTGGCCACAAGGCCTGCGCCACCGACCGTCGGAACCTGACCGGGTAATGCCGGCGTAGGGAGGCAGTCGTGACGCCCACATCCACTTCCACTTCCGTCCCCGGGGCATTCGTCACCGTCCCGGGGGACCGGCACTCCGAGGTCGCGCACACCCTCGCCGAACCGGTCCCGCAGGCGCTTAGCGCGCTCGACCAGCTCGGGCTCTGGGGCAACCTCGGGGTGAGCCTGCTCGGCTTCACCGGCGCGATCTTCGTGCTCCAGCCGGGCGGCACCGGCACCCCGGAGCTGTCGCTCGCCGCGGCCCTGACCGCGATCGTGCTCGGCACCGTGCTCGGGACCCTGCCGGTAGCGCTGGCCGGGCTGCCCGGCACCCGCACCGGAGCGCCGGCCATGGTGCTGCTCCGTGGCCTGTTCGGGGCGAGGCTCTCCTACCTGCCCACCGCGCTCAACATCCTCCAGTGCCTCGGCTGGGGAATCTTCGAGCTGGTCACGATCGCGACCGCGGCGCACACCGTGGCACCGGCGCTGCCCAGGTGGGCGTACATCCTGCTGGCCGGGGCGGCGACCGCGCTACTCACGATCAGGCCGATGGGCGCGATCAGGATCCTGCGCCGGTACGTGACCACCGCGGTGGTGATCGTCCTTGCCTACCTGTTCATCCAGCTGCTCCGGCACCCGCTGCCGCCGTTCACGCACGGCACGTGGGGCTCTGGGTTCTGGGTGGCCATGGACACGGTGGTCGCGGCCGCCATCTCGTTCGCGCCGCTGGCCGCGGACTACACCAGGCACTCGCGCAGCGAGGCGGCGGCCTTCAACGGCGCGTTCTTCGGGTACGGCGTCACGCAGACGCTGTGCTACGTGATCGGCCTGCTGGCGCTGGTCACGGTGGCGCACGGCAACGCCAACGACATCTACGGCGCGTTCATCGCGCTGCCACTCGGCGCGATCGGGTTCGGCATCCTCGCCCTGCGCGAGCTGGACCAGTCCTTCGCCAACGTGTACTCGACCGCCGCCTCGACCCAGAACCTGCGGCCGCTCTGGGACCGCCGGGTGCTGGCCATCGTCATTTCCGCGGTGACCACGGCCGGGGCGCTGTTCCTCAACATCAGCGACTACGAGAACTTCCTGATCCTGCTCGGCTCGGTGTTCGTGCCGATGTCCGCCGTGCTCATCGTGGACTTCTTCATCCTCGCCAAGGGCCGGTGGGACCTGTCGCCGCACGCTCCCACCCGCTGGCTGATGCTGCTGCCGTGGGCTGCCGGGTTCGTCACCTACCAGCTCATCAACCCCGGTTATGTCTCCTGGTGGGTGTCGGCGTGGACGCACGTAGCCCAGGCGATCGGGTTCACGCCGCAGGTGTGGATGTCCGCGTCGATCTGTTCCTTCGCGGTGGCCGCGGTCGTCACCCTGGCCGTCGGCGGCCTCACGGCCGCGGCCCGCAACCGTGCCGATCACGCCCGCCAGCACGTAACGGCGGACTGAGCCCGCCGATGACCACGCCGCCGGGACCGGCCGGCGACATCGGCGGCGATGCGTTCCTCGCGCACGGCATGGGCAAGACGCTGGTCGAGCCCGACTGGCCGCCATTGTCGGGCGAGGAGGTGAGCGCGGTGCTGGCCCGGTATGGGCTGCCGGGCGGCACCGCGGTGCCGCTGTGGCGCAGCCCCCGGCCGATGTCGGCCGCTGCCCTGGTCCGCCTCGGCGGCGCCGAGGTGTTCGTCAAGCGGCACCACGTGCTCGTCCGCTCGGCTGGGCAACTGGCCGCCGAGCACGCCTTCGCCGCCCACCTGCGCGCGCTCGGCGTGCCCGTGCCCGCCGTACTGCGACTGCCCGACGGCACGACCACGGTGGTGTCCGGCGACTATCGCTACGAGGTACACGAGCGGGCCGAGGGGATCGACCTGTACCGGGACGCACTGTCGTGGTCGCCGTTCACTTCCGCGGCGCACGCCTGGGCGGCCGGGGCGGCGCTGGCCCGGTTCCACCTGGCCAGCACGAGTTTCGGGCTGCCGGAACGCCCGCCGGGAGTGCTCACGAACTCCTGCGCGGTCATCGCCGCCGCGGATCCGCTCGCGGCGGTGGGCGCCCTGGCCGCGCGGCGGGCAGGGCTGGCCGGTTACCTCGACGGCCGCGGCTGGCGGGACGATCTCACCAGGTACCACCTGCCCGTGATCGGCCGGCTGGCGCCCCTGCTCCCGGCCCTGGGGCGGCTGTGGGGGCACGGCGACTGGCATCCGTCCAACCTCACCTGGACCACACAGGCCCCCGACGCCGGCGTCGCCGGCGTGATCGACCTCGGGCTGGCCAACCGTACGTTCGCCGCGCACGATCTCGCGGTGGCGATCGAGCGCAGCGCCATCGCCTGGCTCGACCTCGCCGACACCGGGGGGGCCGCCGTGGACATCCCCGCCGTCGATGCCCTGCTGGACGGCTACGGGTCGGTCCGGCCGCTCACCCGGGCGGAGCTTTCGGCCCTTGCCGAGTTGCTGCCGGTCGTCCACCTCGAATACGCGCTGTCGGAAGTCGAATACTTCGCCAGCGTCGTGCGGTCACAAGAGAACGCCGATCTCGCCTACGACGGCTACCTGATCGGGCACGCGCGCTGGTTCGGTACGCCGGAAGGCTCGGCGCTGCTCAGCCACCTGCGGCGACGGGCGGACCGGCGGCCAGCCGTTCCCTGACCACCGCCATCGGATCCATGGTGCCCTCGGGCATCTCCCAGCGGTTCTCTATCCACCAGGTGCAGCCGGCCTGTGCCCACGGCGTGATGCGCGCCGAGGCCGCGGCCTTGTCGTCCGCCGGTGTCTCGCCCTCCGCGACCACGTCCAGGCCCGGCCTGGCGCCGTGCTCGGTCAGCCACTCCCGCACGGCCCTGGCGTCGCCGGGCCCCGCGGCCCGGCCATCAAGGTCGTACTGCGGGATGATCCCGTCGCAGCGCAGCACCCGCCGCATGGACTTCGGCCGCGGCCACACGCCGACCACCCAGATCGGGATCCGCCCGGCAGGCCGCACCGTCCGGGTGAGATCATCACGGTCGCACTCGAAGTCGTAGAACTGCCCGTGGTAGCTCAGCCCGTCATCCCACAGTGTCCTGACGAGATCGATTCCCTCGTCCATGCGTATGGCACGCAGGCGCTTGTCCGTCTCCTCGCCGGTGCTGGGCAGACCTGTATCGACGGCGCCGACGCCCACCGCCAGAATCGCCCGCCCGCCGGAAAGCTGGTCCACCGTGGCGACCTGGCTGGCCACCTTCCACGGCCGGCGCCACGGCAACGGGGTGAGCAGGGTACCCAGCCGGAGCCGCTTGGTGCGGGCGGCCATCGCGGCCAGCAGGCTCCACGCGTCAACGCCGTAGGCCGCCTCCCAGACGAAGACCCCGTCCCAGCCGCACCGTTCGGCGAGCACCGCCTGCTCTAGCTGCTCGGTGGCCGATCCTCCTGGCAGCACGAAACCAGTCAGCATGGTTTCGTCTTACCAGCCGGGTACGACAGCTTGCTCTCACCCCGCCACCCCGCCCAAGGCGACCGGGTCCGCGCCGATCGCCCGCCGGGAGGTTATGGTCAGCCATGATCCGCTCGCATGTCTCGATGAGGGACTCGCTGGTGGTGCTGCTCACGCTCACCACGGGCGCGGTGGACGTCACCTCCTTTCTCGCCCTCGGCAACGTCTTCAGCAGCGTGGTCACCGGTGACCTGGTGCTGCTCGGCGCGGCGGCCGGCACGGGCAGGCCGGAGCTGGCGGTGCACAGCGGGGTGGCGCTGGCCGGCTACCTGGCAGGCGTGCTGGCGGGGGCACCGCTCGCCGCCCGCCGGCCGCAGGGCACCGGCACCTGGCCGCCCAGCGTGACCGTCACCCTGGCGGTGGAACTGGTGATCCTGGTCGCGTTCGGCATCGGCTGGGAGCTGGCCGGTGCCCACCCGTCCGGTTTCGGTCAGCTCGCGCTCGTGGCAGTGCTCGCGGCGGCGATGGGCCTGCAGGCGGCCGCGGTCCGCCGCCTGGGCCAGATGTCAACCACCTACCTGACCAGCACCCTCACGGCCCTCGTCGCCGGGCTGGTGACCGGCAGCAAGCCGGACGGCATGGCCCGCAGCCTGGGCGTCCTGGCCACGCTCATCATCGGCGCGATCGCCGCGAGCATCCTCCTGGAGGAGGCCCGTGCCTGGGTGCCGCTGGTGATCCTGGTGCCGCTCGGCCTGGTCATCGTGACGTCGGTGGCCGGGTTCGAGTGGGTCAGGGATCACCTCACCCCCCGCCGCGGCCGGTGAGCGGCGGCGCAGCAGCAGCGTGACCGCCAGCGCCGCCGCGGGCGGCAGGGTGACCAGGGCGGGAAGCTGGTAGCGCCAGTTGAACTCGAACACGTCGGAGGACAGCAGCGCCAGCACGCCGGTGGCGAAGAACAGCAGGCAGGCCAGGGCGGTGGCGCGCTGCGCCGGGGTGGCCCGGCGGCGCAGTGTCTCGAGGCTCCCGGCCAGCCCGGCGAGCACCATGAACGCGAACAGCGGGCCCGGGGTGTAACCGCCGTGGAGCTGGTATCCGCGCAGGAAGCTCGCCAGTGGCGCGATCACGGCGGGATTCCCGCCGCGGAAGTCCGACCCGGTGCCGATCTGCTCCTCGACCCCGTTGTGGTTGAACGTGCCGAAGACGAACGCCCCGTGGCTGATGACGATGTACGGCGGGTACTGGGGATAGTGCGCCTGGAACTGCCAGCGGGTGATCGAGGGGTCCCCGGTGCTGGCGATGCGGCCCAGCGCGAACAGCTTGAGCGTGTCCCTGCCGATCGAAGCCAGCACGTTGAACGGTTGCTGTTTCACCACCCGGCGGTCGAAGTCGCTGGTCACCCGGCCGCACATGCTGGCGACCACGCGGTACTGCACCTGGCTGCCCACCGTGACCTGTTCCGACTTGGGGCACAACTGCTTCAGCGCCTGGTAGTCGGCGGTGCTCAGGGTGGGGATCCAGGAGCCACGGATCGGTGACTTCGGGTTGTGATCCAGGCCGTCCGGGCCGAGCAGCAGCTTCTGCGCGGCGTCCGGGCAGAGCGGCTTCTCGTAGCCGGGCAGCCGCAGGGTGGCGCAGTTCGCGGCCTCCGCCATCCGGCCGTAGATGGAGCCGGAGGCGTAGGGGGCGAGCGAGAAGCTGTGCAGTTGCGGGTCGGCGTAGTTCCGGTAGCTGGCCGCCAGGATCGGCAGCACGAACGCCAGGCACAGCAGGCCAGCCTGCTTGAGCCGCAGCCGCCAGCCGGGCGTCACGATCAGCAGGTAGCCGGCGGCGGGCAGGATGAAGATCTCGCCGATCTGGCGCGCGGTGGCCGAGGTGCCCAGGGCCAGGCCCGCCACCACGACCAGCCAGGGCGACGGGGTGGCCCGCCAGAGCAGCGCCACCACGCCGGTCACGATCAGCGCCTCGAACATGACGTCGGGCATGACGTTCTGCTCGATCTGCAGCTGGTAGGCGTCCAGCAGGACCGGGGCGGTGGCCAGGGCCGCCAGCCAGCGCGGCACGCCGCGCCGCAACAGCAGCATGTAGATGGCGACGGCCATGCCAAGGCCCAGCAGGTGCTGTATCACCGCGATCAGGTTCAGGTTGCCGAGCGCCAGCACCGGCTTGAGCGCCAGTTGGTAACCGGGCGGGTCGTCGCCGGGGTAGGCGTTCAG
>Ga0070707_100007032_pt1 | contig 10439 bp, 10 predicted proteins | sample KBSK5502metaG_FD_65468 | JGI IMG/M metagenome (GOLD analysis project Ga0070707, IMG submission 65468) | Corn, switchgrass and miscanthus rhizosphere microbial communities from Kellogg Biological Station, Michigan, USA - KBS K5-50-2 metaG | ecosystem: Host-associated > Plants > Roots >... | reverse complement strand
CGTCAAAAGACTCTCGTTGACAATTATTCTGCTTCAGGGTAGAACTCTCCCCAAAGCGGGCGTGACCAATATGGTGACAACCTCATGGTGTCATCACCATAATCCCGAGGCCGCAAACGAGCCTTTCCTTAATGCCTTTGATGCTGCGAGGTAGCCCGGTTTTGGTTGCACAACAGTTCTCTCATTACCAAATTATCAAAAAGCTCGGCGCGGGCGGCATGGGCGAAGTGTTTCTGGCCCACGACACCAGCCTGGAGCGTAACGTAGCAATCAAGATACTGGCGGCTAAGTCGTTCGAAGACGCCCATGCCAGAAAGAGGCTCATCCGCGAAGCGAAGCTCGCGGCCACTCTTGATCACCCAAACATCTGTACCATTCACGAAGTGAACATCGAAGGGGATCATCCCTTCATCGTGATGCAGTACATCGAAGGCGAAACGCTGTGGGACAAGGTCAAGAACAATCCGCTTGCGCCTGCGGATGTCGTCAACATTGGAATTCAGGCGGCGGAAGCGTTGGCCGAAGCACATTCTCACGGTCTGATTCATCGCGATATCAAACCTCAGAACGTGATCATTACTCCTCGGGGTCAGGTCAAGATCCTCGACTTTGGCTTGGCCAAGCAACTCCAGACCGAGCGCGCAGTAGATTCAGAGGCGAGAACCGAAACCCGTCTTACTGAACAAGGACAGATCGTGGGCACGGTTGCCTATATGTCCCCCGAACAGCTAAAGGGACATGACAGCGATGCTCGCAGCGATGTCTTCTCGCTGGGCGTGACCCTTTATGAATCGGCGACCGGCAAACCGGCCTTCTCCGGCAACAGCAAGATTGAAATTTCTTCTCAAGTGCTTCACGTCGAACCCGCCAGGCCCTCGCAGATCGTTCCGGGTATGCCACCCGGATTGGAAGAAATAATCCTCAAGGCGATGGCCAAAGACGTCGAGGCGCGTTATCAATCAGCTAACGCGATGCTCGAAGATCTGTATAAGCTGAAAGCATCGCTCTCTATCGGCAGCGGACTGTTGACCGTCCCGCCTGGATCATCAGTGATCACTGCAGCCGTAACCCGAGCCTGGCAGCGAAAACCGGTTAAGGTCGGCGTTTTGGTCACGCCGCTGTTGATCGTAGGAATTCTCCTGGGCCTGCGTAGCTGGCAGCCGACTGCGCATGCGATCTCTCCTGAAGCCAAAACCTGGTACGACCAGGGCTTAGTCGCGATGCGCGCGGGCACTTACTACCAGGCGAGCAAGAGGCTGGAGAAGTCAATTGAATTAGACGATCGGTATGCGCTCTCGCACGCTCGGTTGGCCGAAACTTATCTTGAGATAAGCAGCACCGAAAAGGCCCAGGAAGAAGTGTTGCGCGCCATGTCGCTGGCGCCCGATCACTCCGGCTTGGCGAGCGCTGACGCCGCCTATCTGGACGCGGTCGCGGCAACCGTAAGAAGAGATTTTGCCGCCGCTGTCGGTTACTATCAAAAGATTCTCGATCAGGCGACGAACAGCGACAAGGCGACCGCTTATGTTGATCTCGGTCGTGCTTACGAAAAGAACGAGAACTTTAACAAAGCGATCGAGTGCTACCTGGAAGCAACCAAACGTGACCCCCAATCACCCGCCGGATTCCTGCGCCTGGCGGTCCTTTACAGTCGCCGGCAGGATTCGACCAACGCAGAAGTCTCGTTCAAAACCGCCGAGAAGCTCTATCAAACCATGTCCAATGACGAAGGACGGGTGGAAGTCCTTTACCAGCGCGGCGCGCTGCTCGCCCGCAACGGCAAGCTGCCCGAAGCCCGCGCCCAATTGGAACAAGTGCTGGAGATTTTGAAGAACGTCGACAACAAGTACCAGCTCGTGAGAACGCAGTTGCAATTGAGCCTCGTCTCTCGCGACGAAGGAAATATCGACCGCGCTAAGGCGTTGGCAGCCGAAGCGATAGACCTGGCGCAGACCGCCAACATCAAGCACATCGCCGTCCAGGGCTTAATCGATCTTGGTTTGGCGCTGATGAGTCGCGGAGACTTTGACGAATCCGGCAGGTACTTCCGACAAGCACTCGAGCTGGCTCGGCAGGACAAATCGCGGAGCAGTGAGGTGTTGGCGATTCTGGCTCAGGGCAGGCTGAACCAAATATTGGGTAACAACGACGAAGCCATTTCTCAGCTTCAGGAAGCACTGAAGTTCTACAGGGCCGGGGGCTACCGCAAAGAGACTTCGATTGCCTTGAGCGTGATGGGACGCGCCTATCAGGAGAAAGGCGAGCCGGAAACCGCGCTCAAGAACTTCGAGGAGCAACTCCAACTTTCCAGGGACTCGGGCGATCAAGCGGGCGTGGCGGATTCACACACGAACCTGTCGATTCTGCGACGCAATCAGGAATTGTATCCTGAGGCGCTTTCCCATCTGGACGAGAGGTTCAAAATTGATCAGGCGCGAGGTGCGAAAATTGGACTGGCTTTTGATCAAATGAATCGCGGCGCCCTTCTCTGGCAATTGGGGCGCTACGTGGAGGCACGCGCGGCTCTCGATTCAGCTTTTGAAATCGCGAACCAGCCTGAGGCGAACTACAAGGCGGTGCTGGCGTGGGTGCATCTGACAAATGCTCAGATGGCTTTGAGCGAGCGTAACTACGCCGAAGCGAAAAAGAATGCTCAACTCGCTCTGGATGTGTCGGCTTCGCAGTTTCCGGATGTGACGCTTCAGGCCAAGTACTGCCTGGGTCGCGCGGAAGCCTTTTCGGGCGCGGCTCAAGCGGGCAGAAAGTCGTGCGAAGAAGCCGTTGCCATGGCCAAGAAAGGAAACTCTCCACAACTGGCCTCGAGCGCGCTGCTGGCGCTCGCTGAGGTTTTACTGATCGCAAACGATTCGAAGGGGGCGTTGGAAAATGCCCTCGAGGCGCAAAAAATGCTTGCGCGATCCGGACAACAGGATTCAGAATGGCGTGCCTTGCTCATCGCCGCGCGAGCTAGCGATCTAATGGGGAACAAATCCGGGGCGCACGACTACGCATCACAGGCCGATGGCTTGTGCACGGGCCTTGAGAAAAAATGGGGCAAGGAATCATACGAAGGTTACTTGCGCCGGCCAGACGTTCAGAACTATCGCAATCAAGTCGCTCAAATTCTGAAACTCGGCAAGTGAAGTGAGCCAAATCCACAAAGGAGAAAAACAACGATGATGCCCTACAGTCAGAACGAATTTCCATCGACCATGCTCTTTGGCACCGGCGACCAGCCTCCAGGCGGCGGCAGTGCAGGTGGGGGTAAGGGGAAGTCCAAGAAGGCTCCCAAGAAAAAGAAGACCAATAAGAAAGGTGCTCCGGGCAAAGGCGGTACAGGCGATCCTCCCCCGTAGTGCAGGTGGCGGCAAGAAGAAGGCTGCCAAGAAAAAGAAGACCACTAAAAAAGTAGGCCCGGGCAGCGGCAGCGGTAAGAAGAAAAAGAAGAAAGCCGCCAAACCGAAATAGGTTTTTCGGCGGGCCCTCGACCCAAAATGGCGACGCCGGGGAAAATCGTCGACACCAAACCGTGCTCTCAGGTCCCGGAAATTCCAAAACAATTTTGGCGCGCTGTCTTGCGTCTATTAAGGGACCTGAGTGCTAAGCCTGGGGAGGGTTAGTGTGTTTGGCTGCCGTTGTCAGGCTGTTTGATTTACACACCTCAGGTAATTTTCGGCGCTTACGGAGAACGCTTATGGCTATAGAAGAAACTGGCGGCAGAGCCAGGCTCCGACAGCTCGACCGCGCGGCCGGCAGCACGCTGCTCGCGACCTTTCTCAAAAGGATCGACAAGAGGAGTAGGTTATCGAGAAAAGATCGCCTGCGAATAGTGGACCAGGCGCTGTTAATGCTCGAAATGAACTACGTACATCTCCCGCTCAAGCGCGCGATGCATGCGATTGATCCGATCCGGCAACTCAAGCTGATCAAGTTCCGTCTTGAAGAGACGGGACGCGAGATGGAAAGCGAGCTGCAATTCCACCGAAGATTGTTGGAGATATTCGCCTCACTTCGCGATCTTCACACCCACTACCAGTTGCCGGCGGCTTTCGAAGATCAAATGGCTTTCCTTCCCTTCCTCATCGAACAGTATTTCGTACCTGAGAGAACTTCGGAGCCAGGCGCCCGCGGTTTTGACAAAAAGAAAGTAACAAGAGAAAAGTGTAAGGATAGACTAACCGAAAAGTTCATGGTCTCTCGGATCGCGCGTAATTTCTACCGGTCCAGTGCCAACGCAGAGCCGGAGGTAGCTAATTTCGAACCCGGCGTCGAGGTCATCGCCTGGAATGGAATGCCCATCCGCAGAGCAATCGAGAAAAACGGAGAGACGCAGTCCGGCAGCAATCTCGAAGCGAGATTTGCCCGAGGACTCGATAGCCTCACGATCAGACCGCTGGAGTCTTCACTGCCTCCGGACGAGTCCTGGGTATCTATTACTTACCGGTCTAAGACGGGAAAGACCCTGACTCTCGACAAACAGGAGTGGAGGTTAGGCAGCACCGACGCGCCACCATTAGCCACTAAGACAACCCGAAAGAAGCGGGCCGCTATCGACATCAGAAAGACCAAGATCAATCAGCTAAAGAAACAGTTATATCTGCAGAAAAGAGATCGGCAGAAGAGAGCGTTGTCTACAATCCGCTGGATGCACGTCCGCAAGGAGTTTCAGGACACATTTTATGCCCAGGCCAGGAAGGAATACGGGAGCGAGATTGGATACGTTCGCTTGTTTAGCTTTGATATGGAAGACCCGGATCGATTCGTCGCAGAGTTTAAGCGCGTAATCACCTCCAGGGAATTTCCCCAGGAAGGTCTCATCATAGACGTGCGAGGCAACGGCGGCGGCAAGATCAGAGCCGGCGAGCGGCTGCTCCAGTTATTTACGCCCGGCCGCATACAGCCCGAACTTTTCGAGTTCATCAACACGCCATTAAATCTCGAGATTTGCAAGCAGGCGCCAAAGAACTGGGAGCTCGAAAGGTGGAAGACATCAATCGCCGAAGCCGTGGAAACCGGCGCCATATATTCCATGGGCTTTCCACTTAATGACGAAGAATCTTGTAACGATATCGGCCAGGTGTACCATGGCCCCGTGATCCTCATCACCGATGCGTTGTCTTATAGCACCACCGATATGTTTGCCGCCGGCTTCCAGGACAATCAAGTTGGTTTGGTTCTCGGCACCAGCGACAATACCGGCGCCGGCGGCGCCAACAATTGGACATACGAAGACCTGAGAACGGCGGTCCGGGGGGGGCCGAATTCACCATTCAAGCCACTGCCCAAAGGAGCTGATCTGGTGGTCGCTATGCGCCGGAGCATTCGCGTAGGGCCGCGAGTGGGAAAATTGCTTGAAGAGCTGGGAATCGAGCCCGACAAGCGCTACTGCATAACAAAACGCGATCTACTGAAGGGAAATGTGGACCTGATTAGGCATGCGGTAAAGCTCCTGAGGAAGAAACCAATCTACTCACTTTCGCTGGAACGATTCACGCGAAAAGCGTCTCGAGGCGTGCGCGTAACCTGCGCATCGAAGATCCCAACAGCGAACACCAAGGAGAACATCTCATATCTGGATATCTATTTAAATGGCCGGTTTTACCAGACGATTAACGCCAAAGATGGCGCGATAAAACGAAAGGCGGTCATACTCAAAGGCGGCAAGGGGAGAATCAGAGTGTTGGTGCAAGCCTATGATGGCGCGAACAATTTGGTTGCCGCCTATCGGCATAAGTAGAGAACGGAGTGCGCGCGTATTCGTCTAATCCGTATCGCGATCGCTAACGATCGCTTGGGCGGTTGGGAGCCTGCTTCGCTTGTTGCGAGCGCAGGAACTCCGCCAGCATTCCATCATAGCAACTCTGGCACATGGCCAGCGCCAGCTCGCTTCCGTCCAGGCGAATTATCTCGCCACACCAGCCACATTTGACCGTTGGGTTGGCCTGTTGGGCAAGTTGCTCTTCCTCAGACAAATTGTCTTCAACCAGTAACAGCGTCATAGCCCGTCACCTCCTGCGAGGATCATCGCGAAAACCTACTAGGCCGCCCGTCTTCCTTCCTGCTCAATGAAGATCAGGCGCATCAGCCACGCGGGCATCGAGAAGGTGCGGCCGCCGGGTTCGCGTCGCACCATCACGCGGCTGTCATCGTTCCGGCACAACGAAACCACCGTCACCGTGGAATAATCTTCCTCGTAGGAACGGCCAATCAGATCGACATGGGTATTCGCCGACCTCCGGTTTCGTCTCGCGCGAAAGGGCAGAGCGATTTGTTTTGCGTTCATAAGGACCTCTATCACGACTAACAATTACATCCAGTTAGAATCTGACAGCATCGCTTAAGTTGTATCGCCGGATTGTCGGCTCTATTTATAGCTGAAGCGTGTTAAGGGAGCGTGAACGGAAAGAGAAATCGAAGTTAATTTTGTGGCAGACATTTCCTGGAGCTTACGCACCGGGCTTTATGCTATCGTCCGTTCCGCGGACGTTTTGAATCTTCAATCGACTGTCGTCATACTATTGCCATACGAAAGGCTTTCGATCCATTCGCGGCATATCGAGAGCGGACTTGCAAAGGAGCATCCTAAAATGATCTATCGAACACTGGGCTACACAGGCGAACAGGTTTCGGCGATTGGCGTGGGTGGCTGGCATCTGGGCTTGAGCACGGTAGACGAGGACCTGGCGATTCGTATTGTGCGCTCAGCCATCGATCGCGGCATCAACTTTCTGGATAATTGTTGGGACTATAATGAAGGCCGGAGCGAGACTCGCATGGGCAAGGCCCTTCGTGATGGCTATCGAGCGAAGGCTTTTGTCATGACCAAGATTGACGGCCGGTCGAAAAAGGAAGCGACTAAGCAGCTCGACGAATCGCTCGAACGTCTGCAAGTCGATTGCATCGATCTTGTTCAGCATCATGAAATTCTTCGTTTCGAAGATCCTCATCGAATCTTTCACGAAGACGGGGCCAACGCCGCCCTGGTCGCGGCGCGCCAGGCTGGCAAGCTGCGTTACATCGGATTCACCGGCCATAAAGATCCGCGGGTACATCTATACATGCTTGAGGTTGCTGAGCAGAATGGATTCAAATTCGACACGGTGCAGATGCCGCTCAATCTTATGGACGCGCATTACCGCAGCTTCTCGACAGAAGTAGTTCCCGAATTGGCCACACGGAACATCGGGATCCTGGGAATGAAGAGCATGGCAAACGGCATCTTGCTGAAGTCAAACACCGTGACGCCCATTGAGTGCCTGCACTACGCGTTGAATCTACCGACGTCGGTCGTGATCACCGGCATCGATAGTATGGAGATTCTCGATCAGGCATTCGAGGCGGTGCGCACCTTTCATCCACTCAGCAAAGAGGAACTGGATGCGCTGCTCGAGAAAACAGTGGCGGCCGCATTGAGTGGTCGTTTCGAGCCTTTCAAAACCACGTCAATTTTTTTACGGCACAGCCACACATCCCGAATGGCTGGGCGAGGAATCACCAGAGGTTCAGCAACTTATGCTGGCCTAGGAGTTGCCGATAACGCAAGGGTCGCGCTAACGATAAGAGTCCGTCGTCTGCGAGTAGAATGTCCAGTTTCAATTAAACGTAGAGACGAGAAATTCTTTTGTGCCTTCGGGGCCTGTCAGATCCAGCCACATCGGGCCACCGTTCGCTTCCACCGTGATCCGAAACCGGAGGAACGGACAGCACTGCCGCTCAAGATCGATCAAGCTCGTCAACTCACGAAGCCACTCACCTTCCGAAGGAAACGAATAGGCGTAACCATCGTCGAGTTCTTTAACTTCTACAACAGCGCTCCTGACTTTCTGCAATAGGGTGCTGCGTCGTTCCTGCAGCTCTGCGCTGGTTAAGCTGCATGCTATCGGCAAGTCGCTCATAAGATTTGGGTCAGAAGCCCGCGCCTCAGCAAGGGCAAGTCAACGGGCAGGCCCTCTCTTACGGTCGGGCTTCTGACACTTGCATTATTGTCTCTTTGACTCTTTGTTCGATCAAATCACGCACTTCGCGGAAATCTTCGGGCGGCATGTTTTTCGGATCGGGAATGTCCCAATCCTCGCGCTGCTTCGCGCGCACCAACGGACACTCATCGCCACAGCCCATCGTTGCGACGAAGTCGTACTCGATCTCTGGAATCGCCGACAAAGATTTAGATTCATGACTGGACAGGTCGTAGCCGATCTCGCGCATCGCTGCGATTGCCTTAGGATTGATCTTACCCGAGGGACGCGAGCCGGCGCTATAGGCTTCAACACTCTCGCCGCCATGAATCCGCGCAAAAGCTTCGGCCATCTGGCTGCGATTCGAGTTCTCGACACAGACGAAGAGAATGCGTTTCCCAGTCGAATCAACGGCCGCACCTGTCTTACCCATGGTTGTTTCCTTCATGTGACAGCATCACTGCTTCCGCATTCTTAGGCAGCGTCGGCTCGAACCAGCGGAATAATAACGTGGCTGCCGCCGCGCCCATAAGCTGCGCAATGATGAAGCCCGGCGCGTCGATCGGTCTGATGCCCACAAACGTATCGCTTGCCGAACGCGCCAGAGTCACCGCCGGATTGGCAAACGAGGTCGAAGAGGTAAACCAGTAGGCCGCAGTAAAATAGGCCGCCACTACCAACGGCACCATCATCGGACGAAACCGCACGCATCCCCAAATTACCGCGATCAGTCCGAAGGTGGCGATGAACTCGCTGAACACCTGCCGCAATCCTGAGCGATCATGACGTGAGGCAAAGAACAGCGGCAAACCAAACATCAGATGCGCTATCGCGACGCCACCGAACGCGCCAACAATCTGCGCCGCAAGGTAAGCGGGAACTTCGCGCCACGGTAACCCGCCTTGAGAGGCGTCAGAGAGAGTGACGGCAGGATTGAAATGCGCGCCAGAGATAGGACCGAACGTAAGTATCAGCGCCAATAACGCCGCGCCGGTGGCCAGCGTGTTGGCCAGCAGCGCAATCGCCGCGTTTCCACCGGCGAGTCTCTCACCCATAACGCCCGAACCAACGACGGCGGCTAACAACATCGCCGTACCGATTAATTCAGCAGTGATGCGGCGGGCCAGGCTCATGATCTCTTTTACAATAGGCTCGTGATCTCTTTTACAAGAGGACGTGAACGCGCGGATTTTAGCATGGTCACACGTGTCGTTCACCGTCCCGCAATATCGTTAATTTAAATTTAATCCGACTTTCACTCAGACTTAACTTCTTATTCAATCGGATGGGCTTGCGTCCGAGCTGTGGAAAATGAAGCGCTGTAAGGAGGAGTCCGGCTGCGGCTAGGTCGAGAGATTATGGATCGCTTTGATTATCCAGAAAGAGAGCGCCGCGATAGTGGCGGCTGCCGGAATTGTCAGAATCCACGCCCACACAATGCGTCCGGCAACTCCCCACTTGACTGCGGACAGCCGTCTGGTTGCGCCGACGCCCACGATTGCCCCGGTTATTGTGTGAGTAGTTGAAACAGGAGTGCCCGTGAGAGTTACGTACGCGAGTGTGATGGCCGCCCCGGTTTCCGCGCAAAAGCCACCCACGGGTTTTAGCTTGGTAATTTTAGATCCCATTGTGTGTACTATGCGCCAGCCGCCTGAGAGCGTCCCTAGGGCGATCGCCGCATGGGCTGAAAGAACGACCCAGAGCGGAATGTGAGGCAGCGTTCCGTTTGGCCCGTAAGTAAGTCCGGCCACGCCGCCGGCAGTGAGGACTGCCGTAATGATGCCCATCGTTTTTTGCGCGTCGTTGCCACCGTGACCCAACGAAAAAGCCGCGGCCGAAAAGAGCTGGCCCTTGCGGAAGATGCTGTCAACGCGTTTCGGAGCGAAGCGCCGAAAGATCCAGTGAACTGCGACCATCAAAACAAAACCCAGCACCATCCCGATCAGAGGTGACAACACGATAAACTTGAGCGTGCGAATCCAGACATCCGTCTTTAACAACCCGCTAATTCCTCCGTATGCTGCGATCCCGGCGCCAGCGTAACCACCAAGCAGCGCATGCGAGCTCGACGTGGGAAGCCCGAGATACCAGGTGATGAGGTTCCAAATGATTGCCCCGAGCAGAGCGCCCAGCAAAACGTAAAGGCGAAAGTGGGGAGCAATCAGATCCATCCGCACGCCGTCGCCAATCGCTTTCGCGACACGGGTGCCAAACACCGCAAAAGCAACAAAATTAAAGAAGGCTGCCCAGAGCACGGCAATGCCCGGCGATAGAACACGTGTGGACACTACGGTCGCGATTGAATTTGCCGCGTCGTGAAAGCCGTTGATGTAGTCAAAGATAAGCGCGAAGGTGATCAGTACCAGGACAAAGGCAAAGTTGGCTGTCATAGAGATTTGGCAGTGATCAGTTGTCAGTTGTTTGTGATCGCGTTCGAGTGCAGTGCAAACTCAGGTTCGCATTGCCAATGCGAAACCCACTTGT
>Ga0070707_100007030_pt1 | contig 10440 bp, 9 predicted proteins | sample KBSK5502metaG_FD_65468 | JGI IMG/M metagenome (GOLD analysis project Ga0070707, IMG submission 65468) | Corn, switchgrass and miscanthus rhizosphere microbial communities from Kellogg Biological Station, Michigan, USA - KBS K5-50-2 metaG | ecosystem: Host-associated > Plants > Roots >... | reverse complement strand
GCTGGTAACACGATAGGCGCTGACTTCATCATGGCTCGCGCAAACGCTTCCTGCGCAAGCCCGGGTCCGACAGTTCGCGGGTTTGCGGAAATCGATGGGCTAACCGTTAATGGGCAGAACGTTTTTGTAACAGGTTTTCCCAACCAGGTGGTTTCTTTGCTTGGCGGCTTGTTCATGATTCTCAATGAACAGACAAGTTCTATCGATGGCACAAGTGCGAGCATCACGGTGAACGCTCTGCACGTGTCAGGTCCCGGCGTGGATCTGGTTATTGGTGTAGATCCTGTCGTCGGTGTTGGTGTTACTCCGAACCTGGTCTTCGGGAACACTCCTAATGGACCTGGCTGCGACTTTGTCACCGGCGGTGGAACGATAACCACAATGACAGGGTCCAGAGGTACGTTCGGTGTCGCTGGCGGCATAAATAGCAACCTCAATGGCTGGGGTCACCTGGAGTACCATGACCACGGAACAGGCTTCAATATCCACGGAACGCAGGTGGACACCTACGGACCGGGACCGGATCCTGTGCATTCGCGTGTAATTACGGGTGAAACCGACTTTAACGGTACGAGCGGTTTCACTTATGTTGTCAATGTGGCTGATAACGGCGAACCTGGAACAGGTTCGGACACGTTCTCAATCCAGGTGTCCGATGCGAACAACACGCAAGTGTATTCATCCGGACCGCTTACTACTCTGACCGGCGGGAACATCCAGCTGCACAACAAATGTGCGCAATGATGGTTAGCCGGCGTGGGCGAACTGCCACCGCACCGGCTTATTGCAGCGTCGTTCTGTTGAGCCACTGCACGCGCTGCACAGTCGAGGTGATGTTGGTCGACGCCGCGCCGCCGGTGGTCATCGTGGTCGATGGGAACCACGGCGGCGCGAACCCTGGTCTATTTGTGAAGCGGCGGTCAAAGTAAATATTCTGCGTCGCGATTGCGGCGGAATAAATCGAGTTCTGAGTCTGGCTGCCCACGTTGTTGAACGTATTGATGGAGGAGCCGGTATTTTTGATGCCGCCGAGGCCCGTCTGTGAAATCGTCGCGATAGCACCATCCACTTGGATATTCGTCTGGGTCGTGTTGAGATTGAAGTTTCCCGTTGAAGTGAAAATCCCCAGAACCTGATCCATATCGTGTCCTGGAATCAAGGTGTCCACAGGACTCCCGTTGCAGCAGGCTGGAGTCGTGCCCGGCACGATCTGGTTTTGAGTCGTCGTTACGGGTTCGGTTTTGTAAAGCACGTCACCGGTGACGGTCACATCGTTTTTGCCGGTGATTGTGATTTGGGCCCCATCCTGAATGGCAGCCTGTCCAGCCCCAGGCCCTTTCAACCCGGTGATAGCGCCGTCGACGTAGAGCATCGTCGCAGCCGTCCCGCCTGTCGTATAGTTCTTAGGCACCGAGCAGACGTTAGTCGTAGTTGCACCCGATTGAATGGTGGTCGTTCCAACGGTGCCCGAGGGACAGCCCCACGCGACGGGCGGCGTTGCAAGGCGGTCCACGGTCACTGTCGTCGTTGTGCTGCTTTGAGTAATCGAGAACACCTGGGCCGAACCTCCGCTGGGAGACAACGTAACCTGGGCGTTGCCTTCAACATATATGCCGCCCCCGGTCATCACGTTAGCTCCGCCGGAGGTGCCGTATGCGAGGTAAACGCCGGACGTTGCTCCCGACGACGGATATGCCGTGCCGGAGATATTCTTCAGAACAGCATTGAGCTCAGCATTTGTCGGGTTGGTTGTATTGGTCCCGAGGCCATCGAGCACGGCACGCTTTTGGCTGAAGTCGTTGGGTGGTAGCGCCACTGTAGGCTGTCCGAGGTTGAATCCCCCCTGGAATGTCGGCTTGATGGTCTGACTTCCTTTTTTATAACTACTGGTCGGCGACTGGACGCACGTGCTTCCGAACCAGAAATCCGCATTGGCATTCGCCTGACCCACCGGGTCCGTGAAAATATAGGTTCCCGTCGTGAACTGCCACGCGCCGTTGGTGAACATGGGTCCAGTCATGGTTCCTGGAACCAGCCATCCCAAACACGGAGGGTAATTGTCGATGAACGTGCCGAATGAGGAGAAGCTGACCTGCGTCGTAGTGGACGACGAACTGATTCCCAGAATGAGGCTTCCGGATTCGGAGACCAAGGCCTGCTCGGTTCCCTGCGCGGCCCCCATCGTTGTGAGGGTGTAGTTATAAATGTAGCTATATCCCGTAGGGTTGTTGCTCGCGTCACGTGTCGTCACTGTCGGCGATCCAGGCGCGAGAGAAAAGGTGACGCCGGTGACCTTGAATTGTTCTTTCCACGAATTCGCCGCCTGGCTCGCGTTCAAGGACACAAAATTACCGTAGTTCGTCGTTATGTAACTTTGGGCGTTCGTCGCGACGGTTGCCGGACTCGCGATCGGGGGCACGGCGAAGGTCCCCGGCACTGCAGCCACGAGTTGATTCAGCAATTGTGCACGCGAAATATTCAATCCGGAGTCGGCGGCATAAAAAGCCCCGTGAAAATTTCGGTAAAACCCATTGATGACCAGATCCGAATTTGCGGACACGTACATCGCAAGTCCGAGAGCGGTGGTCAGGCTGAGGATAACCAGCATGATCACGAGGGCGACTCCGCGCTCGTTACCGGAAAGTTTGTGCCTGTGGGAAGTCATCATCATCCTCAATCGTTCATGGTCATATTGCGAGGATTGACGACAACCGCCGTCCCCGCGACCTGATACGGCCCATGATCAAACTGGTTGCGGAACCGGTAGTTCGGATCCTTGTTGGGCGCCGAACGGCCGATCAATGAAATACGAACCGATCGGACCAGGGTGAAGTTCCAGGCTTGATCGTTTGCCGTGTTGTTCATGTAGGTTGAAGCGTCGTAGTTATATTGGGTGCTCACTGTTGCCGTCGTATTGTTCCAGATGGTTGCGCCGACCTTAAATCCGATCAACTGTTCCGTGACAACCGACGTAGTTCCGTTCTGCGTCCGACTCAGCTTCGGATTGGCCGGGTTGGATGCATCAACCTGATAAGAGATCGGGGCGAGTTTGATAACCCAGTCGCCGCCGCAAAACTGACTTCCGAAGTTGTTCGGCGTCGGGCAAGTATTGTTATCACATGCAGTGATATCCAGCGGGTCGTTGGCTAGAGTGTTGGTGCCGTCAGCACGCGTGCTGTTAAACGAGAACCCTACCGTACTTCCTGATGCGACCGGGGCCGCGTTGAGTACTACTGCAGTCATCTTTTTGCCATCCGCAGTCAGGAAAAGAATTTCGTCACCTAGAGCGTACTTGGCGGCAGTTTGGGCGAGCGTCAGACCTGCAGCGGCCTGGCCATAGGCTACGCCCGTTGACGTCGTAGCGCAGTTCGACGGGCCACTCGCGCCGGTACTGTCTGTTGCGTGAGTCGGCGGAAAAGCCGACGGATCCGCGCCCGAAATGATGTTGATCGCATCAAAACACTGCGCAGTGTAAGTAAAAGTCGTCGAGTTATAGCACGAACTTCCAGCCGCCACGACGTTGTTCACGATCGTTACGCCCACAGGCCAGGACGGGATGTTCGCCCCCTGGAAGTAAGCGGTGCCCGCATTGGATAGATCCATCTGAAGCTGTGCTGAGGCATTGCGAAGCGCGATGTTCGTTCCCACCAATCCCTGCTGCCGAAGAAACGTCGTTTCTTCTTTGGCGAACAGCGTAAAGGCTGCCGCACCGACAACCATAAAAATGGCCAATGCCACAAGGAATTCCAACATGGAGAACCCCTGGGCAGATTTCGCACCTTCCGGTGATCGGTGAATCGATAATTGGAAACAAATTCTTTTTCTCATGGCCTGACCAGACTCATTTGAAACGTTACAGGAGGCCTGACGGCCGTATTGATCAAAGTGACCAGCACTGTGACCCGCCTTACGCCGTTCGTGGGCGAGTTTGCTTCAATAATCCATCGGCGATGGAAGCTGATGCCCGTTGGCGGCGTCGTACTGCTGGTGGTCTGAACCGTACCCGTCGGCGAATGAACAGTGGTGCTGTAAGTGGTACTGCCACTGACGACAGACTTGATCGTCTCGGCGAAGCAGCCCGCGCTGCCATCCGGACAGGTGGAAGCGCCGTCTACCAGGTTTGGATAGACATCGTCGTAGTAACTCACGTTTGCCGACGCTCCAGCATCGCAGTTTGTTGTCTGATTGATGTCGCCCGTTAAGCTGCCTACGGTCGCGTTACCGGTTGGAACGCAGACCTGCGGGTCATCCACATCCCAACGGTTGACGTCCTCCAGCTTTTCGGAGGCGAGCGTCGAGGCGACGCTCATGTACTTGGACCGGTTCGTTCCCACGATCATCTGTCCCGCGAGAAGGCCTGCTGAAAGAAGACCTACTGCCAACACAAAGCTGGCCAGCGTCACTTCGATCAGTGTGAAGCCACGTGCTGCCGGTTTCTCAGGGTGTAACGGTGACATCGCCCACTCCAGAAACCGTAATCGTCTTCGTCGTCGTTCCATTGCTCAGCGTAAAACTCATCGTTCCGGTCGTTGCCGTAACCGTCCCGCCAGGAAAGAACTCGAGCGTCGTCGCCGTGTTCATCGTCACATCTCCCCAAGGGCACCATGGAACGGCCGTCCCGACGTTCGAGAAAGTCGTCGCCGGCGGCACCTTGCTCGCCAGCTGGTAAGACTGCGACCACGGACTGATACTGATGTTGTAGTGATAGCCACGCATGATGGCCTGATATCGTGTGCTCTGAATCGCGCCGGTCAGCGTTGCGACGGTCGTGTTCAGGTGCCAGGTCCTCATCGCCGACCTGGTCATCGGCACAGAAATCGTAGTAACGATCATCCCGAGCGCGACCACAAATGACATCTCCAACAACGTGAATCCGCTCGTACGACGCCCAATATTCTCGAAACCCCTTGTTAGGAACATGGAAACACACTCCCGCAATGCCACCCCAGACCGCATTGCGCCATATGCGCAAAAGATCGAGCACTTTACGCAGAAATTCCGTTCTGCCTTCCTGCAACGAATTCGGCGCGAGATCCTTCCTGCGCCAGATGAAGAACAACTTGACGAAACCCCAATAGCGCGAATCGTTCCATTCGCGTAAAAACCTAAAATTCTTGAACGGACGTCTTATGCCGCCAAACAGCGCTGGATGGAAGGTACCGAAAGGTTACGGATTAAGTATCGTGCTTCCTCGCAGCAACTGCTGCTGCGTCAAGTGCGGACGCTCCGTCAAGATGCACTTCAAGATGCTATTCATCGATCCACGAAGTTTATGGATGATCAGAGCCCTTGATTGCAGCTTGTCCTCTCCCTAGGATTCCTTCGGTTCGTGCACTGATTAAAATTTGGGGGCTCCATGTCATACCGATGTTCGTTGTTAATTGCTCTGATAGTCGCCTGCGCTTCGACCGGCTTTTCACAAACTCTTGGCGACCTCGCCAGAGCAGAGCGCGCTCGCAGACAACTCCTGGCTAGAGGCGCTGCCTCACCGGATAAACCTGCGACGCTCGTGGGACGCGAGGCTCTGATAAAGGAGGCTCTTCGTGTTTCAGGTGCAAAGCGGCAGATGGAGCAGGTTCTTCAAAGCTCCCTCCCGTCTCTGACGAACGGAAAGTTACCCGAGGGTATGTCGGCACGAGAATATCAGGCGGTTGTTGGCGAGGTATTCGATGTCGAGCGTTTGATGCGGCTGGTGGAAAAATCCATTTCCGACAGTGTCGCCGACAAAACACTCATCGACATCGTCCGCTGGTATCGATCACCACTGGGAAACAAGATCGCGATGGCCGAGATCAGTGGAAATCAACCTCAGGCCTCGGCGCGGCTTCAACAATACGCCGCGACACTGCAGTCAAACGCACCGTCCGAAAGCCGCCAACAATTGGTTGACGGGATCACGGCGACAGCTTTAGGACTTCCCAGGCCCACATCCGATTTCGACACGATCTTTGCGGGACAGTCAACCGATGCCATCAGTCAGGGCACGTCGCTCTGGTTCCTCTTTACCTACAGCTCGCTGAGCGAAACCGAACTCTCCAGCTATCTCTCATTCCTGAAATCGCCATCCGTCACTCAATTCAACAGTGCGGTCTGGAATGGAATGGACGCGACGTTCGGCGATGCGGCGCAGCGTCTTGCCGGGAGACTGGCTGGGAAGAAGAAGCATATTTAGAACGCTAATTTTCTGTCGGCGTTCTTTCCAGGTTATCCACGACGATGTGTTCGAGCGGCAGCTTGCGCGGTTCCAGTCTCAGGCCGAGTTGCTGCACCGATGTGAAGATCGAGCCGCCGGAAGGATCGGATGCCTCCACGGGGCCAGTTAATCCAGCGGGCCCTTGTCCGCCGCGGGCCGCGGGCGACGGAACATTGAAGTTGGCCGCTCGCGCCATATTAAGCATCGTCTCCCTGGAGATCTCTAGCGAGATCTGGAAGTTTCCCTTCAGTTCGGTCATGTCCAGGACAGGACGGTCAACGAGCCGGGTCAGCATCTGGGCAAATGCTTCCATTGTCGTCTTGCTCATCTCCATCCGGATTTGTCCGTCCGGCGTCATTCCCATTTTCGTCGTGCCGCCGCGTGCCGAAACGATCGTTGCGGCGTTGCTTCCGCGGTCGATCTTGACCTGACCGGGGCCATTAGGCAGCGTGAGGCCGCCGGGGAGCGTGAGGCCGCCGGGCGCGGGCTCATCCGCCGGAGGCTCCGGATCGGGAGGGGACTCCTTCAGTTTATGTCCACCCTTTGCGACGACCAGCGCATACACCGCTTCCTCTCGCGTTTCACGATGGAACTTCAACTGAAACCGTTCGGCGAGCAGCGCCTGAACCATCCCGGGCACCTGGTCTCTTGTCGCTCCGTCGGGCATCTTCGCGAGGATGTCGAACCGCTCCCCCTTTATCCATTCGGGCCCCGAAAGCTGGTTTGGCTTCACGTTGAATGCGAACGTAAGCAGGTCGGCAAGCGACAGGAACCCGATATCAACGCGCGATCCCTGAATGTTGATGCCAATGTGAGGTAATTGTCCCGCGGCGATCGCCGCACGATTGATATTGAGCGGTGGCGCCGGTTTAATGGCAGCGACCTCGAATGCCGGTGGCGCCTGAGATGCCTGGCCGAATGCCCACATCGGCGCCAACAGGAGGAATACGACCGAAACGCTTCTCATACGACCCATGTTATAGCACGATTAGCAACAACAACCATGATCGTGCCTGAGCCGCTGACTTCGGAAGACCTTCTCAACCTTTATTACTACCTCAAATTGAACCGGTGCCTTGAAGATCGTCTGGCCGCGCTTTACCGGCAGTCGAGCATCACGGCGACGGTTTTCACGAGCCGCGGCCAGGAGGCCATTTCTGTGGGCAGCGCGTACGCGCTCGGGCCCGATGACTTTGTGAGTCCGCTGACGCGCAACATCGGCACGATGCTGGTGCGAGGTATCCGGCCGCGAGACATCTTCACGCAATACATGGGAAAGGCCACCAGTCCGACCGGCGGCAAGGAACGTATCCATTATTTTGGTGACCTCAGTAAAGGCGTGGTTGCATCGCTGAGCGTTTTGGGCGACATGGTGCCTGTGATGGCCGGCGTGGCATTAGCGGCAAAAATTCAAGGCCGGTCTTCCGTCGCGCTGACATACCTCGGCGAGGGCGCGGCCAGCACAGGCGATTTTCACGAAGGTATGAATCTGGCGTCCGTGTTGCGTCTTCCATTCGTGCTCATTATCGAAAACAATCGCTATGCGTATTCCACGCCAGCATCCCGCGCCGCCGCCATAGACGATTTCGCTTTGAGAGCCCGGTGCTACGGTATTCCTGGCCGAGTTGTCGACGGCAATGATGTGCTTGCGGTCTATACCGAAACTCATCAGGCGCTCGATCGTGCACGAGCGGGACTTGGACCATCGATCATCGAAGCCAAGACCATGCGCATGCACGGGCACTCCGATGCGGACACTCCGTGGTACGTCCCGAAAGATGAATTCGAAGAGTGGCAACGCCGCGATCCGCTCGATCGATTTGAACGACTGCTGCACGATGCCAGTCTCCTCGACGAGACGTCACGGAGAGAGATCGAGTCCCGCATCACCGACGAAATCGAATCCGACCTTCAGTACGCCCTGGACAGCCCTTTCCCGCCGCCTGAAGCGGCGATCCAGTCGGTTTACGGAAAACCAAGCGTATAATTCCGTATACTCGCCTCCACACCTGCAGGAGACAAAATGTATCGCAGAGATTTTCTACTTGCTGCTGCGGCACCCCTTGTATTGGCGCGCGTGCCGGAACTGGGCGGGCAAGGTAATGCGCCCGTCGCCAGAAAGGGCCGGATCAAACAGGGCGTCACACGCGGGGTCTTTGCGCGCGAATGGAGCCTCGATGATTGCTGTCGCGAAGCCGCGCGATTGGGTATCAAGGGCTTCGATCTGATCGGGCCGGCAGACTGGCCAACCCTCAAGAAACACGGACTGGTTCCTTCCATGTATCCGCCGGGACCGGGAGGAACGATTCCGGAGGCGCTGAACCGGAAAGAAAATCATGACCGGCTCGAGAAATCGCTTCGTGCCGCAATCGATGAAGCCGCGTCGAATGGCGTACCGAACGTGATTACGTTTTCCGGAAATCGAAACGGCATGGCCGATGCCGAAGGCGCAGACAACTGTGTGGCCTTCTTAAATAAGGTCAAGACTCGGGCAGAAGACAAAGGCGTCACGATCTGCATGGAATACCTGAACAGCAAAGTGAATCACAAGGACTATATGTTCGATCACATTGCCTGGGGTGTCGATGTGATGAAGCGCGTCAATTCGCCGCGCGTCAAAATTCTCTTCGATATTTATCACGCCCAAATCATGGACGGAGACATTGTGCGCAACATCCGCGATCACTGGCAATGGATTGGTCACTTCCATACCGGTGGGAATCCCGGACGACGCGACATCGACGACACGCAGGAACTGAACTACCGGTTCATCGCCCAATCCATCGCCGATATGGGATTCACAGGATTTTTGTCGCATGAATATACGCCAGCTCCCGGACACGATCCAATTGCCACGCTAAACAAAGCGATCGAGATTTGCGACGTGTAACCATGCACAACTTCATCACCGTGTGGGCGTACCTCGCGTTGCTCGCCGCTCCGGCCGCCGCGCCGTCTGTTGCTCAGGGCCCGGTGGAGCGCCAGGCTATTGATCCTGCGGCCGCAGACCGCGGAAGAAAAATTTACGCGGAGTACTGCATCAACTGCCATGGTGCTCGAGCGAAAGGCACGGAAAATGGGCCGGACTTGATTCGATCCGTGACCGTATTGCGCGACCGCACGGGCACGGAAATCGGTCCCGCGTTGAAGAAGCTGCCGAATCATAAGGCGGATCTGCCCGCATCGCAGATCGCCGATCTGTCGCATTTCCTGAAGCAATATATCGAGCAGACGGTTCGAAACCGGAATACGACCCAGCCGCCCAACGTCCTCACCGGGAACGCCAATGCCGGAAGGGAGTATTTCAACGGCGCTGGAAAATGCGGCATGTGTCACTCGGCTACGGGAGATCTGTCAGGAATCGGACGACGATACGATCCCATCACGCTGCAGCAGCGTACTCTTTTTCCGCGAGGCGCCACGGGCGGCAAGCCAACCGAAGTGACGGTCACGCCTGCCGGGGGCCGTCCCGTATCCGGAACATTAGAGCGAATCGACGACTTCAACGTTTCGCTTCGCGATTCCGCCGGCGAATTCCACGCGTGGCGCCGCACACCGCAATTGAAAGTGGAACTTCGTGATCCGTATACCGCACACATTGAACTTCTGGATCGATATACAGATGCGGATATTCACAACATCGTTGCGTATCTGGAGACGTTGAAATGAAGCATTGGAAACTCATTTCCCTTCTCGTCGTCTTCGTGTTCTCCTCTTTGCCGTTGCGGGGCCAAGGGTCGCTGGATCCGGCAAAATTGCTGGCACCGCCGACCGACGCATGGCCGACGTATAACGGCGACTATTCCGGACGGCGCTTCAGCCCGCTCACGCAGATCAACGCATCGAACGTGAATTCGCTCGGACTTGCATGGGTGCATCGCGTGAATCCAGGAAACCCACCCCAGGGCGGTGGCGGCAGCGTCACTGCCGTCATCAAAGCCACGCCGATCGAGGTGAACGGTGTGCTCTACATCACACTTCCGGACCACGTCTGGGCCGTGGATGCACGGAGCGGACGCGAATTGTGGCACTACGTCACGAAGTCGAAAGGCGGCTGGCATATCGGAAATCGGGGAGTCGCCGTGCTGGGTAACGCGCTGTACTTCGAAACGCCGGATTGCAATCTGGTGTCGCTCAATCTGAAAGATGGAACAGAACGGTGGCGCACGGAAATTTGCGATCTCGAGCAGTTCTACTACGCATCCGCCGCTCCGGTTATCGTGAAGAATCATGTGATCACCGGCGTG
>Ga0070707_100007029_pt1 | contig 10441 bp, 7 predicted proteins | sample KBSK5502metaG_FD_65468 | JGI IMG/M metagenome (GOLD analysis project Ga0070707, IMG submission 65468) | Corn, switchgrass and miscanthus rhizosphere microbial communities from Kellogg Biological Station, Michigan, USA - KBS K5-50-2 metaG | ecosystem: Host-associated > Plants > Roots >... | reverse complement strand
CTCTGGCGCTGGCCCTGGCCGGTTGCCACCCGGCGGGCGCGCCCGGCCAGGCTGCCAGGCCGGCCACGCCGTCCCAGGCCATCGCCGCCGAGGCGCCGGCCGCCCAGCCATCACCGCCACCCGTCCTCAGGCCCGGGATGCGGGGGCGGGCGGTCAGGCTGCTGCAGCGGCGGCTCGCCGCGCTGAAGTACTACCCGGGCCGGGTGGACGGCCGGTTCGGTTCAAACACCCTCGAGGCCGTCTGGGCGTTCCAGGAAACGCAGGGCCTGCACCCGCGGAACATGGTGAGCGTCGCGATGCTGCGGGCCCTGGCCAGCCCGAGGCCGCCCAAGGTACTTGTCCCTCATGGCGGCCGCCTGCGGGTCGAGGTCAGCCTCAAGGATCAGGTTCTCGTCCTCTACCGGCGCAATCATGTCGCGCTGGTCAGCCACGTATCCACCGCCGGCGGGTACTACTTCTGCTCACCGAACGGCTGCGGCGACGCGATCACGCCGACTGGCGACTTCACCACCCTTTCGTACATACCGGGCTGGGTGAGCGCGCCGCTCGGCCAGCTGTACAACCCCGTGTTCTTCATCGGCACCATCTTCGCGATCCACGGGGACACCCACGTGCCGCTCCGGCCGGCCTCCCATGGCTGCGTACGGATCCCGCTCGATGTCGCCGCGTTCTTCTACGGGCTGGTGCCGACCCCTGGAACGCCGGTGTACATCCGCCGCTGACACCGATGAGCGAACGGCGTTACGCCGGGACCGGCGGGGTCGGTGCGCGGGTCAGGCGCGGGAGTATGGCCGCCCGGCGCGGTAGGTGCGGCGGATGAGTCCCTCGGGCAGGTGCATCCGGAGCATCATGTGCTCGACGTGCGGCGGGATGGAGTCCTGGGTGAGCAGCGACGTCACGACCATCACGCTGAACGCCAGCGGCACGGTCCAGACCGCGGGCTGCCCGAGGAGCGCGGCACCCCAGCCACGGGTGGCCGCGCCGAGCATCGTCGCCACGATGGCACAGCAGCAGGCCCCGCCGCCGACCAGGACGCCGGCCGTGGCGCCGACCCAGGTCAGCCGGCGCCACCAGATCCCAAGCACGATCAACGGGCAGAACGAGGACGCCGCGATCGCGAACGCCCACCCGACAAGCAGTCCGAGGGAGAACCGGTTGACGGGCAGGGCGGCCACCGTGGCTATCGTCCCGGCAATGATCGCGCAAAGCCGGAACGTGCCGACACCTCCGCGCATGACGTCATGCGACAGCGCGCCCGCGACACTGACCAGCAGCCCAGAGGAAGTGGACAGAAACGCGGCGAAGGCGCCGGCCGCGACCAGCGCACCGAGAAGCTCGCCGGGCCGGCCCGGCATGAGCAGCGACGGGAGGGTGAGCACGACGCTGTCCGGGTCCTTGGTCAGGTACAGCTCCGGGGCCCGCAGCCTGGTCAGCACCGCCAGCATGGCGGGGAAGAGGTAGAAGGTGGACAGCAGCATCACCACGATCAGGGTGGTGCGCCTGGCCGCGCCGCCGTCCGGGTTGGTATAGAAGCGGACCAGGATATGCGGCAGGCCGAGCGCCCCGAAGAGCGTGGCGATGATCACCCCGTAGGTGGCCAGCAGCGGGTGAGTACCGTCGGTGCCCGCGGTGAGAAACGGCGAGTCCCACGTGGTCGAGCTGGGCTGGACCATGCTGAGGCTGGCCGGGACGGGCGAGCCCGCGCCGAACACCAGCACCGCGCCGGTTCCCGCGGTGTGCAGCCCGGCCGGCAGGCGCACCGTCTGACCGGTGAGCCTGGCCCGGTCCAGCGTGCCCGTGACCCGCACCGTCGCGGGCCGGGCCAGCTTGAACTCGGTGCTCGTCTGGATCTGCACGGTGGTGCGGTGGGTGAAGACCGGCTGGGCGTCCGGTGACAGGTTCCTGGTGGAGCCGTGGCCGGTGGCTGCCAGCAGTACCAGCGCGGGAATCCCGATCGCGCACAGTTTGAGCCAGTACTGGAAACACTGGACGAACGTGACGCCCTTCATGCCGCCCATGGCGATGTTGGCGCTCACCACGACGCCGAGGGCCACGACCCCGACCCAGTACGGCGTGCCGAGCACCAGTTGCAGCGTGATGCCCGCACCCTTCATCTGGGGCAGCAGGTAGAACCAGCCGATGATGAGGACCAGCGCCGTCGTGGCGCGGCGCAGGCCCCGCGAGGCGAAGCGGCCCTCGGCGAAGTCCGGGATGGTGTAGGCGCCGAACCGCCGCAGCGGAGCGGCCACGAGCAGCAGCAGAACCAGGTAGCCGGCGGTGTAGCCGACGGAGTACCACAGCGCGCCCAGGCCCTGCGAGACGATCAGCCCGGCGATCCCGAGGAACGAGGCCGCCGACAGGTACTCGCCGGAGATGGCGGCGGCGTTCAGCCCCGGCGGCACTTCGCGTGCCGCCACCATGAAGTCATCGGGAGTTCTTGCGATACGGACGCCCCTGGCGCCCACCGCCACGGTCAGCAGCGTGACTACGGCAATGGCGGCGACAGCGGGGACATTAGGCATCGTGCCGCCGGCCGACCGGATCGACCAGGTCGGTGAAGCGCGCCTCCAGCTGGCTGGCCTGGCGGTTGTAGAACCAGCCGACCGCCATGAGCACGGGGAAGATACCGGCACCCAGGATGACCAGCGTGAGCGGCAGGCCGGCCACCGTCACCTTCCGGGCACTGGGCAGCAGGGCCATGATCACCGGCAGCGAGGCGATCACCGCGAGCGCGATCGCCAGGCACATCAGGGACAGGCCGAGCTGTGCCCGGGTCAGCGACCGGACCAGCAGCCGGCCGTAGACGGTGTCGCTCTGGACGTCCCCGAGCCCGATGACGTCGTGCTGCAGCCGCGCCTGGTCATGTTGCCAGACGACGACCTTCCGCGGGCGTGCGCCGTTGCCGGCCGGCGAGGTCAATGCCGCCGCCCGGCGCGGAGCAGCTTGTCCCTGACGTCGCGCGCGTGGCGCCGGCTCACCGGCAGCCACTGGCCGGACACCTTGACGCTGTGGTTGTTCCCGGCCACGGCGAACTCGGCGATCTGGCCGACGGGCACCAGGTAGCCGCGATGGATCCGGATGAACCCGTGTGCCGCCCACCGCTCCTCCAGGTGGGAGATCGGCATACGCAGCAGATGGGCATCGCCGTCGCTCATGTGCAGCCGGACGTAGTCTCCCTCGGCCTCTACCCAGCGCACCTGCGCCGGTGCTACCCACCGGGTCCGGCCGCCCGCCTCCAGCGGTATCGAATCGCCGTTCTCGGGCTCGCCGGACCGGTCACCGCTGCGGCTCAGCGCCCGGTCAAGAGCCGTGCTCAGGCGGGTGCGGGACACCGGCTTGAGCAGGTAGTCGCAGGCGCCGATGTCGAACGCGCGGACCGCGTATTCCTCATAGGCGGTCACGAAGACCACGGCCGGCGGGGACGCGAACCGGCCAAGGATGTTGGCCAGTTCGATGCCGTTCAGCGAAGGCATCCGGACGTCGAGGAAGATGACGTCATACCGCCGCTCCTGGAGGCTGCGCAGCGCTTCGCTCGGGCTTCGCGCCGCGTGCACGCTGGCCACCGACGGCATCGCCCGCAGCAGGTAGGTGAGCTCGTCGAGCGCCGGGATCTCGTCGTCGACCACGAGTGCGGTGACCCACGCGCCGGTCCGGGCAGCCTCACCCGAGGGCGGGGCGGCCCGCCCTTCCGCAGCGCGCCCCCACGTCATAAGCCGCTCAACGCCGCACTGAACTTGGGCAGCCGCATGGTCACCTTGGTGCCCGCGCCCACCTCGGTCTCGATCGTCAGGCCATGCCCGGCTCCGAACGTGGCGCGCAGCCGCTCGTCCACGTTGCGCAGCCCGATCGAGTCGCTGCCGCGCCGCCCGGCCAGCACATCGGCAAGCTGCCCCGGGTCGACGCCGACGCCGGCGTCTTCGACGGTCACGATCGCCTCATGGCCGACGTCCTGCGCGGTGATGTGCAACTGGGCCGTGCCGGCGTACTGCTCCAGGCCGTGCCGGATGGCGTTCTCCACCAGGGGCTGCAGCACCAGCGAGGGAACCCTGACGGGAAGCACCTCGGGGGCGACCCGCAGGTGCACCTCCAGCCGGTCGCCGAACCTGGCCCGCTCCAGTTCCAGGTAGGTGTCGACGAACCGCAGTTCCTCGGCGAGGGTGGCGTACTGGCTGTGCTCGCGGAAGGTCCAGCGGATGAACTCGGCGAACCGGACCATCAGGTCCCTGGCACGCTCTGGGTCCGAGCGGACGTATGACTCGATCGCGGTGAGCGCGTTGTAGATGAAGTGCGGGCTGATCTGTGCCCGGAGGAAGTTGAGCTGCGCCTGCATCGTACGGGTGCGCGACGCGTCCAGTTCCGCCAGCGCCAGATGGGTGGACACGAACCTGGCCACCTCGCCCGCGGTGCGCAGCAGTATCGCGTCCGCGGACGGCGCCAGGGCCGCCAGGGCTCCCACCACGGAACCGTCGACGGCGATGGGCGCGGTGACCCCGGCCTGGACCGGGCAATCGGCCCCGTGGTCGCACTTCAGGTCGGTCGCGGACAGGATCTGTGACCGGCCGGAGCGGACCACCTCGTTCAGGCAGTGCCGCAGCGCGTCCGCGTGGCGCTGGCTCCCGTCGTAGGCGATGAGGTTGGTCTGATCACAGATCGCCACCGCCGGAGTGCCGAGCAGTTGCCGCAGGGCGGGGGCTGCCTTGACGGCCGAACCGGCCGTCAGCCCGTCGCGCAACGCCGACGCGGCCAGGGTGGCAGTATGCAGTGCTTCGTAAGTCGCTCGTTGTGGCGGCGTTCCCACCCGGCGGGCCCCGCGTTTCCAGAACATCACCGCGCCTGCCAGAGCTACGGCGACGGCAATCAAAATGATTGCAAGGCCGACCATCGGCGGAGTATATCCAGCTAATAGGCCACCTGAGAAGGCTCGTCCTGGTCATAACCGGCTTAGCGGATACCGAAGCAACTGGCTGACCAGCCTGTCCCCGCGCCGATATGTGCGGGGAGTAACCAGTCGGCCAACCGCTCCTCGCCACCGATAGCCGTTCCTCGCGCGCAGACGACCGTTCCTCGCGCCGGATTGCGCGTTCGTCGCACGGCACGGCATACAGGCAACACCGCCGTCGTACCGTCCTGGCGAGGACCGCTAGGCACGACATGTAACGGAGACAATATGGCCGATGAGACCCGCACCATCATGATGGCGCCTGCCGCGGACCCAGCCCCCCTGGGTCTTGCCGCTTTTGCGCTGACCACGTTCTTGCTGTCGGCGGCCAACGCTGGCTGGATGGGCAGTGCCAGCGGTGATGCGTGGCTGGGCTTCGCCTTCGCCTACGGCGGGCTGGGCCAGGTGCTGGCCGGGATGTGGGAGTTCCGTAACCGCAACGTGTTCGGCGCCACCGCGTTCACCACCTACGGCGGGTTCTGGATCGGCCTGGGGCTGTGGGCGCTGCTGGTGGCCCCGGCCGCGGGCGCCAAGGCGGGCAAGGACGTCGCCTGGATCCTGCTGGCGTTCGCCATCTTCAACACCTACATGCTGTTCTGGTCCACGATGGTGAGCGGCGCGGTGTTCGCGGTGTTCCTGACCCTGGAGGCGACCGAGATCATCTTGTTCATCGGGAACTTCGCGGCCAACACGAACATCGTCAAGTTCGGCGGCTACGTGGGCATCCTGACCGCGCTCTGCGCCTGGTACGCCTCCGCCGCCGGGGTGGGCAACGGCGTCTCGGGGCGGACCATCCTCCCCGTGGGCCAGCCGCTTGTGAAGGCGGCCGCCGCCGCGGAGCCTGCCGCGCGAGCCTGACCGGCACGCTTGACAGCAAGCCAACGCCTTGTGGCCGGGCGCCTTAGTCGGCGCCCGGCCACGCGGTAATGCGCCGATGTCATCAACCCTGCAGATTCTGCTATACGGCAGCCAGCCAGCCGTTTAGCAATAACCATCCGGCGGGCCGCGCTGCCGCTGGCGCTGTGGTCACCAACACACCTGCGGCCCGCCGGATGCACCTTCCCTTAAAAAAGACATTCAGATTCGTTCGTGGCCGGTTGGAGTCCTGGTCACAGGAGAGGGTTCAGCGATGACCGATAACTCCGAGCCGCAGGTCTCTGAGGATGGCGAGCAGGAGGTCTCCGAGTCGCAGATTGCGGTGCATTGGCGGGAGGAGGAGTATTACTACCCGCCGGAGTCCTTTGTGGCCCAGGCGAACGCGAACGACCCGGCGATCTTCGACCGGTTCAGCCTGGAACGGTTCCCGGATTGTTTCACCGAGTACGCGGACCTGCTGGATTGGGACCGGCGGTGGGACACCGTGCTGGACACCAGCAACGCGCCGTTCTGGAAGTGGTTCACCGGGGGCCGGCTGAACGCGAGTTACAACTGCGTGGACCGCCACGTCGCGGCCAATGGGAACAAGGCCGCGCTGATCTGGGTTCCCGAGCCGGAGGACGCGGATCCGGTGGCGATCACCTACCGGGAGCTGTACCACCGGGTGAACGAGTTCGCCGCGCTGTTGTCGGACTTCTGCGGGCTGAAGGCCGGGGACCGGGTGACCCTGCACATGCCGATGGTCCCCGAGCTGCCGGTCACGATGCTCGCCTGCGCCCGGCTGGGCGTGGTGCATTCGCAGGTGTTCGGCGGGTTCTCCGGGAACGCGTGCGGGACGCGGATCGCTGACTCGGGGTCGCGGATCCTGATCACGATGGACGGGTACTACCGGTCCGGCACGCTGGTGGACCACAAGGTCAAGGCCGACGAGGCCGTGGCCGAAGCGGGCAACCAGGGCCAGGGCGTGGACAAGGTGCTGGTGTGGCGGCGGCACCAGGGCCAGTACGCCTCGCAGACCCCGATGGTGGAGGGCCGGGACTTCTTCGTCGATGAGGTGGCCGGGAAGTACCGGGGGCAGTTGGTGGATCCGGTGTCGATGCCGTCCGAGGCGCCGCTGTTCCTGATGTACACCTCCGGGACCACGGGGCGGCCGAAGGGCGCCCAGCACTCGACCGGGGGCTACCTGTCGTACGTGGCAGGGACGTCGAAGTATTACCAGGACATCCACCCCGATGACACCTACTGGTGCATGGCTGACATCGGGTGGATCACCGGCCACTCCTACATCGTCTACGGGCCTTTGGCTTTGGGCACGACGAGTGTGATCTACGAGGGGACGCCGAACTACCCGGATGCGGGTCGGCCGTGGCGGATCGCCGAGCGGCTGGGGGTGAACATTTTCCATACCTCACCCACGGCGATCCGGATGCTGCGGAAGGTCGGCCCGGACGAGCCGGCCAAGTACAGCTACCACTTCAAGCACATGACCACGGTCGGGGAGCCGATCGAGCCGGAGGTGTGGCGGTGGTACCACTCCGAGGTGGGCAAGGGCGAGGCGGTGATCGTAGACACCTGGTGGCAGACCGAGACCGGCGGGTTCCTCGGCTCCACCCTGCCCGCATTGAAGCCGATGAAGCCCGGCTCCTGCGGCCCGGCGGTGCTCGGCGTCTTCCCGGTCATCCTCGATGAAGACGGCAACGAGGTCCCGGACGGCAAGGCGGGGAACATCTGCATCACCAACCCCTGGCCGGGGATCATGCAGACCGTCTGGGGCCAGCCCGAGCGGTTCATCTCCGTGTACTACGCCAAGTACAACAAGGACCCGGACAGTAAGGACTGGCGGGACTGGCCGTACTTCGCCGGCGACGGCGCGGTCCGCGCCCCCGACGGCTACTACCGCATCCTCGGCCGCGTCGACGACGTGATCAACGTCGCCGGCCACCGCCTGGGCACCAAAGAGATCGAGTCCGCCTCCCTCACCGTCCCCGAGGTCGCCGAAGCCGCCGCGGTCCCGGTGATCGACGACATCCGCGGCCGGATGGTCGAGGTCTACGTCTCCCTCAAGCCGGGGTTCGAGGCCAGTGATGAGCAGGCGGCCAAGGTGTCCCGCGCGATCGAGACCGAGATCGGCAAGATCGCCCGCCCCAAGAACGTGTGGATCGTCCCCGACATGCCCAAAACCCGGTCCGGGAAGATCATGCGCCGGGTCATCGCCGCGGTGTCCAACTTCACCGACGTCGGCGACGTCACCACCCTGGCCAACCCCGAGATCGTCGACGGCATCCGCCACCAGGTCCAATCCGCCAAACTCGCCAAGGGCGACACCCCCCGCGAACTCACCCAGACGGAGAAGGCCGAGATCCAAGCCTTCGGCTCCGAATCCTAGGGAAGCCGCCGGGCACACCCCGCGCCACAGCAGCGTGCGGCCGGGGTCATCTGGGCCCTGGCGTAGAGCCACGGCCCAGATGCGCCCCAGACGCACGCCAAGACCCCAGCCCGAGACCACGGCAGGGCCTGACTGGCGGCGGCCCGGGCCGGGCACGGCGACCCGCTGCGGGGGAGCCCTGGGTTACTTTTGGCTGTCGGTGACCCGCCTGCGCAGGGCCTTGCGATCCAGCTTTCCGACGCTGGTGAGCGGGACCATGTCGACGATGTTCACCTCGCGCGGGTACTTGTGCGCCGCGAGCCGCTCGCGGGCGAACTCGGTGATCTCCGCCGGGGTGGCCTCGGTGCCCGGCCGCAGCGACACGAACGCCACGATCTCCTCGCCAAGGCGCTCGTCGGGCCGGCCGACAACGCCCGCCATCGCGACCGCGGGATGCTGCAGCAGGATGTCCTCGACATCGCGCGGGAAGATGTTGAAGCCGCCGCGGATGATGAGGTCCTTCTTCCTGTCCACCACGTACAGGTAGCCGTCGGCGTCGAAGCGGCCGATGTCACCGGTGTGCAGCCACCCACCGTGCAGCGTCGCCTCGGTTTCCACGGGCGAATTCCAGTAACCGGCCATCACGCCGTCCGCGCGGACGCAGATCTCTCCGTCGGCCCCGGCCGCCACGTCGGTGTCGTTGTCGTCCCTGATCGAGACCTGGTAACCGGGAATGGGCAGCCCGACCGAGCCCGGACGGCTGGCCCCGGGCGGGTTCACCGAGATCACCGCGCCGGACTCGGTGCACCCGTAGCCCTCAAGGATCTCGCTGCTTGGCACCCGCCGTTCCCACTGCTCCCTGGTCTCCGCCGCGAGCGGCGCGGCGCCGCAGTTCACATACCGGAGCGAGGACAGGTCGAAGTCCTCTAGCGGCTGGGCGAGCAGCATCTGGACCATCGCGGGCACCAGCGCCGTGCGCTGAATCTGGTGCTGCTGGGCGAGCGCCAGGAACCCTGCCGGATCGAACCAGCGCTGCAGCACGCCCAGGGCGCGCTCGGTGGCGTGGTATCCGACCAGGGTCACGATCATGCCGTAGGCGTGCGACAGCGGCAGTGGCGTCAGCGCCCTGGTGATCCCCTCGGCCTGCGAGGCCTCGTGCGAGCTGCGCGAGCAGTAGTACAGGTTGCGGTGCGAGAGCATGACGCCCTTTGCCCGGCCGGTCGTGCCGCCGGTGTACATGAGCGTCGCCAGGTCATCGTCGCTAACGGGCACGACGCCGGCCGCCGGGGCCGACTCGAGCTCGGCGAAGTCCACCCCGCGCACGTGCCCGGGAAGCGAGTCGGGCGCACCGCCGACGACGATCACGTGCCGCAGCCCCAGCGCCCCACCCGCCTCCCCTGCCCCCTTCACCGCGGCGGTCACCGTGGCCAGCAACTCCGGCGTGGTCACCACCGCCACGGCGCCGGAGTCGGTCAGGATGTGCTGCAACTCGGGCGGGCTGACCAGGAACACGACCGGGGTGACCACGGCGCCTGCCCGCCAGATGGCGCTGTAGGCGATGCCCACCTCCGGGCAGTTCGCCATCAGCACCACCACCCGCTCGCCGGCCGACACCCCGAGCTTCACCAGCCCTCCCGACACCCGGCAGGCCCGGTCGAACAGGTCGCCGGAACGGTAGGTCTGGCCCTCGAAAACGAGGCTTTCGTAATCGCCGAGCCGATGGAACGCGCCCTCGGCCAAGACGGCGAGATTGTAGTCAGCCTGCGACGTCATACCCGTCCTCCCTGCTATGCCGGCTACCCGATAGTAACCATTCCACCGCGGCCGGTCCGCTACCTTCCCAGGTACTTTTAAGGCCCCGCAGCCCACCTTCCCAGCGCCGCCGACGATGCCGGCCCGGCCGTCAAGATCATCGGCGTGGTGACCACGTCCACGGCGCGCTGCCCGGCCGGCCGTACCGTGGAGCTCATCACGATCGCGGGTGCTGGCCATCAATGGCCCGGCGCCGTGCCCGACCCGCTTGCCCAGCGGCTGCTGCACCTCGATCCGCCGTTCACCGCGCTCAACGCGACGCAGGTCATCTGGCGGCTCTTCGCCGCGCACCCGCGCCCCCGGTCCGGCTGACCGCCTGCCGCCGCCGTGGGGATCGACGGTTCCGGCGCGCCGCCCTGTGCAAGATGTCATCCTTGGTGTTTGTTTGATCACCTTTGAGGCCCCGGAGGCGGCGTGATGAGCCTGACGCTCTGTGTGCTGCTCTGGGC
>Ga0070707_100007027_pt1 | contig 10442 bp, 9 predicted proteins | sample KBSK5502metaG_FD_65468 | JGI IMG/M metagenome (GOLD analysis project Ga0070707, IMG submission 65468) | Corn, switchgrass and miscanthus rhizosphere microbial communities from Kellogg Biological Station, Michigan, USA - KBS K5-50-2 metaG | ecosystem: Host-associated > Plants > Roots >... | reverse complement strand
GCGGGGCACTCATGACGTGGTCAGCCACCCGGTCTGCTTCCTGTTCGAGAGAGTCGCCGGGGGCGTTGACGGACAGCTTGGCTTGGATGATCGGCCGCCGGCGGCTCTGGGGGGCGGCTTGATGGTCGGGCATTCCACCCTGTCTCAGGCAATCGGGGCAATGGCCGCCCTCTCTGTTCAAGGCGCGCTGCAAAGCCTGATTGCCCACCGTGGGCGCGAAGGAGTGGCGTGGGGATCCCTCGCTCCTTTCGATTGAGGCATGATGGCGGGGGGCGTTCGTTGATTCCTTCGAGACGCTGTGTTTTTGGGCCACGGCCGCCATAGATTCAGCTCCCGTTCACGGCGATCGTTTCGAAATGGTGCCGAAACTCGGACGCAGATGGAGCTTCCCTTGCTTGAGGCGTTGTCGGGGCATCGCGCGAACGACCTGGCGCATATCTATCGAAACGCGCTCGTGAGCGGTGAGGAACACGGGATCAGGGCGCACAGGACGATCTCCTCGCGAGCCTGGGGAGCCCGCCTACCTGGGCCTGATTCTAGCCACGCATCGCGGCACCGTCAAGCGGCAGGCGGGCCAGGTATGACCGCGCGCCGCGGCGCGGGGTCGCGCTTGACAGCGCGCGCCGCGTGTGCGAGAACCTGGCCCAGGCACCGGCCCCGGCGCGAGCGCCCGGTAGGACCGACACGCCTACGAGAGAAAGGAGAGCATCATGGCCCGTATCAAACACGTCGCGTTGTCGACTGACGATCCGGTGAAGACCGCGGAGTTCTACAAGGAGGTGTTCGGGCTGACCGAGTTACGGCGCGAGCCCGCCGACACCGGCGCCCATGGCGTCTGGCTGAGCGATGGCTACATCTACTTCGCCATCCTCAAGTACGGCGGGGATGACACTCCCAACCTGGGGGAAGGGCCGTCCACCGTCAAGGGCATCCATCACATCGGCTTTTACGTGGATGACCTCGAGGGGACGCGGTCCACCCTGGAGGCCGCCAGCTGCACCGAGTGCCCCGGCAGCACCAAGGTCAACCGAAAATTCAAAGGCCCCGACGGCGTCATGATCGATGTGCGCGCCCGGGGCTGGGACGAGCAGATCAAGGCGCGCATGCCGCTGTATCAGCTCACCCCGGCACCGTCTGTGCCCGAGTGATCCGCGCTCGGTTCACGACGGGGTAACGTGGCGGGCCAGGGCGTGGGTGTCCCTGGCCCAGGGGGAGGACGCCAATGTTGAAGCTCTCGGACATCAAATCTTCGGAAGAGGATCTCCAGGACTACTACGCCCAGCTCCGATCGCAACACGTGGCGCCCGCGTGGATCGGCGGCGGCATCAGCCTCGAGCCCAAGAGCAAGGCCGTCCCCCACGTGTGGCACTGGCGCGACCTGCGGCCCCAGGCGATGCGGGCGGCCCAGCTCGTCGGCACCGAGCAGGCCGAACGACGGGTGCTCCGCCTGACGAACCCCGAGCTGCCGGGCGTGTCCGCCAGCAATACGCTGGTCGCCAACATCCAGATCGTGATGCCGGGCGAGATCGCACGCGCCCATCGCCATTCCGCCTCGGCCCTGCGCCTGATCATCGAGGGCACGGGCGGCTACACGGTCGTGAACGGCGACCGCATCCCCATGGCGCCCGGGGATCTCGTGCTGACCCCCAACTGGACGTGGCACGACCACGCGAACGACACCGATGCGCCGATGATCTGGCTCGATGGCCTCGACACCCCGTTGGTCCGGATGCTCGAGGCCGGCTTCTACGAGGAGTACTACAAAGAGACGCAGACCGTCGGCGCGGGTGCCGACCCGTCCTTCGTGAAATACGGAGACGGGGGCCTGCGTCCCGCGTGGGAACCGGCTCCCGCGGCGCCGTACTCGCCGCTCTGGCACTACCCGATGTCCCAGGCTCGCGACACCCTGGAGCGTCTCGCGGCGGAGCACCCGGGCAGCCCGTTCGACGGCGTCATCCTCGAATACACGAACCCGCTGACAGGCGGGCCCGCCATGCCGACGATCGCGTGCTACATCCAGCGGCTGCGCCCCGGCGAGCGGACCCAGGCCTATCGCCACGTCTGCTGCACGAACTACCACGTGATCGAGGGCTCCGGACACTCGGTGGTGGGCGGGCAGCGGCTCGACTGGGAGGACAAGGACGTGTTCACGGTACCGACCTGGACCTTCCGCGAACACGTCAACAGCGGCGACCGACCCGCCTTCTTGTTCAGCTTCACCGACAAGCCCGTGATGAGAGCACTCGACCTCTACCGCGAGGAGACGAAGGCGGTATAAGCGGTCGACAGGGAGGACGAACACCATGCGCGTCGTTACACTCAACGCCCTGCCGGAAGAACCCCTGGGCGAGGCCACCCCGATTGCCGGGTGGACGGGAGGATCGGTGACACGGACACGCCAGACGATCATCCCCGACAACGCGTCCGACGACTATCGCTGTAGCGTCGTCAATTTCAGTCCTGGCGCCACGACCGGATGGCATGCCCATACCTGTGACCAAATTCTCGTGGTCACGGCTGGTCGCGGTATCGTCGCCACCGAGCACGAAGAGCGGGACATCACCGTGGGCGACGTCGTGCATATCAAGGCCGGTGAGAAACACTGGCACGGAGCCAGGACAGATACGACGCTGTCCCACATCACGATCACGACAACTGGGAGTCAGAGCCGCCGCTGACGGCCGCTCACGGCCTCCGCTCGCGATCCGGCCGGAACTTCGTCTCGGGCTTGATGCCCTTGCGCCGTTGGCCTTCGCTGATGCGACCATTCTCGAGGTAGCGTCCCTCGACGGCACGCTGCGCCGCCGCGTCCCACTCCGGGAGCCAGTCGCCGAGGGAATAGCCGAACCACGGCGGCTGTGGTCGAAGCCGCGGGAGGCCGAGTTCTTCCCAGATCGCTCTGGCGCGCTCCATGTACTCCTTCTTCGGCAGCGCGAGCGGTGGCATGTCGCCCTTCATGGTGGCGTCCACGAGCAGCGTCGAGTCTTCTTCCTGACCATGCTCGCGCTTCGGCCCGTGACCCTGGCCGCGGTGTGGGACCGACTGCACATCCTCGACGGGATTCACGCGGTACGCGAGGGCCCAGAAGAGCGCATCCGAGTTGTCCGGGTCGATGTCGACATTGACCGCGATGCAGATCTTGCCGATATCCCCCTTGAAGTAGGCGGCGCCGTAGAGCGCGCGCCACACTTCGGGGCGCGGCATGCCGTGGTCGACCGTCACCACGAGCACACGCAGCAATCCCGTCAAGGGTTCGTGGAACGACACACGCTGGACGCCCGGGATGCCGAGCGTCGTACGCAGGTGCGCGAGGAAGAGCGGCTCGTAGGCGACCCGCTTGATGACGCTCGACTCGCTGGGTGTGACCTGGCTGATGTACGACGGGATGATCGCGTCCTTGCGATGGGTGATCGCCGTCACCCGCATCGGCATGTTGAACTCTTCGAGCGCCACGTGGCCGTGCGATTCGCCGAACGGCGCTTCGGGCTCGACGTACTCGGTGTCGATCAGCCCTTCGATGACGATCTCGGCCTCGGCGGGGACGAGCAGATCGACCGTGCGCGCGCGCACCACGTTGATGGGAGCGCCCGCGAGCCCGCCCGCCACCGTGAACTCGTCGACACCGATCGGGAGCTTCTGCGGTCCGAGGAACGCGACGCAGGGCGGGCAGCCGAGCACGATCGCACACGGCATCGTCGTGTCGCCGCGCCGCTGGTGCGCGACGTAGTGGAGGTACCCGCCGGCGCCGCTCACGCGCGTGGCCATTCGCACCACGAGGCGGTCCGGCGCCTTGATCGCGGCGCGGTAGGTGCCCATGTTCTGCACGCCCGTCGACGGGTCGCGGGTGATGACGTTGGTCGCGGTCAGCGTCGGCGCGCTGTCGAAGCCCGGCGTCGAGATCGGGATCGGAAGCCGATCGAGTCCATTGCCCTCACTGCGCAGCGCGGCACCCTCGATGACGACCTCATGGCAGACGGCGGCCTCAACGATCCGGGGTGGGACCGGATTGGCGATCGCGTGATCCCACCGCGCCGGGATCTCCTCGACGGGCACGCCCATGCCAACGCTGTAGATCGCCCGGTTGGCGGCGATCGCGCCCACCGCGACCGGCATCGCATACTTTCGGCCGCGGCCGTCGACGATGTTGGTGAAGAGAAACGCCTTGCGTTCGCGCTCGTCGAGACCGCCGACGAACTGCCAGCGCACGAGCGGGTGGAGCTCCGCGTCCTTGTCGATGGGCCGATCGATGGTGAGGAGGAGCCCCTGCCCCTTGAGCGCATCCAGATGCTCGTGGAGGTCGTGGTAGCCCCGCTTGACGTCGCGCATGGGAACGGTGCTCCTGTCGGCGCTTGCGTGCGTGCGCACGGCGAATCCAGCGTCGATCGCTGGACACGCATCGACGATCGGGCGGCTCGACTCGAACGGACCGTGCTGGCCACATCCTCCGACATCACGCCATTCTGCGTCAAGGAAATAGCGGCCCCACACCGGACGCAGGCGGCCCAAGACGGGCCGGCCGGTACTGCCCCGCGGCTCCGGCGGGCGGGGCCGACGTTGCCGCGAACGCCCGTTCACGGTAGGGTAGGCGGCACGAGGCTCGACGGGAGATCATGACTGCATTCGGGCTCGCCATCCGGAACTTCGTGGGGCCAGGCGAGGTCCCCGACGTCGGGGCGCTCTACGCCTATGCCGAGCGCGCGGAGGCGCTCGGCTTCGAGTCGCTGTGGGCGTGGGACCACGTGATCTTGGGCGTGGAGCCGGCCTTCCCCATCCTCGATTCGATCACCACCCTGGCAGCGATCGCCGCCCGCACGCGACGGATCAAGCTCGGGATCGGCGTGCTCGTGCTCCCCCTCCGCAATCCCGTGATGGCGGCCAAGGCCCTCGGCAGCCTCGACGTCATCTCGGGCGGGCGCCTGATCCTGGGGGCGGCGGCCGGCTGGTACGCGCGCGAGTTCGACGCGGTGGGCGTGCCGTTTCGCGCGCGCGGCCGCCATTTCGAGCGGAACCTCGACCTCCTGACGCGGCTATGGACCGAGGAGCGCGTGACGCTCAGGATCGACGAGTTCAACCTGCGCGAGGCGGTGATGGTGCCGCGGCCCGTCCAGCGTCCCCGGCCAACGATCCTCATCGGCGGCTATGTCGACGCCGTCCTCAAGCGGGTCGCCACCAAGGGCGACGGCTGGCTCACCTACTTCTACACCCCCGAGAGCTTCACGCGCGCCTGGGAAAAGATCCAGGCCTTCGCGCGCGAGGCCGGTCGCGACCCTGCCTCCCTCACCGCGACCAACCAGCTCGCCGTCTACGTCGGTGAGACCCGCACGGAGACGGCGGGGGCCATGCGCCAATGGCTCTCGACCGAGTGGGATGTCGCGTCGTGGAGCGAGTCCACCATCGAGCACGCGATCCACGGCAGCGTCGCCGAGTGCGTGGCGCAGCTCCGCGCCCACGTCGCGACGGGCGTCGATCGGATCATCGTCATCCCCTACCGCTATCAGCCCGCGCAGGTGGAACGGATCGCCAAGGAGGTCTTGCCCCTCCTCTGACCAGCTTCATCGAGGCCAGACACCTGTACTTTGGGCGTACATGGCATTTCGTTGCCTGGCATCGTGCATTGTCGCCCACCCCGTACTCGAAGCCGGGCCCTCACCCCTGAGGTGGTTGATTTTCATGCGGATGTCAGACTGGCCCGCAAATTGCTTCTGCATGAATCGTCATGCGAACGGTCCACCCCTCATCGGCCAACAGGAGGAGGCTGGCGAAGCACGCGGTCTACCAGGCCCTGCTCGTCGCTCTCCTCGCCATGCTGCTCTCGGGTGACCGCGGGACCGAGGCGCGCGATCCGGGTGACGAGCCTTCCCCCCACGAGACCGACGGCCAGTCAGCGCGTGAACGGCTCGCCTCGGTCCGAGGTCCCGCGACCGAACTGCTCGATATCTCCGCTCTGCTCAGGGGCCGCCCTTCCCTGGACGGGAACTTCCGGGGAATCAGGGACCGCGGCAAGGCGAGCCGGATGAGCGACAACAGCAACGCCATCACCGCGTCTGGTGAGCAAGCCTCCGGGACGAGCACGGGATCAGAGGCGGGCGAATCGTTGTCGGGACGCGCCGCCGATGGGGCATCGTCGAGTTCTTCTTCGGGCTCAGCCGGCGCGCCCGCCGCCGGGCCCGAAGTGGCGTTCGGCGGCGGGCCCCCTTCCGTGCCAGGACTTGGCCCCGGCGCTCCGGGTAGGACCCCGAGTGAGCCAACCCCCGCGGTGCCGATTGTTGAGCCCGAGGCGACCCCCGCGGATGCGCCCAGCCCCACGCCGGAGCCCGCCACCCTCTTGTTGGTGGGATCCGGGCTCGCTGGCCTGTGCGCTCTCGCCCGGCGGCGTCGGCGCCGTTTAGCGCGCGGCCCCAGGCCGTGTCGGCAGTCGCGGACCCGATGACCTCAGCGACTCGCGTTCCGGTTCCCACGCGCAAGCCGTCGCTGGGTCAGCGACCGGGTCACGATGGGGGAGGTAGAGAGGGCCTGATGCACCCACGCCGTGTCACGCTCGGGGAATCCGAAAGGCCGGCGGCGACCGCCGCGAGTCGTCCAGCGCCTCCGGGCGTGAGGCAGCACGGCCTCCATCTAGGCCTGGCCGTCCTGACCTTGCTGGGGATCCTGAGCGTGCTGTACGGCGCGATCGTTCAGGACCTCGTCCGGGACTGGTGGGACGATCCCAACTACTCCCACGGCTTCCTCGTGCCGTTCTTCAGCGGGCTCCTGGTCTGGCGGCACCGGGAGCAGCTCGGCGCCCTCAGGGCGACGGGGAGCTGGGCGGGTCTCATCCTGCTGGTGGCGGGGGTGGGAGAACTGCTGCTGGGTGACATCGCCGGAGAACAGTTCTTGATGCGAAGCTCGCTCATCGTGGTGCTGGCGGGACTCGTCCTCTTTCACTTCGGACCCGCGGTTTTGCGGGTGCTCGCCTTTCCCTTGGCGTTCTTATTCTTCATGATCCCCTTGCCATCGATCCTCCTCAATCTCGTGGCGTTCCCTCTGCAACATCTCGCCGCTCGGAACGCAGCATGGGCGCTCGATCTCCTGGGCGTCCCTGTCCTGCTCGACGGCAACGTCATTCATCTGAGCCGCATCAGCCTCGGCGTCACCGAGGCGTGCAGCGGCATTCGCTCCCTCATCTCGCTGCTCGCCCTGGCGGTAGGTTGGGCGGCGGTCACGCTACCGGGGGCGTGGCGAATGGGCGTGCTCGCGGTCGCCACGGTCCCGATCACGATCCTCGCCAATGCCGGCCGTGTCGTGGCGACGGGACTCGTCGGCCAGTGGCTCCGCGTGGACTACGCGCAGGGGTTCTTTCACGTCCTTTCGGGCTTGGTCGTGTTTCTCGTCGCGTTCGTCTGCCTTCTGGCGGTTCACGGCCTGATCAACCGCGTACCGGTAGGCGGGCGAGGGCACGCACGATGAGCCAGCCTCTCCGCGTGGCCGTCTCGATCTCGCTCCTGATCGGCGCCCTGCTCGTGCCCATGCGTAGCTCTCCGGGTGAGGCGGTGCCCATCCGGAAGCCCCTGGACAGCTTCCCGGGCGCCCTGCAGGAGTGGCAGGGGCGCGGCGGGGTGATCTTCGCACCGCTGGTGATGCAACGCCTGAAATCGACGGATTACCTGATGCGCCGCTACCAGGATCCGGCCGGGCGGAGCCTCTGGCTCTTCATCGCCTACTGGAGCAGCCAGCGGAAGGGCGCTCAGCACTCGCCGAAGTACTGTTTGCCGGGTGGAGGGTGGGAGGTCCTCGAGGGCTCCACCATGACGATCCCCGTGGCTTCGCCCTTCGCCCCGATCACCGTGAACCGCTACCTGGTCCAGAAGGATCGCCGCCAGCAGCTCGTGTTCTACTGGTATCAGTCGCAGGGCAACGCGATTGCGGGTGATCTCAGCGCTCGGCTCGAGATGGTGAAGAATTCGATCGAGCGTCACCGCACCGATGGCGCGCTGATCAGAATCACGAGTCCGGTGTACGGCAGCGTTCGTGAGACCTCGGACCGCCTGGTGAGCTACATCCAGGCGATGTACCCCCTACTGGGCGAGTATCTGCCCGACTGAGGCGGCGACCGCGCGCGCCCGCCAGACGGACGTTGCAGCCAGCGCCCGTTCACGGTACGGTAGGCGCGAGGCCGATCAGACGCATGGCACATCGAATGCCGTCCTGCCCTCGGCACGGGCGCGGACACCGGGTGAGGGTGGCGACGGCGCCGGCAGCGAGGTGAGGGTCACGTGCCAGTCCCAACTCTGAGCTTGCGCAGCGGAGACGTGGGCGATACGACCATGGTTGGCGTCCGCGACGGCGGCGTCGTTGGGTCGATCGGCACCGTCGCGCGCGAGACCGGCCGCGACCCCGCTCCCCTCACCGCTCTGACCAGCTCGCCGTGTAGGCCTCCGCGGCCTCGGGGACGGCGGCCATGCGGTGGTGGCTTGCTCCCGAGGCAAACGTCTCCGCATGCAACGAGTCCACCATCGAGCCCGCGATTCACCGTCGCGTCGCCGAGCGCGGGGCGCGGCTCCGCGCCCACGTCGCGACAGGCGTCGATCGCATCGTCCTCATCCCCTCCCGCTCTCGGCCGGCTGCCGGGCGCGCGGATCGCCAAGGAGGCATTGGCCCGACTATGACCATCTACATCGACATCAACTGTGACATGGGCGAGAGCTACGGGCGCTGGACATTGGGCCACGACGAGGAGGTGATGCCGCACATCACCTCGGCGAACATCGCCTGCGGCTTTCACGGCGGCGATCCCCACGTGATGCGCAAGTCGGTGGAGCTGGCCATCGCGCACGGCGTGGCGATCGGCGCGCACCCGGGGCTGCCGGACCTGATGGGCTTCGGTCGGCGCCGGATGGAAGTGTCGTCGGCCGAGCTGAAGGACTACCACCGCTACCAGGTCGGCGCCCTCTGGGGCTTCGCCAAGGCGGCGGGGGCCACGCTCCAGCACGTCAAGGCGCACGGCATCCAGTACTTCATGTTCGAGGAGAACCTGGAGCTGGGGCGGGCCAGCGCCGAGCAGGTACTCGAGCTGGATCCGGAGCTGATCCTGATGACGATGGCGATGACCAAGTACGACGCCGAGTGCCGGAAGACCAAGGCGCGCGTCGCCGCCGAGGGTTTCGCCGACCGCGTCTACGCCGACGACGGCCAGCTTGTCTCCAGGAAGCTCGGCAAGGACGCGCTCGTCAGCGACCCCGCCAAGGCCGCGGATCAGGCCGTGCGCATGGTGATGGAGGGCAAGGTCCGGACCATCTCGGGCAAGGTCATCGACGCCAAGATCCAGACCATCTGCATCCACGGCGACAGCCCCGGCGCGGACAAGATCGTGGCGGCAGTGCGTGAGGCCCTCGTGAAGGCGGGCGCGGCGGTCAAGCCGCTTCGCGACTGGCTCCCCCGCTGAGCCGGGGATGCCCGCCGGCTGGAGCCAATACAGAACCGCGCTGCCGTCGATCGCCGCCGCGGTGGGGAATACTCCCCTCGTCCGGCTGAACCGCGTGACGGCGGGCCTGACCCCCGCCGTCTACGTCAAGGTCGAGTGGTACGGCGCCACCGGCAGCTTGAAGGACCGGATCTATCTGCACATGTTCGAGCGCGCCGAGCGGCGCGGCGAGCTGCGAACGGGCATGCGCGTGCTGGAGTGCTCGACCGGCAATGCCGGTATCGCGTGCGCGTGGGTGGCGGCGGTCAAGGGCTACCCGTGCACGATCGTGATGCCCGAAGGGATGAGCGACGAGCGCAAGAAGATCATGCGCGCGTACGGCGCCGAGCTCGTCTTCACCAAAGGCGGCGAGAGCGACGTCGATCTGGCCCTCCGGCAACTCGAGACGATCCGCGCGGAGAGCCCCCACCGCTACTGGGTGCCGGGACAGTTCGACAACCCCGACAATGTCGAAGCCCATCGACTCACGACGGGCCCCGAGATCTGGGAGCAGATGGGGGGCGCGATCGGCGCCTTCGTCGACGCCCAGGGCAGCGGGGGCACGCTGACCGGCGTCGGTCGCTACCTCCGCGAGCGGGACCCCGGCGTCCGGCTCTACGCGGTGGAGCCCGCCGAGTGCGCGCTCCTCGCGCGCCGCCAGTGGGGCCATCACGGGATCGAGGGGATCGGCGACGGCTTCGTCCCGAAGAACCTCGACGTCTCGCTCCTGACCGGCGTCATCACGACGACCACCGAGGAAAGCGTCGAGGCGGCGCGCCGGCTCGCCGCCGAGGAGGGCGTGTTCTGCGGCATCTCGAGCGGCTGCAACGTGGCGGCGGCGCTCAAGCTCGCGCGCCGGCATCCCGACCTCGCGTCCATCGTCACCATGGTCAACGACACGGGGCAGCGCTACTTCACCACGCCCCTCTGCGGCGAGGCCAAGATGGTGGAGATCCCCGAGCGCGCACATCCGATGGACGAGTACACGCGCCAGGAGCTCGAT
>Ga0070707_100007026_pt1 | contig 10442 bp, 5 predicted proteins | sample KBSK5502metaG_FD_65468 | JGI IMG/M metagenome (GOLD analysis project Ga0070707, IMG submission 65468) | Corn, switchgrass and miscanthus rhizosphere microbial communities from Kellogg Biological Station, Michigan, USA - KBS K5-50-2 metaG | ecosystem: Host-associated > Plants > Roots >... | reverse complement strand
GCGGAGGTTGATGAGCCCTGCGATCTGGGGGGACGCGAGCGGGACGCGCGTGAGTTCTTGCGGACGGCGCACCTCCCGCACCCTGGTGACATCCACCCCGAGGAAGCGTCCGTCGACCGAGAACGTCGCCAGCTGCTTCACGATGCCGCCCCCGAGCTGGCCGAGACGTCGAGACGACGGCGGTCCTCGCGCGTCTCCAGCAGGCCGGGCAGATCCAGGATCTCGGTGATCCGGCCCTGCACGAACATCGTGCCGGTCACCCCAGGCCGACCGGCGGGCTGCAGCTCCAACGCTTGCTCGACGATATCGATGATCCGTCCGACGACGAGCCCCACCAGGTCTTCACCGCGACGGTGCACCAGGACTTGGAGATCTTCGGGCATGTCCTCGCCGGCGTGGCGGGGTGCGCGCCTCCGCTCGACCAGGAGCTCGTGCAGCCGGACGAGCGGCAAGATCCGATCGCCGTAGGGAACCGCTAAGTCAGGTCCCGAACGTTCGACGACCGCGCGAGGGAACTCTTCCAGGCGGTCGACGAGGTCGAGAGGAACCGCCATGCGGCCGCCGGCGGCGTCCGCGAACACGAGCAACGCCCCCGCGTCTTCGGGGGGCTCGTCGGTCCGTTCGGCGTCGAGCCGCTGATGGGCGTCGCCAACCACCCCGGCGCGAGCGGCGAGCCCGACCACATCGAGGATGAGACCGACGCGTCCGTTGCCGAGGATCGTCGCCCCAGCGAAGACCTCGAGTCCATGCAGCTGCGATCCGAGGGGTTTCACGACGATCTCGGACGGATCGCTGAGCCCGTCGACCAGCAGCCCGAACCGGCGATCGTCCGCTTGGAGCACGACGAGGAAGCGTCCGGCGGACGACCCCTCGTCGTCGCCACCGAGTTGGAGTTCACGCGCCAGGGAGACGACGGGCAGCAACCGATCGCGAAGACGGTAGACGGGCACCTCGTGGAGGATCTCGATGGACCCGGGGACGACGCCGACGAGCTCGAGCAGGTTCGCCTGCGGGATCGCGAAGCGCTCGCCCTGCGATGTGGCGATGAGCACCGGGATGATCGCGAGGGTGAGGGGGATCCGGATCTTGAACGTGGTGCCCACGCCGTGGCGGCTGGAGAGGTCGATGCTTCCGCCGACCCGTTCGATGTTGGTTCGAACCACGTCCATACCGACGCCGCGGCCGGACACCGTGGTCACACGGTCAGCCGTCGAGAAGCCGGGGAGGAAGAGAAGATCGATGGCCTCTCGTTCGGACATCCGTTTCGCCTGTTCCGGCGTCGCGGAGGCGAGCTCCACCGCCTTCGTCCTGACGGCGTTCAGGTCGATCCCCGCACCGTCATCGGCCACCTCGATCGTGACCTGGCCGCCCTCGTGGTATGCCCGGACGAGCACGACCCCCTCCTCGGGCTTCCCTGCGGCGACCCGTGCCTCGGGTCGCTCGATGCCGTGGTCGACCGCATTGCGCACGATGTGCGTCAACGGGTCTTTGATCGCCTCGATGATCGAGCGATCCAGCTCGGTGTCGTCGCCATCGGTCTCGATCCGCACGCGCTTGTCGAGCGCGACCGCCAGGTCGCGAGCGACGCGGGGAAGAGTGGCCCACGCCGTTCGGATCGGCTGGAGCCTCGTCTTCATCACGCCCTCCTGGAGTTCGGCCGTGATGCGGTCGACGCTCTGCGTCGCAGACGCGAGCGACAGGTCCGCTCGGTCGGATGTCAGCGCGGCCAGCTGGTTCCGGGCGAGCACCAGCTCGCCGACGAGGGTTATAAGGCGGTCCAGCACGTTCACGTCGACCCGGACCGTCGTATCGGTGACGGCGCTCCGGAAGCCGAGGCCTCGGCCCGGCCCCTCGGTGATCGGCTGCACTTCCGGCCGGGCGTCGGCGGCGGGAGGCGCCGCCGGGCGTGCGCCCGTCGGCGCCTCCCGCAGCCTTCCGAGGTCATCGACCAGCGCATCGTGGTCGTCCTCGCCGTCCGTCCCGGTCGCCTCGATCTGGCGGAGGATCAGACGCAAGACGTCGCCTGTGGCTAGCAGCACGCCCGCGGTCTGCGACGTGATCGACAACGATCCGTCGCGGAGCCCCGCCAAGAGGCTCTCCGCAGCGTGGGCGATCCGTTCCAGCCTCGCGAAGCCCAGGAACCCGCAGGTTCCCTTGATCGTGTGCATGGTGCGGAAGATGCTTGCGAGCACCTCGCGGGAATGAGGGTCGCGTTCGAGCGCGAGGAGGTCGCGGTCTAGCCGGTCGAGACTCTCGTAGCTCTCGACGAGGAACTCCGCAACGATCTCGTCCATCTCGCCCGACACGTACGTTCACCTCTTCCATGCCTCGAAGGCCCGGGCACCGATGTGCACACGGACCTGAACCGCTGTTGGAACGGTTGCTCTCAGGCTTTCGACCGAGGTCGAACGGGTCTTGAGGGCTGAGACCTGGGAAAACGACGGGCCGCCGGTTCCGGAGCACCGTGGAGGGTCGACAGGGCTGAACTCGGGCTTGTCGGCCCGACGGAGCCCCCCGTATCCTTGGCGAGCCGCAGACAGCAGGGGCGCTCCCGAGCGCACAATCCCGTTCCGGGTACCTGCCGAGGCAGCGAACCCGAGACGGCCGCCTCCGTGCGCGTCTCCGCTGTCTGCGGAGACGCGTTCTTTCATCTCCGAGGAGGCGCGATGCCGAGAACCGAGAAGCTCGAACGGGTCGCCGAGCTCAAACGCCGGATCGAAGGGTCCGCGGCATTGTTGCTCGCCGAGTACCGCGGCTTGACCGTGTCCGACATCACCGAGTTGCGGCGAACGCTGCGCGAGGCTGACGCCAGCCTGACGGTGGTCAAGAACACGCTGATGCAGCGCGCAGCTGCCGAGGCCGGGTTGGAGCTGACCGAGCTCCTGTCCGGGCCTTCGGCGGTGGCGTTCGTCGACGGCGACGCCGTGAGCGCCGCGAAGACGATCAAGGCGGCGACCAAGCAGTTCCCCACCCTCGTGCTGAAGGGCGGGTACATGGAGGGCCAGGTGCTCTCGGCCGACGACGCGAACAGGCTCGCGGATCTGGAGAGCCGCGAGGTGATGCTCTCCAAGATCGCAGGCCTCTTCAAGGGCGAGATGGCCCGGGCGGCAGCCACGTTCGTTTCGGCGCAATCGCGCTTCCTCTCGCTGCTCGATGCGTATAAGGCGACGCTGCCCATCGAGCCCGAAGCAGAAGTGCCCGAAGCAGAAGCGCCCGAAGCAGAAGCGCCCCAGGCAGAAGTATCAGCAACCGGATCATCCGAAGACGGGAAGGAGTAAGGGCGATGGCGAAGCTGAGCACGGACCAGCTCCTCGACCAGTTCAAAGAGATGAACCTCCTCGAGCTGTCGGAGTTCATCAAGGCGTTCGAAGAAGCCTTCGATGTGAAGGCTGCGGCTGCGGCCCCGATGATGGTGGCCGCCCCCGGGGCCGGCGGCGGCGGCGAGGAGGCGGAGGAGCAGACGGAGTTCGACGTGATCCTGACGGGAACCGGCGATCAGAAGATCCAGGTGATCAAGGAGGTGCGCGCACTGACGAGCCTTGGGCTGAAGGAAGCCAAGGACCTCGTCGACGGCGCGCCGAAACCGGTCCTCGAGAAGGTCGCGAAGGAGCAGGCCGACAAGGCGCGTGAACAGCTGGAAGCGGCAGGCGCGAGCGTCGAGGTCAAGTAGTCCAGTAGCGGAACCCCTCTCACCGTCGTGGAGCGAGGGCGGGGAGGGGTTCCGACACGCCCTCGCCCTCGGACGCCCTGGGCTGCAGCACACCGGCGACATGGCGCAACACCGTGTGTTAGGTTCCCGCCGGGCAGCAGCCACGCAAGCGATCGAGGGGGCAGATATGGACCAAGCGCGTCATTTCGGCAACCGGCTTCGCGAGGCTCGTCTCTCGGCTGGGCTTTCCCAATCCGAGCTCGAGGAGCTCTCGGGGATCCCCAAGGCGCGACTGTCCCGCTACGAGAACGGACACGTCGAGCCATCGATCCAGACGCTGAACCGGTTGGCTCGTGCCCTGAACGTGTCCGAGGCCTCTCTGCTCGGCGACGAGCGCGCGGCGATGGAGGAGTTCTTCAGCGTCCTCGGCGAGCGCGGAGTGGCGATCGGATCCAAGGAGCAGGCTCGAAAGCTCGGGGTCGCGTTCGCCGAGATGGTGCGCTCGATGGGTGGCATCGACAAGGCCGCAACCGAAGACTCGGTCGTCCGGGTCGGCTGAGCTCACCGAGGCATCCGTCCAGGCTGAGGGGGGTAATGGGCCCTCTGGCGGGTTGACCGCCGCCTGCGAAAGGCGTACCGTGCCCGCCAGCCCAACCGGGGTTCCGGCAGGGGTGGTTGACGCACGCCTTGGCGATGCGTACACTGCTCGTTTGCCGTGCTGTCCACCGCGCCCTACTGCCGTGCGCACCAGAGCCTCCTGGGAGGGATCCAGATTTGCCTGACCAGCTCGTTCCGACCCGGAACCGTGTCAGTTTCGCCAAGCTCGATGAGGTCCTACCGCTGCCGGATCTCGTCGCTATCCAAAGGGAGTCGTTCGACTGGCTCCTGAGTGAAGGGATCAAGGAGGTCCTCGAGGAGGTCAGCCCTATCGAGGACTTCACCGAGCAGTTCCAGCTCTACTTCGGTCGTCACGAATTCCGCGAGCAGAAGTTCTCTGAGGAAGAGTGCCGGGACAAGGACATCACCTTTTCGCGGCCCCTGTTCGTGGAGGCAACCTTCGTCAACAAGGTGACGGGGGAGATCAAGGAGCAGGAAGTCTTCATGGGGGACTTCCCCATGATGACCGATCACGGAACCTTCATCATCAATGGGACCGAGCGCGTTGTCGTCTCCCAATTGGTGCGCTCGCCCGGCGTCTACTTCAGCCGTGAGCTGGACAAGACGACGGACAAGGACGTCTTCATCGCGAAGATCATCCCTGGTCGTGGTGCTTGGCTCGAGTTCGATGTCGACAAGAAGGACACCGTCGGAGTTCGGATCGATCGGAAGCGCCGCCAGAACGTGACCGTCATGCTCAAGGCGCTCGGATGGACCGAGGATGAGATCCTCAAGCTCTTCAACGACGCTCCCTCGGTGAAGCTCACGCTGGAGAAGGACCACGTCCAGACGCAGGAAGAGGCGCTCGAGGACATCTACCGGAAGCTCCGTCCCGGCGAGCCGCCGACGGCCGAGAGCGCGAAGACCCTGCTCGAGAACCTCTTCTTCAATCCGAAGCGGTACGACCTGGCCAAGGTCGGCCGTCACAAGGTCGACAAGAAGCTCGGTCCGGCGGAGGGCGAGCTCTTGAAGCAGCTGCGCGCGCACCACCGCGCGGCCGGTGAGCTCGACAACCCCGACAAGAAGGCCTGGGAGCAGTTCCGGTATCGGATCCTCGCGCCCCAGGCCAAGGACGAGACCGGGCCCGGAGCACCCAAGTACAAGGGCGTCCTCACGTACGAGGACATGCTCAAGACGGTCGGCTACCTCGTGAACCTGCACGCCGGCGCGGAGGGGTTCGACCCCGACGACATCGACCACTTCGGCAATCGCCGTCTTCGTTCGGTTGGCGAGCTTATCCAGAACCAGATCAGGATCGGGCTCTCGCGGATGGAGCGGGTCGTCAAGGAGCGCATGACCACCCAGGACGTCGAGGCGATCACGCCGCAGACGTTGATCAACATCCGTCCGGTCGTGGCTTCCATCAAGGAGTTCTTCGGGACCTCGCAGCTATCGCAATTCATGGACCAGACCAACACCCTCGCCGGGCTCACGCACCGGCGGCGTCTCTCCGCGCTCGGCCCGGGCGGCCTTTCGCGCGAGCGTGCCGGGTTCGAGGTGCGTGACGTCCACCCGTCGCACTACGGCCGGATGTGTCCGATCGAGACGCCCGAGGGACCGAACATCGGCCTGATCGGATCGCTGTCCAGCTACGGCCGGATCAACCAGTTCGGATTCATCGAGACGCCGTACCGGCGGGTCGAGGGCGGCAAGGTGACCGCCAAGATCGACTACCTGTCGGCCGACGAAGAGGATCGCCATGTCATCGCGCAGGCGAACACGCCGTACGACCTCAAGACGGGCAAGATCGGCGGAGACTCGGTCCTGGTCCGCCGCAAGGGAGGCGAGGTCGACTCCGTCGTGGCCGAGGACGTCGACTACATGGACGTGTCGCCGAAGCAGCTCGTGTCGGTCCCCGCGGCGTTGATCCCCTTCCTCGAGCACGACGATGCCAACCGTGCCCTCATGGGTGCCAACATGCAACGTCAGGCCGTCCCTCTGCTTCGCGCGGAGGCTCCGCTCGTGGGGACCGGGGTCGAGTTCCGCGCCGCGGTCGACGCCGGGGACGTCGCCATGGCCGATGAGGCCGGCGTCGTCGAGGACGTCAGCGCAGAACACATCGTGGTCAAGGAGCGCACCGGGAACCTGAAGACCTACGACCTGGTCAAGTTCCGCAGGTCGAACCAGGGGACCAACATCAATCAGAAGCCCGTCGTCACCATCGGTGACCGCGTCGTCAAGGGACAGGTCATCGCCGACGGCCCCTCCACGGAAGCGGGCGAGATCGCACTCGGGAAGAACCTGATCGTCGCCTACATGCCGTGGGAGGGTCACAACTACGAGGACGCCATCATCATCTCGGAGCGCCTCGTCAAGGACGACGTGTTGACGTCGATCCATATCGAGGAGCACGAGGTCGACGCCCGAGACACCAAGCTCGGTGCCGAGGAGATCACCCGTGACATCCCCAACGTCTCCGAGGAGATCCTGAAGGACCTCGACGAGCGCGGGATCGTGCGGATCGGAGCGGAGGTCACCACCGGCGACTACCTCGTCGGCAAGGTCACGCCGAAAGGCGAGACCGAGCTGACGCCCGAGGAGCGATTGCTGCGTGCGATCTTCGGCGAGAAGGCGCGTGAGGTGCGCGACACGTCGCTCAAAGTTCCGCACGGTGAATCGGGCAAGGTGATCGGTGTCCGGGTCTTCAGTCGGGACGACGGCGACGAGCTGTCGCCCGGGGTCAACCAGCTGGTCCGCGTGTACGTGGCCCAGAAGCGGAAGATCTCCGACGGGGACAAGCTGGCGGGGCGCCACGGCAACAAGGGCGTCATCTCGACGATCCTGTCCGAGGAGGACATGCCGTTCCTCGAAGATGGCACGCCCGTGGATATCATCCTCAACCCCCTCGGCGTGCCGTCCCGAATGAACCTCGGTCAGGTGCTCGAGGCGCATCTCGGGTGGGCGGCCCTCAACGGGTTCAGCAAGGGCGGGTCGGATTTCCAAGGACCCGTCTACGTCGCGACACCCGTGTTCGACGGTGCCCGGGAGAACGAGATCCTCGACGCTCTGGCGTCCACCCATCCCAACCGGGACGGGTTCCGTCAGGTGGACGAGGTCGGCAAGGCGAGGCTGTTCGACGGCCGCAGCGGCGAGCCTTACGAGGAGCCCGTGACGGTCGGCGTCGCCTACATCCTGAAGCTGCTGCACCTCGTGGACGACAAGATCCACGCGAGGTCGACCGGGCCGTACTCCATGATCACCCAGCAGCCGCTGGGCGGGAAGGCGCAGTTCGGTGGACAGCGGTTCGGCGAGATGGAGGTATGGGCGCTCGAGGCCTACGGCGCCGCATACGCCCTCCAGGAACTCCTCACGATCAAGTCCGACGACGTTCTGGGGCGCGTCAAGGTCTACGAAGCGATCGTGAAGGGCGAGAACATCCCCGAGCCGGGGATCCCGGAGTCGTTCAAGGTCCTCATCAAGGAGATGCAGTCCCTCTGCCTGAACGTCGAGGTTCGATCGGCGGCGGGCGAGGAGATCGAACTCCGGGAGACCGACGAGGACGTGTTCCGCGCGGCGGAGGAGCTGGGGATCGACCTGAGCCGTCGCGAGCCGGCGGGGGCGGATTTCGAGTGACCCGCGGGAATAGCGAAGCGTTGCACAAGATGACGAGCGAGCCACGCGAGGAGGCGAGCTTTTAAGTGTTGGACGTGAACTTCTTCGACGAGCTTCGGATCGGCCTGGCCACTGCGGATCAGATCCGCGCGTGGTCCAACGGCGAGGTCAAGAAGCCCGAAACCATCAACTACCGCACGCTGAAGCCGGAGAAGGATGGTCTGTTCTGCGAGCGGATCTTCGGCCCCACGCGTGACTGGGAGTGTCACTGCGGCAAGTACAAGCGCGTGCGCTTCAAGGGGATCATCTGTGAGCGGTGCGGGGTCGAGATCACCCGCAGCAAGGTTCGCCGTGACCGCATGGGCCACATCGAGCTCGCGGCGCCGGTCACGCACATCTGGTACTTCAAGGGGGTTCCGTCTCGTCTGGGATACCTCCTGGATCTGGCACCCAAGGACCTCGAGCGGATCATCTACTTCGCTGCCTACGTGATTACCCGCGTCGACGAGGACCGCCGCCACAAGGCGCTGCCCGAGATCGAAGCCGAGATGGAGGCGGAGAAGCGCGACATCGAGACCGAGCGAGACGACGACGTCAAGAAGCGGCTCGCGGAGCTCGAGGACCGGCTCAAGGAGCTTGAGGCCGAAGGCGCGAAGAGCGCTCAGCTGTCCGCTGCGAAGCGCGAGGCGCAGCGCGACGTGGAGCGGATCCACGAAGGCGCAGGCCGCGACTCTCAGCACCTCGACGACGTCGTGACCGCGTTCAAGGGCCTCCGCGTGAAGCAGCTGGTGGCCGACGACAACGTTTACCGGTCGCTCCGGGAGCGGTTCAGCGACTACTTCGACGGCGGCATGGGGGCCGAGTCCATCAAGCGGCTGCTCGCCGACATGGATACAGAGGTCGAGGCCGAGACTCTCCGGGACCAGATCGAGAACGGCAAGGGGACGCGCCGCCTGAAGGCCATCAAGCGTCTGAAGGTCGCGTCCAACTTCGCCGAGGGCAAGTCCAACCCGCTCGGGATGGTTCTCGACGCGATCCCGGTCATCCCGCCGGACCTCCGCCCCATGGTCCAGCTCGATGGCGGCCGGTTCGCGACGTCAGACCTGAACGACCTCTACCGGCGGGTCATCAACCGGAACAACCGCCTCAAGCGACTGCTCGACCTTCAGGCGCCAGAGATCATCGTCAACAACGAGAAGCGGATGCTGCAGGAGGCTGTCGACGCCCTGTTCGACAACGGCAGGCGTGGCCGGCCGGTCACCGGGCCCGGCAACCGTCCGCTGAAGTCCCTTTCGGACATGTTGAAGGGGAAGCAGGGCCGTTTCCGCCAGAACCTGCTCGGCAAGCGTGTCGATTACTCCGGGCGCTCGGTCATCGTGGTCGGCCCGGAGCTCCGGCTGCATCAGTGCGGTCTGCCCAAGCAGATGGCGCTCGAGCTGTTCAAGCCGTTCGTGATGAAGCGACTGGTCGATCAGGCCCTTGCTCAGAACATCAAGAGTGCCAAGCGGATGGTGGAGCGTGCTCGCCCGCAGGTGTGGGACGTGCTCGAAGAGGTCATCCGCGAGCACCCGGTCCTTCTTAACCGGGCGCCCACCTTGCACCGACTCGGGATCCAGGCATTCGAGCCCGTGCTCGTGGAGGGCAAGGCCATCAAGATCCACCCGCTGGTGTGCACGGCGTTCAACGCCGACTTCGATGGCGACCAGATGGCGGTGCACGTGCCGCTGTCCGCTGAGGCGCAGGCCGAAGCCAGGATCCTGATGCTGTCGACCAACAACATCCTGTCACCGGCACACGGTCGCCCGATCGCGACCCCGACCCAGGACATGGTGCTCGGGCTCTATTACCTGTCCCTCGCTCAGAACGAGGACCGCAAGGACGAAGACACCCCCGCGTTCGGGTCGGTGTCGGAGGCGCTCCTCGCGCTCGATCGGGGGCACTCCCTGCACGACCCGGTTCGCATCCGTATCGCCGGCAAGGCGCTTCCCGCCGAGATGCTGCCGGAGGGCTACGACCCGGCCGCCGAGGAGTGGAAGGATCGCACGCCCGTCGTGCGGACCACGATCGGGCGCGCGATGCTCAACGCCGCGTTCCCCGATGACTTCGAATTCCGGAACCAGCCGGTGTTGAAGGGCGACGTCGCCCGTTTGGTGGACGAGGTCGTCCACCGGTACGACCGCGCGCAGGTGGAGCAGGTCCTCGACGATCTGAAGAACCTCGGGTTCCACTACGCCACCCGGGCCGGTGTGACGATCGGCATCGAGGACGTCACGACGCCGCCGACGAAGGCCGCGATCTTGGACGATCACGAGAAGCGCGCCCAGAAGGTCGAGCAGCAGTACCGCCGCGGCATCATCACCGACGATGAGCGTCGCCAGGAGCTGATCGAGATCTGGACGCAGGCGACGGACGAGGTCAAGGAGGCCATGGAGGCCCAGTTCACCCCGACGAACCCCATCTACATGATGGCCAACTCGGGTGCGCGGGGGAACATCATGCAGATCCGGCAGCTTGCCGGGATGCGTGGTCTCGTTGCCAACCCGAAGGGCGAGATCATCCCCAGGCCGATCAAGTCCAACTTCCG
>Ga0070707_100007025_pt1 | contig 10442 bp, 5 predicted proteins | sample KBSK5502metaG_FD_65468 | JGI IMG/M metagenome (GOLD analysis project Ga0070707, IMG submission 65468) | Corn, switchgrass and miscanthus rhizosphere microbial communities from Kellogg Biological Station, Michigan, USA - KBS K5-50-2 metaG | ecosystem: Host-associated > Plants > Roots >... | reverse complement strand
AAAACCGGCTGGGCACTTGTGGGCGGCATCGGCCTCGCATGCCTGAGCGCCTTGTTGTGGATATGGGGCAAGAAGAAGAATAGGCGGTGACACGCTCAACCTTAAAATCGACAGTAGCATCCCTTTCTCGCTGAAACGGCTTCACGCAAAAATTGTTATGCATTTAGTTATATTTCGATGGCTGTGTTTACGAGGTTTTTACGGCATATCACGTATACTTGTGACATATCTTTCACTGTTTTCTCGGCATGCTTCCTTCAACTCGCTTTGCTGTCAGAGCGCCAGTTCCCATTACGGCGATGAGCGAAAAGACGGAACCGAGAAGAGAGCGAAGACTGTCCTTTTCATTCGTGGAGGCCATAGATATGTCCATAACCACAACATTTGCTCTAGGAAAATTGAGACTGCCAGCTATGCTCAATTCAGTTTCTATGGCTGGTCTACAGCGGTTGTACAAGGGCCTTTTCTCGATGGCACGCCAGACAAAAATCACGATGGCCTCCAAATCTCTTCCCCAACCTCAACAATGCCCTGGATGTATGGCTGAATTAGGAGCCGCGAACGAGCTGTACAGTCGCATTGCTGTTTGCGATCATTGTGGCTATCACTTTACTTGGTCTGCATTCAACCGTGTCGAGCACCTGGCTGATCCTGGCAGCTTCAAGCCCATAGGCCGGCGTATCCAGCCGTTGGATTTTTTAGGCTTTGTCGATGAGCATCCCTATGCCACGAAACTCATCGCGGGCCAGAAGCAAACTGGTATCAGCGACGCAATTCTCACCGGTCGCTGTCGTATAGGTGGAACAGAAACCGTCCTGGCGGTTTTGGATTTTCACTTCATGGGTGGCAGTATGGGATCAGTTGTGGGAGAGCAAATCACAGTTGCCTTTGAGTATGCTACGAGACACCGTCTACCGGTAGTGACCGTAGTCAATAGCGGCGGCGCGCGTATACAGGAAGGGATCATCAGCCTGATGCAAATGCCGAAAACGGCTGCTGCAGTTCAGCGCTTTCACGCTTCAGGCTTGCTCTATCTTTCTATCCTGGCGAGTCCTACGACCGGGGGAGTGTTTGCCAGTTTCGCAAGCCTGGGAGATGTGATCCTGGCTGAGCCAAAAGCGCTCATTGGTTTCGCAGGGCCTCGCGTGGCAGAACAAGTCACAGGTCAAAAGCTTCCTGCCGGCTCGCATCGAGCTGAAATGTTGCTTACATCTGGACAGCTCGATGCTGTCACTGCTCGACACGACCTCCCACATGTCGTCGCTTCACTGTTGAAAGCGACAGTCGTTCACGCGAAGCAGCGTCGCTCGCATAGCGGACACGCAAATGAGCTTCCGCTCGAATCTGCTCATGCACCCTGGAATGCAGCCTGGGAAAGTGTGAACCTGGCCCGTCACCCAGATCGTCCTACAGCACGGGACTACATTCGTCACCTGTCGCCAAATTTCCTGGAATTGCAGGGCGACCGCTGCTATGGTGATGACCCGACAGTTGTAGCAGGTCTGGGGGATATCGACGGGCGTACGGTTATTTTTGTCGGGCAAGAGCGCCGCCACGCCGCTCAAGATAGTCATGTAGGAGAGATACAGACGAGATCCCGACCAGAGGGCTATCGCAAAGCGATTCGCATGATGGGTTTGGCTGCCCAGTTACACTGTCCACTGGTGACATTCGTTGATACTTCAGGTGCCGATCCGGGAGATGAGAGTGAGAGACATGGTATAGGCTGGTCCCTGGCTCATTGCCTCTCTACGATGAGCAGTTTACCTGTGCCAATTGTGACTGCTATCATCGGTGAAGGAGCCAGTGGAGGGGCAGTAGCATTCGCCGTCGCCGACCACATCCTGATGCTGCAAAACGCGATCTATGAGGTTATCTCCCCAGAAGGGGCGGCAACTATCCTGTACCGAGATGCGCAGAAGGCCAGGCGGGTAGCAGAGCAATTGAAATTGACGGCCTTTGACTGCCGACAATTGGGTGTTATAGATGCCATTATACCAGAACCATTGGCAGGCGCGCACACTGATCCTCCTATGGTCATGCAGGCGCTTCAGCATCACCTGCTTCATGCCATTATTGAACTTGAGCGATTTCCCGTGAAACAGCTACTTGCTCGCCGATACCGCAAGTTCAGGCATCATGGACGGTTCCAACGAAGGCAGTATCTGATTGCGCGCGCTTCAGTGGCCGCGGCTGGACAGGGGCAGAGCTTACTCCATCAACACAAAGACTGGCTTCCGGGAGCAATTATCTCAAGATTGTATACTATTGTTACCCATGGCGCCGGACGCGAGAATGGTCTCGCGTCCTGATAGAAAATGGAGGAGACGGCGCTTTGAATGAGATACTCCTGACCCTCGGCTTCGGGCTTGTGACTGCCGCCATTCTTTCTCTATCGGCGGTCGCCTTCACACTCGAGTATGCCGTCACCAATGTGGCGAATCTCTCGCACGGAGAGATACTGACCATTGGAGCCTATGCCGCCTACGTCATACATCAGGCGACCGGCAATGTACTCCTATCTGCGCTTGGAGCCTCTGTCGCCGGCGGAATAGTAGCCGTAGCGATGCACACCCTGATAATCGATCGCTTCATTCGTAGAGGTGTTGGGACGATGGCAATCTTCATCGCAACGCTCGGTGTATCCTTCGTGATCCAGAATGTGCTGGTCATCATCTTCGGCGCGGCTAACGTCGCCTACACCATCCCCCAGGGCGCTCCGCACCAGGTAGGACCTTTTCTGTGGACATCCGCCGAGGAAGAGATCATTCTGTCCGCCCTCGCCATCACGGCCGCGCTCTACGGAATTATTACCTACACGAAGTTCGGCAAAGCTCTGCGAGCCGTTTTCCAGAATCGCTCGCTGGCCCGCGTCACCGGCATCAACGCGCAACTGGTGGGCGCCGCTACCTGGTTTCTGGCCGGCCTGGTAGCTGGCTATGCCGGCTTCATCCTTGCCGAGAGTGTGGGGTCGTTCAATCCCTATTTCGGATTCAGCTTCTTCCTCATCACCCTGACGGCGGCGGTCGCGGGTGGATTGGGCAGGCCGTTCAGCACCATGGCCGGCGCAGTCATCGTTGGCATCGTTCTTGAGTTCGCCTCCTCTATACCTTCGGTGGGCGCCAGCTACAACCTTGCCTTTGCTTTTGCCATCCTGGCCATCATCATTCTCGTGCGCCCGCGCGGCCTTTTCACCAATGCCAGGAGGACTGTATTCGAATGACACAACAAATACAATACCTCATCTCCATTCTCACCGAGGGAGCCATCTTCGGCATCATGGCCCTCGGACTGAACGTCATCTGGGGCTGGTCCGGCGACTTCGACCTCGCCTACTACGGCTATGTCGCGTTGGGTGCCTACATGACGCTCGTTCTCACTATCGGCCAACCGACCGCACCGACCCAGTATATCCTCGGGTTGCAGCTGCCATACCTGCTTGCCCTGCTCTGCGCCGTCATCTCCTCGGCCCTCCTGGGACTCATCGTTGGCCTGATCGCGCTCCGCCATCTGCGTGGCATCTATTTCTCCATCGTTACGTTAGGAGCGGTCTACGTACTGTATGTACTGGCAGGTCAGTATGTCCCCCTATTCGACGGGTACAACGGGCTGTCCGGTCTGGTCAACCCCATGGGAGACGCCCTGGGCCTCGATTTTCAGTCCTATCCGTTCTTCTTCCTGGGCTTCAGCGTGTTTATATTCATCCTCGTCTTCATCTTCATGGCGCGAGTCTCCGGCAGCCGCTTTGGCCTGGCGCTGCGCTCCCTGCGCGAGGACGAACGCGCGGCAGCCGCCTTTGGCCGTGACATCTACCAACTGAAATTAAAGGCCTATGTCCTCGGAGCTGCGTTCGGCGGCCTGGCCGGTGGTCTCTTCGCCGCCTACCTGAGCGCCTTCAATCCATCGGCCTGGTCTCCCATTGAAGCCATCATTCTGTACTCTGCCGTCCTGGTTGGGGGAAGAGGAAATATCAAGGGTGTCGTCCTGGGTATTGTCATCATGATCGTCGTGGTCCAGGAATCGACGCGCTACCTCCCAGATGTTCTTGGAAACCCCAACATCGCCCCTGCCCTGCGCGATATCACGATCGGCGCCGTCCTTGTCCTGTTCATCCGCTTCCGGCCACAGGGGCTGCTGCCAGAGCGCCGCTACGTCGACCGTCCGCCCCATGAGCGTGTTAATACACGAGGCGATACGCTGCTTGCTCGCGGTCTCGGCGCATTCAACCGGCGTTTGCGCCCTGCCCGAGATCATAGTCGGAGAGGTACTCCTGCTTCTCCTGCGCTTTCTGATCCAGGGGTTGCTGCCGACTCCGACTCTGCGCCTCCGGTTCCAGAGGCGGTAGTCGCAGCCTCGGTAAGCCAGCCGCTTGCCCGGGACCGGACTGGAGCGCCGGAAGCCGTCGAGGCAGCCCTCGTGGTAGAAAAGCTCTACAAGCATTTCGGCGGTGTCGTCGCTGTGGATAGCTGTTCCTTCCGCGCTGCGAAGGGCCAGGTGACCGGGCTGATCGGCCCCAACGGGGCAGGCAAGAGTACCGCCATAGACCTCATTTCGGGTTTCAAGCTCGCCGACGCGGGAACCGTGCTCTTTGAAGGCGCTGCCATCCAGGGCCTGCCTCCGCATCGCATCGCCCGCCTCGGCTTGATTCGCACGTTCCAGACGCCGCGAGAGTGGCCCGGCCTGACCGTACTGGAGAACGTTCTGCTGGCTCGTTGGGACCCGGAACGGGAGGCCCTCTGGCGAGGCCTGATCGGGCCTCGCCAGGCCCATCGTTCAACGTCCAGGTCGGAACTGGGCAGGGCGCGCGACATCCTGGCAGAGCTTGGCCTCGACAAGATGGTCAACGAGCGGGCGGGCAAACTCAGCGGCGGCCAGAAGCGCCTCCTCGAATTCGCCCGCATCCGCATGGCCCAGCCCCAGCTTGTGATTCTCGATGAGCCGATGGGCGGCGTGAACCCTGTGCTCGGCGAACGTATGGCGCTGGCGATCGAAAGCTTCATCGCCTCTGGCACCACCGTCATCATCGTCGAACACAACCTCCCCTTCATCGAGCGCGTTGCGCAACACGTGATTGTGATGTCCCAGGGCGCGGTGATCGCAATCGGCCCGTTCGCGTCTCTTCGCTCAAATCAGAGCGTGATAGACGCCTATCTCGGTGAGGTACCTGTATGAGTAACGAAGAAGTGGCGACGCTCAGTGTTCAGGGGCTAACCGCTGGCTACGGAGGTCCGCCCATCATCGAGCAGGTCAGCCTGACGGCGCGCCGGGGCGCGATCACGGCCATCGTGGGACCAAACGGAGCTGGCAAGTCCACGCTGCTGAAAGCGGTGGCCGGGCTGATCCGGCCTATGGAGGGCAGGGTGTTCGTAGAGGGAAAAGAAGTTACCAATCTGCCAGCAGAGAAGCTCGTGCGGCGCGGCATTGCCTACGTTCCCCAGGTGGAAAACGTCTTTCCCGACCTCACCGTGCGGGAGAATCTCGACATGGGCGGCTATGTCCGCAAGTCCGGTGTTCGCGAGAGGATCGAGCAACTGTTCCTCCTCTTTCCCGACCTCAAAGTGGCTGCGCACCGGCGAGCCAGTACCCTGAGCGGCGGCCAGCGCACCATGCTGGCCCTGGCGCGCGGCCTGATGGTCGACCCTGCGGTTCTGATCCTGGACGAGCCAAGCGCCGGTCTGTCGCCCAAATTCCAGGGGCTGATCTGGGAGCGCATCGAGCAGATACGGGCGACCAACGTTGCCGTTGTCATCGTCGAACAGAACACTCGTGAGACCCTGCGCCACGCCCAATGGGCCTATGTCATGGTCCTGGGTAAGAACCGCCTGGAAGGAACGGGACACGATCTACTGGAGGATGACGAGGTCGTAAACCTCTACGTGGGACGCCTTTCCTGAGACCAGGTAAGGGCATGAAAGAACAGGAGCGGCCACCGTTTCGCATTGTGAAACGGTGGCCGCTCCTGTTCTTGTAACTATCGAAACCAGGTGTCACCCCGCGGTTACGGTGTGGCGGCTGCCAGGTCGGGCGCCGAAAGCAGCATGACTTGCTGTTCCTGGCCGCTGAGGTTGACCTGGAAAGCGCCATAAGGCCCGAAGACATTGTTATACTGGTTGTAGTTGAGGTCGCCGCTGGCCCCATCGTAGTTGATCTTCGTTCCCGCCTTTAACAGACTCTGGCAATCCTTATACGTGTAGCACTGGGTCCCCGGAGGGCTGGTGACGGCGCTCATGACCGCGTTGATGGCGGGTCCTGACGTGGAGCCAGCCTTATCGACTGCCAGGGCCAGGCTTACGACCGCGTCGTAAGCATAGTTGGCGTTGGCGAGGGGCTGGGCCGTGCTGCCGAATATGGCCGCGAAGACCGAGTTGAAGGCATCGGCCGCCTGTCCCGTCACCGAGGTTCCGTAGACCGAGGTGAGATGAGCTTTTGCCACAGGGTAGGTGATAGCCTTCAGATACTGGTCAACGCCAGTGACATCGGTTCCCACGAACGGAATGGCAAGATTGTCCAACTCCTTGAAGTTCTGGAAAAGGACGGCAGCCGTGGCCGCGTCCGTCTGCGTGAAGATCACATCCGGGTGCGCGTTGATGACCTGCTGCACCTGGGTGCGGTACGAGGTCTGGTCCGGGGCAACGGTAATGTTGGACACGATCTTGTGACCCATCTTCTGCCAGGTTGCCGTGATCGGGGCGGCGAAGGTCTGCGCCGCTATGTCTGAGTAGAACAGCAGCGCGGCATTCTGGTACCCCTTCTTGTGGGCGTAGAGAGCCATGGCGACTCCCAACTGGGAGTCGGAGGGGCTATCTCGCCACAACCAGGGATTGGTGTTGTGGTCGAAAAGGGTGCTGCCGCCCTGGAACTCGTCCGGGATCTTGGCCGCCGTGATGATGGGGGCGTCGGCGCTGATCTCCTGGGTCTCCGGGCCGATAATCCCAACCACGTTCTGGGCGGCCAGGAGCTGGCGCAGCGAGGGGACAGAGTCGGCTTCGTCACACTGCGTATCGGCGTGGGCCAGCTTCAGTTGCCTTCCGAGGATGCCTCCCGCGTCATTGATCGCTTTTTGCGCCACCTGCGCGCCCTGCAACATGGCCTGTCCCAGGCTTGCCAGCGTACCCGTGAAGCAGGACAGGACACCCATCGTCACCGGGCCTGCGCTGGGGGTAGAACTAGAAGTCGTGCCACATGCAGCCAGCGCGAGTACGAGCGCCAGGGAACAGGCCACGACCCGCGGGAAGCTATGCCGCCCGCCTCTCTTTCCATGAGCAAATGTTGTGGTTATGGACATGTCAATTCCCTCCACAAATAAAAAGGACAGTCATCACGCTCTTCCCGGCCCAAGTATTTCGCGCATTGCCGTAACAAAAACTGACGCTCTGATGGCAAGCAAGTTAAAAGAAATAAGCCGGGATATCGAGAAAGATACAACATAAGTATACGTTATACGCTGTAAAAAACCCGTAAACACAGCCATCCAAATATAAATAAATGCATAACAATTTTTTCGTCAAGCTGCCCGCTTGCGGAGCAGGCAGCTTTTTAGTGTATGGGGTGGGTTTGCGTGGATTGCGCCTGCTCCAACCCACCCCATACACCAATCGAGCGCACCTCCGGCGCGACTTTTAAATAGGGATTGCTAACGAAGATGGTTTCAGGCATACTAAGCACAGAAAAGCTCTTGTTTTCTCCCTGGGAGGTGTAGTATGCGCTACCTGGTACGGCAGAAGATCGGTCTCCAATTACTTAGCCTCTATCTCCTCTTTGTCATTCCCGTTCTGCTGGGTAGTCTGGGACTCTATGTGTATCAGCAGAATGTTTTGACACAAAACGCTTTTCAATCCGACCTGGGCCTCGCGCAGGCTGTAGCCCTGGAAGTTGGAACCAACCTGCGGGCTGCGACCGAAATAGATAGCGAATTATCGACCTCTCAGGCAGCTAAAGATTTGGACTTGAAGCAACTCGCATCTGTTTTCGCCAATGCTGCCCAGGCTCACCCTGATATTAGCCTGTATTTTGTCTGCGATCCGTCTGGCAAGATGATCATCAACTATCCCTTCAGTCCCAGCGCCATCGGTAAAAATTTCAGATCTCGCGATTATTTTCAAGGCGCTCGCAAAAGCGATGCGCCTTTTATTTCATCCGGCAGCATTAGCGATATTACCGATTCGTATGTCGTCTCAATTGCTGCTCGTATTATGAATAACCAGGGGCAGTTGGTCGGTGTGATGGTTATTAATTTATCTCTCGATCAACTTACCTCGCGTCTCAATACGGTGCATCAGCGATTATCCCCGAGTAGTGAGGTGGGTCTCTGGGTCATCGATCACGTGGGGAATACAATAGCCACGACCAAGGGGATTTTCGCCTTTCTCAATCTCCCTGAAGATTATGATGGCCTCATCCTTGCTTCTCATGATGCTCTTCAAGGAAGTGCTGGCAATTTCATCACGCGCGCGCAGACCCGCGATTGGCTCTACAGCTACGTTCCCATACCAGAGATAGGGTGGGCTGTGGTGGTGCAACGTCCAACAGATATTACGTTTGCCATCCTCACGAATTTTCAGCATGGGCTGATAGCTGCGCTGGCGCTGCTCATCGTGGGTGCAAGCTTTTTCTGGTTTATGATGCATCGCCGTGTCATCTCCCCTCTTACCAGGCTTGCGAAAGCCGTTACGCTGATTCAACCGGGCCAGCCTGCACAGGTGATGCATACCGACCTGCTTGACAAGGATCGAGGTCGGCGGGACGAAATAGGAAATCTAGTGGCAGCTTTCTCTGCTATGGAGAGAGAGATACGCTCGCATTTTCAAAAAAGCGATGAAACGATTCGGACTCAGTTCTACACGCTGGACGCTATCATGCGCAGTATGGACGAGGGAGTTCTACTGGAAAGTCCAGATGGACAGATTGTCTATGCTAATCGCATCTTCAGCCGAGAGGTTGGTATTCCCCAACACGAGTTGATAAACAGTCGCATTCAGGATCGCAACCTGCAGGAGATGCTGTCTACGCTGTTAGACCATTCTGAAAGCTATCACGAGGTAGTTGAGCCGATATCGAAGGGGCGTGGGCCACGCATCATAGAATTTCAGATACGTGGTTCATATAAGACGCATAGTCAATTTGTACCAGCGCTGCGTGATATACGCATGCGCCTTTTCCATGTTCGAGACGCAAAAGGCGCACTTATTGGACGTGGAAGGATATTTCAAGATATTACCAAACAAAACGAGGTAGAGCGCATCAAGCGAAACTTGTTAGCCATTGTCTCTCATGAACTACGTACCCCGTTGACAGCCATCAAGGGATTTGCCACGAGTCTTCTAGAAGAAGTCGGCGACGAAGTGGATACGAACTGGCAGGAGTACAGTCTGAGCCAGATCGTGGCGGAGAGTAACCGTATGGCAGACCTCGTAACGAACCTGCTGGAGATGGCGCAGGTAGAGGCGGGCACACTCAAGCTCTCTCCAGGGTCTTACCACCTGAGTTCGCTGTTTGAGGATGCCCTTGCTGTCGCGTCCAATGAAGGATGCCGCGTTCAGATCCGTTTACCTGAAGATGTGCCACTCCTCTATGTGGATGGGCGACGAATTCAGATCGTTCTGCGTAATATCTTAGAGAACGCTCAACGGTACGGTGGTCCAGATGTACTCATAGAGATTTCAGCCACCTATGAGCATGAGCAGACGAAAAAACGAACAGGACTTACCGTGCATATCACCGATAATGGGCCAGGCATACCTTCACAGCTCGTCGAGCGTGTCTTTGATCGCTTTTATCAAATTGAGGGCGGTCACGAACGAAGCAGCAGCGGAGTTGGCCTGGGCCTGGCAATCTGCCGGGGGTTCATTGAAGCTCATGGCGGGCGCATCTGGGCTGAGAATAGGGCCGATGGAAAGAGTGGTGTGGTATTTCACCTGTGGTTTCCTCCCATGGTGCTACGCGCCCAGGAGCGGGAACAGCAGTATCTCTGATCCTCTCCCGTCTTTGACGAGAGGTTCCTTTACCTACCCCAACGCTTCTATTCTACCACGTCGGTAGAGTAGCTCTAGTCGGTTCGGCGCAGGACTTTCGGGCAGACGCGCTCTGGCGCGGGGAATACCCACGCTTCGGGGCAAGACCTGCCCCTCTTTCGCACGTTGTTGTAAAACCTCTATCGCTGCCCGCAGGCGCAGGTCCGCACCCTCCCATTCGTCATGGGCGATAGAGGGGATGGTGTTTGCTGGTTCGAGATGAGCCGCCAGCCACGCCGAGTACAGGTCACGCTGCACCGGGCCAACCCCACAGGCACACTGATGCCAGCGTTGGGACAGCGGCTTCTTGACGTAGCTCTGGCAACCGTGACAGTACTGGGACAGCTTGGTCGAGTGGGTAGGAAACTCATCCAGGGTGCCGCCGGTGCTTGCAACCGTGCGTCTCAGGTGGTCTATGAGCATCCCTGGGGC
>Ga0070707_100007024_pt1 | contig 10444 bp, 8 predicted proteins | sample KBSK5502metaG_FD_65468 | JGI IMG/M metagenome (GOLD analysis project Ga0070707, IMG submission 65468) | Corn, switchgrass and miscanthus rhizosphere microbial communities from Kellogg Biological Station, Michigan, USA - KBS K5-50-2 metaG | ecosystem: Host-associated > Plants > Roots >... | reverse complement strand
GCCAAAGACCCGCAAATGGCCGTGCAGACGCTCGTCGCAATCAATAAAGGCTACTTCAAGGACGAAGGGCTCGAGGTCGATCTGAAATATTACCAATCGGCCAGCGAGATCCCGCCGGGTATGATCGGTGGGAGCATCAAGATCGGCCTCGGCGGATGGGTGAATCCGATGCAGGTGGCGGCAAACGATTACCCCGCGAAGATCGTGGCGCAACTGGCAGACATCGCCGGGACGACGCAGCTCGTCACGAAGGCGCAGATCAAAACCGCCAAAGACCTTGAAGGCAAGAAGATCGGGATGCTCAACATCCCGATTATTCGCCGATTCCTGGTCGACTTCGCCAAGGTGCACCAGGTCGATATCAACCGGATCACGGTCGTGAATGCCCCGCCGAGCGACGCGCTGACGGCGTTCGCCAGGGGAGACATCGACGCCGTGCTGATCTGGGAGCCGTTTACGAGCGAAGCGATTAAGATGGGCGGCGCGCTCATGCACACCGGGGTGAAGTCGTTCATCAGGGGTGGCGAAGGCAACTATCGCGTCTACTATAATTACGGCGTGGTTTTCATGTCCGAGGACTTCACAAGAAGAAACCCCCGAACGGTGGAGGCGTTCCTGCGGGCGCTGGCCAGGGCTCAGGATCTGGTGGCCCAGCCTGGGAGCCACGACGAGGTGGCCCGGATCATCGCCCAGCCGCTCGGCATCTCCTCGCTCGACCTGACGCGACGGATCCTGCGCGAGAACGTGTATTCGATGCAGATCACGCCCGAGTGGGAGAAGATCATGCAGCAGGAGATCGAGTTCTACGTGACCGCGAAGATGCTCAAGAGGACTCTGGACGTCAAGACGCTGGTGGACGGCTCGTTTCTCAAGAAGGTTCGCCCGGACTGGGTGACCGCCCAGTAACCTGGGACGTCCGCCGGCGCGCACCGGGTGGGGCCCACGAGCGGCGATCTCCGCGCCACCAACCTCGAGAAGGTGTTTCCCGCCCGGCCCAAACCGGTCGCGGCGGTCCGCGACTTTACGTTGGAAGTCCGGGGTGGAGAGTTTGTGTGCCTACTCGGCCCGAGCGGATGCGGGAAATCGACGTTCTTAAACATCGTGGCCGGCTTCATGCCGGCCACGGTCGGGCGGCTCCTGCTTGACGAGCGTCCCATCACCGGGCCGGGGCCCGATCGCGGAGTCGTCTTTCAGGAGCACGCGCTGTTTCCCTGGCTCACGGTAAGCGACAACATCGGCTTCGGCTTGCGGATGCGCGGCGCCGCATCGCGGGAGCGCGGCGTGGCCGTCAGCCGCTACATCGCCCTGATGGGGCTCGCCGGTTTCGAACAAACTTTCCCCAAGGACTTATCCGGCGGGATGCGCCAGCGCGTGGCTATTGCCCGGGCGCTGGCCAACGACCCCAAGATACTCCTGATGGACGAGCCCTTCGCGTCACTGGATGCGCAGACGCGGCGGCTCATGCAGGATGAGTTGATCCGGGTGTGGCAGCAGGCCCGCAAGACCGTGCTGTTTGTCACGCACAGCATCGAGGAATCCTTGCTCCTTTCCGACCGCATCGTCGTCATGACCGCCCGGCCGGGCACGATTCGGGAGATCGTCCCGGTCGATTGGCCGCGGCCCCGGGACGACGCGAGTGCAGAGTTCGCCACCGCGAAGCGGCACATCGGAGCGATGTTGAACGAAGAGATCACCCGTTCGTTCGCGCAGCTCGGGCGAAACGTGTGACCGGAGCGCGGGGATGAGCGACGTGGCCCGCCAACCTCCATCAGCGCCGTGGGGCCCGCCCGGCATGATCGCGGGCATCTCCGGAGCGCCCGCCCGACGGGCGCTTGGGCTGATCATCTTCGTGGCGCTGTGGGAGGCGTTCGCGGATCTGAATCACGCCGGCCTACGGTTCGTCAACCCCAACCTGCTGCCCGCGCCGCACGAGATCATCGCTGCGGGGATCGAGATGAGCCGGTCGGGGGTGCTCTGGGCCGACGTGTCGGTGAGCCTGCTCCGCGCTGCGGAAGGCTTCGCGCTGGCGGCGGCCCTGGGGGTGTCCTTGGGCATGCTCTCCGGTTACCTGTCGCTGTTTGAGGACTTCGCCGGCCCCCTGATCGAGGTGATCCGCCCGATCCCGCCGCTGGCGTTCCTGCCGATGTTTATTATCTGGTTTGGGATCGGCGAGCCCTCCAAAGTCTTGTTTATCGCCTTCAGCTGCTTCTTTCCAATCTACCTGAGCACGACCCAGGGCGTCCGCTTCACCGACCCCGTGCTCATTCGTGCGGCGCGTTCGCTGGGCGCCAGCCGCGCCCAGATCTTTCTCCACGTCGTGTTGCGGGCGGCCGTCCCCGAAATCATGACGGGGCTCCGCTTGGGCTTCGGCATGGCGTTTTTCGTGCTCGTCGCGGCGGAGTTGATCGCCGCCGACGCCGGGCTCGGCTACCGAATCCAAGAGGCGCGCAATCAGTTCCACGTCGACGTAATGTTTCTCGACGCGTTCCTCATCGGCGTGCTCGGCTTCGGCATCGGGGCCGGGCTGCGGTGGTTGCAAGGCTATCTCTTGCGCTGGAAGTCGCAGATCAACTAACTGGGGTGCCGTAGTGGAGTGGGATCTACACACCGACGTTGGTGTGGTGGGGGCCGGCGGCAGCGGGCTCATGATCGCGATCACTGCCGCGACCTTCCGGGCCGGCGTCAATGTCCTCCTGCTGGAAAAGGATGCTTCGATCCCGCCGAACTCGGCGATCGGAGGCGGGATGCTCCAGGCGGCGGGGACGCGCTTTCAGCGAGCGGCAGGGATCGAGGATAGCCCGGAGCTGATGGCGGAGGACATTTTGGTAAAGAACCGAGGCCAGAGCGATCCAGCGCTTACGCTGGCGCTCTGCCGGAGGTCGGCCGAGGTCATCCACTGGTTCGCGGACGACCTCGGCGTGCCGATCCAGTTCGCCCCGGAGACGCACTGGCTCGGTCACAGCCGTCCCCGCATGCACGCTCACCCCAAACGCTCGGGGGCCCCGCTGCTCGAGGCGCTGCGCGCGCGTATCGCCGGCCTCTCCAACATTAGGTATGCCGATCGCACGCCGGGCGAGGGCCTGGTCACCGATGAGCGGGGCGCGGTCGTCGGCGTGCTTGCCCGCCACCAGGGCGAGACCCGGCGGGTTGGCTGCAAACACGTCGTTCTGGCCACGGGAGGGTTTGGCGCCAACCGCGGGATGTTGTCCCAGCATATTCCGGAGGTCGTCGACGTCCCCTATCTGGGCACGGCGACAAACACGGGCGAAGGGATCCGATGGGGCGTCGACGTGGGGGCGGCCGTTGACCACATGACCGGGTACCAGGGACTCGGATTTGCCGTGCCCGGCACTGGGACGCGGTTGAATCCCGGCCTGATTTCGGCGGGGGGCATCATGGTGAACGCGTCGGCGCGGCGCTTCGAGCGCGAGGATCAGGGCTACTCGGAGTGGGCAGGAGTGCTCCTCCGGCAGCCGGGAGGCGTGGCTGTTGCGATCTGGGACGAGGAGATCCATCGTCCCATCGAGCGGACGACGACGATGGTCGACTCCACGCGCGCGGGTGCGATCGTGAGGTTCGAGCGCGTCAGCGAGGTGGGGCGGCACTTCGACTTGGATGCCGGGACGCTGGCACAGACGATCGACGAGTACAATCGCGCGGTGGCCGATGGGCGCGACCCGTTTGGCCGGGAACTGCTCGTTCACCGGCTCACGCCGCCCTACTACGCGGCACGGGTCACCGGCGCGCTGGCCCACACCCAGGGGGGGTTAAAGATCGATCCCTACGGACGCGTGCTGCGCGGGGACGGAAGCGCGGTCCCCAATCTTTACGCAGGGGGCGGCACGGCGGCCGGGCTCTCGGGCGACACCCCGGGCGGCTACACCTCGGGGAACGGGCTGCTGGTCGCCTATACGCTCGGGCGGATCATCGGTGAGCACGTGGTGCGTTCGCTGACCGCGTGACCTCAGAGGACGGATCTACGGATGACGAATACGCCGCGTGAGCGAGGCGAGAGCCGGTGAGACATGCAGTCACAACCAGGCGAAGGGAGATTCCCGCACCATGAGCGCCCTCAGAGTCTGCGACGCGCGCGTCGTTCCACGGATTAAGGAATGCCTGGGCTCCTGGACGCCACCCAACACGATCAAGCCGCACGAGCGCTACTTGGACCTCTACCGCATGCGCGACCGCACCGTGCCGATCGACATCGAGGAACAGATCGGGCAGATGCGCGCGGCCGGCGTCCAACGAGCCGTCATCTGCGCCGCCGACAACACCACCACCTGGGGGCGGAAGACGCCCAACGAGGTCATCGCCAAGCTCTGCGAGCGTTACCCGGACGTCTTCATCGGCTTCGCGGGAGCGGACCCCTACAAGGGGATGGAGGCGGTGCGCGAGTTCGAGCACGCCGTCAAATCGCTGGGCCTCCGGGGGCTCAACCTCGGGCCGTGGCTGCACAAACTGCTGTCGAACGACAAACGCTACTATCCCCTCTACGCCAAAGCTGTGGAGTTGAACGTCCCTGTCGTGCTGGCGATGTCGAGCCATTTCGACCCGACGTCGAGCTTTGAGACCGGGAACCCGACCTATCTGGACGAGGTCTGCATGTTTTTCCCGGAGCTCAAGGTGATTGCCAGTCACGCCGGCTGGCCGTGGATCTTGCAAATGGTGGCCGTGGCGTGGAGGCACCCCAACGTCTATCTGGAGCTCTCCGGCATCCGGCCACGGTATCTGCACCGCGACCTCGTGTCCTACTTCGATACGCCCGTGCTGAAAGGGCGCGTGCTGTTTGCCACCGATTATCCGCTTCTGGAATGGTCGACCAGCATCAACGACCTGCTTGAACTGCCGATTTCCGAGGAGACGAAACGGGAGATCCTCTGGGACAACGCCGCGCGCCTCTTCGGGCTCAACGGCTAGGTACCGTCACGGCCAGTCCAATGAGCGGCGTTGCGGGAATGCTGAAAGGATGTGGGAGATGGGGCCGGTAGACTATCGCGTGGAAGATCGGATCGCGTATCTGGTGATGAACCGGCCGGAAAAGAAGAACGCGATCAACCGCAGCATGCGGGAGGGGCTCTACGCGGCCCTGCGAGACATCCGGGATAATCCGGATGTGTGGGTGGCGATCCTGTCAGGGGCCGGAAACACCTTCTCGACGGGCCATGATCTGAGCGAGCCCCTGTCGGGATCCCCCACGGTGGACGAGCTCTACGAACTGCAGAACGCCATCTTCAAACCGTTCATCGCTGCCATCAACGGCGCGTGTCTTGCCCAGGGGTGCGGGCTCGCCCTCGGGTGTGATATCCGGATTGCCGGCGAAGAAGCGTTTTTCGGCTGGCCGCAAGTCAAGCGCGGTATCTGCTCTGTGAGCGGGCCCACGTTGCTGGCTCGCAAGATCCCCCTTAATGTCGCCATGGAGTACCTGCTGACCGGCGAGTTCATGAGTGCGCAGCAGGCACTGGACCTGCGCCTGGTCAACCGCGTGGTCCCCGCGAACGACGCCGGGGATGCTGCCCGTCAGATGGCGCGAAAGATTGTCGGGAATGCTCCCCTGGCGGTGCGAGCTATGAAAGAGACGACGCTACGCACTCTCTCGATGCGGCCCGACGATGCCTACCGGTACGCGACCTACGTGCTCAAGGAACTCGAACAGACGGAGGACGCCCAGGAAGGGATGCGGGCGTTTCTGGAAAAGCGCGCGCCCGTATGGCGGGGGCGGTGAGCGAGGCGTCGGGTCCGATGCAGTCGTCCTCACCCCGCCTCGAGACCCTCGGCCACATCTGGGAACAGCGATTCCAGCAGATGATGGACTACGTATGCACAGCGCATCCCTACTACCAACGCGTCCTGGCGCGGGAAGGGCTCTCGCGGCCCGATTTTCGTCGTCTGGCGGATCTCCGCAAGCTCCCGATCACCACGAAGCAGCAGTACATGATGGAACCAGAGGCATTCCGGCTGCAGGTAGAGCGGCTCCCAGGGCTGACCCTTCCCGAGCGGACGCTATGGGGCGCGGTCTATACGACGGGGAGCACGACGGGCCGGCCGACCCCATTTTACGATACCAGCTACGACAACGTCGCGCGCATCGCGCAGATGCGGGAAGCGGCCGAGATGGCCGGCGTGGGGCCTGCGGACGTCGTCGCAAACTGTTTCCCTCTTACGGCGGTGCCGCACCAGGGGTTCCTCAGCGCGTTGTACGGGCCGCTTGCGGTGGGCGCCAAGGTCCTCACCGGTTTCACCGGACCATCAGTGACACCCTTTCCGGTCTATCGGTCGACGGAGGAATTCGCGCGCCTTGTAGAACAACATCGCGCTACCGTGCTCTGGGGCATCACGAGTTACATCCGCCATTTTGTTCGAGTCGCCGAATCATTGCAGATGGACTTTTCGAGCGTGCGGTTGGCGTTTGTGGCCGGAGAACCGTGCCCCGCGGGGATGCGGGCGGATCTGCGCCGCCGCCTGACGGAACTGGGAGCGCAGGGGACGTTGATTCAAAACGGTTACGGCTGCACCGAGATGCAAGGGCCGACGATCGAGTGTGCGGAAGGGGGTGCCCTGCATGTTCCGGCGGCCGAGCAGTACTGGTTTGAGGTGGTGGATGCCGCGACCCACGAGCCGCTCCGTGAAGGCGACAGCGGATTGGTGCTGCTGAGTCATCTCAACCGGCGAGGGACGGTCCTTCTCCGGTATGCGATCGGCGACATCAGCGCGATCGCCACGGGACGGTGCCCGTCTTGTGGGAGGGAGGGACCACGATTCGTACAGTCTCCCCGGAGGGGCGATGACCTCGTGAAGATCCGGGGGACTCTGCTGAATCCCGCCGTGGTCGTCGAGGCGATCAGCAGCCTGGTGGGAGTGGACGATTTTCAGCTGGTCGCGACGCTGCTCCAGCCGGATGATCCGCTATCGGCGGAAGAGCTGGTGATCCGCTTTACTGCGAAGGTTGAGAACGCAGGCGACCTGACCCTGGCCATCGCCGAAAAAGTGCGTGACGTGTGCGAGATCAGCCCCCGCGTCATGTATCTCCCTCATGAAGAGTTCGCCCACCTGGAAGACGCATACAAGTTCAAGCGATTTCGCGACGCGCGCCAGACGAATAACCGGTGATTTAAGCTGAGTTCACAGGATCATCGCAAATGGAATTCCTTCGCGAATGCATAATGTAGCAATTTTCAATAAAGGGTGCCCACTGTGGATCCCGCGCATCTCCGCAAGATCCCGGCGGAGAATCCCACGCGGCTGTACGACTTCTGAGCCGGCGGGAGGAGCGCATAGAAGAGGCAGCCCGATGCGTTCGCAAGGGAGTCCTAAGCGTCCTCACGAAACGTCCTGAGCAACGCTACTCTATTCGACAAGGGGCTGGTCCCAATGTCCATTCGGATCCTGACGGCGTTTGCGCTCGCGCTGGCGGTGGCCGCCGCCGGACCAAGCATGACCACCGGGGCAACCGCCTTGACGATCGATCTGCAGGGGGATCCGGCGACGCTCGACCCCGGGCGTCAGTATGACACCAACAGTTACGACGTCTACCGAAACATCTACGACAACTTTCTTCACCGCAACCCGCAAACGAGCGCAATCGAGGCCTATGTCGCTACGGCGTGGAAGGCCGTCACCCCAACCGAATGGCGCTTCACCATCCGCAAAGACGTCAAGTTTCATGACGGCACGCCACTGGTGGCCGCCGACGTGGAGGCGAGCCTCGCGCGCATTCTCGACCGGCAGTTCAACAGTCCTCAGTACGCCAACTTCAGTGCGATCGCCAGCGTCAAGGCTACGGGACCGGATACGCTCACCATTATCACGTCGCGGCCGTATCCTGTGCTGCTCGCCCAGCTCGTCAACCTCAGTATCGTTTCCAAGGCGTACGTGGAGGCCCATGATCAACCGTACATCAATGCGCATCCGACGGGGAGCGGTCCATACCGCTTCGGCGCCTGGCTCCGCGGCGACCACGTGACACTGCGAGCGGTCCCGGGCTACTGGAGAGGCCGGCCGCAGATCGACGAGGTCACGTTTCGGACGGTGCCAGAAACAGCGACGCGCGTCGCCGACCTGCAGTCGGGACGGGCCCAGCTCGCGCTCGGCCTCACATCTGATGACGTCAAGACGATCAAAGGCGACCCCAAGCTCCAACTGCTCGGCGGGGCGACCGAACGCGTCGCGTATCTGGCGTTCAACGCGCTCGGGCCGGGCCCGCTGCGGGACGTGCGCGCGCGGGAAGCGATCGCACACGCGGTGGACGCCCCATCGCTGATCCGGATCCTGCTCGCGGGCTATGCCCGGTCGGTCACCGCGCTCCTGACGTCCCGCCATTTTGGCTACGATCCGAAGATCTCAGGCTACCCTCACGATCTTGCGAAGGTGAAGCAGATGCTCGCCGAGAGCGGTCATTCGGGCGGTCTGACGCTCGTGTTTACGACCTCGCCGACCTACGACCAGCGCATCATCCAGGCGATCCAGGGACAGCTCGAGCAGGCGGGCGTGACCGTAAGGACCCAGTCGTATGACTTCGGCACCTATCTGCAGAAAATCCAGTCCCCCCAACACGACTGGGGGGATCTGCGCTACGGGCAGTGGTCGTGTTCTTGCCTGGACGCCGACGGCGTCATCTATCCGCTGTTCCACACCGGGAGCATCTGGTCGAGCTACAGCGATCCCGCTTTCGACAAGGCGGTCGATGATGCCCGCTCGACGCTCGATGCGGCGGCGCGGAAAGCCGCCTATTCGATCGCGCTGAACGTTCTCCAGCGGGATGTCCCCGACGTGCCGCTGTGGGAGGTTGTCGCGCTGTACGGGGCGGACCGGAACCTTCGCTGGCATCCGACGGTGGACGAGCAACTCTTCGTCGCCGATATGGCGCTCGGGCATTAGCCTGAAGGTGAGCGAGGGAAGATAGCCGAGCGAGGCCATGGGGCGTTTCCTGGCCGGGCGGTTGCTGCAGGCGGTTGTCGTCCTGTGGGGGGTCTCCACGATTGTCTTCGTCATCGTTCGGCTCTCGGGCGATCCGGTGGCCCTCATGGTCCCTCAGGGCACGCCCGCAGACGTCATCGCCCGGATGCGGCACACCCTTGGGCTTGACCTGCCCCTCCATGTGCAATACCTCCGTTTTCTTGCCGGGCTCGCGCGTGGAGACCTAGGGACCTCCTACGTGCAGGACGCGCCGGCCCTGGCGCTGGTGCTCCAGCGTCTTCCATATACTATCGAGCTCACCGTGGCGGCGTTCGGGCTTGCCCTTGCCGTAGGCCTCCCCCTCGGCGTCGCGGCGGGCACTCGCCGAGGCGGCGCGTTCGACCGCCTCGCCCTGCCTCTTATCCTAATCGGCCAGGCGATGCCGTCGTTTTGGACCGGCCTGCTCCTCATCCTGATCGTCAGCGTTCGGTGGCACCTGTTGCCGTCTTCTGGGTCGGGAACTCCAGAGACATTAGTCCTCCCCTCCATCACCCTCGCCTGGCTGTCCCTCGCTACGATAGCGCGGATGAGCCGGTCGGCCGTGCTGGAGGAGGCGGGTCGTGACTACGTGCGGACCGCGCATGCGAAGGGAGTGTCGCCCCGGCGCGTGGTCGTCGCGCACCTACTGCGCAATGCCGCGATTCCCATCCTGACGATCGCGGCCCTCGACGTCGCCAACCTGCTCGGCGGGGCTGTGATCACAGAGACTATTTTCGCCTGGCCGGGCATCGGGAGGCTGGCGGTCGAGGCGATCCAGGCCCGCGACTACACGGTAGTGCAGGCCGTCGTGATCGTGGGCACTGCGATCTTCGTCCTCACCAACCTGGTCACCGACGTGCTCTATGGCTTCTTGGACCCGCGGATCGCGCTCGCCGATGCCCCATCGTAGCCGGGCCACCAACAGTGCCTGCCGCATCCGCGGCGAGAAGCGCGCACCACACTAACGGAGATTCGGCCCGGCATCGGCGTAGAAAGCTGCCGCTCGCCGGCAATGCCGGGATCGGGATCCTTATCATTGTCGCTCTCGCCGCACTGGCGGCGCCGAACGTGGCGCCCCGAAACCCCCTGGCCCAGAATCTCGCAGATCGTCTCATGTCACCGGGGACGCGTGGGACTCACGGGGTATTCTGGCTCGGGACGGACGGACTGGGCCGCGATTCCCTCAGCCGGCTAATCTACGGAGCGCGCGCCTCGCTTGCGGTGGCGAGCCTCGCCGTGGTGTGCTCGGGCGCGCTCGGCGTTTTCTTGGGGCTCACGGCCGGCTATTATCGCGGCTGGGTAGGTGCAGTGTTGATGCGGTTCGTGGATCTCGTCCTGTCCATCCCCTTCCTGCTGCTCGCCATCGCAGTCGTTGCCGCCCTCGGGCCCAGCCTAGAGCACACGGTGCTCGTCCTGGGGCTCACCCGGTGGCCGAGGTACGCGCGGGTCGCGTTCGCGCAGACCCTTGCCAGCCGGTCGCAGGAATTCGTTGAAGCGGCCCGCGCTCTCG
>Ga0070707_100007021_pt1 | contig 10444 bp, 9 predicted proteins | sample KBSK5502metaG_FD_65468 | JGI IMG/M metagenome (GOLD analysis project Ga0070707, IMG submission 65468) | Corn, switchgrass and miscanthus rhizosphere microbial communities from Kellogg Biological Station, Michigan, USA - KBS K5-50-2 metaG | ecosystem: Host-associated > Plants > Roots >... | reverse complement strand
CTCGGTGCCACCCTTGAGGTTCGACTTCGGCATCTTGAAGGGATTGGGCTGCGCTGCGGCGGGCAGAGCGGCGGCGAACAGACCGACCGCCACGAGAAGTTGGCGCATACGGGACTCCAAGCCGGTGTGGGTGCGGGGAATATACCGTTCGAGGTTTTCACTGCCACCCGATGAAAATGCGCCAGCCGGGCTAGCCGAGTCGGTCCGCAACCAGCATCTTCTCGGGATGGAATCCACCGACTTCCCCAATCTCACCGTCCTCGAGCACCCCCTGATCCAGCACAAGCTCGCGATCATGCGGGACAAGTCCACGCCGGTCAAGGACTTCAAGCAGCTGGTGAACGAGATTGCGATGCTGATGACCTACGAGGTCACCCGCAATCTCGCGACCGAGCCGGTGAATATCGAAACCCCGCTGGAGCGCACCGTCGCCCGAAAAGTCTCGGGAAAGAAGCTCACCCTGGTACCGATCCTCCGCGCCGGTCTCGGCATGGTGGAGGGAATCACCCAGCTAATTCCGTCCGCCCGCGTCGGCCATGTGGGCCTCTTCCGCGACCACGAAACCCTGCTTCCGGTCAGCTATTACTTCAAGGTGCCGGCCGCCGAGACCGATCGCGATTTCTTCGTGCTCGACCCGATGCTGGCGACCGGGGGATCCGCCGTGGCGGCCGTGTCCAAGCTCCGCGAATCGGGTGCCTCGCGCATCCGCTTCCTCTGTCTGGTGGCCGCGCCGGAGGGTGTCAAGGCGATGCTCAACGCCCATCCCACCGTGCCGGTCTTTGCCGCCGCGCTCGATCGCGAGCTCAATCGGCAGGGGTATATCCTTCCCGGGCTGGGAGACGCGGGGGACAGGATCTTCGGGACACGGTAAGGGGTGAGCGGTGAGAGGTGAGCGGGGCAAGCGCTCCCCGCTTACCGCTTACCGCTCACCGCTCACCAAGCAAGGAGCCGAAATGGCCGCGAAGTTGACCTTCTGGGGCGCCGCGGGGCAGGTCACGGGGTCGATGCACCTCCTCGAGGCCGCCGGAGCGCGGATTCTCCTCGATGCCGGACTCTTTCAGGGCCACCGGGCTGAAGCGGCCGCACTCAACGCGAAGCTCCCCTTCGATCCCCGGCGGATCGATGCCATCGTCGTCAGCCATGCCCACATCGATCACATCGGCCGGCTTCCGCTCCTGGTGCGGCACGGATTTCATGGGCCGATCTTCGCCACGCCGGCGACTCGCGACCTCTGCGCCGTCATGCTTCCCGACGCGGCCCACATTCAGGAGAGCGACGCGGAGCTCCTGGCCCGGCGTGGGAAGAGCAGCCCGGAGAGCCAGCCCCTCTACAACCTGGCCGACGCCATCGCGGTCCAGGATCTGATGACCGGAATTCCGTACCGGCGCATTCACTACCTTCGCAAGAATCTGGCGTTCGAGTACACCGAAGCGGGCCACATCCTCGGCAGCGCCACCGTGGACCTCCGGCTCACCGAAGGGGGCAACACGCGGATCGTCTTTTCCGGCGATATCGGCCGATACGGCCTTCCGATCATTCGCGATCCCGATCCCCCCACCGGCCCGATCGACACCCTGATCATCGAATCGACGTACGGAGACAAGGACCACGAGCCCGTCGCGGGAGCCGAAGAGCGGCTCGGTGAGGTCATCCGGCACACCGCGGCCCGCGGCGGCAAGGTCCTCATTCCGGCCTTTGCGCTGGGACGCATTCAGGAAGTGGTGTATTCGCTGCATCAGCTCCGGAAGGCGGGCCGGATTCCCGATATCCGCATTTACGTCGACAGCCCGCTCGGGGTGGACGCGACCGCGGTCTACCGGATGCACCCCGAAATCTTCGATCGCCGGGAGCAGATGCTCGCGAATTCCGACACGATCTTCGACTTCCCGATGCTGCAGTACGTCAAGAAGGCGGAGGATTCCAAGCGCCTGAATACGCTGAATGGTCCCGCGGTCATCGTCGCGGCATCGGGAATGGCCGAGGGAGGGAGAATTCTCCACCACCTCGCCAACCACATCGGAGATTCGAAGAACTGCGTGCTGTTCGTCGGCTATCAGGCCGAAGGCACGCTGGGCCGCCGCATCCGCGACGGAGCGCGTCAGGTCAGGATCTACGGGGACATGTACGAAGCCCGCGCCGAGGTGCAGACGATCGACGCCCTCTCCGCGCACGCCGGCCGCTCCGAGCTCAGGGCGTGGGTCAAACGGCTGGGCGGTCCGGTGCGGCGGGCGTTCGTCGTCCATGGCGAGGCGGCGCCCGCGGCCGCGATGGCGCAGATGCTCCGGGACGAGGGCGTGGGCCAGGTCACCATTCCGCAGATGGGTGAATCGTTCGACCTGTGACGCGAGCCCTCCGGTGGGGCGGGCGAGTCGTGGTACTCGCCGCGCTCTGCTACGCGATCCTCTTTCTCTGGGTGTACCGGGTGAGCCGCCAGGATCAGCGCGAGCACGCCGACGCGATCGTGGTGCTCGGCGCGGCGCAGTACAACGGCCGCCCGTCTCCCGTGCTCAAGGCGCGGCTCGACCACGCCCTCGAGCTCTACCGCGAGGGACTCGCGCCGATGGTGGTGGTGACGGGAGGCATCGGCCCGGGAGATCGCATGAGCGAGGCGACGGTCGGACACAAATACCTCCGCGCCCAGCTTCCTGATTCGGCCATCGTCGTGCGCCCCGACGGGCGGACCACGGAAGAATCGATGCGATCGGTGGCGGAGTGGATGCGGGAGCGCGAGGCGGCGCGGGTGCTGCTGGTCAGCGACCCTTTTCACATGGCCCGGCTCCGTCTCGAAGCCCGCCACGCCAAACTCGAGGCCTTCGTCTCGCCCACCCGCACCAGCCCCATTACGGCGGGAAGCCGGCGGGAAGTGGGATACCTCGCCCTGGAGGCGCTCAAGCTCCCGGTCACCGCGTTTCGAAACATGCTCGGCACATCGTCTCCGGAACCCGTCGCCGCCACCCCCTGAGCTGCCACCATGACACTACTCCAATCGGAGCGCCGCTACGACGGCCGGGTGATCCAGGTGGATCACGACACCGTCCGTTTTCCCGACGGGTCGACCGGGGTGCTGGAGATGATTCGTCACCCCGGCGCCTCCGCCGTAGTGCCGTTTCTCGATGATCCGGCTGACGACGATCCCCGGGTGCTGCTCATCCACCAGTTCCGGCACGCCGCCGACGGCATGCTCTGGGAGGTCCCTGCGGGGACGCTGTCTCCGGGAGAAGCTCCCCTGGCATGCGCGCGGAGGGAGCTGGCGGAAGAGGCGGGAATGGAAGCCTCCGAGATGGTTCGCCTCAGCACCATTTTCACGACCCCGGGATTCACCGACGAGCGGATTCATCTGTACCTCGCGAAAGGTCTCCTTCCGGTTGCGCTCGCCCGCGAGCCGGACGAATTCATCACCGTGCACGAGAAGCGGTGGAGTGAGGTCGGGAGGATGATCCGGACGGGAAAGATTCGGGACGGGAAGAGCTTGTGTGCGCTCATGTACATCAACTGTTTCGTCAGGAAATAGCGAAGAGCGAAGAGCGAAGCGGCGGTTCCTCTTCGCTCCTCGCTCTTCGCTACTCGCTTCCGTCTAGGCATTAAGTTTCCGGGATGCCACCACTCCCCTTCGACGCCTTCTCCAAGCAGGTCAAGGCGGGCGAAATTCCTTCCGCGATTTACCTCTGGGGTGAGGAGGACGTTCTTAAGGACGAGGCCGTGCGCGCCGTGCTCGAGCGCGTCGTGGATCCGGGACTCCGGGACTTCAACTATGACGTGCGCAGCGCGGCGCAGCTCGATCCCGAGGCGGTCGAGGCGCTCTGCACCACCCTCCCGATGATGGCCGACCGCCGCCTGGTGGTGATCCGGGACGTCGAGGCCTGGGGCAAGAAGGCCCGAGCCAAGTCCGCCGTGCTGCACTACCTCGAGCGCCCTGCCGCCGAAACCGTGCTGATCCTCGTACAGGGAGCGCCCCGCCGGGAAGACGACAAGAACGAGGCCGACGCCGAGCTTGCCCGGTTGACCTCGGCGGTCGAGGTGGAGCGCTGCTCAGCCAGGGTGGCGGAGAAGTGGGTGCTCAAGCGGGCCCAGGAACGCGGCATCGTCTTCGACCCCGAGGCCGCACGGCACCTGATCACCGCGGTGGATGGAAACCTGGGACATGCCCGAAGCGAGCTCGACAAACTCGCGGGGCTGGGCGGGGACACGCCGGTCACTCTCGACCAGGTCTCCGCGCTTCTGGGCGTTCGTCACGGAGAAACGGCGGCCGACTGGTGCCAGGCCGTTCTGGATGACAAGCCGGGGCCCGCATCGGCCATGCTCGCGCATCTGCTCGATCAGACCGGTGTGTCCGGCGTGGGCCTGCTCATCCAGCTCGGGACCCACCTCGTCGGATTGGGGCTCGCGCGGGCGCAGTACGACAAAGGGCTTCGCGGCAAGAATCTCGAAAGCGCCGTGTTCGGCGCCATCATGCGCGCGCGTCCCGCCCGTCTCGATTATCGCGCTGCGTCGGCGCGATGGAGCAATCTTGCCGACGCCTGGCCGATGCCCCGGGTCGAGGCGGCGATTGCCGCCGCCCGCCGAGCCGATCGCCGGCTCAAGGAGACGACGCTCGCGGATGAGAGAGCGGTGCTCATCGACTTGATCATGCAGCTCGCCTACCGCGCACGGGAGGCGGCGTGAATAAGGCGGAAAGACGCAAGGACGCAAAGACGCAAAGTGGCTTGACCGCCAACCTCTTTGCGCCGTTGCGCCTTTGCGCCCTTGCGTCGGCGATCCTCGTCACCGCGGCGCCCCTCGCCGCACAATCCGACCCCCGCCTGACCGCCGCCGTCCGTCTCGCGCAGGACGGACTCTCCGATTCGGCGCGCGCGGTCGTCGGACGAATTCTCGGTGCGCTCCAGCCCACCGATTCGCTCTACCCCGAAGCCCTCTATACCATGGGATTCTTGGCCGGAACCGAATCGGATCGCCGGCTGCACTTGCGCCGAGTCGTGGTGGATTACTCCTCCTCTGAATGGGCCGACGACGCGCTTCTCCAGCTGGCACAGCTCGATTACGCCGCCGGCAACACCGAAGCCGTGGTCCGCCAGATCGACCTGCTGCTGCGCGACTATCCCGCGACCCCGCTCACCGCGACCGCCGCCTTCTGGGGCGCTCGCGCTGCGGGTGACCGCAGGGACGCGGAGACCGCGTGCCGGATGGCCGCCCTCGGTCTCGCCGCGACCGGCGCCGACGTCGAGCTCCGGAATCAGCTGGAATTCCAGCGGCAGCGGTGCCAGGGAATCGCCGCGGCACTCGCGGACAGCACCCGAAACGCTGCGGCCTCCCCCGGCAAACCGGCCGGTCCCCCTCCCTCCCGTCCGGCTTCCGGCTTCTTCGTGCAGGTCTCCGCCGTCAAGACCCAGAGCGCCGCCACGACCGAGATCGCGCGAGTCAAGCGCGCCGGCTTCAGCGCCGTCATCGTTCGGGAGGGCGGCTTGATGAAAATCCGGGTGGGCGCCTTTCGAACCCGCCCCGAGGCCGAAGCGGCCGCCGCCCGGATTCGCTCGAGGGTCGGCGCCCGGCCCTTCGTGGTTCGAGTACCGTGAGCGTCGCCCTTTCCGAAAGCACCCCCCTGCTGGTGCAGTATCGGGAGATCAAGTCGCGCCACCGCGATGCGATTCTCTTTTTTCGCATGGGCGACTTCTACGAGATGTTCTTTGAAGACGCCGAGCTCGCCTCACGGGTGCTGAGCATCACGCTCACGTCCCGGGGCGACGGAGTGCCCCTGGCGGGCGTCCCGGTCAAGGCGGCGGCGGAATATCTGCGGCAGCTGGTGACCAATGGTCACCGTGTCGCCATCTGCGAGCAGGTCGAAGATCCCAGGAAGGCCAAGGGGCTGGTGCGCCGCGAAGTCGTCGAGACACTGACTCCGGGGGCGCTCTTCGAGGAAGGCTGGGTCGCGGGAGGACGCAACAACTGGATCGTCGCGATCAACGCGGGCCCCGCGACCGGCATGGCCGCGATCGACCTCACCACCGGCGAATTCGTCCTCGAATCGATTTCCCCCGGAGGGCTGGACGAGGCGCTCGGCCGACTCCGGCCGTCCGAATTCGTCGTCCCGACCGATCACGTCCTTCCGCTCGATGCCGCGGTGATGCGGACCTCGAGAGAGCGCTGGGAGTTCGATCCGGACCTGGCGGCCGAAGAGCTGGCGCGCCGGTTCAAGCTCACGACGCTCGATGGGCTCGGGGTCGGTGTGGATGATGGTGCCGCCATCGGTGCCGCGGGTGCGCTGCTTCGGTATCTGGCCGATCTGCAGCCGGGGGGATTGCCGCACCTTTCCCGGCCCACCGTCAGGCGCTCCGACCGGTTCCTCTGGATCGATGAGATGACACGGAGAAATCTCGAGCTCATCGAGCCGCTCCGTCCCGGCGTCAAGGGTGTGACGCTGCTCGAGATCGTCGACCGGACCGTGACGCCGATGGGCGCCCGGCTGCTCAGGAGCTGGCTGCTTTCTCCCCTCTCGGCCCCGCAGGAAATTGGCGAGCGGCTCGACGCCGTCGAAGCCGCGGCCCGCGATCCGATCCGTCGCGCCGCGGTCCGGGAAGCACTCGACGGCGTGCGCGATCTCGAGCGGCTCGCCGGCCGCGCGGCGGCCGGCCGCGCCACGCCGCGCGAGCTCGGCGCCCTTCGCGATTCGTTCTTCCGGCTCCCCGCGGTCCGCGAGGGACTCCGCGCGATCGCCGGTGAAGCTCGCCTTCTGGCCGAGCTCGACCGGGAAATCGACATGCTCGCCGACATTGCCGAAGAGCTGTCGGTGGCGCTCACCGAGCGTCTCCCTGCCCTGCTCAGTGACGGAGGGGTGATTCGTCCCGGTTTCGACGCGCTGCTCGACGAGAGCCGCAGTCTCCGCGACGGCGGGAAGCAATACATCGCGGCGATTCAGCAGCGGGAGCGGGACCGGAGCGGCATTCCTTCGCTCAAGATCGGCTACAACAAGGTCTTCGGCTATTACATCGAGATCACCCACGCGCACAGCGCCAAGGTTCCCGGCGATTACGAGCGGCGGCAGACCCTGGCCACCGCCGAGCGGTACGTGACACCGGAGCTCAAGGAATACGAGGCGAAGGTGCTCGGGGCCGAGGAGCGGATGGCGGAGCGGGAAGCGGAGCTGTTCGGCGCGCTTCGAAGCCGGGTTGGCGCCGCGATCTCCCGCATTCAGCAGACCGCCCGAGTACTGGCTCGGCTCGACGTGTGGACCGCGCTTGCCGAGGCGGCCTCCGCCAACCGGTATGTCCGCCCCACCGTGACGGCGGGGTTCGACATCGAGCTCATCGCCTCGCGCCATCCGGTCATCGAGCGCATGATGCCCAGAGAAGCCTTCATGCCGAACGACGTGAAGTTCGACATGGCGGCGCGGGTGCAGCTCATCACCGGCCCCAACATGGCCGGGAAGAGCACCATTCTCCGGCAGATCGGCCTCTCGGTCATCCTCGCGCAGATGGGGAGCTTCGTACCGTGCGACCGGGCGAATCTCGGCGTCATCGACCGGCTCTTTACCCGGGTCGGGGCGTCCGACAACCTCGCGCGGGGTCAATCCACCTTTATGGTGGAGATGAGCGAGACCAGCGCCATCCTGCACAACGCGACGGCGCGCTCCCTGGTGCTGCTGGACGAGATCGGGCGGGGGACGTCCACGTATGACGGCGTCGCGATCGCCTGGGCGGTCACCGAATACCTGCACGACACCGTCGGCTGCAAGACGATGTTCGCCACCCACTATCACGAGCTCATGCAGCTCCCCGAGCGGCTCCAGCACGCCCGCAATCTCAACGTCGCGGTCCGGGAGAGCGGCGGAAAAGTCGTGTTTCTGCACCGGCTCGAGCCGGGAGGCACCGACCGGTCGTACGGTATTCACGTTGCCGAGCTGGCGGGCCTTCCCGGCGAGGTCGTCTCCCGCGCCAACGTCGTCCTCAAGACGCTGGAGGGAGACCATCGGGTTGCCGAAGGGCCGGCGGCGGCCGATCCCGATCCCGGCCAGCTTCCGCTCTTCCTCGAGGCGCGGCCGGATCCGGTGATGGCCGATCTCAAGGCGCTCGACGTCAACGCGATGACCCCGCTCGAAGCGATGAATCGTCTCGCCGACCTGCAGCGCCGCGCGGGCGGGCGCGGCTGAATCGCACTACGTTGATTCCAATGCGCGCAGCTCCGCTCGTCCTCGGCCTCCTTCTGGCCGGCGTTGCCGCGGAGGCCTGCGAGCGGAAGCCCGACACGATCGTCACCCTCCCCAGAGACCCGACGAGTGCGGCCGCCGTCCGCCGGGAGGAGCCGCCGGTGGCGCTCGACGCCGTCTCGCCGGTCGTCTATCCGCCGGCGCTCTATCAGCAGCGGATCAGCGGCACCGTACTCCTTCGGCTCTTTGCCGACGAAACCGGGCGGATCGTCCCGGAGTCGACCAAGGTGCAGGAATCGAGTGGCTACCCGGCGCTGGATTCCGCCGCGCTCGCGGCGGCGCCGCAGCTCCACTTTGCCCCCGCGCTCCGGAACGGGACGCCGGTGGCGACGCTCTTCACTCAGCCGGTGCACTTCCGCCATCCCGACCGCGGGGGAACGACGCCATGAAGCCGCAGCACCTCACGCCCTACGATTCGGTCCTCGAGACGATCGGCTGGACCCCGCTGATCCGCCTCCGCCGGGTCGGCGCGGGGCTCGCGACTCCGGTGTTCGGCAAGGCCGAGTACGCCAATCCCGGCGGGTCGGTCAAAGACCGGATCGGGCTTGCGATCATCGAAGCGGCCGAGAAGAAGGGCGAGCTCAAGCCCGGTGGCACCGTCGTCGAGGGAACCAGCGGGAACACCGGGGTCGGGCTCGCGATCGCGGCGGCCATCAAGGGATACCACTGCGTCTTCACCCTGCCCGACAAGATGTCGCAGGAAAAGGTCCGCCTTCTCAGGGCCTATGGCGCCGAAGTCGTGATCACGCCGACCGCTGTGCCACCTGACCATCCCGAGAATTACGTGATGAAGGCGAAGCAGATCGTGCACGACACCCCCGGTGCGATCCTGGCCAATCAATTCTACAACCAGGTGAATCCGGAGGCGCATTACGACACCACCGGTCCGGAGATCTGGGAGCAGACCGGCGGGAAGATCACCCACTTCATCGCGGGCGCCGGAACCGGAGGAACGGTGAGCGGCGCCGGCAAATATCTCAAGGAAAAGAATCCCGCGATTCGGGTGATCGCCGGCGATCCGGTGGGCTCACTCTACACCGGATACCACAAGACTCGCGTCATGGGTGAGGGCGCGCCCTACAAGGTCGAGGGAATCGGCGGCGACAAGGTCCCGACGACCGTCTGGTGGGACGTCATCGACGAGTTTCGCCAGGTGGCGGACCGGGAATCGATGCGCATGGCGCGACGGCTGGCCCGGGAGGAAGGGATTCTGGTTGGTGGGTCGACCGGCCTCAATGTCGTGCTGGCGCTGGAGCTTGCCCGCGAAGTGAATGATCCCGCCGCCTGCATCGTCACTATTCTGTGCGACACCGGCGAGCGCTACCTCACCAAAGTATTCGACGACGACTGGATGCAGGAGAACCAGCTTCTGGACGCGCCGCGGCTCACCGTGGAGCAGCTGCTGTCGCGCCGCCAGAAAGGCGCGCCTCCGCTGGTGAGCGTGGCCCCGGCGGCCCAGGTACGCCAGGCGCTCAATCTGATGAGCACCTGGAGCGTCAGTCAGATTCCCGTGGTGGAGGGCGATCAATGCGTCGGCGGTCTCACCGAAGCGTCGCTGATGACCAAGGCGCTTGCGCAGCCCACGGTGCTCGACCGGCCGGTCCGGGAGGTGATGGACGCCGCGTTCCCCGTCGTGGATGCCGCCTTTCCAACCGACCGGCTGGCGCCGATGCTCACACGCGAAAACCCGGCAACGCTGGTGCAGAAGGATGGGAAGCTGATTGGCATCGTGTCGCGGTACGATCTCCTGCAGCAGTTGATTGGGACGCGATAATGAGCGAAGCGCGAAGAGCGAGGAGCGAAGCGAGGGGGCCGGGGGGAAAGTCCTCTTCGCTCTTCGCCCTTCGCTACTCCCGCTGATGCGAATAACCGTCCTCACCGGCGGCACCAGCTCCGAACGCGACGTCGCCATCGCCTCCGCTGTGCAGGTCGTCCGGGCACTGCGCAGCCGGGGGCATGCGGTCGCCGTGGTGGACACCGCGCGCGGGTATATCACCGAGGCCGAAGAGCCGAACGTGCTCTCGGCCAGCGTCGCGCGGGAGCCTCCCGCGATCGAGGAGCTGGTCGCGCTGGAGCGCGGACTGCTCCTCTCAGGACTGGCCGGCCTTCCCGTGGTGCGCGACGCCGAAGTCCTCTTCCTCGCGCTCCACGGAGGGCGGGGCGAAGACGGAACGCTGCAGGCGGTTCTCGATGTAGTGGGTGTCCCGTACACCGGAAGCGGCGCGCTGGGCAGCGGGCTCGCAATGG
>Ga0070707_100007020_pt1 | contig 10445 bp, 10 predicted proteins | sample KBSK5502metaG_FD_65468 | JGI IMG/M metagenome (GOLD analysis project Ga0070707, IMG submission 65468) | Corn, switchgrass and miscanthus rhizosphere microbial communities from Kellogg Biological Station, Michigan, USA - KBS K5-50-2 metaG | ecosystem: Host-associated > Plants > Roots >... | reverse complement strand
ATGCGCGATCAAGAAAATGTCGCGAAGCAACCTTAGTTCGCGCAGACGGGGTGGTCAGATCGGCGAAATCTTTAGGCCTGAAGAGTTTCGCCGAACTGACCACCCCGTCTGCGGCGCTTTCGGAGGCTTCGCGCCTTTTTATTAATGCCGCAGCCACCCCTCCTTTTCAAGGAGGGGAATGTGTCCGCACTGAAACAGTCTGCCAATTCATTCACACGTTCTGAGTGGAAGGATTAAGTCTTCTTACTCGCGCCTTTGCGTTTTAGTAAGCGGCTGAATTCGGCGCCCCAGCGAAACTTTTCATACAGAGGTAATCCCTGCCAGTATGCGAGTCTTTCGGCAACAGGCATGAGCCTGCCAACGACAAAGGGATCCAGAAGGAAGCCTCCAATGATCAGTGGCAGTCTGGGTCGCGAATAAGAACAATCGACGCATTCCGGAAAAGGAGATTCGTCGCCGCGTGCGTGAGCTCGCCGCATCGCCTGCATAGTGTTGTTGTTCCAGATCTCGGCGAGGGAATTTCTCCAAATGTTGCCGACTGGTGGAGCTTTATACAAAACGCCCGGTGTCGCGTATACGTCGCCGTTAGTTTCGATATAGACGGGCCCATACCAAAGACGGGCGCAGGCATTGCGCCTTTGGGCGCGCGCTACGGGTTCTCCCTTTTGTAGTCGCTCCACGGCGACAACATCTTTTTTCACACGGACAGAGTTGACCCCTGGTGCACCTCGCCACGCGCGGTAGAAGTCGTCAACTTGATGAAGGGTCTGGTGCAGACACACCATTTGGAGGGTTACCAGGATCGACGCGCCGCTTTCACACTTTCGTTCGAGAAATTGTCGAATGTTCGCAACTGCGGCATCGAAGGCATCAACGCCGTGCACAGATGCGTAAACCTCCCGGGTGGTTCCATTGAGAGAAAAGATGATGTGATCGAGACCCGAATCCAGGATCGATTCGACAACATCTGATGTCATCAACGTGGCGTTGGTCGAGAAAACCATGCGAATACCTTTTGATCTCGCATAGCGAATCATTCCAAAAGCATCCGGATTCATGATCGTTTCGCCCGGGCCATCGAATGAAATGTAGCGAAAGTAGCCCGCGCCTTCGTCGATGATTTTCTTAAAAAGGCGCACGTCGATGTTGGGGCCGTCGAACTTTACTGCCTCACGAATGCACATGCGGCAAAAATGATTACAGGCGTGCGTGTTGGCAATGACCACTGTGGGAGGCAAACCCGGGCATTTGGTGGAACCTGACAGATATCGCGAGAGCAGTCGCAGACGGTGGATGGCGGAAATCGGCATAGCTTACTCTATGTACCAGAGCGGCGTCGTCTCGCCATTGTTATCGGCCCCACGAGTGATTTCGTACGCTCGAATGGTTTCCAATCTCGAGTCGTTCCATGCAAACGAGACTGGAAGCATTCCCCACCCCATTGACCAGAACCCGGCGTGTGACGCTTGATCGAGCAGGCGAACAGGGAATCGCGTCCGATATGTGTAGGTACTGCGCAAGATTATCGAGCGTTCGTCAAAGAGGGTCGCGTAGGGCGTCGCGACGGCCGGGACGGCAAGAACATCGCCCTTTCGCGGTCGATCATCACGCCGACCCAATTCCTCACCGCCCGAGCGTTCCAGATACGCGCGAAATCCCCATTCTCCCGCGAACCACACACGAGGCTGCCCGGTCTTGTTCGATTCTCTGAATTTTGACTCGAACTCCCGGTACACGCCCGCAAATTCGTAATCGACCGCCGAAATCAGAATCCCGAGCGTCAGGGCCAGGACAAGACTGCTTGCAGCGATCCAGTGAACGTCCCTCACTCTCCACTGGCGTTCCAATCTGCGGTAGAAAAGCAGCACGAATGGCGGCATCGCACCAAACAGATACCGCGCCGAGCCAGTCATGTAGGCCCCCGCAGTAAAGATGAGCATTCCAACAAACCAACTTCCGAGAAACAGATTGTCCTCATCGCCGGAAATCATTTCTTCAATGGCGCTGAAAATCCCGGCGGTACCCGCGCAAAACAAGACGATAAACAACACTTTTCCGAAGAGGCTGTACTGCCAGGCTCCTGAAATCCATATCGCTGGTCCGGCCAGCAACAATGCGATCGCGTTTATGATCTTCCGACTTGTTACAAGCAGTGCCAACGGGAAGATCATCACGCTGCCGGCCGTCAGTATGATGTAGATACTTTTCTTCATCAGAAGAACGGGCGACGCGGCGTGCACAACCAGAAAATAGAAATGTAACAACTGCATTGGCGGCAGACGCCCGTAATGAATGAGACTCACGGCAAGCCACCCACCGAAACACACGATCGGAAGAATGAGAATTCTCTTCAGCGCGCGCCTGTGTCCCTTCAAGATTGCGAGCGCGGCAAGCAACGGTATTAGACAAAGGGAAGAATATGAAATAAGAGAAGCTATAGTTGCACTTGCTGCACCGAGCCAGCCACAAATCCTATTTCCTCCTTCGACATATTCGGTAAACAGGGCGACAGCCAAAACAGCAAACGCAAGTTGTGGAATGTCGGTCATCAATGTGTGTGACAGAACGTACACGGCGGGAAGGAACATAAGACTAAGGCTTGCCAGCAGTGGATGGGCGGTGTAGCGGCGGGCAAGCAGGTACATCGAGCAGGCAAGGATCAGTGGAAAAACGAGAAAGCCCGCATGCAGATTCACTTCATTCAAGCCGCCGTCAAGGCGCTCGATCATCGCTATGTAGTACGAAGTAATCGGAATTGGATGTTCAGTCGACGCGAGGTCGGGAACGTACAAACCTTCGAAGTGTGTGGGAACGTCCTGCGGAAACCACCGTGAGTGGCCAATGTTCTTTGCCAGGAGCAAGTAGATGCCGTCGTCCATGTGAAATGCTTGCCGTATAAATAGAACGTTGGCCGCGAGGACGCAGGTTAGAAGCGCGAGTAATTCCCAGCGTGTTCCGCAAGCCCTTATTCTGGACATGCAGGTTTCTTCCATGCGACAACGATTAAACTGTTACCCCAACGGCCGCTCAGACGGTTCACGCTTTCAAATGCGGATCTAAGTACGGCTCGGCCGATCGGGTGGCCTGTGAGACGAAGCACAAATGGATGGTTCACAACGGGATTCGTCACATCCATAACAACTGAAAAATGTCTAACCGCATCACTGCCCGGCGGTAGCCAGGCTGTATGAATTTGCCATCGCGAAATGGTTTGTACGCTGTTGAAGACCTTCTGCAGCTCCCGCCGTGTGAAACGATACGTAAATCCGCCCGCAGGATCCCAGTTCTCGCCAAGGCCAAGCCGCACCAAAAGACGCACAAATAAGGAATCCTGGCCTTCGAGTAATGCAAAACCCTCGCGCGCCACGCGCTCCATCTCATAGAGTCCCTTGAGCGGCCGTGCAAGATGATGCAGGCCGTCTCGTACGATCACCCAATCAAAGGACTCGTCCGCAAACGCCAACATTTCGGAATCCATTTTCATCGAACGAACGCGAGGATTGCGAACGCGCGCAGTCTCGACGGCGACTGTCGATAGATCGGTCATTGTCACCAGCGCACCTTGCCGCTGTAAAAAATCGGCTTCGTCACCGTCGCCACCACAGATGGATAAGACAGATTTTCCATGAAGCGGTGTACCTATTATTTGAAGGAGTTTGCGCAGCCGATAAGTATTCAAGGAGGCGATGAGCGGATTAGCGTTATCGGCCTGGCGCGGATTACCAGGGCAGTAGTGTTCCCGCTCGTGATACTCGACCTGCCGCCTCTTTTGCGATTCAATCGTCATTTAGTGAGGAACTCGCGAACGACTTCGACGTTCTTCCGAACTTCCGACTCCGGGTAGCGTGGATACGTTGGAAGCAGCACCAAGTCCCGCGCCACCCGGCGAGCGTTCGGGCAGTCACGTCGAAATTCTTTGAAGAATGACAGGTCGGCACAGTTTCGAAGATGTTGGGCCGCAAAATCGCGGCCTCGCCTCTGCGAGTGCGCCAGCAATTGAGTACGATTCGTGACTTGTATCGGAAAATAGGTATACACATTCGAGAGGTCCGTGCCGGGTTCAGGTGTGATAACACCATCGAGACCCTCGAATCCCTGGTGATAAATCGCGGCATGGTTGATTCGGCAGCGCGCATCCTGGTCAACGCGCTGTAATCCACGGATGCCGATTTCTGCTTGAGAGGCGCGCATCCGAAAAAGGTAGGAGGAAGGTATCTTATTCAGGCGAGTCGCGCTGCGTTCCGGATCTATTTGCCCGTTGATCATCGCATAGTTCTGTCGCACGAGCGGATACGTGAGTCGCGCAAAAATGGGCGGACAGGTCGCCAAATCAACGGTTAAACCGCTCAGCATTTGAGCCAGGAGGCGCCATCTGGGTAATTCGGACAACTCTCGGAGGTGACCACGAATCCGTTCAATTAAAGCAACGTTATTCGAGACGATCATGCCGCCGCGCCATGTCGTAAGGTTCTTATAGAATCCAAAACTGTAGACGCCTGCGTCGCCAATGGTCCCTACCCGCTTTCCACACTCGATCGCCCCAAACGCTTGCGCTGCGTCCTCGATGAGCGGGACACCGCGCCGCTGGCAGAGTTCTCGAAAGGAATGCGCGCCGGCCGCTTCACCATGAAGATGCGTGAGCAGCACCGCCCCCGTCGAATCATCAATGAGGGAATCTACGCGTTCAATGTCGAGCGCACACGATTTTCTCTCGATATCCGCGAAGACCGGGATACCTCCAGCAAAGAGCACAGCATTGATGACGTCCACTATGGTCAATGGCGAGAGAATGACCTTTTGACCCGGACGAATCGATTCGCGCAGAACCAGAAACAAGCCCGTGCGGGCCATCGGCACGCATACCGCCGCTGCTGCATTGAATCGTAGACACACTTCACTTTCGAATTTATCGGTTCCCCTTTTCATGCCGAGAAAAGGGAGGGTGTAACTGGACCGAGTCGTGTAAACCCGATAACGACAGTGTGGCGACCACCTGCTCATCGTCGTGCGATTAGTCTCTAAGCGTTAGCTCACGGACGGGTATCTGGAATCGTTGAAAGAGCTGCCGCATTTCACGGCTGGAAATGCGGCGAGTTCGTTGGATAATGCGCCTGCGACGCCACGCTTCCGGTATCAACTTTGCCGCACTTAGATATGACCACGCCAGGTTGAACAATGTTTGCAGCCACCCGTTCGTTTCCACGAAGCGTGCGGCTGCGCCCTGATCCCGCAGAACACCGTAAGCATTCCAAAGGAATCGTTTCATCGTCCAGAAGGGGTTCTGCAGCAGGAGCGGCCATGAGAAGTTCTTGACGGCAAGCAGGAGCCGGTTGCGTTCCACGAGCATGACCTTCAAAGGTGAGTAGACACCGAAGCTCGCGGAGTGTTTGTGATAAACAACAGCAGTTGGCACATACCACGCAGTCCAACCGAGCAGTCGCGCGCGTAAGCCAAGGTCGGCATCGTCACCGAACGCAAAGAAAGTCTCGTCGAAACCGCCCGTCTCCTCAAAAATCTTGCGATGGTAAAGCGCTGCACAAGCGTCGGGCCAGAGGATCTCCTCGGGCTTGTCGTATTGACCGACATCGAGTTCCATTGTTCCCCGGCCGCGATTCTGGCCATCCCAGTAAATGAGATGACCAGCTTTATCGATCACGCCTGGCGGGTTTTGAAAAAGAATCTTGCTCGCCAGCATGCCAATCCGGCGCGAAGGATCACCATACCGAACCAGTTCGGCCAGCCAGTTGGGTTCTGCAACGGCATCGGTATTGAACAGCGCTATCCATTCGCCACGCGCTTTCGCGAACCCTAAGTTGTTTGCCTTGCAGAAGCCCGTGTTGTGCGGAAGCAATAACGTCTGCGCGTTGGGCAACCGCTTCGCCCATGAAACGAGAAATTCACGGCTGCCATCAGTGGAACCGTTATCGACTAAAATAAGTTCCGTTTGTTTCCACGTCTGTTTAGAAAGTGATTCGAGGCATTCACCCAGTAGATGCTGCCCATTCCAATTGACGACAATTATGCTTATCAGCGAATCGCTTGCCATTTGAAAGCCGTCTTACTAGTTTGCCTTGATCGCGCGGGAGAGCAGGTAATTCTGGTGGATCAGGTTGCCGCGAAAATGCTCGGCGACGAGTGCCTCGAACTCCCGGCGGAACTCCGCAAGACGGCCAGGGTCCGATGAGCGAAGAGTCTCGACGACTCTAATTAAAGGCCCCGCCGTCTGTTCCATGCTCGCGCGAAAGTGCGGCGGACTCAGTGCTGGAACGAACATCGCATCGCGTTCGAAGGTCAGGCTCTTCACTGCATTCCCAAGGCGTTCGCGAACGACATTCGGATCTCCCCAGAGCGGCGGAGGAGCAACACCCGCCGGCGGAGGCGGCGCGTAGCGCGAGACCAGCGCAAACATCCTGCCCATGAAAAGTTCCGGCGGCCATGTGGAGAATGCAATCGTGCCGCCTGGCTTCAGCACTCGAAGCATCTCGCCGATCGCGACTTCCGGACGGGGCGCGAACATGTGGCCGAACTGGCTGAGGACGACATCGAATGCGGAGTCGCCGAAGGGCAATTGTTCCACGTCGCCCTCGCGGAATTCGATCTCGACATTGGCCAGCTTTGCGTTTTCTCTGGCCCGCTCGAGCAATTGCGGAGTGAGATCCAGCCCGCTGACTCGCGCTCCCGCGCGGGCGGCCGTCACTGCCACGACGCCTGTGCCACACGCCACGTCCAGCACGTGCTGACCGGGGATCACACCGGCATACTGCACCAGGCGGGCTGCGGGCACCGTTGTGAATGTCTCAATTGGCGCGAAATGCGCCCATCCCTGTTTCTGCGCTTCTTTGAATTGTACAAATGGGTCCATGGTTGTTCAGAAGGTCCGGTAGTTGGTGAATTGCAGCTCGAGACCGAAGTCGGATCCGCGGAGCAGTTGAATCACTTCCTGCAGGAGGTCCCTGCTTTTCCCGCTGACGCGAACCAGGTCGCTCTGGATCGAGGCCTGTACTTTGATCTTGCTGTCCTTGATTTTCTTCACGATCTCTTTGCACTTTTCGACGGGGATGCCGGATTGAATCGCGACCTCCTGACGGACGGTCGAGCCGGCTGCCGGCGTGATGGGGCCGTAGGAAAAATTCTTCAGAGGCACTTTACGCTTCGCGAGCTTCTGCTGAAGGATCTCGACGACGGCCTTCAGCTTGAAGTCGTCAACGCTTTGAATGACGAGCTTCTTGTCCTTTTCGTTCAAATCGATTTGAGATTTGGAATCTTTCAAATCGAATCGTGTTTGAGCTTCTTTGCGCGCCTGCTGAACCGCGTTCAATACTTCAGGCATATCGACGACGGAGACTACATCAAAACTGTTATCGGGCATGCAAGAGATTTTAAAACACAAAGACACAAAGACACGAAGACACTAACATAAGATTATGAAGCTTGGGGCGCTGCTGCGATTGCGATGCCCGATTTGCGGGAAAGGCAAATTGTTCCGCGGCTTCTTCGATAGCCCCGAACGCTGCCCGAGCTGCGGTTATTTTTTCATGCGCGAGAGCGGATATTTCCTGCCGCACGTTCCGATCGGCTACGCATTCACGGTGCTGGCATCGCTTGGCACATGGCCGCTGCTGTATTTCGTGTTTGGAGTGCGCAACGCCGTCGTGACGCTATCGATCATGATCGCGGTGGCGATTCTTTTCGGCATCTGGTTCATTCGATATTCGAAGGTGCTGTGGCTCGCACTCGACCTCTGGCTGCATCCTCCTGCCGCGGAGGATTTCGAATCCCGCGGCCGCCGCTCATAAATGTGCTAGCATTCCACCATTTCCCGTGGCTTATCGATGGGTTATCCTTATTTTCGGGATGCTGGCGTATACGACCAGCTACTTCGCCCGGAGCAATTACACCGGGATCGCGAAATTCGTTTCCGCCGATTTCGGCCTCGATAAAGGCGACATCGGACTGCTCGGTTCCGTTTTTCTTTATTCATACGCGCTGGCGCAATTGCCGTGGGGAGTCGCTTCCGATAAGTGGGGCAGCCGGAGAGCCGTCGGCCTCGGCGTTCTTCTGACCGGTGCGACACTATGGGGATTCGCGGCGAGCTCGACGTTCAATCAACTTCTGTTCTGGCGCACGGCCAACGGGATCGCCGCCGCGTCCGTATATGTCGTGATGGCGGGCGCGCTCGCGCGATGGTTCTCGCCGAAGGAGCGGGGATTCTGCCAGAGCATCTTCGCAGCTGTTGGGGGATCGGTGGGCGAAGGTACCGCCAACCTTCTTCTTCCCTACGTCGCGCTGAACATCGCGTCGGGCTGGCGGCAATCCACCGAGATTGTTTCGGCGATCATCGGTGCGGTGGCGGTCGCATGCGTGATTTTCCTGAGATCCGCGCCACCCGGACAGCAGGCGACCCAACGTAAGCCCTTCGATTGGTCTCTGGCCAGGAACGTGCATCTCTGGTGTTTCATTTTTGTATATTCGGGATCGATCATCGCCATTCGCATTCTTCCGCCGTGGCTGCCAATTTATGCGGCCGATATTTACATAAGCCGCGGCATGCCTCTCGGCCGGGCCGTTATTTCCGCCGGTGTACTCAGCACACTCTATCTGGTGGGACGCCTCGTGGGGGTTCCGCTCGTGGGTTTCATTTCCGATCGACTGCTCGTGCGCGGCATTTCGCGAAACGCGCTCGCGATCGGATTTCTGGTGCTCACCGCGGTTCTCTTCCAAATGATGCCGCTGGGGATCAACTCGACGCCCCTGCTCGGAGGAATCGCGTTCCTCATGGGAGTCTCCATCAATATGTATCCGCTCGTCACGACAGCGGTGTCGGAGGCATTCGGCTCGCAGCGGACGTCGTCGGTCATGGGCTTCCTCAATACATTCGCGCAGCTCTCCGGCGCATCGGCGCTGCTGATCAGCGGCTACCTGGGAATTGCACTGAGCGCGACGCCTGGAAATGCGATCGCGGAATATCGCGGGATCTGGCTGGTCGGAATTGCGGGCTGCGTTGTTACGGCCGCCGGCGGGATTTTCCTCTCGCTCTTCGAGCGCTTTAGATTTTCCCCTCAACCGGGGACGACGCGGTAGCGTAGAGCTTCCGCTGAATTCGACCGGCTTTGAACGCCAGACGTCCCGCCTTCACGGCATGATTCATCGCTTCGGCCATCGCGCCGGGATCCTTTGCAGCGGCAATCGCGGTATTCATCAGGACGCCATCGGCGCCCAGTTCCATCGCGATGGTCGCATCGGAGGCGGTTCCCACGCCCGCATCGACGATAAGAGGAACTTCGGTAATCATCTCCCGGAGGATGCGGATGTTCGTAATGTTCTGAATTCCCATTCCTGAGCCGATCGGCGCACCGAGCGGCATGATTGCGGCCGCTCCCGCATCGATGAGCTTGCGCGCGACGATCAGGTCGTCATTCGTATACGGCAACACAACGAAGCCTTCTTTCACGAGAATGCGTGTGGCCTCAACAAGTGCAAATGTATCGGGAAACAGCGTCTTCTCGTCGCCGATGACTTCCAGCTTCACCCAATTCGAAAGGCCGGCCTCGCGTCCGAGCCGGGCGGTGCGCACGGCATCGTCGACGTTGTAGCAAGCCGCGGTGTTGGGAAGAATCATGATCTTCTCGCGATCGATGAAGTCGAGCAGCGATTGCCCTTTCGGCGCTTTCAAATCGATGCGCCGGACCGCCACGGTCACCATGTCGGTGCCCGAACGACGGTGTGCTTCCGCCATCACCTGGTTGCTCGGATACTTCCCTGTCCCGACGATCAATCGTGACTTGAAAGTGCGCCCCGCAATGACAAACGGATCGTCGTTGCCCGAACCGCCGCCGACGAAATGAACGACTTCAAGCTCATCGCCCTGGGCCACAGCGATGGCTTCCCACTGCTGTTTCGGAACAATCGACCGATTGCGCTCGACCGCCACTCGATCCCTGGGCAGATCGAAGTGGGCGAGGAGTTCCACAATGTTCAGCGGGGCCGGGATCTCACGCGTCTCACCGTTCAAACGAATTTCGATACTCATAATTGAGGGATGTTAGCATTACGCTAACTGGGTTTCACCACAAAGACACGAAGTCACAAAGCCTTTGTGTCTTTGTGCCTTTGTGGTGAAGGAGCTTCCTTCCATTTGACACTGTATCCGACCGCTGACTATCATCATCATTTTGTACTCTACGCGTCGCGGGAGTCGGCAGCATGCTCGAAAGCTGGGTTCCAGTTCTGATCTTCTTCATTCTCGTTGCCGGATTCGGCGTCGTTTCCCTGATCATGTCGTACCTGTTCGGGGTCAAGAAGCCGGACCCGCGGAAACTCTCACCTTATGAATGCGGCATGCAGCCGGTCGGAACGGCGCGCGAGCGCATTTCCGTGAAGTTCTATCTGGTGGCCATGCTGTTTTTGCTGTTCGATATCGAAGCTGTCTTTCTCTTCCCATGGGC
>Ga0070707_100007019_pt1 | contig 10445 bp, 10 predicted proteins | sample KBSK5502metaG_FD_65468 | JGI IMG/M metagenome (GOLD analysis project Ga0070707, IMG submission 65468) | Corn, switchgrass and miscanthus rhizosphere microbial communities from Kellogg Biological Station, Michigan, USA - KBS K5-50-2 metaG | ecosystem: Host-associated > Plants > Roots >... | reverse complement strand
AGCAAGAGAAGGTTGGGACCGGTAGTATAGAAGCGAGCACCTGCCCTGTCTATATCGATCTCAGAATCCGCGCTACAGTGTCCTTTTTCAGGGGCATTTCTATAGACGACGGCCACCCCTTAGCTGCAGCTTGAGATTCTTGCAATTTGCATTATCCTTGTGTCTTGTAAAAATATTTCTGTGTGTCAAAGGAGCTCTCAACCGATGACCAGGAAAGAAGTCAATACAGTGCTCCGTCAAAGTCTAGGACTACCAGCGAAACCAGAACCGGTGTCCACCTTCCCCCAAGAAGGCCACATCTCCGAGTTCCCGTAGGGGTCTGAGTAGCAACGGCACAGAAAGCTGGGTTAAGTCGTCCAGTTTACTGGACAGACTTCCGCTCCTGCTGCACGACAAAGGCGTTTTCTCTGAGCAGTATTCTCTGTAACTATTTGTGCTGTAATGGTTTACCCTATACTCATAGCCCAAAGTCACAAGAGACGTTCTGCCGTACATAGCGCTGCCTCATGGGCAAGAATCTATGAGCATACGGTATTAAAAGGTATAGATATATATACCTGTAATGAGCTGTTTATAAAAGAGTTATCTCCTATCCCAATTTTCTGTTCCAAAGATACTCATACCCCATGGTCAAAAAGACCTCGTCGAGATGCCATTTATCCCCGGTGCGAGGCCGGCGGCGCTTCAGCTGATTGGCGTAATCCTGCCCAAACTTCCGACACCACTGGCGGATGGCCTCGTGGGTCACCGTGATGCCGCGCTCGAACAAGATCTCTTGCACGTCGCGGTAGCTCAGAGGGAAGCGATAATAAGCAGCACCTGCCAAATTTGAGGCGGAAAGATTTGCTTCCATGGCTCAGTAATGACTCCTCAAGCTGTTGACTTGGTCGGCTGTTCTGCCTCGAACATTGCGGATGCTGCTAATAGAGCCAGACTCCATGGCTGATGATCTCGCTGGGGAAGCGGTGGTTCTTGTAGCGTTCGGGGTCAGCGGGTGGAGTCATGTCGGCTGCCTCTTCTGCGGTTGGCTTGGTCTGTGAGAGGGCATCACCGCGGTCATTATGTCACGGGCTGGGAAGGATGGTCAACAACTTGACAATGCCCAGGCGGGTGGTGGGCCCTATCGCATCCCGTAGGATCAAAAAACCCGCACACAGCTTTGTGGCGGGAGTTGGGGTGCGTTATACTGAACCGAAGATACGCAGACGCGGAAACCGGCATAAAAACAGAATTTAGTTGGTAGCCCATTCCGCCTCGGACTTCGCGGGATCTGCTCGGGGGCAAGGCGTGTGCTGGTGGTTCCGACTATAGGCTACCAGTTGAGGCGTTGGGAGGTCCTTGATATCGACAATGCCTTCCGTCGGGTCTGACACGTATTCACCCGGTCCAAACATGGTTGGCTCCCCTTGTGAAAGAAGGTTGGAACCAGTAGTATAGAAGCGACCGCCTGCTCTGTCTATATCGACCCCAGAATCCCCGCTACAGTCTCAAGGGCGTGCGGTTTGTCCTGACGAGTTGGCAGCCTTGGCTGGCCCGAGGGGCCAACGACTATCTATCCAAGGTCGCTGCCAAAGTCGGCTCAGAGCTTCGAAGAAGACCGTGATCCGTTCAGGACACATGGCAGGCATCGTCCCTTGTGCGCCCTGTTGACCCCATGATGGCGGTGCCAAACGCCTGGGGAGGAGACCCATCGTGAACGATACGCCCAACCTCGTTCTAAGCACCGGCGAGTACGACATTGTCGGCACCCGTCCGATTCGCCCTGACGGTCCCGAGAAGGTCATGGGACGAGCCCGCTACGCCGCCGATATCCACCCCGCTGGTGTATTGTACGGGAAGATCCTGCGCAGTCCGCATCTGCACGCGAGGATCAACCGCATCGACGCGACTCGCGCTCTGGCTCTCCCGGGAGTCAGAGCCGTCGCCACCGCCGCCGATCTCCCGGAGGTTTCTGCGGCCATCGTGGACCAGGAAGAGGGTGGAACCGTCAACTACGGGTTTTACAGCCGCAACGTCATGGCCCGAGAAAAAGTGCTGTACCGAGGCCATGCCCTGGCCGCCGTGGCGGCCATTTCGCCTCACGTCGCCGAAGAGGCGCTGTCCCGCATCGCGGTGGACTACGAGGTGCTGCCGCCGGTGCTGGATGCGGACGCCGCCATGCAAGCCGACGCGCCCATTCTCCACGAGCGACTGGTGACCCTGTCCAATCCGAGCTATCGGGCCGGCGGTTATGGCGAGACGGACCAGGGCACCAACATCGCCAACCGGTTCGAGTTTCGCGCCGGTGACGTGGAGCAGGGATTCGCGCAGGCGGACGTGATCGTCGAGCGGGAATTCCACACCCGGCCCGTGCACCAAGGTTACATTGAGCCCCACTCGGCCACCGCGTTGTGGCACGCGGACGGGACGGTGACGGTCTGGTGCAGCAGCCAGGGCCATTTTGCCCTGCGGGACCACTGCGCCGCCATCCTGGGTCTCAGCGTGTCCAGCGTGAAGATTGTGCCGATGGAAATCGGCGGTGGCTTTGGCGGCAAGGGCCAGGGGGGGTGCTATCTGGAGCCAGTCGCGGCGGTCTTATCGCGCAAGGCGGGACAGCCGGTGAAGCTGACCATGACCCGCACCGAGGTGTTCGAGGGCACGGGGCCCACGTCGGCCAGTCACATTCGGGTGAAGTTGGGGGCCACGAACGAAGGCCGTCTGACCGCGGCCGAGTGCCACTTGATTTATGAGGCCGGCGCCTTTCCGGGGTCTCCCGTGCCGTCGGGTTGCCGCACGATGCTGGCGCCGTATGAGATCGAGCACGCCTACATCGAAGGCATTGACGTGGTGGTCAATACCCAGAAGGCCGCGGCCTACCGCGCCCCGGGCTCGCCGGTGGCCGCGTTCGCAGCAGAGTCCGTGATTGACGAGTTGTGCGAGAAGCTGTCGATGGACCCGGTTGAGTTTCGGTTGCGTAACGCCGCCAGGGAAGGCACTCGCCAACCGACCGGCCCGGTGTTCCGCCGCATCGGCTTTGTCGAGATGCTCCAGGCCGCACAGGCGCATCCGCATTTAGATGCGCCGTTACTGGGGCCGAACCAGGGCCGGGGGGTGGCGGCGGGGGCGTGGTTTAACGGTTCTGGCCCGGCCAGCGCCATCGCCAGCGTCAACCCCGATGGCACGGTGAGTTTGGTCGAAGGGTCGCCCGACATCGGCGGCAGCCGAGCCGCCATGGCTATGCAGGTGGCAGAAGTGCTGGGCCTCCCGATGGAGGCGGTCAAACCGTCCATCGTCGACACCGACTCCATCGGGTACAGCTCCGGGGCTGGCGGCAGCGGCGTGACCTTTAAGATGGGGACCGCCTGTTACGAGGCGGCTCAGGATATTAAACGCCAACTGATTGAGCGGGCCGCCCGCCTCTGGCAGGTGGAGACGCAGGACGTGGTGTACGACAAAGGCGTGCTGCACCACAAGCCAGATCCGGAACGTCGGATCACCTTCGCGACCCTGGCCCGCCGGTTGAACGGCACCGGGGGCCCTATTGTGGGCCGCGCCACCGTCAATCCAGGCGGGGTGGGCAACGCCTTTGGTCTGCATATCGTCGATGTCGAAGTGGACCCGGAGACGGGCAAAGTGACCATCCTGCGCTACACGGCCCTGCAAGACGCGGGCAAGGCGATCCACCCGAGCTATGTGGAAGGGCAGATGCAGGGTGGCGTGGCTCAAGGGGTCGGGTGGGCGCTGAACGAAGAGTATTACTTAAACGACCAGGGCCACCTGATGAATGCCAGCTTTCTGGACTACCGCATGCCTACGAGCTTGGACCTGCCGATGATCGACACGGTGATCGTGGAGGTCCCCAATCCGGGCCATCCTTTCGGGGTGCGCGGCGCGGGCGAGGTCCCCCTGGTGCCCCCGATGGCGGCTATCGCCAACGCCATCCACAACGCGATCGGGGTCCGTATGACCCGGCTTCCCATGTCACCCGGGGCGGTATTGGCAGCGTTGTGGGCAAAAGGGTAGACTTGGCCGCGCATCACGGCCGCCTCGGCTTGACGCGCGGCCCACTTCCGCGGGACCTGACGGGCACTCCGGCTCGGGCCTTTGAAGCCCATTTATCTTCTGCAGCAAGCGTGGGAGGCGTGTGGTCAAAAAACTCAAACTCGGCTTTACCATAGGGTTTAGCACTCTGCCATCGCCCAAGCTTCGGCTTGCATACTGCCCATGCCATCCCGCATACTCACGGCTGAGTGAGGGCGGAACAAGCGGGGATGGAGAGGCCTATGAGCTGGAAGACCTTGCTAGCATACATCACGGGGACGGTCGATCAGGAACTGCTGTTGCGCAACGAGTACCTGGTAACGGAGAACAGGATTCTGCGTAGCCAGATCAAGGGGCGCCTCCAGCTGAGCAACGGCGAGCGCAAGGCCCTGGCGGACATCGGCCAGAGGCTGGGGAAGAAAGCCCTGGCGGAAGTTGCCAAGATCGTCAAGCCCGACACGATTCTCGGCTGGCACCGCCAACTCGTGGCCCAGAAGTTTGATGGCTCCCAGCAACGCAAGGCTCCCGGCCGTCCCACCATCGCCCAAGAGGTCGAGACCTTGGTAGTCCGCATGGCGCAAGAGAACCGCTCGTGGGGGTATGACCGCATCGTGGGTGCGCTGGCCAACCTAGGCTATACGGTCAGCGACCAGACTGTGGGGAATATTCTCAAGCGCCACGGCATCCCACCGGCTCCAGAGCGCAAGACGACCACCACGTGGAAGGAGTTTATCCGGACGCATCTAGATGTGCTGGTGGCGACCGATTTTTTCACCGCCGAGGTGTGGACGCCAACGGGACTGGTAACGTATTACGTGCTGTTCTTTATCCACTTGGCCAGCCGCAAGGTCCATGTGGCCGGCGTGACGCCACATCCCAATACGGCGTGGATGGCCCAGGTAGCCCGCAACGTGACGATGGAGGAGTGGGGATTCCTGTCACCAGGCCAGTATCTCATCCATGACCGGGACGGGAAGTACTGCCCAGCCTTTCAACAGATCATCGATGCAGCCGGGGTCAAGCGGGTGTCGTTGCCGGCACGATCGCCGAATCTCAACGCCTACGCAGAGCGCTGGGTGAGGTCAGTCAAGGAGGAATGTCTGTCGCGGCTGATTCTCTTTGGGGAAGCGACGCTGTATCGTGCCCTTGATGCATACGTGGAGCATTTTCATCACGAGAGGAACCACCAAGGCAAGGACAATGTGCTGCTCTTTCCTGCGGTGAGCCAGGACACGGAGTGCAAAGGCCCGCTTCAGTGTCGTGAACGGCTCGGAGGGCTCCTGAAATACTACGTGCGTGAAGCTGCATGAATTTTTGACCGTGCGACACAGTATGCGAGTCCGATTCGTTGCCGAGAACGACGGGGTGGACTGCTCCAATACTACGACCGACACACGGCATGCACATGGCGCCCTCGGCCATGCCAAGCGAAGGAACAGCTTATGGGGAAAGTGCTCGAACTAGCAGAGGAAACCTACGAACGCTTGCTGGCCCTCGCCCAGCAGCGCGAGTGTACGCCAGAGGAGTTAATTCGCCTGTTGCTGGTCGATACAGAGCAGGCACAGTATTATCACGCGAATCAACAGATGCTGGCGCAGGGTATTCTGGCGTCCATGCCTCAGACCCCGGGTGGCACCGAGGCAGCCTTTACCCCGGTCAAGCTCCCAGGCCCGCCGTTGTCGCGTACGATTCTGGATGATCGCCGGTAATGCCCGCGTACTACTTTGATACCAGTGCTCTGGCCAAGCGCTATGTCGTGGAAGTTGGCTCGACATGGGTGCAAGCCATCGTCACGCAGCAGAGCGGGCAGACGATCTATACGTCCGTGCTCACGCAGCCGGAACTCATCAGCGCGTTGCAGCGCCGCGTCCGGGAAGGCCTGTTGGAGGCCCCCGAGGCTGAGCGGCTCGCGCAGCAAGTGATGGAGCATATGACGCAATCCTATGCGCTGACGGCGATCACGCCGTCCGTCATCACGCAGGCCTGTACAGTGCTGCACAGGCACCCGCTGCGGGCTTACGATGCGCTGCACTTGGCGTGCGCTCTCGCCGTTCGCGAGGCGCTCGCGCCGCAGCAGTTGGCCGGCCTGGTGTTTGTCGCAGCAGATGCCACTCTTCTAGCGGCGGCCGCAGCTGAAGGATTTCCGATAGACAACCCGCTTCAGCACTCATAAGGAAGCGGGAGAGACGAGCAGCGCTCCAGGGATAACCGCGGTTAGAACGATGGCTTCGAGTTTTTTGACCACACGGGGTCCAGGCGGCCATAGAGTCCAAGAACGCTGCCTCACAGGGCGGCACCAAGGCCGCAAACTCGTCCACGGTCACGCTCGTCAAATCTCAGACCTCGGTGGTATGGGTTGGAATATCGCGGTAACGTAACATGCGCTGTGCCTCCTGTCGTAGAAGGCACAGTATAACCCAAATCGTGATGAACTCTATTGCATAGTGAGCAATTCCTCAATCTTGAACCGGACCAATGTGTCTCGACCAAACTTGACGCCTGGCTGTTCCTCCTCCACGCGCTTTTCGGCTTCCTCACGGAGTGCGACCAGGTCTTCTGGAGTCAGCGCAGCGAGGATGGCTTCGATGCGTTGCTGTTGCTCGGTTTGCTCCCGGTCCTGTTGCTGTTGGAGCTGCGCATCCACCGTGTCACGGGCTCCTCGCGGCTGGTGGTGCTGCGCTTGGGTGTGGAGCTGCTGGGCTTTTAAGGCCTGATCAATGAAGTGTGGCAGCCGAGAGAACGACCCCGTCGTGGGATGATGCTTGATGAGCCAGGAGATGGCGTAGTCAATCTCCTCGACGGTGAACCCTTCCTGTAAGAGGCCAAGGCATTCGTCCAGGCTCTTTTTTCGTTTGCTCTTGGAGACACGTTGTCCGAGCATCGAGTAAAACTTATCCACCAGTTCGCGGGCTGAGAGGAGCAGAGAAGTGCCTGGCAAATTTTGACCCTCTCTCCCTCCCTCTGAGAGAGAGAGAGTAGAAGATCTGTAAGTTAAAAGTAATGGGGGCAAATTTTGACCCTCAAATTCTGGCCCTCTGACGTCTAATGTACTGTCATTATGTATGTTATCGGATTTTTCAAGTCTGACTGTCGGATTTTGGAGGGCTGATTTTTGACCCTCTCCAGGATCAAATGCTGACCCTCTATTTTTGACCCTCAAAATTTGAGGGTCCATTTCTGACGGTCAAATGCTGACCCTCTATTTTTGACCCTGTCTGCTGTGCTCGCACACGCGCCTCGCGTGGGAGGACGACCCGATACGTTGTTGACACCCGGTTCCCTGCTCCAACAATCTGTATCCATCCGCCATCGAACAACGTCTGGAAGGCAGCTCGAAGCGTGTTACGACTGAGCCCTGTCCGCTCCATTAGGAGAGGTTGGCTGACCGTGCAGTAGTTCCGGTTAAAACCATATGAGAGCCGAAAGAGCCGGTTGTAAAGCACTTGGGCAGCAGGGGAGAGGGTTGGAAGGAGTTCGTCTGCGACTTCGTTATAAAAGCCGAAAAAGAGCGCTTTGTCGAGATGCTCAAGCAATGGCAGTTCTGGATCTGCAGGTTGAGTAGGAGAGCCACGTGTCGATGCCGGAGAGGGTGGAGACCCTTGGGGTGACGGGAGTACATCGCTCGTTTCCGTAGGGGAGAGTGTGTGTATATCATTTTCTGACGGTCTGTCTTTGACCGTCAAATTTTGACCCTCAGAGATAACTTCCTGATCTTCTTGGCTATGCTCTATTGGTGCAGTCGCCTCAGGGGGCGTAGGAGGCGTGTGTGGTACCAACTTTTGGAAAATCGGATTGTCCTTGAGGCTAAATCGCTGTGCCACCCTGCGCCCCTTACTCAGCCTTTCTGACTAGTTCATTTGCGAGTGCGAGATGATCCTTGGCGCCTGGACAGACGGGGTCGTACTGATAGATGACTTGGCGATAGGAAGGCGATTCTTTGAGTCGGACGTTGACGCGGATCACCGTCTCAAACAGGAGAGAGGGAAACTGCTCGCGGAGGGCGCGCAGTACTTCTAAGGACACCCGTTCCCGTCGATCATAGCGCGTGGCGACGAGTCCGAGCATGCGGACATGGCTCCCAAGCTGTTCTTGGCAGATATGCACAGTCTCAAAAAGAAGGGTCAGCCCCACTAAGGAGAGAAAATCACAGCTCACTGGAATCAAGACGTAGTCTGCAGCATTCAAGGCATTGATCGTGAGTAATCCAAGTGAAGGTGAGGTATCAATCAACACAAAATCATAGGGGTCAACAACCTCGGCAAAGAGTTTGCGTTTGAGCGCATTCTCCCGACCGAGCATGGTGGCCAGCTGGATTTCTGCCCCGGCCAGATGTAGATTGGACGGCGCAATATCGAGATGCTCCACCCCGGTGGGCCGGATGATCGATGCCAGCGAGGTCTCCTTATCAACGAGGACAGAGTACATCGCAGGATCATCGTCAGTAATCTGTGACAGGATATACGAGGAATTGCCCTGTGGGTCCATATCGAGGACGAGGATCTTCATGCCACGGATAGCCAGGGCTGCACCAAGATTCACGGCCATGGTGGTCTTGCCTGTCCCGCCTTTTTCGTTTGCGATGGCGATAATCCTTCCCACCATTTCACCTATGTGACGGCGCTGCCGTTCCGGAAGTAATTTGTGGCTTGGACGAGGCGGAGGATGTCGCGGACCTCAGCGTCTGTGTAGATACGCCACCCTCGTGAATCCTTGCGCGCTTTAGGAATGAGACCCTGCTTCTCCCAGCGCTTAATCGTCAGAATGCTCCGATCGAGACGAAGCGCCAGGTCTTTAATTTTGTATATTGTGCTTGACATCTACATCACTCAATGAGTTGAAGACGTTTTGATACAGGTGATATAGGTTTTGTTCATATATAAGATACTCTCCTGGGGTATGTCAAGAAAAAATATATGCTCTCTCCTGGACTCAAGGGCCCAACCAGAACATCGCAGGGTGGGCAGTCGCGCCTTTCAGCTTCGCCTGTATAAAGACGCAGAGGGTACAATCGAGGGGTCCCGTCTCCGGAACACCCACTTGGGCGAGCGTCACCGTGGCATCCCAGCCTGTCCCGTCTAGGATAGCGTCAGGGTAAAGGGTGAGGAGCTACTCGCCCAGCGGACGCGAGCGGGTAAAGAGGAGTCAGCAATTCCCGCTTATGACCCGAGAGTCCTATGCGACCATGGTAGTGGACAACTCTCTCAGGGTTCCGACCATCGGTTTCTGTCTTTTGAAGTGACTTTCGCGATCGGATATGACCGGCGGTCTTGTTGCCAGCAGACCCTTTTCGTCGTGGAGGCGTAGCTTTCCCAAAACGATGGGATATCGTCGGATGCGATGGAGGAGGGTCGCAAGAGCATCGATGGAGAGATTAAGAGGAATCCACCGCCATGAGGGGCTTAGCCCTACAACGTCACCTGACTCATGGCCTCTCATACATGCCTTTGCGTGATGGTGGGTAGTGTCCCTCAACTGCCGTGACGAGGTTCTGCCGCGGAATACCACACAATACGAGCTTCACAAGGGACGAAAGTCCCCTGACTGTCTAGCTGTACAGGCAGGGGGATAACCAGCTGAAAGGTGTCTGTATCGCCCGTTTGATGGCGTGTTGAGCAAGCAGATACCATAACAAGACAGCCTGGGACGAAAGATACTATATATTGTGTCCGTCGTTGCCAATTTGCCCATCACGGCAGTTGAGGGACACTACCCGACATTCAATGGTTGCGCAAATTCCTTGTGGAGCACTTGCATCTGGTACAGGCGGGTCTCGATGTGCCCCTCCACGGTCGTCTCTTTGAGGGAGTGCACCGGGAGGTGGTCATAATCCACCTTGTGGCCATACTTGCGCCGGGGACCTCGCCCAGCATAGGGACCAGTATAGGGGAAATACAGCGCCGCATCGTACCGCAGCTTGGAAATGAGGTGCAAGCCGCACTGGCGCGCCATATACAGGGCGTTGTGGTTGCCAAAGTGCCCATCCAGCACCAGGTAGGTCACCGAGAGTACGGTGGCGATCAGGTGGAGCAAGGCGGTCAGCATACCGGTGATCCGCACCAGTTCTGGCGTGAGCGTAGCGGCCGCTTTGGGGGTGTTCTTGCTGCCCTTCGGACGTCCAGGACGGCGTGTGGCCTGTGCCCCTTTGGGCTTCTTGGCCGCCGCTTTGGCTTTGCTGGCTGCTTTCTCCGCGTCGCTACGGACCACCTGCTCAAGGCGCATCGGAAACGACCGCCGTTTCTGGACGCTCACCAGGGAGAGCGTGAAGAAGGCAAGCCCTGGCACCGGCTTGCCGTACAAGCTGGAGAAGAACCGATCGAGGCCATGGGTGTGCTTGCCGGCTTTCGTAACGATGACTTCATCACCAGCAACGAAGTAGACATCCGCCGGGCAGTACACATGTTGACGAAAGAACACCCAAAACAGCA
>Ga0070707_100007017_pt1 | contig 10448 bp, 6 predicted proteins | sample KBSK5502metaG_FD_65468 | JGI IMG/M metagenome (GOLD analysis project Ga0070707, IMG submission 65468) | Corn, switchgrass and miscanthus rhizosphere microbial communities from Kellogg Biological Station, Michigan, USA - KBS K5-50-2 metaG | ecosystem: Host-associated > Plants > Roots >... | reverse complement strand
GCTCGTGCTCGACGTCGTCGCCGAGGCGGGCGTCGCGGATGGCAGCGCCACCGAAGAACCGCGCGTTCATCTCCTCGAGCTTCTCCCTCGCCGCGATCATCTCCGTGTCGCCGCAGACGATGACCAGGTGGACGGCGCTCCCTTCCGCGCGGGCGATCGAAGCCGCCAGCTCGGCCGCCGCCGTCGACGTCTGTCTGAGGTGCACGGGGACAACGATCTTCCGCAGTCCGCGGCGTTTTTCCGTCCCGTAACGGATGGCCAGCACGGGTGTCGGCGGTTTGGTGATGACGCTCATCGTGGTCGAGCCGATGAGCAGGTGCGCGACGTGGTGCCGCGCGTGCGTGGCGATGACGATGAGGTCCGCCTCCTCCTCCGCCGCGGCGCGCAGGATCTCGCCTCCGCTGTCGGGCGCCTTGCGCACGATCAGCCGCGTCGGCAGCGAGGCGTTCGCGCGCCGAACATGCTCGCGTAGTTTCTCGAGCTCGAAGTGCTCGACGTAGCCGTATACCGACTCGTCCGCCGGCAACCGCAGCTCGGTCGGATCGGACGCGTACGTGAGGCGGATGTGCAGGATGACGATCTCCGCCCCCGTCGCCTCGGCGATCGGGATCGCCCCGTCGAACGCCCACTCCGCGGCGGTCGAGAAGTCAGTCGGGAGAAGAATGCGACGCCAGGGATACATAGGACTGAGAAACGAGGACTGAGGACTGAGCCGGGGGGCGGGCGTGACTCAGTCCTCAGTCCTCAGTCCTCAGTCCTTCCGTCTTACTGCGACGCGATCGGTGTTCCCTGAATCGGCTGCGTCGTGATGATGTACCGGATCACAGTCCTCGGCTCCGCCTCGGTCTCGGCGACTTGCAGTGTCACTTGCTTGTCCGCCTGCTTGAGCGTGTCGCCGGGGATGAACGGGTCCTGCATCGCTTCGTTCAGGTGCACTTCCAGCGTGCGCCAGTTCTGCTGCGGGGGGAAGGGCGGTTGGGAGGGATAGGCGCGGAACTGCGCGAGATAGGTCGTGTAGTAGTGGTAGACCTGCGGGAAGGAGTCGTCGGTGGCGAGGGTGTAGACCTCAGACTGCGGTCCGTACTGGTTCTTGATCATCACCGAGTCGCGGCGGGTGAGGTCGTCGCGGTACTGCGCGTTCGCGTAGATCGGAATGGCGGCGCTGAGGCTCCTCAGCTCCTTCCGAACGTCGACGGGCGTGGCCGGCTGCGGCTGGGTGGCGGTGGCCTGGCCGCTCTCCGTCTTGATCGGATTCTTCTTCGGTTGCTGCTCTTCGGCGGCCGTCCCTTCCTGCCCGCCGGTGCACGCAGAGACGAGAAGTGCTGTCGAGAGGGCGAGCGCCGCGGCGCCCGAGCGTTTCATGGAACGTCTAGACAGCAAGTGGTGTGCCGCTCACTCGTTTAGTTTCTTTCCGCTTGCACGGTCGTTCGATGATGGCGCCGCTTCGTGGCGCGCCGGAGGGTGTCGAGGGCCGTCACGCCGCCGTACTTCGCCACGATTTTCTCGTCGTACTCGTCGGAGATGCTGGCCACGCTGTCGAGCGAGGCGATGAGCTGCTCGGGCCGGAGTCGCCGGCCGAGGAAGGAGTGGGAGTAGAAGATGTCGCGTCCGACCGCGCTGAATGCGCCGAGCGGTACCTCGGAGTTGAGGCGCAGCAGCTCCTGCATCAGCTCGGTCGACGGCTCGATGCCCTGCACGCAGAAAGCGAGCACTTCCACCACCGCGTCGTCGCCCTGGTACGGCTCGATGGAGATTTCCAGAACCGTGGAGCCGTACTTGAAATAGAAGTCGCAGTGCTCGGCGTCGTCGAAGTGCTCCTCGACCAGTTCGTCGAGGTACGACTTCACCTGCCGGTAGACCTCCTCCTGGCAGTGAGTGTGGAAATGCTTTGTGCCGTGCGGCGACATCGGATGCAATTATAGGGGAGCGATGAGCGATCCGTTCGATTTGGCGCAACGGCGCCGGTTAGTGCTGAAACGCGGGCGTGAGCGCGCCGTCGCCAATCGGCATCCGTGGATCTTCGGCGGCGCCATCGCCGGCGAGAGCGGCGCGGACGATGCCGCCGTCGCCGATCTCGTCGACGACCGCGGCAACATCCTGGCGTCGGGATTCCACTCGCGCCATTCGCAGATCCGACTTCGCGTAATGACGTTCGGCGAGGAGCGCTTCACATCCGACGTCGTGCGCGCACGCGTCGCCCGCGCGATCGCGCGACGCGCTGCGCTGCTCGACGACCACACCAACGCCGCCCGCCTCGTGAACGCCGAAGGGGACGAGTTGAGCGGACTGGTGATCGATCGCTACGACGACGTCGCCGTCGTCGAGATCGCCAACGAAGGTCTCGACCGCGTGAAATCGATCGTCATCGACGTCCTGCGCAACGAGGTCAGGCCGCGCGTCATCTACTTCAAGAACGACATCCCGGCGCGGAAGCTCGAGCAGCTTCCGATCGAGCCGGAGATCGTCGGCGACGAGACGCCGTCGACGACGATCCTCGAGAACGGCCTCCGTTTCCGCGTCGATCCCGCGCAGGGGCAGAAGACCGGCTTCTTCCTCGACCAACGCGACAACCGCGCGCTCGTCCGCGACTGCGCGGGGGGGCGGCGCGTGCTCAACCTTTTCTCGTATACCGGCGCGTTCGGCGTCTACGCGGGGGCGGGTGGGGCGGCGGCGATCGACAACGTGGACGTCTCCGCGCCGGCGATCGAAGGGGCGCGCGAGAACCATCGGCTCAACGGGCAGGTGGACAACATCCGCTTCATCGTCGCCGATGCCTTCTCGTACGTCCGCAGCTGCACCGACCGCTACGACCTGATCGTCTGCGATCCGCCCGCCTTCGCCAAGTCACGCGGCGAGGTCGAGCGCGCCGCGCGCGGCTACAAGGACGTCAACCTCTTCGCCATGAAGCTCGCCGAGCCGGGCGCGCTCATGCTGACGTTCTCCTGCTCCGGCCACATGTCGCTCGACCTTTTTCAGAAGGTGATCTTCTCCGCCGCGCTCGACGCCGGCCGCCGCATTTCCTTCGTCCGCCGCCTCACTGCCGGGCAGGACCATCCGGTGTCGCTGTACTGTCCGGAGGGGGAGTACTTGAAGGGGTTTTTGCTGCGGGTGGACTAGACTTGGACTGATGAATGAAGAATGAAGAATGAAGAATTAAGAATGAAGAAACGCATCGGAATGTTCGTCATCCGCCTCTTAATTCTTCATTCTTAATTCTTCATTCTTAATTCTCGGTTCCTCGATCATGACCGTCACCACTCCCGCATCCGCCGCCAAATCGCGCGAGATCACCGTCGCCTACCTCGGCGACCTCCTCCGCAACGCCGGCTTCATCGATGACAAGCAGCGCGCGGAGGTCGACAACGTCGAGCGGCAGTGGCGCGCGCAGACGCGGACCGCGAAAGGATCGCGCTCCGAGGAACAGGTCAGCCCGTTCAAAGCGCTGATGTCGATGAACCTCACCGACGCCAGCGGCAACGGCACGCGCATCGACGACTTCCTGATGGCGCGCCTCATCGCCGAAGAAGCGGGGCTGCACTTTTTCAAGATCGACCCGCTGAAGCTCGACGTGGCCATGATCGAGACGAAGATCTCGCGGCCGTTCGCGCGCAAGTACCGGATGGTGCCGGTGGCCGTGCGCGACGGAAAGCTGATCGTCGCCGTCGTCAATCCGTTCGACGCCGTCGGCATCGACAGCTTCCGCTCGATGGTGAAGCAGGATATCCACCTCGTCGTCTCTTCCGAGAGCGACGTGATGGGGGTCATCAACGAGCAGTACGGTTTCCGCGCCTCGGTGACGAAAGCGGAGCGCGACCTCAAGGGCGGCATCGATCTCATCTCCAACCTCGAGCAGTACGTCAAGCTGAAGTCGGGCTCGGAGATCGAGACCAGCGACGCGCACATCGTCAACGCCGTCGACTTCCTCCTGCAGCACGCCTACGACTCGCGCGCCAGCGACATTCACATCGAGCCGAAGCGCGAGCACGCCATGATCCGCTTCCGGATCGACGGCGTGCTGCACGAGATCCAGCGCGTTCCGAAGCTGGTCAACCTCGCCATTACCTCGCGCCTGAAGACGATGTGCCGCATGGACATCGCCGAGAAGCGCCGCCCGCAGGACGGCCGGATCAAGACCGATCACGGCGGCAAAGAGGTCGAGCTGCGCGTATCGACGCTGCCGACGGCGTTTGGCGAGAAGATCGTCATGCGCATCTTTGACCCCGACGTCCTTCTGCGCGATCTCTCCGGCCTCGGTTTCTACGACGACGAGCTGGGCGTCTTTGCCGATTGGATCAAGCGGCCGCACGGCATCATCCTCGTCACCGGTCCGACCGGATCGGGAAAGACCGTCACGCTCTACTCCGCGCTGAAGTCGCTCTCGTCGCCGGAGATCAACATCACCACCATCGAGGACCCGATCGAAATGGTGCACGACGAGTTCAACCAGACCGCCGTGCAGACGAAGATCGGCATCACCTTCGCCGCGGCGCTGCGCACGATCCTGCGGCAGGACCCCGACATCATCATGGTCGGCGAGATCCGCGACGCGGAGACGGCCGAGAACGCCGTGCAGGCCGCGCTTACCGGCCACCTCGTCTTCGCCACGCTGCACACGAACGACGCCGCGACGTCGGTGACGCGCCTGGTCGACCTCGACATCCAGCCCTTCCTCATCTCCTCGACGCTGATCGGCGCGATGGCGCAGCGGCTGGTCCGGAAGATCTGCGACGACTGCAAGACGAATCGTCCGCTGTCGGTCGAGGAAGCGGGGATGCTCAACCTGCAGGCGCCGCCGGGAAAACGGATCATCGTGAAAGAAGGGGCCGGCTGCATCCGCTGCCGCAACACCGGCTACTTCGGCCGCACCGGCATCTTCGAGATCCTGCCGATCGACAACGCCATCCGCGACCTGATCGACCGCGGCGAAGACTTCCTCCGCATCAAGGAGACGGCCATCAAGCGCGGCATGCGCACGCTCCGCCAGTCGGCCCTGCGCAAGCTCGCCGAGGGGACGACGACGTTCGAGGAAGTCATCCGAGTCACCGGGATCTGATGCGCGCGCTGCCGGCGCCGCGGCCGATCGCAATTGGGGGAGGTCGTAGGACAGGCAATCCTGCCTGTCCGGACAGGCAAGATTGCCTGTCCTACCCGGAGATACACGGGGTTGGGCGACTCGCCTAAGCGAAGGCCATTGCGCTGATCGCGGCGCTACGATGCGTGGATGGAAGAGCCCATCTCGAAAAAGCGGGTCCGCCTCACGCTGCCCGGCATGGACGACGTGCCGGTGCGGCGCGACGTCGAGTTCGCGGAGGAGGCAGCCTTCGATCTCTACGGCGCGGGCGACGCGCCGAAGCCGGCCGTGATTCTCGTGCCGGGGTATCGCGACGCGGGGTTCGAGAAATTCGTAGGCTGCCGGTTCCGGCAGATGGGACAGATCGTCTCGCTGGCGAGGCTCTTCGCGGCGTCGGGAATCGTTGCCGTCGCCGGCGGGAATCGCGAGCCGCTCGCCGACGCGCACGCGCTCGTTGCGTACGTGCGCGCGAACGCGGCGTCGCTCGGCATCGACCCTGACCGCATCGCGATCTGGGCGAGCTCCGGCAACGCTCCCGTCGCGATGTCGCTGTTGTCGCGCGAGCGCCTGCGCTGTGCCGCGTTTTTCTATCCGCTCCTGCTCGACCTCGAAGGATCGACGCACGTCGCCGACGCCGCGAAGCAGTTCCTCTTTGCGAATCCCGAGGTGCGCTTCGCCGACCTGCCTGACGACGTACCGATCTTCATCGCCCGCGCCGGCCGCGACGAGGTGCCGCACCTTCTCGAGAGTCTCGACGCCTTCATCGCCGCCGCCCTCGCGCGCAACTTCCCGATCACCGTCGTCAATCACCCGGCCGGCCCGCACGCGTTCGACATCGACGACGACAGCGAGACGACGCGCGCGATCGTGCGGCAGATGCTCGCGTTCGTTTGGAGTGCGCTGGCGTAGCTGCCGCTGGCGTATAGCCGCCGCTTTCGGACCGCGTTCGCATTGCAAGGCGGCGGCTGCGGCCGCCGCACTCCAAGCGCCGCCGATGAGACATTGGTGTTCCTCACTGCGCGGCGTTATTCTTTTCAATCGTTTGAACCCAATACACGGAGAGCTCGCATGACGGTCCAAGCCGCTGCATCCCCATCCTCATCCCTCGAGCGGGAAGTCGAGTACCGCAAGAAGTTGACGGGGATCTCGAACCAGATCAACTCGGCGGAGTCGATCCCGCACATTCTGATGTCGCTGAAGGACAAGATCCTCGAGCTGCTCGACGCCGAACGGCTGACGATCTACGCCGTCGACACGAAAAACCAGGAGCTCTACTCACTGCACAAAGTCGGCGACGTGCCGAAGGAGATTCGCGTCCCGAAGTCGTTCGCCTCCATCGCCGGCTTCACGGCCTTGTCGCGCAAAACGATCAACATCAAAGACGCCTACGACGCCGCCGAGCTGCAGAAGTTCCACGCCAATCTTCGCTTCGACATCCGCTGGGACAAGCAGACCGGCTTCCGGACGAAGGCGGTGCTCGCCGTCCCGGTCCTCTTCGAGAAGTACCTCCTCGGCGTGCTGCAGCTCATCAACAAGCGGCACGGCGTCGCCTTCACGGCGCAGGACGAGGATGCCGCCGAGGAGATCGGGCGCATCCTCGGCATCGCCTTCTACAACCAGCATCGCGCCGCGCGGCAGACCAAGCCGTCGAAGTTCGGGCCGCTCATCGACAAAGGCATCGTCTCCGAGAAAGACATCGAAGCCGCCGTCAGCAGCGCCCGCGTCAACAACACGACCGTCGAGAAAGTGCTGATCGAGGACCACAACGTCCCGAAGGAAGAGATCGGGAAAGGGCTGGCGGCGTACTACGGGACGCAGTTCTTCAACTACGACGGCGCGCAAACCATCAGCGCCGACCTGCGCGAGCGCGTCCCTTCCGACATGTGGAAGAAGTACGTCGCCGCGCCGGTGGAGCGGCGGCCGGGGCAACTCGTCATCGCCGTCGATGACCCGCAGGACCTGACGCGACTCGACGGCATCCGCGCCATGAACCTCGCGCCGCGCTACGACTTCTGGGTGGGGATGAAGCACGACATCCTCGCGTATGTGATGGCGTCGTACGGGGAGAAGGTCGAGAGTGAATCGACCGAAGGGGCCGACCTGACCAAGATCCTCGATTCGCTGGGCGAGTCCGAAGGGGGCACCGAGGAAGAGGCGGAGCGCGAAGTGCCGGAGATCGACGAGACCGACTCCGGCATCGTGAAGCTGGCCAACCAGCTGATCATCGAGTCGTTCAACCGCGGCGCGTCCGACATCCACGTCGAGCCCGAAGGATCGAAGAATCCCTGCCTCATCCGGCTGCGCATCGACGGCGACTGCGTGAAGTTCATGGAGATCCCCGGCGTCCATCGCAACGCGCTCGTCCAGCGCCTGAAGATCATGGCCAAGCTCGACATCTCCGAGCGCCGCAAGCCGCAGGACGGCAAGATCCGCTTCAAGTACTCAAAGGGGACGATCGAGCTCCGCGTCGCCACGATCCCGACCACGAACCAGAACGAGGACGTGGTCATGCGTATCCTCGCCGCCTCGAAGCCGCTGCCGATCGAGAAGATGGGCTTCAGCGATCGCAATCTGAAAAACTTCAAGGAGATCCTCTCGAAGCCCTACGGCATCTGCCTCGTGGTCGGTCCGACCGGTTCGGGCAAGACGACGACGCTCCACTCCGCCCTCGGCTTCATCAACACGGAGGACATGAAGATCTGGACCGCCGAGGATCCTGTCGAGATCACGCAGAAGGGATTGCGGCAGGTGCAGGTGCAGCCGAAGATCGACTTCACCTTCGCCGCGGCGATGCGCTCGTTCCTCCGCGCCGACCCCGACGTGATCATGGTCGGTGAGATGCGCGACCACGAGACCGCGGCGATCGGCATCGAGGCGTCGCTCACCGGCCACCTCGTCTTCTCCACGCTGCACACCAACTCGGCGCCGGAGACCATCACCCGCCTGTTGGACATGAGCATCGATCCGTTCAACTTCGCCGATGCGCTGCTCGGCATCATGGCCCAGCGCCTGGTGCGCACCCTTTGCCCGAAATGCAAGGAGGCCTACAACCCGACCCGCGAGGAGTTCGAAGAGATCGCCGAGGCCTACGGCCGCGAATATTTCCCGGCGCTCGGCATCAATTACGGACCCGACGTGATGCTCTATCGCCCGAAGGGATGCCCGGCCTGCGGCAACAGCGGTTTCAAAGGACGCATGGGCGTGCATGAGCTGCTGGTCGGCTCGGACGACGTGAAGCGCGCCGTCCAACGCCGTGCCCCGATCGACGAACTGCGCAAGCTCGCCCTCCAGCAAGGCATGCGCACCCTCCTGCAGGACGCGATCGAAAAAGCGTTCAAGGGAGTCACCGACATCAAACAGGCGCGGGCGGTGGCGGTGAAGTAGGGGCTCACACAAGCCTGACATGTGCTGAGCTTTCTTGGGCGGATCTCCGGCCGTCGCGGTAATCTGTCCGTAACTCTGCATGGAATCCGTCCGCGCGCTCGTCGATGAGCTTCTGCATGCCATTGCCATGCGCGCATCCGCGTCGGCAATGGCCACCGTCGTCGACGAGCGCCACGCGGTAACTGTCGCGTCGGCGTTGCCGATTCACTCCGGGCGTTGGCTGCTCCGTACGGCGAAGGGGGTACATGTACGCGGCAACATCGTGTTCCATGATGCCGCGGCGGATCTTGCGGTCCTTGAAATCGACCCACTGACGTTCACCGCGGGTTTGAGCTCTCGGCTTCCCGAGAAAGCGTTCACGCTTCTGGTTGACGCAAAGCCGTATCCGCCGGGCACCCCTCTCGAGCTCACGATCGGTGGCGATGGCGAACCATTCGTTCTCGCCTCCGAAGTGCTCCCGCAGCCGGACCTGCTACGCGGCGCGCCCGTGGTCGATCAGCAGAGCGGGATCTGCGGAATCGTCGGCGCGCTCAGAAGCGAAGGAGGACAGGCGTCGCGTCAGATCGTCGGGCGACAGACGTGGTCGTTCATCCCCGCTGAGGTGATTGCGAGCGTCGTTCAGGGGGCAACGCGTCCGGAGGAAACACGCCGCCGCGGCTCTTCAAAACGCGTCAACGTACGTTTCGACGAGGCTTCGTTCTTTCGCCGCCTGAACGAATCGGCGCGGCAGGCGTTGCGGGTCGCCAGCGGCTATGCGGGCGGCGGCGCGATCCACACCGAAGACCTCTTCCTCGGCCTTTACGCGAACCCGAGCGGCTCGGCGCGGCGCCTCTTTCGCGGCAAGGGAATCGATGCGAGCAAGCTTTTCGTCGCATTGAAGCGCAGCGAATCGTCAGAGCCCGTCCTGCCGCCGATGCTTACGGAGTTGCCGGCGATCTCCCGGCACACGCGCGACGCCTTCCGCAACGCGCTCGACGCGGCTGGGGACGACGGCTCGATTCGCAGCAGGCACCTGCTGAAAGGACTTCTGTCGCTTCAAACATGCGACGTGGTCGAGCGGCTGATCGCTCTCGGCGTCTCGCCCGACGCCGTGCGGCTGGAATCGATCAGCAACATATCCGGTCACCGCGCCGACACTGCCGACGGGACCGACCTGCTCAGCATCGGCCGCGAGGTGAACGCTCTGACGACGCTCCTCGCCGCGCGCACCGTCGAGCCGCCGATCTCGCTCGGGCTGTTCGGCAACTGGGGGACGGGGAAGAGCTTTTTCATGCGCGAGATGAAGCGCTCGTTCGAACAGATTGAACAAAGTCGTGATCCGGCCTACTGCGGCAACATCATCCAGATCTGGTTCAACGCGTGGCACTACATCGACACGAACCTTTGGGCCAGCCTGACCTCGGAAATCTTCGAAGCACTCGATCGCGAGCTGACGCGGCGCCAGAAGCCGGAGCAACCGAAGCAGAACCGCGCCGAGCTCCTGGCGCAGGCGGCGCAGTCACGCGCCGATGCGGAGAAGGCGGCGAAAGAGCGCGCGGACGCCGAAGCCGATCTCGATCGGATGACACGCGACGGTGCAAACGCCCGTGAGGTCGTCGCTGCCGTGTTGGAAGTCGCGGCCGGCGACGCGGATGCGAAGAAGACCATCGAGCAGGCGAAACAACTTCACCTCACTGTCGCGGACGTTCAACGTGCCAGCGGTTTCTTCGGCAAGGCGAAGGCGAGCCTGACGGCGCTCTCGCGGAAGAAATGGCGGACGCTCCTGCTGCTCGCTGGTCTCGCCGTAAGCGCATTGGCCGCATGGGAATGGAAACCGATCGCCGGCATCATCGGGGGACTCGGATCATTGCTCGTCATCGCCGGCCCGGTCGTCAACCGCGTCCGGAAATTCGCGGATGTCATCGAGCGAACCACGCAGGCGCGGGAAGCGGCACTGCGGACGCGTATCGATCGGGCGCGCAGGCAGGAGGAAGCGGCGCAGAGACTTCACGAC
>Ga0070707_100007015_pt1 | contig 10449 bp, 13 predicted proteins | sample KBSK5502metaG_FD_65468 | JGI IMG/M metagenome (GOLD analysis project Ga0070707, IMG submission 65468) | Corn, switchgrass and miscanthus rhizosphere microbial communities from Kellogg Biological Station, Michigan, USA - KBS K5-50-2 metaG | ecosystem: Host-associated > Plants > Roots >... | reverse complement strand
TCGGGCTCCCTCATTCCATCGGGTGACGGACCAAGCACTAGGGCTTCACCAGTGGGCATAGAACGACTACCAGCGAATGCGCCAGCAATGTTAGGATGGATGCTACCAGACGCAAGGCGATACGGCGCACGGCTAACATCAAGATTCGCCGCCTGTTCCACGCTGGCAAAATCGGGATTGACATATCCATTGATCCAGCCATAGTCCTTCTTGAAGAAGGCTGGCTCATTCGCGTATTTCACTTTGATTGCCTGATATTCTTGCTCAATATCGTCTATGGCCTTCGAGATGCCGGAGTTAAGATCTTTGTACGCCTGTGTCACTGCGCCTGCGAGCTTGTGCTTCTCCACAATGGCATGATCAAGATAGCGCTTAGCAAGTTCTTCACCATGCATGCTTAGAAGTTGCGTTACAACTTGACCTTCATGTAGGTACGCCACCGTGAGGTAGCGGCTGCAGCATAGCCCGCGCCAATGAGTACTCGAACTTCTTTGGCAATCTGACATGCTCGAATGGCGTTTGGAACAAGCGCCATAAACATTGCAGAGGTGCGTACTGCTGGTTCGGGCAGAGTCTCATGATCGATGCTAGTAACTGCCCTTTGGCATACGAGAATTAGCAAGTCAAAGGCATCGAATGCCGCACTCCACCGAACGTCTATCTCTTGTTCAAGTTCAGTGCGCCGAACCCTATAAGTTCTTAGCCATTGTGTGCCCTCCTGATGGATCCACTCGAGGTGACTTGCGACTTCTGTATTGAGTTCGTTGTCAGCTAGTTCGTCCGACTGGTCCCTCTGGTCGGTATCCATCATGACCCTCAATCTACTGAATACTGATCTGTCTACAGGTAACCATTAAACGCACGATCGAGCACGGCGGGCAGCTTCTGATGTCCGCCTACGCGGACATTATGGCCGCAGGCCCACAGGCGCGAATGCATGCGCAAGCAGGTTTCCAGATGGGCTACCGCTCGGCGTGGGCGCCGGCTCCATTGCTTGCGGGTGGCTCAGGGTCGGCGAAGAGAGGGGCCAGCCAGATGAGCGCGTCGCGCAGTTGCGCCTCGACGACGGTGTGCGTGTGGTCGTAGAGCATCAGCGCGAGGTGGTCGGGTTGCGCCGCGTAATGCGGCTGTGCGGCGGCGTAGAGGCGGAGCGCGCCCTCCACCGGCACCATGTCGTCATGCCTGCCATGCTGGATCAGCAGCGGCTTGGGGGCCAGCCGCGCGATGTTCGCCGCCGCGTCGTGCTCGCGTGACCACCGCTTGTTCGCCGTGCTGGGCGCGTTCTCCCCCAGCATCGTGACGTTCGCCAGATCGGGCAGTGGCGCGCCGGAGACGCTGACGACCGCCGCGACGCGCTCATCCTCTGTCCCGGTAATGAGCGCCGCGATCGAGCCCATCGAGAAGCCGCCAACCACCAGCGCGTCGGATCGCGCGTTTGGCTGCCCGGCGAGCCACTCCAACTCCTCGCGCAGATCGCCGCTCGTGTGGCGCACGACATCAATGAAGTAGTCGGCGGAGCGCTCAGTCTTCCAGCTTGGGCCGTTCTCTGGCAGCCGCTCGCCGTGTCCCCAGGCGTCGGGCAGCAGCGAGACGAATCCATACGTCGCCAGCAGCAGCGCCAGCGGCAGAAAGTCTTCCTTGCAGGAGGTCCAACCGTGCTGCATCAGCGCCGCCGGTCGCGGCAGATCCGTCTCGGGCCGCACGAGCAACGCTGGAACGCTATCCTTGCCGATGACCACGCGCTCCATGCCGCGAACGCCGAACTGGGGAACGATCTCAACCGCCAACGCTGGTTTCCTCTCTATTCCCGCATGGGCAGGCGGCCTGACACGCCCTCGCGCCATCCGCGAGAATAGTACGCGCGGGTAACCTCAGGAGTTGGACGGACCTCAGTCTCCCCAGTCGAAGAAACTGCGCAATTCGGGATGCTCGGCGAGCATCTGCGCGCGATACTCCTCGGTGATCGGCAGGAAAGTTCCGCGCGCGTCGGCGAGGATCGTCTCAGGCTCGTCGGCCAGCCGCACCTCGCCCTCAGCCTGGACCACTCGTGGGCGCGATGTGAGGGTGCGCGCCGTCACTCGCAGTTTCCGTCCCAGCGGCGCCGCCTGGCGGTAGCGGATCTCCAGCCTCGCGGTCATCAGCCAGCGCTTTTCTATGACGGCGGTGCGGTTGAGTGTCTCGTCGAGCAGCGTCGCGATGATCCCACCATGCGCGACGCCGGGAAAGCCCTGGAACGCTGGCTCCGGCGTGTACTCGGTGACGATCTCATCGCCTTCGCGACGGAAGACGAGTCGCAGCCCCGATGGGTTGTGCGCGCCACAGGCGAAGCATCCCTGATAGTCGCTGGTGTCGTTGAGATGGGTGTCTTCGCCGGCTGGCGTTGTCTGGGTGTCGCTATCTTGGTCCACTGGCCTCTCCTGGAAGATATAGAAGTGATTCGGTCGGCCTTTTCAGGAAGGTCCGTCCATACTGGCTGATTCTGTGGGGACGCGCGCCGCGACCTTCGCCAGCGCGTTCGAGAGCGCCGTCTCGGCGTCGAGGTCGAGGCTATTCGCCAGGACCAGCAGGACGTAGAGCGCGTCGCCCAACTCATCGCTGGCGGAGACTGGGGCCTCGCCCGGCTTGCGTAACTTGGGTCCATGCGCCTGATTCACCGCGCGCGCCAACTCGCCGCACTCCTCGAAGAGTCGCGCCAGGTTCGCCAATGGAGGCCAGTAGCCGCCCAGCGCGCGGATCGAGCTATCCACCCGCGCCTGTGCCTCGCGTAGAGTGAGTTGGCCCTGGTCGGTCATACGCTCGCCTCCCTCAGCCATTGGGATCGCATGTTGTTCAGGCGGTCAGTCTACCATGTCGCGCGGCAAGCGCCTGACCGCATATGACATTCCTCGCGTTGGCTCTCAATAGGAAAGTTGAAACTTGCGAAAGCATGTGCTATCGTATTGGCAGTGCAACCCAGTGATGGTTGTCCTGATCTGCGCGACGACTGTGCCTTACCAGAGTATCCACAGCTACCAAGGAGCGAGCATGAGCGCGACCACGATTGCTACCACAACCCTCTACCGCCTGACCGTGCAGGGGACAATCATCGGCGACTACGAACAAGCGCGGCAGACCCACAACCAGACCGCAGGAAATCCTGAGAGCGTCGCAGCGGCGCGGGCGCTGAGCGACCTGAGCCACATGGTCTATATCCCGGTGAACGGCCCAGCGGACCAGCTCTTCTTCCTCGACCAGTGGACTGATCTCGCCGGGCTGGGGCAGTTCTTCGCCAACCCACAGGTCGGGCATTCCGCCGAGATGCTCTTCAGTTCGCGCGAGGCGACGGTCTGGACGCCTGCGGAGGGCTACACGACCTATCACCTGCCCGCGCCGACCGGGCGCAACGAGCGCTACATCGGCCTGGCGCGTGGGCAGATCCACTCACACAACCAGGCGCGCGAGGTCTACAACCGTCTCGCGTCAGAAACGCTGGGCCAGGCGCGTGCGGCGGGCCATCTCTCGCATGAGATGTACGTCAAGGTCACGGCGCCCGGCGAGGCGGAGTCACTCGAACTGCTGGGCGTGGATGTCTGGTATGACCTGGAAGGCATGGGACGTTACTATGGCGATCCCGCTTTCATCCAGCGCTTCGATGGCGTCTATACGGCTGCGGCGGCCACGTGGGTTCTGCGCCATCCTGACGGCGACTGGGTTGAATGGTAGCGCAGCCATGCGCAAGTTGCCGCCTGCGCAAGCCTGTGCTATCCTCCAAAAATGGTCGATCAAGTACTCCATGCCATCGCCGAGCCACATCGCCGCGCGATTCTGGTGATGCTCCAGGATCAGGAACTGCCCGCCCAGGATATCGCCGGGCGGTTCCCCGACGTCACGCGGCAGGCGATCTCGCAGCATCTCACTCTGCTCGCGGAGACAGGCTTGCTCACCATGCGCCGCGACGGTACGCGCCGCCTCTATCGCACACGCCCGGAGGGGCTGGCGGAGGCGCGCAGCTTCCTGGAATCGTTCTGGGATGAGCAACTGGTGGCGCTCAAGCGGACAGTCGAGTCCGAACAGGGACAGGAATAACCGGCATGACCGTGCCCTCCGCCGACGAGATCACGCGCGAGATCTACATCGTCGCGCCGCCACAGGCGGTCTACGTCTACTTCACCGACCCTGTGAAAGTCCTGCGCTGGAAAGGGATGGACGCCACCCTTGATCCGCGCCCCGGCGGCGTCTATCGCCTGAATTTAGGTGAGGGAAACATCGTGCGCGGCGAGTATGTGCGCCTGAAACCATACAGCCAGATCGTCTTCACCTGGGGCTGGGAAGGTGACAACGCCCCTGTGCCTCCTGGCGCCAGTACCGTGGAGATCAATCTTGTCGCCGAGCGCGGCGGGACGCTCGTGCGCTTGCGCCATTATGGGCTGCCATCTGCGGCCAGGCAGGCGCACGCTGAAGGCTGGGATTACTTCCTGCCACGCCTGGAGCGCGCCATCACCGAGGATACAGCGGCCAGCGCATGACGACGCGCGAGTGCGCCAGGGATCAGGGCAACGCGATGGCTTCATTCTCGTCGTCCAATCGCGCCAAGCCGTCGCGCGCGAGTCCTTGCGCCAACTTGCGCAGCCAGGGCAGGTCGGCGTCAGAGTAGTCCGGCTTGATACGCGGGCCGAGCGCGGCCAGCGTGAGCGTCGCGCCCGAAGGTAGTTCGCGTAACGCGTCCACGATGCGCCCACGGAAGTAACGCGAGGTCTGCTCGAAAGGGATGGTCGTAGGCCGGCGCTTTAGCGCAGTTTTTGATCCATAGGAAACGCCTGACTCGGCCACGCGTCGCGCTGGTGGATGTTCCTCGTTCGCCGCGCGCTCATCGCGCAACCGCGCCAGCGCCTCGCCGGAAGGGAAGAGCGCCACCTGCGCTGTCTCGGCGTACGCCGCGCACTGTTCGCGCAACGGACACGCTTCGCATAGCGGCTTGCGCGCCAGGCAGATGCGCGCGCCGAGGTCCATCAGCGCCTGCTGCCAATCGTAGGCGCGCTCGCTTGGCAGCGCCCACTCCGCCAGCTCCAGGTACATGCGCGCCGCCGTCTCGCCGCCGGGCCAGGGAAGTTGTTCGACGCCGCGAAAGACGCGCCAGAGGGTGCGGCGGATGTTGGTATCCACCGTCGCGACCGGCAGCCCGAAGGCGAAGCAGGCCACCGCGCCCGCCGTGTAGCGCCCGATGCCCTTGAGAGCCATCAGCCCTTCCAGTGTGTTGGGCAACTGGCCGCCGAACTCCTCGACTACCTGCCGCGCGATATTGTGCAGCCGCACCGCGCGCTGATTGTAGCCCAACCCCGCCCACGCCTTGATCGCCTCGCCCACTGGCTCCGCCGCCAGCGCCGCGAACGTCGGGAAACGCGCGAGAAACTCGCGGTACTTCGGCAGCACACGCTCAACCTGCGTCTGCTGGAGCATCACCTCCGAGACGAGGATGGCGTAGGGGTCGCATGTCTCACGCCAGGGCAGATGTGCGCGCCCCTCAGCGGCGTACCACGCCAGCAATGCCTGCCAGACCTGCTCGCGCCGCTCCCCTTGGTTCAGTGTGATGTCTTGCTCTGTCGCCACGAGCTACTCTTCCGCGAGGACGGCGCGCAGTACGGACGGCTCGACGCTGCCGCCGGAGAGAATGACGCCGACACGTGAACCGAAACGCGCGACCTTCCCGCTGAGCGCCGCCGCTGCCGCCGCCGCGCCCGTTGGCTCCACAACCAGTTTCAGCCGCACCAGCAGGTAGCGCATCGCTGCGCGCATCTCCTCCTCGCTCACCAGGACGACCTCGCGCACGTTGCGCTGGATAATTGGCCAGGTCAACTCGCCGAGCATCGCCGTGCGTATGCCGTCGGCGAGGGTATCGGGCGGCGGAATGCGTACGCGCTCGCCCTGCTGCAGCGAGAGCCAGGCGTGGTTAGCCGCCTCGGTCTCCGCGCCAATCACAGTAATGCCGGGATTCATGGCCAGCGCCGCGACGCTCGTTCCAGAGATCAGCCCGCCGCCGCCAACCGGCGCGACGATCACGTCCAGATCGGGGACCTCTTGCAGCAATTCACGCGCCGCCGTGCCCTGGCCTGCGATGATGGCTGCGTCGTTGTACGGCGGGACGAGTATCAGCCCGCGCTCATCCGCCAGCCGCCGCGCCAACGCCTCGCGGTCCTCGGTCTGGCGGTCGTAGCGCACGACCTCTGCGCCGTAACCTCGCGTCGCCTCCACCTTGACCTCTGGCGCATCGGTGGGCATGCAGATCACCGCCGGGACGCCGAAGAGCCGCGCGACGAGCGAGACAGCTTGCGCGTGGTTGCCGGAGGAGAAGGCGATCACGCCGCGCTCACGTTCGGCGGCGGGCAGCGAGGCGATCTTGTTGTAGGCGCCGCGAAACTTGAAGGCTCCGGCGCGCTGAAACTGCTCGCACTTGAACCATGTGGCCACGCCTGCGTCCGCGTTGAGGCTGTGCGAGGTCATGACCGGCGTGCGATGCGCCTGTCCCTCCAGTCGCGCCGCAGCCGCCTCGATATCCGCGTAGCTGATGGCAAGCATTGTCTCCTCACTCGATGTTGTCATCGCTTTCCCCGCTCCAATCGGACTCGACCTCAGACAGTTCCCTGTCTCCATAGTATATCCGGCAGGAGCATATCCGGCAGTCGCCTGGGCAGCGTGAACTAGAACCCGCGCACCTTCGTCGGTGTGATGCGCAAAGGGACGGGATAGCCGCGCGCGAAGTTCTCTGGGGTCTGAAACTCCTCGGCGATGAGATCACGATACTTCTCGGCATAGGCGGGATACTGGTCGGCGGGAGGCGTGTCGGGCGCCTGGCGCGCCTCGCCGGTGAAGACGATGATGTCGCCGCCAGTTCCATCGCCGTCGAAGTTGAGTGCAACGCGGGGGGTACGCTCGATATGCGCGAGGCGTTTGGCGTTGGCCAGCGTGTAGATCAGGAAGGTCTCATCCTCCCAGAGGAACCAGACCGGCGCGGGCTGCGGTGTGCCATCCGCGCCGGTTGTGGTGAGCCAGATGATCTTCTCCTCGCGCAGCCGACGCGCCACGCGCTCGCCGAAGGAGGTCGCCGGATCGGGCAGTATCGTCGCCATTGTCTCACCTTTCCTGGGATACATTGATGAGTGGTCGAAGGAGATTTTACGGCGCGGCGTCAGGCTGGCGCATCTGACGGATGGTGGTGTACGATGGGCGGGCGGCTAACGACACCACCACACCTGCAAGGAGCGCCTGCCATGCCACTGGACCAGTCCCTCGTCGGCCACGAGACTACGCCCCAGACCGATACGATTGCCGTCGAGCAGATACGGCAGTTCGCCGCCGCCATGGGCGACGCGAATCCCATCTTCCACGACGAGGCTGCGGCGCAGGCGGCGGGCTTTCCCAGTGTGCTCGCGCCGCCAACCTTCGTGACGCGCTTCCGCGTGCCGTTCGCCGAGGCGGGGCTGGATCCCGAAAAGATGCAGGTGCTGCACGGCGAGCAGGAGTACATGTACGAGCGCCCACTGCATGCCGGCGATGCTGTCACTGCGCTCCATCGCGTCGCCACGCTGCGCCAATCCTCGCGCGCGGGTGGCATGAACATCATGACGCTAGAGCAGCATGTCGAGGTCGCGGGCGAGGGACAGGTCTGCCTGGGCAAGGCGACCGTGATCGCACGTGAGCTGACGCCAGATACACCCACGGGCATGACAGCCGCCAAGGTCCAGCCTGAACCAGAAGGCGAGCGCATCCCGGAGCTGACGAAACAGATCACCCAGGAGCAGATCGACGCCTACGCCGATGTCAGCGGCGACCATAACCCCATCCACGTCAATCCCGAGGCGGCGCGCGCCGTGGGGCTGGACGGCACGATCGCGCACGGCATGTTGAGCATGGCCTTCGCGGCGCAGCTGCTCACCGATTGGCTGGCCACGCGCCCGAAGTCCGGTGGCTGGGTGATGCGCCTGCGCGTACGCTTCCATGGGATGACACAGCCAGGGGACACACTTACCTGTCGCGGCGCGCTGGGGACGCGCAGCGATAACCAGCAGGCCGTCGAGGTATGGATCGACAATCAGCGTGGCGAGCGACTCACCACTGGGGACGCCGATGTGATCGTGCCAGAGTAGAGCGGCTGGCGCGCTATACGGCTTGCTCCTCGCGCCTCCGTCGGGCGCGTCCAAGGATATAGACGCCAGCTCCAACCACGAGCAGCCCACCGCCGGTGATCGGTAGGACGGGAACATCAGGTCCTGCGCTGGTGGATTCTCGGGAGACCGTGGTCGCACCGGATGTCGGCGTCGCGGTCATGGTCACGCCAGGCGTCGCTTTATCGTTCACCTGCGGCTGCTGCGTGGCGTTGAAGTTTGGTGTACGCTCACTAGGCGTTGTACCGGCGGGCGTCTGGGATTGCGCGCCTGTCAGGGTGGTATCGCTGCTCTTGCCGCTAGACGCAGACTGCCTGCTATTAGATCCGAGCAGTCCTGTTACCACGCCACCAAGCAGCAAGAACAAGCCGATGGTCGCGGCGATCGCGCCCGCCCACTGGATGAGACCGGCGCGGCTCCTGCGTGCAGCGGTCTGCCGCGAAGATGATTGAGGTGGTTGGGCCGGGAGACGAGTATCCAGGCGTGTATCCAGGGGCAGCGCGAACGAGCGCGGCGCCTTGGGCATGGGCAGCGCCGCCAGCAGGTCATGCACCCGGCGCAGCTCGCCTAGCGCCTCCTGGCATTCCGGACATCCTGGGATGTGGCGCTCAAGCTCCGCGCGCTCGGCGGCGCTCAACTCGCCGTCGATATAGGCGGAGAGTTGCTCGCGCTGCCGCTCCCAGTCGTTTGGATGCCGTCTGCCGCCCATACTACGCTTCGCCTTACCGTCTAATCTTCACTCGAATGGTGACGCTCGCCGCGCGGGAATAGTTCCGGCTGGCGCGCTAGAATGGCGCGCAGGTGTCCGCGTGCGCGCGCGATCCGCGATTTTACCGTGCCCAGGGGGCTATCCATAATACGGGCGATCTCATCATAGGGTAGCCCCTGCACGTCGCTCAAAATCATCGCGAGGCGCTGGTCGTCTGGTAATTGTAGCAGCGCGCCCTGGATCGCGGCGATCACCTCGGCGCGCAGAAGCGCGCGCTCAGGGTCCCAGGAGGAATCGATCAGCGCGGAAGGCGTCGCGGCGTCGCCGGTCGCCTCGTCATCCAGCAACTCGTCGAGGGAGCTGCTGGGTTGGCGGCCACGCGCGCGAAACACGTCGAAACAGGCGTTGCTGACGATCCGCAACAACCATGCGCGAAAGGATGCGCCACGGAACGACTGAATCGCGCGGAAGGCCGAGAAGAAGGCATCCTGGGTCACATCCGCCGCCGCGTCGGGATCGCCGAGCATGCGCACTGCCAGCGCGTAGGCCAGCCCCTGGTAGCGCTCGACCAGCGAGTTGAAGGCGGCGACATCGCCGCGCTGGCTGCGCACGACCAGCGCAAGCTCCAACTCATTCGCCTGCGTTCGATCTGACCGTGGCCCAGCGCCTGATCCTGTGTTTGATCCTGGCGGATCGTCCATGCCCTCTCCCTTTGCCCGCGCGGCAATCGCTCGCGGCCAGTGTAGCGCAGCGGATAACAGCCCGCAAGCCCTGACGAGCGCTTTCCTCGTCGCTTCTACGAGCAGCGCGCGGGAGTGTGACGCTGTTGAGCGCTAGTCAGAGGCCGGTAGGGCGTAAAGCGGAAGAGTGAAGGAGAATGCGCAGCCCGCTCCTGGCTCGCTCTCCACCCAGGTCTGTCCGCTGTGCAATCCGATGATCGACCGCGTGATGAAGAGTCCCAGCCCCAGTCCGCCCTTGCGTCGCTCAGTCGCCTCGGCCCGCGCGAAGCGATCCCAGATGCGCTTCTGTTCGCTTTCTGGCAGCCCTGGTCCGGAGTCGCGCACCGTTACCTGCGCCATGAGGCCATCCGGCTGCGAATTGCCCTGATCCAGCGCGCAGGGTGGAATCGACGAGACCGGCGCACGCACCGTGACGATGATGGGACGATCCACTGGCGCATACTTCAGCGCATTGTTCAGATAATTGCTCAGCGCCTGTTTGACGCGTTGAGCATCGGCCATGACCATGATAGGAGATCCATCGCCAGCCTTCAGGATGATCTCGCGTTCGGCGGCGCGGACCAGTGGCGTATCCAGGGCTTCGCGCGCGATGCTCGTCACGTCGCATGGCTCTGGGCGTATTGCCAGCCCTCCGGAACGGATCGTCTCGGCGTCGAGAATGTCTTCTACCAGGCGCTGCATGAGATTGCTCTCCGTCTCCCCCAAGGCAAGCGGCGCGCGCGCATGCTCCAGCAGATCTGCGAGCGCCATCTGTTGCGCCATGCTCAGCTCAGTGGCAAGAGCTACCACGCGTGTGGCGCTTGGCTGCAACCGGCTTGCCGTAACCTGGAGCGATCCCTTGACGTTTGTCAGCGGCGTGCGC
>Ga0070707_100007013_pt1 | contig 10451 bp, 14 predicted proteins | sample KBSK5502metaG_FD_65468 | JGI IMG/M metagenome (GOLD analysis project Ga0070707, IMG submission 65468) | Corn, switchgrass and miscanthus rhizosphere microbial communities from Kellogg Biological Station, Michigan, USA - KBS K5-50-2 metaG | ecosystem: Host-associated > Plants > Roots >... | reverse complement strand
CCGTACTGGAAGCAAGTATCGGATTCGGCATGCTGGCCCTGGTGATTGGGTACCTGCCCGTCCTTTATCAGGCCTTCTCTCGTCGCGAGGTAAACATCTCGATGCTTGACGCGCGCGCCGGGACGCCGCCCACGGCCAGCGAACTCTTGCGACGTCATCAGGAGGCGCAGAGCATGGCCAGTCTGGATCAGTGGCTGAGCGATTGGGAAATGTGGGCGGCGGACCTGATGGAAAGCCATCTATCCTATCCGGTGCTGTGTTTTTTTCGCTCGCAGCATGACAATCAATCTTGGCTGGCGGCGTTGAGCACGGTACTGGACGTGTGCAGTCTGGTGATGGTTGGCATCGACGGCCTCTCAAAATGGCAAGCGCAACTGACATTCAAGATGGCGCGCCACGCGCTCGTCGACATTTCACAAATCTTTAATACTTCCCCACTGGAACACGACGGTCTCAGATTGACGGACGAGGAACTCACGCGATTGCGCTCGCAATTGTCGTCCCAGGGCGTCGTCCTGAGCGATGAAGCCGGCGACGCCCAGACGCTGCGGGATCTGCGCGCCTTATATGAACCTTACACTCAGGTTTTGTCGGAGTACCTGATGATGCCCCTGCCGGGCTGGCTGCCGAAAGCGCGCGCCTCGGACAATTGGCAAACCAGTGCCTGGGAAGTCGCCGCTCCCGCTCCTGAACGCGCCATCCAAAAGTGCATGTTGAAAGACCGTCCGAAACATCGCGGCGCCGGCCTCCTGCAAAAAGAGGACTAGCGGTGTCTCGAAGGCTGATCATATGGGTTGAACGACGATCCCATTTGGTACATTCGCTGTTTTGAGGCAGTCCCTCAATTCGATTTCGTTGTATTCTGCATCTTGTAATTCCATTGCGATCGTCCCCACTTAACGCGTTTTAATAGGCCTGCTCCAACGTACCCGGGAAATAAACAGGTCTCGCATCCCTTGAGGCACGCATCTTGCCGTTTTGACCGGGTGAAGTAACCCGACGCAACCAAAACTAAAAAACGAAGGAGATTTCGAGATGCTTGTTACAAAAAAAATGCTATTGGCCTTGACGCTAATTGGCGCGCTGGTGGGCGCGGGTATCGGGGCGCTGGTCTCGCGGTCCGCCACGACCACGAGTGCCGACACCAGCTACAACACAACTGCAAACAGCGACCGGACGCAGCCAGTGAGCTACAACACGAAGACACCGGAACAGTTAGCTGCTGAGAATGGTCCTCAGTTCAGCACTGCTGCTGAGCAGACCGCATATCGCGAAGGGTTTGACGCGGGTTATGCGGCTTGCGGCAACGAGAGTACAAATTCGCGCACCGCGATCACTCGCACAACCTATCGCGCGCCCCGTCGGTCGTCTAATTCGCGTCGCGTTTATTACGACTACGGTACAGCGCCCAAGGGCCGCAGCTTCTGGCAGAAGCACCGTGACAAGCTGACGCTGGCCATTGGTACTGGCGCCGGCGCGGGCATCGGTGCACTGATTGGCGGCAAGAAGGGCGCAGGTATTGGGGCTCTGGCCGGTCTCGGCGGCTCAGCCCTGTACACGTACAAACTTCGCAAGCGAACCCGCAATTACTAAAGACGGAGATCGCGTGAACAGAACGACGAGATTTCTCTCGGCAATGCTAATGGTTGCGTCGATTGGGGGAAGGGCAGCCTCAGCGCAGGCTGCCCCTTCTCAACTTCGTCGTGAATCCATCGCTAAGTCGAGCACATCAAACCCAATCCCGCACGCCGTCTCTTTCCGCGAAGTCCAGGGTCGCGGCCTTTTGGTACGTACCTGGGTCAATGGCATTGGGCCTTTTAATTTCGCGATTGATACGGGAGCTGGAGCAACCCTCATTTCTTCGCGGGTCGCTTCAGAATCTCGGGTGAAGCGCGCGAGCGACAGACCTGCTTCGATCGCCGGCCTTACCGGTGCGAGGACTATCGCCTACCATGCTTCTCTGGAGAGTCTGGCGATTGGCGAGATCGAAAACTACTTACCGGCTAAAGGCGAAGTCATGATCACGTCCGGCCTGCCGGCCGATCTTGACGGAGTGCTCGATCCGACTGAAGCTTTAGCGCCGCTGGGATACACAATCGATATTCCGGGGCGTGAATTTACTGCCTTTGACCCGCGCTCGGAAGCCGTGCAAATGAATCAGGCGCTACTCGAAGGAACCGTCGTGACCTGGTTACGGGAAGCGCACGGGCGCCGCCCATTCGTGATGCTGGACAATGGCGATCGTGCGCTGATCGATACCGGATCAAGTTTAGGACTGGCAATGCGCGATCCGAATTCGAGTTTGCGCTCAGCCCCGTCAAGCGCGCGGGATGTCGGGGGCGGACAGATTTCCACTCGCAGAGTATCAACTTCGACGATCTCGATCGGTTCGCTCACGCTCAGAAGAATTCCGACTGACCTGGTTTCAGGAGCCGAGGCCGATGCGCCTGTCCTGCTGGGACTGACCGCGCTCAGACCTTTCCGTCTTCGATTCGATCCCCTCCATCGTCTAATCGAGATCGCCCAAATCGAAGTGCCGCGACGCAATTAATACCCCGTGCCTTACGTTCGTTTGCGTACCAACCCGGGGAAACGGTAGTGCTCCGTTAGTGTGTTGCTGAGTTTCGCGGCTTGTTTATCTCAGGTAGGCGTCGATGCGCACAGTAGAATAAGACCAACTCAACGGAATCTTATCTTGATTCTTGGCGCGAGGGAAGAAGGTCGGCGTATCTTCCCGCAATACTGCCTTACCTTGTCCCAAAGACTGCGACCTCATCTGCGCGGCAATCTCGTTGGGGTCGGCTACATACACTCGCGGAGCCGCAGGGAGCGATACGCCTAAGAAGCCCACGAACATGTAGGTAATGTTTTCAGGCTGTGCCTCAAGCCATTGATCAATAGCAGCGAGATAGCCAACGCCCGGCCTGAGATAACGAACAGCCAACATCCAGCCGCCCTCTTGGGAGCCTTTGACGGAAATTCGGATCGACTTCTTGCCTTTCACTGCGACCAGATCGTAGTCCTGTTGACGAGCGCCGTACTGAACAAAAACATCGTAACCAGACTGTGCTAGGACACATGCCGCGTAAGACTCGGCGGCTATTTCACACTGACGGGGCTCCATCACGCGTTTAATCTTCGGCATGTCTCTTCACCTCGCCTGACTTATATCACCGATCCACCAGGTAAGGCAGAGGAAAAGACGCGACATACCTGAACGCAAGGAAAGTGTGGTTACGCCCAAAACATTGAAAAGCTACGGGGACGATGAGGGCTTGGCGGGGACTTCGCCGAGCTTGTGCCAACCACCTACACCCAGCGATTCGGCCTCGCCCGTAATGCGGTCAATTCGGACGGGAACACTCCCGACCAGGGGGATTGACATATGATCATAGCGATAGCGAGTAGGCCACACAAAAACACCAAACAGCCCTAAGATGATCAGCACCACGACCATTGTCAGAACCCTTGGAAGCGGTAGGGATGCGCGCTGGCTGTTGGGTTGAGTCACCGGAACCGCCTCATTCTGCTTGTGCTCGCGGATCAACTTCCGAAAGACTTCTACTTGGGACGGATCGGGATTGAATCCCTTGGTCCTCGAATACGCTAGGTCTTCGTCTGGCTGTTCCTTCACAATTGAGCGCGAATTATGCTCTTAAAAATTCATTTCCGCCAGCAACACACTAACGGAGCACTACCGGGGAAACTTACCTGTTGACATCAGCAGCGCACCTCACCTATTCTCGCGCATTCAGTCCTGTTCCAACGCCTCTTAAAGACAAGCAAAATAATCTGAAGGAGAAGAAATGAATACTCGCCCAGCACGACTTCGCGCGCCGTTTGCCCTCTCTTTGTTATGCGCCGTAATGTTGACTCCTACGTTTACGCTTCGACGCGTAGCGGCCTCGACGCCTTCCGATCCGAACAAGGCGACAAGGTTTTTGGATAACCCCTTTATTTTCCCTGACGATCCTGAAGCGACCTACCAGGGCGCACGCATCGTACATAACGTAACAGTTGGTGGCGAGAAGGGAATGCGAGTCCACGCCAACTTTACCGTGAAGTACGGGTACAACGTCTCATGCCGTCTGATCGCCTACTTCTATTACGATGATTCCGACAATACGCCGCTGAAGTCCGGGAACGCGAAGTATCGCACCAAAGAAGGAAATGTCTCGGCCTCGGTGAGCTTCAAACCGGCTTACGACCCGGCGGTCTATAAGGATTACCAACTATTCGTTCCGTACGACGCATTGAACATGGAAAGCGGAGAGGAATATGATTTGAAGTTCTATCTTTCGCTGTATGACAACGAAGGCCAACGCTTCTTCGGAAAATCCGGCTGGTATAAGTTCCACCTTACCGTGCCGTAAACTATTAACTGTCTCAAAAAAGAAAGGTACAAGGAATGCCAAGAACCAGGTTAAATTTTGCAATTGCGACCGGATTGTTGTTGGCTGTCGTCCTGGCGTGTAATGTTTCGACCGCCAACCTCAGCAGTTTGAAAATCGGTAAGGACAAAGCCGCTTCCGCAGAGAGCAGCAGCTTTGGTCCAAACGACACGGTGTACGCGGTAGGAACCGTGTCAAACGCTCCCGGCAAAGTAAAAGTAAAAGGTCTGCTGGCCTTTGAAGACGTCGAAGGTCAAAAAGCCGGCCCCGTCCCCGGCCTGGAAAAGACCCTGGATCTCGAAGGCAGTGGCACAGCGACTTACACCTTCACGCCGCCGCCCGACGGTTGGCCCAAAGGGAAGTATAAAATTGAAGTGACCCTGATGGACGAATCCGGCGCCGAGAAAGACAAGAAGTCGGGAACGTTCAGCGTCTCGTAGGCCTTGCGTCGGTTAGCAGAAAAATGCGAGTGATCTATTTGACCAGGTGGGCGGTGGTGGAGCTTTTGCTGCTGCCGCCTTTTTGTTTTGCTCAGGAAAGGAGGATCTCGTGAAAACCAGATACGTCGCCCTCATGCTAGCCGTCTCTTTGCTTGCCGCTCTCACTATTCATGCAGGAGGGACGTGGAAAGATCCTTACGTTGGCGAATGGTCCAATGGCCGGGGCGATACCTTAGTCATCACGGGAAGCACAATCAAGTTCGGCAGGGATAAGGCCGTGAATTACCACGACATCACGCGGGTGACTAACGGAAAGGAATTCAATCTCGAAATCACCACTAAAGGGCAATTGAATTATTTGACGAAATTCCTGCACGTGTCGTTCGGCGAGGGTGACAAATCAGACGAGATGAAAATGACCTTGTACGACTCGCGCAAGGACCTGGAAGCGGGCGAAAACTCTCAGGGCGAAGCAACCTGGTATCGCGACAAGTAAAATCTCACAAGTGCAACCAGAACCAGACTGGAGCGCAAGGTTCTTAGCTTGCTATCGTGTGTGGATTTGGCAGGTGTTAGAGTACCAACTTTAGTTGGGTTCCCCACGGTCGAAGAAAATGCCGGTCGTGACCTAAGTTCATCCGTGACGTTTCTCTAGCCCAGAATAGTCCGCTTGCTAATCATTTGAGGACTCCCCTGGACAGAGTTGCCGAAGTGGCATGGGCGTCCCGCCCATGAATCACGCGCAAGATGCGCGTGCCACATTGAAACCGCGTCGGAACAACAGACGCAGTTCGGTCGGCATTTCTTCCGTTGAACTGCTAGCCCCTCACCCGGTCCCGCAAAATCGATAAATATTCAATCCAGGGTCCCGTCGCGTTCGTGTAGACCTTCGCCATCGTTCGAGCTATTTGCCCAACATGGTCCAAATCATGTACGACCCAGGTCGCCAACAGTTGTCCCAGCGTCACTTCACCCAACTCAGGGTGAAGGCCCCTGCGATTAAAATCCGAATCGATTAGATTCATAGCTCGAACCGTCGCGAGATTTTCTCGCCGTAGGTCGGCAAAGGTTGTGAGTAACTCGCTCAAAGTCTTACCCTGGCTGTCCGCAAACTGCGCTGTGCGATCGAACGGGACAAAGGGTCGCGGGTCGCCTGCGAGAATGTGCTGCGCTCGCGGCACCCAGTCCGTGCGCTCGCCATGAATGAGATGCCCAATCACATCGTAAGGCGACCACGTTCGTTCGCCTTCGGTTGCCTCGGTCCAGGTTTTTGGCAGACCCTCGAGCATTGCTCTGAGGCTTGCAGGAGTCCGCTCGAGAATTGCCAACGCATCATCCAGATTGAATTCACCCTGTTTCATCTCGTACTCACGGTACGCACGCCTCCGGCGTGCTGACTTCCTGCTAACTCCGATTTCGGGACAAGTGCTCCTGCGTTCCTACTTGATAGGCCTCACACAGCCAGTCCTTCACCTCTTCATCCAATTCGCTCAGCGTTCTGACTCTGAAGTGATGGACGTAACATTTCGGCGTCATCGCTTCTATGCGTCTGAAGCGCGCACTGGGCAATCTGCGAGCCAGAACGACATGTGCGTCAAGGCTGGTTTCGTTAAGCTTGTTCACCGCGGCAAAGATCATTCTAACTTGAAAGCCGATGCGCGTCTTTGCCGGAGCTAGTTTCACCGGCCCACATTCATGCGCGAGCGCGCTGAATTTTTCGTAGAGCGCGATCGCGCCGGCACTCTTCCCCGCGAGAAACTTCTCCACGGAAAACCGGCCGCAGGAATGCGGCATATTGCGATTGATGAATTGCCGCCGGCACTTGGGGCAAGTCCAGAGAGGCCGTGAAGTTGTGGATGACTGACTCGACATCAACTACAGGACGAGCCTGGTGGCTTGACGATCTTCCAGACGCCGAGTTCAACATACCGTAACGGAGTGTAAAACGTCGCCATGAGCGAAGGCATGTTCGTCATTTTGAAATCACCCGCAGTCACTTGGTGAGCTGTGCATTTGCCCTCCACACTCGCCGCCGAATGCACAATCGATTTGCTCAGACGGCAAATGACATATCCGGCGGAATACACAACCAGCAGCAACGCCAGTACAAGAATCAGTCGACGTCTTAGTTTCGATTTAGCCATATGCCTCCAAAACAATGGGTACGCACGCCTCTGGCGTGCTTGAGATGCGGCATCCCGAGAAATTGCACGCCGGAGGCGTGCTTACCGGAGCTAATCCCCGACCACGCCGGCAAAATACCACTTACCATCTTTGCGAAATTCGAAGTAGTAGAACTTGTCCTTTGTGATTCGAGTCGGGACCCCTTTGCTGGGCCACTCCTTATTGACTACGGTGCCGCGCGCAAACGATTTCTGCAAATCCCGCCAGGATCCTTTGCGTTCGTTTTCATCGATAAAGCGCAGCCACTCGGTGGCGTTCAAACCTCCGGAGTCGTCCGCGAAATTGTCTGCCATCATTTTCCTCACCGTCACGCGATCCTTCTTATTAACCGCAGTGGTGAATTGACGCCAGAAACTCGCCCAGGCGCGATCGGCGGCGCTGGTGGGTTTGCTTGACGAGGTCTGGGCCGAAGCGACACACACAGCCAGCACGAGTGCCGGCACTAACAGCAGGTAACGGCTTTTCATATTCAGTCTGTTCCTCACAACTCGGATACACTCTGGCTAACCAGCAACAAAAAGGGTGACTGCTTCCAGCCCGGCGTGCCAGCCACCGCACCGACACCACGACGCCAAGCGCGTAGGCAATAAAGTGAAATAATAACCTGACTACGTCAAGGGTTGTCGACCGGAATCACGACAACCACCCCCGTAAGTATTATTTGTCTTTTCACCTCGATGAGTACTTGGGCTGCCTCAGATATCAACAATTTGCTTCGGCGGCTACTCACGGTTCCAATCATATAGTCCCAGGTGGTCTCGTAAGTCTTCTACTAATGTCTCGCGGGCCAATTCGAGTTCGCTCTTTATCGCCCTGGTAGGCGATTCAGAATCGCAGAGCGCTATCGCTCGAGAAAGATGCCCCTCGACTCCGTCAATGGCGCTTCGCGCGCCTGCCTTCCATGTGTCAATGAAACGTCGCACCGCCCACTCGACTGCGTCCATACCTTCGGGCAACGTACCGATTGGAGAATTGGCTTCGCGCAGCCAGTTTTCCAAAGTCTCTACCAACTCATCGGGGTGCCCCGGTTCTAGTTCTGCCATCAGTTCCCCTTAGCCAAAGAACGTCTGAGTTAACTGCTCGTGGTGATTACATCCAGCTTCCAGTCAATCAATCAAGTCGCAAAATCCCGATCCATTCGGGTCTCCGGACTCCGGTCCAATGTTTTGTTGAATCTTCTCGGGTGAACGTGAGTTTATTTCACGCCAACAACCAGAAGCAATGAATCGCTGTGATGACCAACTGCAAAATCGGCCATCACCAAATTTGATTTAAGGTGTAATAGCCGCGCGTCGGTCGAAGGAGTTGCCGGCAGCGCGGTGTGTGTGTGCGCTGTATTGCGGACGTCTCAGTTCAAGCTCAGGTATTTGTCTTCTGGGAGCACGACGTTTTCGCGGTTTCGATGTGGGCCACTTGAACCAGCGATTCAGCTGGCCAACTGCGCCCTACTACTCCCCCGAAACAAAAAGCTCAACACGAGCCCCGCCAGGAATCCGCCGATGTGCGCCATGTAAGCGACGCCACCTTGAGCTCCGCTGCCAATTGAGCCGATGCCGCTAAAAAACTGCAGCACGAACCAGATCCCAATGACAATCAGCGCGGGCACTGGAATCACTCGTTGGCCCTGCAACACGCTGACCTGACCCCTTGGGAAGAGCAAAATGTAAGCGCCCAGAACGCCCGCAATCGCCCCCGATGCTCCCAGATTCGGCACGTTTGAATTGAGGCTAAATACCAATTGGGCAAAAGTTGCGGCCAGCCCGCAGAGTAGGTAGAAGATTATGAACTTCAGGCGCCCAAAATTGTCTTCCACATTGTCACCGAAGATCCATAAGTAGAGCATGTTGCCTCCCAGGTGCAGCCACCCGGCATGCATGAACATGGAAGTGAAGAGCGTCGGAAAATCACCTGCTGGATTTGCCAGAAAGCGGTTGGGAACGAAAGACCACTTAACGATAAAGGCTTCACCACCACTCAGCTCTACAAAGAAAAACAGAATGTTCAGCGCGATCAAGGTAAACGTCACCAGCGGAACAGTTCTGCGAGTGGTATTATCATCACCAATTGGGAACATAGGATTTATCTCCCTCTTACTCAGGTTGAAATTCTATGGTTGCTTCGCGCGTTTCGGCGAGGCGCTTAACGCAGCGCTTGTTTTTCCACTGCCGGTATCAAGGGCCACTGGCGATGGATAACCTTTACCCTTCAAGGCGCCAATTTCAATCACGACTTCCTTCTGATTCTTGACCACGGTCTTCTTGCCTGAGTTTGATCTCTTTTCGGCAGGAGAAGATCGGGGTGACGGGCCAGGTGATGGACTCTCTTTCGGCCCAACGGAGCCTGCTCCTGACTTACCCGACATTTGGGCTAACGCGTCAAAGACCTGGGTTCGCTCTGCCTCTGTCAGGTCATCGAGCCGGACGCCATTTGCTTCCAGCACGGCGCGAAGGTTCTCTTCGTTATTCGTATCCTCATCGTAAACGTCGCGATAGATATGCAGTTTGCCGTCTTCGACGACAATTGTTTCATAGCGCAGTTCTACTGGCATTGGCCGCTCGAGAGTAATTTGCTTCGTCTGAGTCTTATCTCGCGCGTAATCGGCTAGTTCCGCATCGGTCAAATGCGCGCCGCCAAGTTGCGCGAGCATTTTGGCAAAGTCCCGTACCTGGGGCGTGGTGAGTCCAACACAACCGTGCGAGGCAAAGGTGCCCAGCTTTGCCGGCGACTTGCCGCCATGAATCAAAGATGGCCCGCCGATTGGAATCTTGATTGGACCAAGCGGATTCAACTTGCTGCCGGCGGCGACCTTTTCGCCCACGCTGATGTCTTTCATCTTCGCGACCCACGGTTCATCTGGCGGCGTCCAGGTTGGATTAAAAATAATTACGCGTGCTTTCCGCAGGCCAGTCGGCAAAGGAAATTGCGGATAGCCGATGCCGATCTTGTACGACTTAATTAACCGGCCGCCGTCAAAGACATCCATTCGATAAGCGGGAGCGTTGACGACTATCCGCGAATCCGTCGGGACCGCGTTAGGGGTGCCGGCAGCTCGCTCGCGACTGTTTGGGTTCGTGGGTTGAGCGGCGGTTTTGTCCGAAGCTTCGTCGGCCGTGCCACTCCATCGTTCACTGACGAGTACTGCAAGCTGCCCCGTTTTTTCTGCCCCAATCAGAGCGCTGATTTTTTCCGCTGCTACCGACCGCGCATTCGAAGATTCTCCTTCACCCTTGCCGGCATTTTCCTCGTTCAGTTTAGCCGTCTCTGAGTGAGCTAGTTCCCTGAGCTTCGTGACTTGCTCGTCGGTTAACTGCAAACGCGTCTTGAGTAAGCCAGAGAAAGACTCGTTGGCAAAAAACGCATCCAGCACAGGTAGAGTCAGCGGTTCTGCGTTCGCCGCCTTCTCCTTTGCCGGTGAGGGCGAAGCTGTTGCCGAGGG
>Ga0070707_100007012_pt1 | contig 10451 bp, 9 predicted proteins | sample KBSK5502metaG_FD_65468 | JGI IMG/M metagenome (GOLD analysis project Ga0070707, IMG submission 65468) | Corn, switchgrass and miscanthus rhizosphere microbial communities from Kellogg Biological Station, Michigan, USA - KBS K5-50-2 metaG | ecosystem: Host-associated > Plants > Roots >... | reverse complement strand
GGTTGCGGCCGGGCACGAAAGTGTTCGGCAGCCCGGTCTTCTCGAACCGGATCGCCGCATCGCGGGTCAGCGCCGTATCGCTGATCTGCCCGAGCGCGCCCAGATCGACCAGATGGTCCTCGCCGAGCCTCGCGCCCCATTCCGGAAATTCATGGCGCAGGCATTCGGCGACGCGTAAGCGGCACTCCATCTCGACCCGGTGCCGCTGGCCATAATCAAAGCCGACCGTCTCGACCCGGGCGAATCGGGCGAGCGCCCAGGCCAGGCAGGTCGTCGAATCCTGCCCACCGGAAAACAGGACGAGGGCCGCTTCGGGCTGGGAAAACTGGCTCATGCCGGGCAAATGGGCCTTTCTGGCGCGGCGATCAACAAACCGGCGGTACGGTCGCCGCCTGACCAGCCATGATGGTAATCAGGAGATCGATGGCGACGCTTCATTTCATCTGCGGCAAGGCGGGTTCGGGGAAAACGACACTGGCGCGGGAGTTGGGGCGAACCCTCCCGGCAATGGTGTTCTGCGAGGATGAGTGGATCGACACGCTCGGCTTCGAGATCCGCTCGCTGGAAGACTTTGGGAAAGCCGCCTCGAAATGCCGCAACCTGATTCGGCCCCTCGCCATCGAACTGTTGCGCCTCGGTGTCTCCGTCGTCTTCGATTTTGCCGGCAACACGGTAAAAAGCCGGCAGTGGGTACGCGCCGCTTTCGAGGCGGCCAATGCGGACCACCTGCTGCACATCATCGAGGCCAGCGACGCCGACTGCCTCGCCAATATTCACCAGCGGAATGACGAGAAACCGCCGGGCGTCTATTGGGGTTACGTCAGCGACGAAACCTTCCACGCGGTGACCGCCTATTTCGCACCGCCGCAACCCGAAGAGGGGTTTCGGATCCTGGCGTACCCCCACCAGCCATCGAAGCATACCCGCCCTCGGCGGCGGCAAGTCAACAAACCGGCAACTGGGCTGCTATAGTCGGGTCTTCGTTCACCCGGAGGTGACATGCCTGCTCCTAAGTCGAACACGAACCCTTATCTGGCGCTCGGCGTGCGCCCGTTCATCAATTGCTGCAGCGTGCGCACGATGCATGGCGGCAGCCTGATGCTGCCGCAGGTGCGCGCCGCGATCGACGCCGCCTCGCGCCAATTCGTCAACCTCGACGAGCTGATGGACGCGGCCGGCAAGCGCATCGCCGAATTGACCGGCGCCGAATGGGGCATCGTGACCTGCGGCAGCGCCGCCGCCGTGGCGCTCGGGACCGCCGCCTGCGTCGCCGGCAACGACCCGATCAAGATGCTGCGGCTGCCCTTCACCGACGGCATGGTCAACCGCGTCATCATTCCGAAGAAGCAGCGCTTTGCCTACGACCAGGCGGTGCGGATGATCGGCTGCCATATCGTCGAGATCGACACAAGCGAGGAGCTCGACAAGGCGCTCGAAGAGCCCGTCGCGATGGTCGTGCTGCTCGGCAAGCAGGAGCATTTGACGGCGGTGCGGCTCGAGGAGTTTGCCGCGGTCTGCAAGCCGCGCGGCATCCCGATCATGGTCGATGCCGCCTCCGAGCATATCGAGCGGCCCTCTCCCTGGCTGGCTCGCGGCGCCGATCTGGTGATCTACAGCGGCGGCAAATTCCTGCGCGGGCCGCAGACCAGCGGCCTCCTGCTCGGCAGCAAGCGGCTCGTTCAGGCGGCCTGGCGCAACGGCTCGCCGCACCAGGCGCTGGGCCGGCCGATGAAAGTCTCGAAGGAGGACATCATCGGGGTCATCACCGCGCTCGAATACTGGTTCGAGGAGCGAGATACCGCCGCAGAGCGGCAGAAATGGTATGAAGACTGCGCGGCGATAGGCGAACGCGTCGCCCGCCTCGATGGAGTCCACGGCGAGATCGTCGAGCCGGAAGGGGTCGATCGCGTGCCGCGGGTCAAGATCGTCTGGGACCGGGTGCGGTTTCCGCTCGACGGGCTTGCGCTGCGTCAGCGCGCGCTGGAGGGCGAGCCGCGGGTCATGCTCGATGACAATTCGGCGACCGAGAATTCGATCGCGGTCGACCCGTTTCAGCTACAGCCGGGCGAGGCCGCCGAGGTCGCCGACGCGGTCGCCGCGGTGTTACGGGGGGCGATGCGAGCGAAGCCGGCCTCGGCGCGCCCGCCGGCGGCCCCGATCGCCGGCGATTGGGAATTGCGGCTCGATTTTCTGCACGGCAGCCTCACCCATCGCCTGGCGCTCGAACAGAAGGGCAGCGAACTCGCCGGCCATCAGCGCTCGCCCCAATTCGAGGGCCCGGTCAGCGGTGCGATCGATGGCGATACCGTGCGCTTCAGCTTTGGCGGCCGCTACGACGCGAGCAACCTCTCCTACCGCTTCGAGGGCCGGGTCAGCGACGGTGCGATGGCCGGCACGGTCGAACTCGGCGCCGCCAGCGACACCAGCAACGGCATCGTCAACCGCAGCCAGTTCGGCAGCGGCGAATGGCAGGCCCGCCGGCTCGCGTGAGCCGCCGGCTGCCGGGTCTGCCCCTGCTCGCCCTGGTGGTCGCGCTGCCCGCCGTGGCGGGTGTGGTCGAGACTTACGAGTGCCGGCGCGATCTGGCGATGGCCGACCAGCTCGTGCACGGCGTGCGGCTGCGCGAGAACAGCGTCCAGAAGGGCGACTTTGTCGGGCTGTGCCGGCTGCTGCGGCGCAACCTCGACGACATGGTCAAGGCGCGCGAACCAATGGACCGCTGCATGACCAGCCACGACCGCGGCGAGAACGTCGCGCAAATGGATGCCTCGATTGGCGACATCCGCTACATCCTCGTGCGCAATTGCCAGGGCCTCTGATCGTAACGTCCGGCAGAAATCGTCTTAGCACTGCCCGGCTTCAAGCATAGATATGCCTTGCGGTCAAATTTCGATAGGTGAATCAGAGTGATGGCAGACGTTGCGCTTTTAGCCCCGGTTCCGATTGAGCATCTGCGGAGCGCGGTTGGAAACCCGAAATCCAATGGGCGGGCAATATTTTCGACCGATAGAGGCGAAACTCTTGAAAAGTTTGTGAAGCTATCGGGTGAACAGACGACGGAAGTTTATATCTACGCCTCAGGTACAAGCATCAAGGGAACGGTGACTTGGTGCGCTACCTTTGAAGGGATTCGAGATCAACCAAATTCTGAATATCGCCCTGGGTCAACGAAAACAGACACGAAGTCCGATTCGTATTATGAGGTCTCTGATCTGCGGCAGCTTCCTGAGGACGAATGGATACCAATCGAGCGATTTTCAGGCCACGGCAAACCGGGTCACTACGCAAGCAATTACAACCCGCGCAGACCAACCCTGGTTAATCCAATTTCCAGCTAAATCGTTATCGAGCGCGCGCACTCGTTCTTCGGCTACAGCAGGTCGGCGACGGCGTTCCAGTAGCGCTGCATCGCGGCGATGTGATCGGCCAGCGAACGGCCCTCGATACGGCGCAGATGGCCGCTCTGGTAGTAGTTGGCGAGCGTCAGATGGGTGACGCCGCAGGATTTCCAGAACCGCACGATTTCGCGCCACTCGGCCTCGTCGCCGGCCGCGGAGACCCGGGTGTCGATCCCGATTGTCGTGGGGTCACGGCCCGCCTCCTCGGCCAGGCGGCGCAATTTGTCGAAGGCGGCGCGCGCCTCCCCGCCCGGTCCGTAGGCCAGCGGCATCCAGCCATCGCCCCATTTGACGACCCGCCGCAACGTCACCTCGGCATGCCCGCCATACCATAGCGGCACCCGCCGTGCGGCGGGGCGCGGGTTGATGCCGGCATCGTCGATCGTGTGCCACTTGCCCTTGAACGCGACATGCGGCTCGGCCCACAAGGCCTGCATCAGCTCGACCTGCTCTTCCGAGCGGCGGCCGCGGTTGTGGAAGTTTTCGTTGAGACCGACAAACTCGACCTCGTTCCAGCCGACCCCGATGCCGAGCCGGAACCGCCCGCCTGACAGCACGTCGAGACAGGCCGCCTGCTTGGCGACGAGCACGGTCTGGCGCTGCGGCAGGATCAGCACCTGGGTCGAAAAATCCGCGATCTTGGTGCACCCCGCGAGAAACCCGAACAAGACGAACGGGTCATGGTACAGATCGGTCGAGCGGGCGCGGCCCTGCGTCCAGTCGGGCCGGCTCGCGACATTGACCCCGATCACATGATCGGGTGCCGCAATCCCCTGGTAGCCGATCGCCTCCGCCGCCTGGACAAAATCGCGGATCGCATCGGGTTCGCCGCCGATATCGACGATCGGCAAGGCCACGCCGAGTTTCATCTGCTGCTCCTCTCCCGTACCGGTTCGACGGGAACCAGCCAGCCGCGATAATGGATCACCCGGCCGACGATCGGAAAGCAGACATCGATGTCGAACCGGAAGCGCTCGCCGTCGGCGCTTTCGAAGCAGTTGACAGTGGGCAGTGTCCATCCCGGCAGCGGAATGCCCAACAGCCGCCATTCGACCAGCAGCCAGGCGACCCCGTCGGGCCTTGGCGTCAGACGATGATAAAGCTGGAAGGGAAAGAAGCGCTCCAGCAACAACCCTTCATGGCCCCGGCCATCGCCGGCCGCGAAGCCGCTGGCATAGCGCCGCCCGGCAAAGCGCCGCCGCCAATACTCCCCGCCAGAGCGATCGACATGGAACGCGACGCTCACCGGCACGTCGCACCCCGCGCGCGGCAGCCCGGCGAGGCGGCAGATCAGCCATGGCAACAGCCCGGGCGCGGCGGTGATCTCCGCCCGCCCGTTAGTTTCCACGGCTTGCGTCAGCGCGTGGAGCCGGCGTACCGGCTCGGGGAGGCAGGCGAAATCCGCACCGAGGATCGTCTCAAAAGGCGACATGATCGGGGACCGGACAAGCTCCGTGTCGATGTGATAGCGGGCGAACTCGCGTGCGATGGCGGCCAGATCGACGACCCCGGCGCAGGCGCGTGCGCCATGAGTCGGCACGTTGCCGCCGGCGATCGCGCGCAGCACGGCGAGAGCCGGCAAGGTCGGCACCACGGGGCCATCGCCGGACGCAGCGACAAGCGACCATTTGGCACAGACCCTCCGGCCATTGGCGTCCACTCCCGCCGCTTCCACCTGCATGCCGCCGCGATCGGTGCCGAACCGGGCCAGGCGCCCGGCCATCCACCGAAACAGGCGCGCGAACGGCAGCAATGATTTCAGAAGCCCGATCCGCACCGGCAGGCTGGCGAGCAGCAGGCCAAGATGGAGCACGCTCAATTCGAGCCCGGCGCGGAATACCGCCGAGTCACGCGGCGCGAAACGAATCGGCACGAGATCGAGGTCGGGGGTCTCGCACAATGATAGCCAGCGCCGCCCGAGCCCGCCTATGTCGCGGCGGGTCAGCATGCCCCATCCGCGCCGCGTCACCCATCGTCCCTCCGCGAAGACGCGCACCGGCTTGCCGGCATAGGACAAGATCGAGCGGATCACGGCCAGCCCGCGTGGCGCGGCCCGGTTGCCCGGTGAGATCGCGATTTCGACGCGATCGATCCCCCGCCAACCCGCGGTCAGCTCATCGAGGACGGCATGCGACAGGGCCGGGGTCGAGCTCGCGCCGGTCAGGGCGACGACCCCGGCCGCTCGCGCTTCGGCGTCGAGCGCCGGGAAGCCGGCAACAAAATCGCGCCCATCGGCGAGATCGAGGTAGTGCATGCCGGCGGCGATCGCGGCATGGGCGAGCCGATAATCGGCGCCCTGGAACGGGCCGGCGGCATCGACGACAGCGAAGGCGCCGGTCGCGCGCAGCACCTTCGCCGAGACGCTGCGCGTGTCGAGGCCGATCGCGCTCGCGCGGCTCGGGTCGAGCGCATTGGCCAGCGCGCCGGCATGCTCGAGATGGCGCGCCCCGATGATCACGTCGAGTTCGGTGGCCGCCAGCAAGCCTTCGACAAGGCGCCGGCCGAAACCGCCGGTGCCGCCGACGACCAGAACGCGCCCCGTCACCGCTCCGGTACCGTGGGGTCGCCGGTCAGAAAGCGGCTCGCGATGTCGGCTCGCGGGGCCATGCACGCCTCGGTGCGGCCGAACCAGCGGTAGCGATGGCGTGCGATCACATCGTAGAGCCCGTCGCGGATCGCCCGCGGCACGAGCCGAAAGATCCGCACCCACCGCCAGCCGGGAAGGCACGACCAGACGGCGATCGCCGCATCGGATTTGAAGTAGATGCGTCCCCCGATCACCGCGGCGTTGGTTTCCGGGCTGTCGATCGAGATCCCGAACCGCCCGGCGAGTGCCGCACCATAAGGGCTTTGGATCGGGGTAAAGCGAAACCGCGCCGCCCTGTCGCGCTCGATAACGCGACGCACCCAGCCGGAACACAGCACACAGACGCCGTCGAACAGGATCAGCCCGTCCGGAACGTCCGCCGCCTGGGCAAAATCGCGGATCGCGTCGGGCTCGCCGCCGATATCGATGATCGGCAAGCCCACCCCGAGCTTCATCTGCTGCTCCGTTCGGTTCAGGTCAACCTCATACACCCGGCCGTTGCGTGAGGGTTTTTTCGCAGGATAGCACCGCGCGAGTTCACCAAACGGGCAAAGAGGATTGCAGTGGAAAGCTACCGCCGCTATTTTAGTGATTATCACTACTTTGGCGAGTCGACATGGAAAAGGTTGTCTCCGCAGCAGAAGCGAACCGTCGATTTTCACAGCTGCTGCGTTCCGTACGCGAAGGCGACAGCTATGTCGTGACAGCCCACGGCCATCCTGTTGCGAAGATCATCCCGATCCGTCGGGAAGAGACGCTGAGAGACAAAGCCTGGCAAGCGCTTCTCGCGCGACTTCGCTCGCAACCGGTCATCGACATCGGCCCTTGGACGCGTGAGGAGTTGTACGAGGACGAAACGTGAGGCTGGCCCTCGATACCAACATCCTGGTTTATGCAGAGGGGGTGAATGGTACGCCGATGCAGGAGGCGGCGCTCGACTTGATCGGTCGTTTGCGTCGTGAGGATGTATTCGTGTCCGTGCAGGCGATCGGAGAGCTGTTCAACGTCCTAACGCGCAAGGCTTCTCGCACCCCGGAGATGGCGCGGATCGTCATTTTGTCGTGGCGGGACATGTTCTCTTTGATCGACACCTCGGCAAGCGTAATGCTTGCCGCAGTCGATCTGGCGGCTGATCATCAGCTTTCTATCTGGGATGCGATCGTGATGGCAGCCGCGGCTGAGGGGGGTTGCCGACTGCTGCTGTCCCAGGACCTGCAGGACGGGTTCACGTGGGGAGGGGTCACCGTCACGAACCCATTTTCGTCGGCGCCCCACCCACTGCTGACACAGATTTTCGAGGCGCGACAGCAATGACCCCCCGCCTGCGCGTCGCCTCCGATGTCGGCGGCACGTTTACCGACAACCTCGCCTATGACGAGGCGGCGCGGCGGGTGACCGTCGCGAAGGTGCCGACAACCCCCGAGAACCGCGCCCTCGGCACGGTGCGCGGGCTGCGGCAGGCGCTCGCGGCGCAGGACCGCACCGGCCGCGACGTCGCCTATGTCGGGCACGGCATGACCACCGCGACCAACGCGGTGATCCAGCGCAGCGGCGGCCGCATTGCCTTCATCACCAATGAGGGCTTCCGCGACCTGTTGCTGATCGGGCGGCAGAACCGTCCCAGCCTCTACGACATTCGCAAGACGCGGCCGCTGCCGCTGGTCGCGCGCGAGGATTGCCATACCGTCCGAGGCCGGCTCGACCCCTCCGGACGCGAAGTGACGCCGCTCGACGAAGACGGCCTCCGCCGCATCGCCGAGCGGCTGCGAGCCGACCGTGTCGAGGCGGTGGCGATCTGCTTCCTGCACGCCTACGCCAACCCCGGACACGAGCGGCGCGCCCAGGCCATCCTTGCCGAGGCATTGCCGGGCATCCCCATCTGCATCTCGACCGACATCCTTGCCGAGTTCCGCGAATACGAGCGCGCCAGCACGGTCGTCCTCAACGCCTATCTGCTGCCGGTCATGGAGCGCTATCTCGCCTCCCTGACCGAGCTCCTGTCCGATCCCGCCGAGGGGCTGGGGCTCATGCCCGAAGTGCCGGTCATGGTCATGGAAGCCTCGGGCGGGCTGATGACCGTCATGACCGCGCGCGACAAGCCGGTGCACACCGTGCTGTCCGGCCCGGCGGGCGGGGTCGTCGCCAGCGCCCATGTCGCGCGCCTTTCGGGCTTCGCCGACATCATCACGCTCGATATGGGCGGCACCAGCACCGACATCTCACTGGTGCTCGACGGCGCGCCGCAGGTGACGCGCGAGGCCAGCCTCGAAGGCGCGCCGATCCGCATCCCGGTCATCGACATCAACGCGATCGGCGCCGGCGGCGGCTCGATCGCCTGGATCGACGAGGGCGGCGCCTTGCGCGTCGGGCCGAAGAGCGCCGAGGCGGTGCCGGGCCCGGCCTGCTACGGCCGCGGCGGCAGCGAGCCGACCGTCACCGACGCCAACCTCGTGCTCGGCCGCTTCGGCGCGGACACAAAGCTCGGCGGCGAATTGATGCTCGACCCGGATGCGGCGGCCCACGCCATCCAGGAGCGCATCGCCGCACCGCTCGGGCTCGACCTGAACGCCGCCGCTGCCGGAATTCTGCGGGTCGCCAATGCGAACATGACGCGCGGCATCCGGGTCGTCTCGATCGAGCGCGGCCACGACCCGCGCGGCCTGACCCTGGTGCCCTTCGGCGGCGCCGGACCGATGCACGGTTCGCCCTTGGCCCGCGAGCTGTCGATCCCGCGCCTTCTGGTGCCGCCCACCCCCGGCATCCTCTGCGCCCTCGGCATGCTGGTCGCCGATCTGCGCCACGATCTGGTACGCACCCACCTGGCGGCGCATCGCGACCTGTCGGCCGAGGCGGCCCGCGCGGTGCTCGACCCGATGCTCGAGGAGGCGCGGCGGTTGCTTGCGGCCGACCGCGTGCCCGCGGAGCGGCAGCGCATCGAGATGCGGGTCGATATGCGCTATATCGGCCAATCCTACGAATTGCCGATCCCGCTCCGCAGCTTCGACGCCGCGGAATGGGCCGCGCTCGTCCCCGCCTTTCACGCCGAGCATGCACGCCGTTTCGGCCATAGCGATCCGGCGGCCCCGGTCGAGATCGTCAGCTTTGCGGTGACCGCGACCGGGCTAATCGACACGCCCGAATTGCCGCGGCCGCCCGCCGGTGGCCGGGAGCCCCCGACTGGCGCCCGCAGCGGCACGCGCCGGACCTATTTCGAAGCGTCCGGGCTCGGCGATGGCGAGTGGCACGAGGCGCCGGTCTGGCGGCGCGAGGCGCTGCTCGCCGGCAACCAGATCGCCGGGCCGGCGATCGTCCAGGAAATCTCGGCGACGACGGTGCTTTACCCCGGCGACCGCGCCCGCGTCGACGGAGTCGGCAGCCTCATTGTCGAAATCGGCGCATGAAAATTTTCGAGGGCCTCTTGATATGGAACATAACAAGAACATCATATTAGCAATATGACCAGTGCCGCTCCCTCTACCGCAGCATGCCCGTTGCCGAATTCCCTGTTAGATCGCGAAAAATTCCCTGTTGGCAGGGAATTCCAGAGGCGCGGAAATCGCGCCGCGTGTGGCGTTGGCTGCTTTTCGCTGCATTTCGAGCCGATAATTCCAGAGATTTCAACAACTTGATCCTGATCTTTTTTGCCGCGCGCGCGCCCGCGGTGGGGAGCTCGGCAAAATTGTAGGGCGGACAAGCGGAGCGCAGTCCGCCACAACTCCTATGGATGTCGCGAACGGCGGATTACGCTTCGCTCATCCACCCTACAAAAGCGGGAGCTAGGAGATGGGTCAGGTCGACGGGAAGATCGCGCTGGTGACCGGTGGCGCGTCGGGGATCGGCGCAGCCTGCGTGCAGACCCTGGCGCGCGAGGGTGCCGCGGTCGTGATCAGCGACATCGACGACGCGCGCGGCAACGACCTCGCCTCATCGATAACCGCCGCAGGCCAACGAGCCATCTATCTGCGGCACGACGTCACCGATGAGGCGCAGTGGCAGGAAGTGATCGCCGAGATCGACCGGCGCCACGGCCGCCTCGACATCCTCGTCGCCAATGCCGGGATCGGCATCATGGTGCGATCGATTGTCGAGATGAGCCTCGCCGATTGGCGGCGGCAGACCGCGGTCAACCTTGACGGCGTGTTTCTCTCGGTCAAATACGGCCTGCCGCTGATGCGCAAATCCGCCAGCTCAAGTCAGGGCGGCGGCTCGATCATCATGACCTCGTCGATCGCCGGGTTGCGCGGTTCGGCGACCCTGGCCGGTTATTGCGCGACAAAGGGCGGCGTCCGGCTGTTCGGCAAGGCGATCGCGATGGAATGCGCCGCGCGCGGCGACAACATCCGGGTCAACACGGTGCATCCCGGCATCATCGACACGCCGATCTGGGGCAAGATCCGCCCCGATCTCGCCGGCGGCGGGCGCAACGCCCCGATCGACATCGAGGAGATCGGCCGCGCCGGCGCGCC
>Ga0070707_100007011_pt1 | contig 10451 bp, 9 predicted proteins | sample KBSK5502metaG_FD_65468 | JGI IMG/M metagenome (GOLD analysis project Ga0070707, IMG submission 65468) | Corn, switchgrass and miscanthus rhizosphere microbial communities from Kellogg Biological Station, Michigan, USA - KBS K5-50-2 metaG | ecosystem: Host-associated > Plants > Roots >... | reverse complement strand
CAGGCGAGGGTAAAATCGGGAGTCGTCACTGTATTCTCATGCTCGAACGACGACCATCTCATGTGAAGGAGCAACATATTCTATGAGTCGTGTTCTTCTACCTCTCCAGCGGTTGAAGGGTTTCTGCTTGGATGTGCTTCACCCTCGCTTTGTTCGCTGGACGAAACCACTCACTCCCTCTTTGCCTCTCGGAACACTCACAGACCTTGGCAGAAGCAAATCCGAGCTCATTGCAGAAAACGCACTTTTACGCCAACAGCTCATCATACTCAGTCGGCAGGTGAAACAACCGGCTTGCAGTAAGGTGGATCAAATGCTCCTCGTCCTACTAGCTAGGTTGGTTAGCACCTGGAAGCAGGCCCTCTTCATCGTTCAACCAGACACACTATTGCGTTGGCATCGTGAGCTCTTTCGACTGGTCTGGAAGCGCAAGTCTCAGGCCGCTTCTCATCAGTCGAAGATAGCCGTGGAAACCATCGCCTTGATCAGAGAGATGGCGGCGAAGAATCGACTCTGGGGCGCTGAACGGATTCGTGGAGAACTCCTGAAACTGGATATTCATGTGTGCAAGCGGACCATTCAGAAGTATATGAGACCTGTTCGCACCCTGCAGCCCAGAGGACAGAAATGGACGACCTTTCTGCGCAATCACGCGGCAGATCTCTGGGCCTGCGACTTCTTGCAGGTGACTGATCTCTTCTTTCGACCGCTCTTCGCTTCCTTCATCATCGAGCTCAAGACACGACGGGTGATCCATGTCGGAGTGACAAGATATCCCACTGATCCCTGGGTCGCGCAACAACTGCGAGAAGCCACCCCGTATGGGCAAGCGCCGAAGTATCTGATCTGCGATAACGATCGCAAGTTTGGATCCAGTTTTGCCCGAGTGGCGTCGACGAGTGCCATTGAAATGCTTAGAACACCGTATCATGCTCCCCGCGCCAATGCGATATGCGAACGCTTCTTGAGGAGTGTCCGACAAGAATGCCTTGACCACCTGTTGATCCTCCGCGAGAAGCAGCTCCAGCGTGTGCTCAATGGGTATGTAGCATACTTCAACCAGGCACGACCCCATCAGGGTATTCAACAGCAGGTTCCTGAACCGCGTGGATCGTCTGGTTCCTCTACATATGCAGGGAATAAAGTGATGGCTGTTCCGATACTGGCTGGGCTCCACCACGACTACCAAAAGGTAGCCTGACTGGATAAAACATGTTCGGCAATACCCCAGGCGCACGAGGCTCATCCTGACGTCACCGTTCTATGTGAAGGTACCTTTAGAAGACTTGGAGCACGCTTCTGCATGTCTTCTCAAAGCGTGTCTTGTAATGAAACGTCAGTTTTTCCCGTAGGATTGAGGTTGTTGTTTCTCTGAAGCGAGAGAAGAACCTCACTGCTTCTTTATTCATCGAGTTCATTGGCAAGAATATTGGTAAGCAAGCAAGACGAAGCTGTAAATCTTCGAACGGATGTGCGAAGTAGCCATTACAAGTCAGCTGGACGCATAATATTGCAGTAAGGTGCTTCTCGCACGCTCAAAAACTGAAAGATTAAAGAAGAGCTTTTTGACAAATTAGACGCATATCATTGCAGAAAGTTGAAATTGGACGCATAAACCTTCAGAAAGTTGTAGAAGAGAACAATTGAAAAACGCTGTTCTCTTCTCATTTTTAAGAACGGACGTGCTAAGTAGCCAGTACACCTATAGGCAGGCAATATTCAAAAGTTGGTGCTATACTCAATAGAGAGCCAAGATATGTACGTTTTTACCGGAACTTTTTTGCGCGAGGATGGCGAAACGTGAAACGATCTCTTTTCCCTGCAAAGGAGCAAGGGCGCGTGGCAGGCGCGCAACAGCCTCCGCCTACGTGGGCAGGTCGGCTCCGAGTGCGCTCAATTGGAGCAGGCAGTGTGGCGGCTCTTGTGCTGGTGCTGCTGATTGCTCTGGGGTCGCGAGGATTTCACTGGTTCGACGCAACCTTGATCGGCTATGCGGTGGGAACGGTTTTCGCGACAGCGGCAGTAACATACAAATATTCGTTCTGGCTGTCGCGCCCACCGACCGGGCGCTACTGGCGAAGAAGCTGGCAGCTGTTCCTGTCATACGCCAATTTCCGGCGCTACACGGCGTTGATTCCCGCTGCGCTTGGCGATCTCTTCGCGCAAACGTTTATCCGCAGGCGCGGCCTCTATCGCTGGATCACGCACCAGTGCATCTTCTGGGGGGTGATCCTCTCCTGCCTGATTACCTTCCCGCTCACCTTTGGCTGGCTGCGCTTTACACAGACCACGGTGGGTCTCTATCGCATCTGGTTCTTCGGCTTCGCCTTGTTTGCTTTTCACACCGACTCATTTTTTGGCTTTGTGATCCTTCACGCCCTGGATTTCACCGCCGCGCTGCTTTTTATTGGACTGGTGCTGGCCTTTCACCGGCGCTTCCACGACCTGGCGCTGGTAGCGGTACAGCGCTTTCGCTTTGATATTGTGCCGCTGGCCCTGTTGATGGCAATCGTGGTCACAGGGCTGGCGCTGACCGCCGATAGCGCCTGGCTTGGAGGAGCCTATTACTGGTATATTTCGCTCACCCACGAGACGGTGGTCGTGCTATGGCTGATCTCGTTGCCCTTTGGCAAATTCTTCCATCTGGTCGAACGGCCCGCGACAGTGGGCATTGAACTCTACTGGCGCACGGGAGAGAACACAACGCAGCAGAAGTGCGCTTGTTGTGGCGAAGAATTTGCCCCGGCGCGCTTCATTCAAGACTTAAAACGTACCCTGTACGAAGTTGGCGAAGATTACACAATTCGTGATGCGCCATCACGACCTTTTGGCGTGCCTGAAGATGAGCCACCCGTCAAAAGCACTGCGGCTGAGGAGCAGGTGGTGAGCAAGCTCTGGTGGCAGGACCTTTGCCCATCGTGTAAGCGCATCATGCGCGCGCAGGCCAATCTTGCCGCGCTTGGAGGCGATGGTAATCAGTTCCTGTAGAGGTGCAATGTATCGTGTCTATGAGGAGGAGATACTACGATGAGTGTCGATAAAAGTATGTTCCACCGCCAGCAGCGCCAGGCAGAGACGTTTGATTATCACTCAGGAGTACAGTCACCGACGCCCTGGAAGTCTGATGAGCAGATCGATCGCTACGTGCCAACCCATTGCTGTTACTGTGGCGTGCAGTGCGGTATGTATCTCAAAGTGGCTGGCGGCAAGGTGGTCGGCGTTGAGCCGCGCGAAGATTTTCCGCTTAATCACGGTATGCTCTGCCCCAAGGGCAGCACGGCCTACCAGACCGTCAATCATCCTGATCGCCTGACTTATCCCTTGATGCGCCGCAATGGCAAGGATAGTCCGTTGGAACGCGCCAGTTGGGACGAAGTGTTGGATGTGATCGTGGGTCGGTTTCGGGCTATTCAGGGAGAGTACGGGAAGGACGCTGTAGCCATCTATAGCGGCTCTTCGATGACCAACGAGAAATGTTACTTGATGGGCAAGTTTGCCCGCGTTGCGCTGGGAACGCGCCACACCGACTATAACGGGCGGCTGTGCATGTCCTCGGCCACGGGAGCCAATGAGCGTTCGCTTGGCATCGATCGCGCCGCCAACCCCGTCAGCGACATGTTGCACGCCGATTGTATTTTCGTGATTGGGGCCAATGTTGGCGAATGCTTCCCCATCATCACCAGCTATTTGTGGCAGGCACGCGACCGGGGCTGCAAGCTGATCGTAGCCGATCCGCGCCAGACGCCCATCGCGCGCACCGCCGATGTTTTCCTGCCCCTGCGCTCCGGCACCGACTCCGCGCTGCTGAATGGCATGTTGCATGTGATCATCAAAGAGGGATTGATCGACGAAGATTTTATTCGCGCGCGCACGGTGGGTTGGGAAGAGACAAAAGCGCTGGTCGAACAGTACCAGCCGGAGCGCGTGGCGAAGGTGTGCGGACTGCGACCAGAGGCCATTATCGAGGCGGCGCGCATGTTCGGGCAGGCCCAGGCTGCGTTAATCTACACCGCGCGCGGGCTGGAACACCAGAGCAAAGGGGTTGATAACGGCGTCACTGCCATAAACCTGGCCCTGGCAACAGGCAATTTCGGGCGACCTGGCGCGGGCTACGGCACGCTGACGGGACAGGGCAATGGACAGGGGGGGCGCGAGATGGGCCAGAAAGCCTCGCAGCTTCCCGGCTGTCGCGAGATCGAGAACCCGGAAGACCGCACCTACATCTGCTCTGTGTGGGGCATCGATGAGAAGGACTTACCGCACTCCGGCTATCCAGCGACGCTGATGATCCCGGCTATGCTGCGCAAGGAACTACGCGCCTGCTTCATGATCTGCTCGAATCCGATGGTCTCACTCCCCGATCAGCATACCGTCGAGCAAGCTCTGCGCGGCCTCGACCTCTTCGTTGTGACCGACTTCTTCCTTTCCGAGACGGCGGAACTGGCGGATATCGTGCTACCAGGCTCTGTATGGGCAGAGGACGAGGGAACCGTCACCAGCCTCGAGGGGCGCGTGATTAAGTATAATAAGGCAGTTGAGCCGCCCGGTGAAGCGCGAGTGGACTGGCACATCGTGTGCGAGCTGGCGCGGCGGCTGGGCAAGGGAGACTACTTCAACTTCCATTCGGCGCGTGACATTTTCGATGAGTTGCGGCTCTGCACGAAGGGCGCGAAGTCAGACTACTGGGGCATTACCTACGAGAAGATCGATGAGCAAAACGGCGTCTTCTGGCCCTGTCCATCGGAAGAGCATCCTGGCACGCCGCGCCTGTACGAGCAGCGTTTCGGCTTCCCCGATGGCAAGGCGCGCTTCCACCCCATTGTCTACATTCCACCCGCCGAGGAGCCGGACGAAGACTATCCACTGGTGCTGACGACGGGGCGTGTTATCTATCACTATCTGTCGGGCAACCAGACGCGGCGCGTGCCGTTCCTGATGGAACAGGCTCCCTATCCCTGGGTGGAGATGCACGAGCAAACAGCAGAACGTTTAGGCATCCACGACGGCGATTGGGTGACGGTGCGCACACGACGTGGAGAGATGACCGCGCCCGTGCTGGTGGTACGCTCGATTCGACCAGACACTGTATTCATTCCCTATCACTACGGGCATACGCAGGCCGTCAACCAGTTGACCAACCCGGTATTTGAGCCAATGATGAAGATTCCAGAGTACAAAGTATGCGCCGCTGTTGCCGTGCTCGCGCCACAAAAGCCAGAGTGGGCCAAAGATGTAGACGTTCAGGACTTGCTTGCAGCGGGGAAACGGCGGCGCGAACTGCCAATGGCGCACGCTCAACCGAACCCGACACTACGCTAGAGGAGGAAAGAGACAATGGCCGATCTGTTACAGAGGATCTTTCTCGATCCCTCGCGCTGCATCGGGTGCCGCTCCTGTGTGGCCGCCTGTCGCGAATGCGATACGCACAAGGGCGAGAGTATGATCTACATCGATTACCTCGAGCGACACGATACAGTGGCCTCATCGCCAACGCTGTGTATGCACTGTGAGGAGCCGTTGGCTCCATGCGCTCAGGTGTGTCCCGCGCAGGCCATCCTGGTCAGTCCCGATGGCGTGGTGCAATCGGCGGACGAGACGCGCTGCATCTATTGCGAGAACTGCGGCTACGCCTGCCCATTCGGCGTGCCCAAGTTCAATATAGCCGGTCACTATATGCAAAAGTGCAACCTGTGTTATGACCGCACCAGTCAGGGCAAGGGGCCAATGTGCGCAACTGTCTGCCCAACGCAGGCCATTTTCTACGGAACCTATGAAGAGTGGGTAAGGGCGGGCCGCGCCGGGCAAGGGGCAAAACCCGTGAACACCTTCTCCTTCGGGCGGCAGCGCGTGCGAACGCGCAACTACGTAATCATGCGCGAACAAGATGAGGAACTGGACCTGATGGCCCTGATCGAAGAAGCTGACATGGGCTTCCGCGCCAACCTTCCGGCGGCTACAGCTAATCGCTACGCCGATGCATGGGTCGATGCTGAGTCGGCGGGTATCCCGCAGCGCGAAGCTCCGCCTCAGCCCTGGACCCCGCGTGTGGCTCCACAGCAGCCCGAACCTGCGCCGATCCCAACACATGCTTCAACACAGAGATAACAACAACTATATCTCCAACCGGTCGGAGGAACAAGCAGATGGTACAAGAAGTGAATCCGCAAGCAGAGTCAGAAATCTCATCCCAGCCGACGAGCGGGTCAACGCTGCAGCGCGAGAGCAGGGATGAAGAATGGCGCAAAGAGTTCCCCTATCCCTGGGACGAGGACGAGATCGTCACGCGGCGCGATACGTTGCGCTTTCTCCTCGCCGGGTCTGGCGCGCTCTTTCTGGCAACGGGCGCGCTTGCCATTCTCGGTGCTCTGCCCAGGAGTTCCAACGTGACGGCGATAGCCATCGCAAGGGAGGGAGAACTGGCCGAGAACGAGTGGAAGGTCTTCAACTTCCCCGACGAGTATACGCAGGGTATTCTGATTCATCTGCCGGATCATGGACTGGTTGCCTATAGCGATGTCTGCACACATCTTTCGTGCGCGGTGCTCTATCAAGGGGACGGGAAATTGCATTGCCCCTGTCACGAGGGACTCTTCGATGCAACAACAGGCAACGTGCTGGCGGGCCCCCCGACACGCCCACTGCCGTTGATACAACTTGCCAGGCAGGATGGCGTGATCTACGCCGTGAAGGAGATTGCGCGATGAGCACACACAACCCCGGAACCTCCAGGCGCAAGGCCAATCCTGATGATCCACCTGTCAAGCCGCCGCCGAGCGGGCCGCGCGGAGTGATGCCCGGTCCGAACTTTCTGGGCTTAGAAGGGCGTATCGCCATCGTGCAGGCGCAGGTGTTCCTGCTGGCCGTGATCCTGATTGCGCAGCTCTGGCTCATCACCGACGCCCTCTACGAACTGCTCTCCGGGCGCACTGCAAATCTAGGCTGGTTGGCTCTTGTCAGCGGCATAGGTTTTGTCCTCGCGCTGATGATCACCTTGTGGCCCCGCCGGCGCATCGAAGAGCCGTAACCCGCCGGGGGCGCGCCGTTGTTCCCAATGTCATCGGTAAGGAGAAGCATGCATATGGAGCCGGAGACAGACAAAACAGAAGTCGTGAGTAACAACGATACCCATGATCAAGATCACTACCAGCCAGGGGGGATGCCGCCACCGCGACAATCCTCCGGTCGCATCGACCGCGAGCACCCCATCGGCGGTGAAATGTCGGACATCTTGCGCGGCCTGTTCGCACACATACGCCTGCCCTGGTTAACACAACGCTACGCACAGACGCCCGTGTTGGCCCTCTTCAGCTTTATCAACGGCTGTATCAGCATCGGGTTGATGTCTGTCCTGGCGCTCATTACTAAATCGCCGTTCATCTTCCCCTCGCTTGGGCCGACTGCCTTTCTCTTTTTCTACACGCCGCGCGCGCCCAGTGCCTCGCCGCGCAACACCATCGTCGGACACACAATTGGAGTGCTGGCAGGCTACTTCAGCCTCGTTGTCACGGGTCTGACGGCTGCAGGTCCTGCGCTGGCCGTAGGGGTGACATGGCCCCGCGTGATCGCTGCTGCTCTCTCGCTCGGCCTGACAGCGGGCCTGATGGTACTCTTCAAGTCGCCTCATCCGCCAGCTGGGGCAACGACACTGATCATCTCGCTCGGCATTCTGACCAAACCCTGGCAACTGCTCTTGCTCATGGTTGCCGTGGTGCTGCTCACCCTGCAAGCCCTCGCCATTAATCGGCTGGCGGGCATTCCCTATCCTCTCTGGAACCCGATCAAGGAAAAAGAGGGAAGCTCAGGATAGGAAAGATGAGAGGCTTTTGTCATAGTGTGTGAGAGGAGCTTCGTTGTATGCTGGATGCAAACAGGAATGCTCAGGAAAGGGATCATCAAATGCATACGACAGCGCATGGGAAAAGCACTCCTCCTCCGATAGAGATGCGCAAGCAGGAGCCATTCTCGCGTGTTGCCCCGATGTTGAAGACAGCCCTCCTCATGGGCGCTGGCGGCGGTTTCCTGCTGGCAACCTTGCTGACACTATCGCGCGCCTTCTCAATGCCGCTCGGTGCGTGGTGGGAGGCTGTGGCGCAGGCACATGGACATCTCCAATTATACGGATGGGCGGGACTGTTTGTGCTGGGGGTCGCATTGTACTTTCTCCCGCGACTACGTGGCGCACCGTTAGCAGGCGCGCGCTTCATTCCCTGGAGCCTTTGCATCATGATCGTGAGCCTGGTCTTGCGCGCCGTCAGTCAACCTTTGCTTGCTGTGAGCCTTGCCAGTGTGTGGCGCTTAGGGCTAGTCAGTAGCGGCATGTTAGAGGTGGGAGCCTTTGCTATAATCCTGTCGCTGTTGGTACTGACCGCACTGCGTGGCCCACGTCCAACGACACGCCCGGCTTATTGGAGTGTTTTTCCTTTCATAGCTGGCGCATTCTGCTCGTTTGCTCTCGCCAGTATCATCAACCTGGTGAATGTGGTACAGGCGGCGCGTGGCAGTGGGTTGGCGCTGTACGCAGGCGACACGCTGAATGTGACACTGGGTCTTTTCGGCTTTCTGGTGCCGATGGCGCTGGCGATGTCAGCCCGCTCGCTGCCTATGTATGCGGGTCTGGATGGTTTTCCGCGCCGGGTACTGTGGCCTGTGGCAGGCGTGTACTTCGCGGGATTGGTTCTGCTGTGTGTTGGTGTAGACGGCAGCCCGAGGCCTTCGCCCTGGACAGGCATCATCAATGGCCTGGGGATGGTGTTGCTTGGAGGCGTTGTACTGCTTTTCGTGGGAATCTTCCTGAGCTTGATGCGCAGGCGAGGCCATGTACCAGAGCGCGTGGCGAAGCTTGCGCCGGAGCATCAAACCCTGGCACAGACCTATCAAAAGCAAGTGAAGAAGGAACAAATGAACTACGGGCCATTTGTGGGGCTAGTGGCAAGCGCCTATATGTGGGCAATGCTCGGCGCTCTGCTGCTGCTTATCGATGGTGGTAGTTTGCTGGCAACAGGCAGCGAGCTTGTTGCCTTTGATGCTGTCCGCCACAGTTTCGCAATCGGCTTTATCGCCTTATTGATCTGCGGTATTGCTCCGCGCATGCTGCCAGGCTTCTCCGGTGGCAAGATTGTCTCGCCGAAGCTGGTGAGCGCGACGCTCTGGCTTGGCAATGCCGCCGCTGTACTGCGCGTTGGCTCTCTCTTCCTCGCTCCGCTATTTGGCGGCACACAGGGAATTGCCATAGATACAATCCTCTTCAGTCTTTCCGGCCCATTGGGTTTAGCCCTGGCTCTCTGCCTGGCGATTAATCTCTGGCCGACATTGCTTTCCTCTCCTCGACATGTTGTGTGAGATAGTGGGATATGAAAGGTTGAGGGAGACCACAAAGACCTCCCTTATCATCATGTCCCGACCCGCCACGAAGCGTCCAAAAATCCCGCCATGTATCTTCCAAACTAACATTCATGCATGAGAAGAAAAAATGAATTGATGCCCATATCAGGAGGTGAGCCACGCAAAATTTAGCATCTCCCCATCCTGTGAGGTAAAATAAAGCGATGCACCATGAAGGATAAGGAGGAAGTATGAAAGACGATTTCAACGTTGGAGATCATGTGGAATGGAACTCGGAAGCGGGCAGAGTAAGCGGCACAATCATCAAGAAGGTGACTTCAGAGATATCTTTTAAGGGCTATACAGTGCATGCTTCGGAAGATGAACCACAATACTTGATTAAAAGTGATAAGACAGACCATGAAGCAATGCATAAAGGCTCTGCGCTCAAAAAGATCAAGAAGGACGAAAAGCGCCATATCAGCGCACATGAAAAGAAGTCCTGATATGCTTGCGTACCCAAATGTGGGCAAAAATGAGGTACGGGTACAGCCCCACTCGGTGGTGGATAATTCGGACTTTTGTCCCTCTCGCTTGACAGTCCATTCCGACTCTCTTTATTATCAGGAAGCTCTCGATATTTCTTATTTCAAGCGGCGAGGATCGTTATGGCTTTCCACGTTTTCCTGTTTCTGCTCGTGTTCTTCCTTCTCCTCTCTCTGGTGCTGCTTTGGCGTCTTTGCTGGCTCCCTATTCAGCCTTCCCACTTACAAGCAGGGAGCAGACGCACCCCGTTGCACCGTCTGCTCAAGCCCCGCACACCGCTTGACTGCCCCGTCTGTCGTCTCGCCTTGCCAGGCGTGGGACCTGCCTCTGCGCCAATACGCCCCTGGAGTGAGGTGAAAAGCCGTCGGGGAGCCCCCAAGCGAATACCCACCGAGGGCTTCGCTTGTCCCAACCAGCAGTGCCCCTACGCCGGGATCACTGATGCGCACATCCATGCCCTCGTCGGAGATGGCAAGCATGGCCAAGCCGAGCGGATCCAGACATTTCGAGGCCCTGCCTGCCACACCACGTTCACAGCCCGGCGTCACACCCCCTTGTACCGTCTGAAAACCCCCTCCCAGCAG
>Ga0070707_100007010_pt1 | contig 10451 bp, 7 predicted proteins | sample KBSK5502metaG_FD_65468 | JGI IMG/M metagenome (GOLD analysis project Ga0070707, IMG submission 65468) | Corn, switchgrass and miscanthus rhizosphere microbial communities from Kellogg Biological Station, Michigan, USA - KBS K5-50-2 metaG | ecosystem: Host-associated > Plants > Roots >... | reverse complement strand
ACCGGGCTGCCGCTCGAGGCGGCGTTCAGCGCGTCCAAGCTCAGCTGGCTGATTGATGAATTGCCGGGCGCCAGGGCCGCTGCGGCCGACCGCCGTCTGCTGTTCGGCGACATCGGGTGCTGGCTGACCTGGCGGCTTAGCGGCGGCGCCGTCCACGTCACCGACCCGTCGATGGCATCGAGGACCATGCTGTTCGACCTCGCGCGCGGGTGCTGGGACGGATCGATGCTTGACCTGTTCGGCATCCCCGCGCAGATGCTTCCTGACGTCGTGCCGAGCGCCGGCCGGATCGCGGTCACCGCGGCGTCGGTCTGCGGCGGGCGAGCGAGGATCGGTGCGATCGTCGGTGACCAGCAAGCGGCCCTGTTCGGCCACCGTTGCGTGCGCGAGGCAATGGCGAAGCTGACCTTGGGAACGGGCGCGTTCCTGTGGTGCAACGCCGGGGCGAGGCCGCCGGGAGCGACGCCCGCCGGGGTGGTGTCGAGCTGCGCCTGGCAGATCGGCGACCTGACCACGTACGCGCTGGAAGGTTTCGTGCCCAACGCCGGCTCGGTCACGATCTGGCTGCGGCAGCTCGGAGTGCTCGGCGCGCAGGAGTGGCCGTTGATCAGGCCCGGTGCGCTGGCCCGCCCCGCCGACACGGCGCCATGGAGCGTCCCCGCCCTGTTCGGCCTTGGCACGCCAAGCTGGGCGCCACTGGCTGCGGCCAGAATCGGCGGCCTCACGGCGGACAGCACTTCTGCGGATCTCGTCGAGGCCGCCATGATCGGGGTAGCGCACCAGATCGTCGACGCGGTGGACGCGGTCGCGGCCGGGCTGGCCGCCCCGCTCGGGACGCTCAGGGTCGACGGCGGCCTCGGTCGCAACGACTCAGTGCTGCAGGCGATCGCCGACCTGTCCGGCCGGGTCCTGGAGCGGACGGCCAGTGCCGAGGTCACGGCGTCCGGCGCGGCCTCGCTCGCCGGGCTCGGCACCGGGCTGTGGGATCAGGCTGCGCTGGCCAGCCTGCCGGTCCGGACGGACCGCATCGTGCGGCCGTCCTTGCCGGCCGACCGCCGGGACGCGGCCAGGAACGCCTGGCGGGAACTGCTCGCCGAGACAACCAGCGCGGCGCGGGGCCGTGTGGCCGCCGGGGTCGCCGGGGTCGCCGGCCGTCCGGCCGGAGACCCCGGCCAGCCCGCGGGGACAGTCTCGTGACCGCGGCGCTCAGCCCGGAGCACCGGGCCGCATCGGTCGCCAGGATGGCTGCCGAGCGGTTCGACATCGTCGTGGTCGGCGGCGGCGTCACCGGCACCGGCGCGGCACTCGACGCAGCTACCAGGGGACTCAGCGTCGCCCTGATCGAGGCCACCGATTACGCCGCCGGGGCATCCAGCAAATCAAGCAAGCTCATCCACGGCGGGTTGCGTTATCTGGAAATGCTTGACTTTGGTCTGGTCCGCGAGGCGCTGACGGAACGCGCTGTGTTGCTCACCAGGATCGCGCCGCACCTGGTCAGGCCCGTGCCCTTCCTGTGGCCGCTGACCCACAGGCTCTGGGAGCGGCCTTACGTGGGAGCCGGGTTGCTGCTGTACGACACGCTGGGCGGCGGGCGCGCCGTTCCGCGGTCCAGGCATCTGAGCAGAACGCGAGCGCTCGAGCTGGCTCCCGCACTCCGGCCGGACGCGCTGGTGGGCGGCATCCACTTCTATGACGCGCAGGAAGACGACGCCAGGATGGTCGCCTGCCTGGCCAGGACCGCAGCGGCCCACGGCGCCGCCATGGCGACCCGAGTCGCGATGGTCGGCTTGCTCACCCTTAGGCCCTCTGGGCGGGTGACCGGGATCACGGCCAGCGACCTGCTGAATGGCGCTGACCTGGAGATTCGTGCCAGGCACGTCGTGCTGGCGACAGGAGCGTGGACCGGCGGTGCCGCGGGGTCGGCCTTGGGCGAGCTGCAAGTCAGGCCGTCCAAGGGCGTGCACATAGTGGTTCCCAGGCACCGCATCGCGATGGACACAGGCCTGCTGACAAGGACCGAGAATAGCGTCCTGTTCGTGATCCCGTGGGGGGACCACTGGCTGATCGGCGACACCGATACCGAGTGGCCGTACGACCCGGCTCATCCGGCGGCCAGCCGCGCGGACATCGACTACCTGCTCGCCAAGGTGAACCACATGCTGCGCGAGCCGCTCACCGCCGACGACATCGAGGGCGTCTTCGTCGGCCTGCGCCCGCTGGTCGCGGCTGGTGCCGGTCGCGCCGGTCCGGGCGCCGGTACGACGAAACTCAGCCGGGAGCACTCGGTCGACTCGTCGGTGCCCGGGCTCAGCGTGATCGCCGGCGGCAAGTACACGACGTACCGGGTGATGGCCCGAGACCTGATCGACGCGGCCGTCCGGGACCTGGCGGGCGAATCAGGGAATGCGGGACCGGCGGGCGCGGCGGGAGCGGCGGGAGCCGCGGGCGCGGCCGGTGCGATTCCTGCCTCGCGGACCCATCAGGTTCCGCTCGCCGGCGCGGAGGGCTTTGCCGAACTGCGGGCCGCCCGCGGCCAGATCGCCAGGAGCTCCGGCTTGCCCGTCACCCAGATCGAGCGGCTGCTCGGCCGCTACGGCTCCGATGTCACGGATCTGCTTGACCTGATGGCGCGCAGGCCCAGCCTGAAGGAGCCCATTCCCGGAGCTGGGCCATACCTGAGCGCCGAAATCGTGTACGGGTGCACGCACGAGGGCGCGGTCAGCCTCGATGATGTGCTGTCCAGGCGGACCAGGATCAGGATCGAGTTCCGTGATCGAGGTGCCGACGCAGCCAGGCACGCGGCCGCGCTGATGGCGCCCGAGCTCGGCTGGGACGCGTCCCGGGTGGCCGCCGAGATCACGCGCTACCACGAGATGATCGCGGCGGATCTCGCCGCCGAGTCCATGCCCGACGACCGGAGCGCTTTCAAGGTCGCGACCCAGCACCTCCGCGCTTCCCGCTCCACCAGCCCGCTGCGACCGCCATGATCGTGGGCGTTAGTCAGAACCTGGTCGTTCGTCGTTGGCGCTGATAGATGACCGAGTTCTGAGAATCGTCCACGATCATGGCTGCCGCTGCGGGCTTAGCATGACAGTGCCGCAGCGTGACGGGAGGTCGCGACGTGATCGCTGACGTGCGAGGGCTGGGCATGACCGGCTCGGCCGAGGCCGTGGGCCGCTATGACCAGGCGGTCGATCACCTGATCCGGTTCAAGTCCGAGGTGGTGGACGCTGCTGCGGCGGCAGTGGCGGCGGATCCTGGCTGTGTCCTGGCGAAAGTGTTCTGCGCCTACCTCGCGCTCATGTCGACCGAGGAGACCGCCACTGCCGGAGCCCGTGAGGCGCTCGAGGGCCTGCACGCCGGCGACATGCAGACGGTCATGCTGCCGCGCGAACGGGCACACGTAGCGGCCGCCGAGTGCTGGATCAACGCCGACATGGCCGGAGCAGGTCAGCTGCTAGGCAGCATTTCGGTCGAGTATCCGCGCGACTTGCTCGCTCTTGCCGTCGGCCATCAGATCGATTTCTTCACCGGCGACGCGGTCAATCTGCGCGACCGGATCGGTCGCGCCATCGGCGGCTGGCGCGACGACGACAGCCAGCTGGGCTTTGTGCACGGGATGTACGCGTTCGGCCTGGAGGAATGCAACCTGTACCAGCAGTCAGAAGAGTTCGGCCAGGTGGCTGTGGAGCGCAACCGCGACGACGTCTGGGGCATCCACGCGGTGGTGCACACCTACGAGATGGCCGGGCGGGTGCCCGATGGCGTCCGGTTCATGCGGCGCCGCGAGGCCGATTGGCAGCACGGCAATTTCCTCAACGTGCACAACTCCTGGCACTACGCCCTCTATCTGCTCCAGGGCGGAGACCCGGACGGCGCGCTGGCCGTCTACGACCGGATGATCCGGCACGCAGGCTCCCAGGACGCCGCGCTGGAGTTGCTCGATGCGTCCGCCCTGCTCTGGCGGATGCAGCTGGACGGCACGCCGGTAGGGGACCGGTGGCAACCGCTCGCCTCTGCGTGGGGCCGCATCCTGACGCCTGGGTTCTACCCGTTCAACGACATGCACGCGGTGATGTCGTTCATCGGGAACGGCGAGCTTGACCGTGCCGAGAACCTCGTGCGGGCGCTGGACGAGGTCGTCGCGAGGCCCGTCCCCGGCAGCACAGGCTGGGCGATGACCGCATCGATCGGGCTGCCTGTCTGCCGGAGCCTGGTCCACTTTGGCCGGGGCGAGTACGACAGCGTGATCGCTGACCTGCTGCCGATCAGGACCCGGGTGCACCGGTTCGGCGGCAGTCACGCCCAGCGTGATGCGGTCGAGCGCACGCTACTCGAGGCAGCGATGCGAGCCGGACGGCTCGAGCTGGCGTCGGCTCTGGTGAGCGAACGGCTCTCGGTCCGCGAGTGCAACACCTATGCGTGGTCAAAGCGGGCATGGCTGCGGGAGGCGGCCGGCGATCAGGCCGGAGCCGCATCCGCGATGGCCCGGGCGCGTGAGCTTGCCGGGCAGATCAGGGCAGCCGCAGGCTGAGGCACGCCAGCCACAGCCAAGTCTCCGCTGGTCCCTGGCGGCGGGCAAATTCCCTTGCCCCACAGTCGGCGCAACCGGCAGGCTGGCCCGGTATGACAGCGCCACCTGCCGAAGGTGTCCGGGTCGACTGGGAATCCGTTCCCGGGCAGGTCCGCGCGGGCATCGAGCAGATCTGCGGTTCTCCGGTCGTGCGCGCCACGTCGCAGCCGGGCGGGTTCAGCCCGGGAGTGGCGGCCCGGTTGGAATGCGCCGACGGAGCGCGGATATTCGTCAAGGCAGTCTCTGCCGCAGCGAACCCGCATACTCCGGCCATGCACCGCCGGGAAGCAGGTGTCCTGCGGGCGCTCGACCTCATGATCGCCTCGGGTGAGCTGCCTGTCCCGAGGTTGCGCGGCATGCTCGAGGCCGATCAGTGGACGGCCCTGGTGCTCGACGACATCGATGGCCGGCCTCCCACGCTGCCTTGGGAATGGTCCGAATTGGCGGACGTCATCGCCGCCATCGATCGGCTAGCCGACGTGCTGACCCCGTCCCCCATCGAGGTCCGTTGCGTCACTGAGCAGTTCGGCGCGGACTTCACCGGCTGGCGGACGCTGGCCGAGAGGCGCGATCGGGGCGACATCGACTCGTGGTCCAGCGCGCACCTGGATGAGCTCGCCGAGCTCGAACGAGCCTGGCCTCGGCATGCTGCCGGCGACACGCTGCTGCACGCCGACATCCGGGCAGACAACCTGTTGGTCACCGGCGATGGCATCAGGTTCGTCGATTGGCCGCACGCGTGCATCGGCGCGGCGTTCGTCGATGTGGTGTTCCTGGCTCCTAGCGTCGCCATGCAGGGCGGGCCGCCGCCGGATGAACTGCTGGCGATGACGCGTGCCGGACGGGCAGCGGGCCACGAGGCGGTGACGGCGGTCGTCTGCGCTATGGCCGGGTACCTCACCGAGGGCTCGCTGCGGCCACCGCCGCCAGGGATACCCACGCTCCGTGCGTTCCAGGCAGCGCAAGGCGAGATCGCGCGCAGCTGGCTCGCCGACCTCCTCTAATCGCGGTCGCATTCCGGGTGAGCCGTGGCAGAGGAATTCCTGAAGAGGTCCGGCGCCATGTCGATGTGAGCGGAACGCGTTCGTGTAGGAGATAGAAGGCCGGATGGCGCCGGCCGGCTACATCGAGGAGGACCTGTGATGAAGCAGTATCTGCTCACCGTCTACCAGCCCGACGGGGACCCGCCGCCGCCCGAGGTGCTTGGCCCGATCATGGCCGGAGTGAAAGCTTGGGAGAGCGACCTCCAGGCGGCCGGGTCGTGGGTGTTCACCGCGGGGCTGCACCCGCCGAGCACGGCAACCGTGGTGCGGGTCAGCGAGGGTGAGACCCTGACCACCGACGGCCCCTTCACCGAGGGCAAGGAGCACGTGGGTGGGTTCACGATCGTGCGGCTGCCCGACCTGGACGCCGCGCTCGAGTCCGCACGCAAGCTCGCCAGCGTGACGGGCCTGCCGATTGAAGTTCGGCCGCTGCTGGGGGAAGTTCAGCCCTGATGCCTGATCATCCTGCCGTCAGCGGGCCGGAAATCGAGGCGGTCTTCCGGCAGGAGTACGGCCGTGCTGTGGCGGTGCTGATCCGCCTCTTCGGCGACATCGACGCCGCCGAAGAGGCGGTCCAGGATGCGTTCACCGCAGCCGTACAGCGGTGGCCGAGGAACGGGATGCCGCCAAGCCCGGCGGGCTGGATCATCACGACGGCCCGTAACAGGGCAATTGACCGCCTTCGCCGGGAGGCTTCCCGCGAAGGCCGGCAGGCCCAGGCCGCGCTGCTGCACGACGGCCACGAGGCGAATCGCGCCGAGGAGGACGCAGTGCCTGACGACAGGCTCCGGCTGATCTTCACCTGCTGCCATCCAGCGCTCGCCCTGCAAACGCAGGTCGCGCTGACGTTGCGGCTGCTTGGCGGGCTCAACACCGCTGAGATCGCTCGGGCATTTCTGGTGCCGGAGCCGACCATGGCCCAACGGCTGGTCAGGGCCAAGGGCAAGATTCGCGACGCGCGGATCCCCTACCGGATGCCCGGTGCAGCCGACCTGCCTGACCGGCTCCGGGCCGTCCTGGCGGTGGTGTACTTGATCTACAACGAGGGACACACGGCAACCTCCGGCGACGCCCTGACCCGCGAGGATCTCGCCGCCGAGGCGATCAGGCTCGGCAGGCTGCTCGGCCGGCTCATGCCAGATGAGCCGGAAGTCCTCGGACTTCTCGCGCTCATGCTGCTGATCGAATCGCGCCGGGCCGCGCGCGTCGGTCCCGACGGCGGGCTGGTGCTGCTCGGTGACCAGGATCGTGCGCTCTGGGATCACGCCCTGGTAGCCGAAGGCCAGGCAATCGTCCGCCGGTGCCTGCGGCGTGGCCAGCCTGGGCCATACCAGATCCAGGCAGCGATCAACGCGGTTCACGCCGACGCCCGATCGGTCAGCAGTACCGACTGGTCGCAGATAGTGCAGCTCTACGACCAGTTGCTGTCCGTCACTCCCGGCCCGGTCGTCGCGCTCAACCGCGCGGTCGCGGTCTGCGAAGTCGACGGGCCGGCGTCCGCGCTCGTGGTGGTCGACGACCTTGCCGCGAAACTGGACGGCTACTACCTGTTCCACGCCATCCGCGCCGATCTGCTCCGCAAGCTCGGTCGCGATGCTGAGGCAGCGGTTGCCTACGAGGCCGCGATCGCGAGGACAGCCAACAAGGCGGAGCGCGAGTTCCTGGCGCGCGGCCTGCGCTCGGTTCGCCGGCCTGACGAACATCAGTGCATGATGCCGCGCCAGACCTGCGGGACGCCAAACAATTCGCGCAGCTAAGGGATCAACGCGAGGATCATCTGCGTGGATGGTGACCGAGAGCGCCTGAGGGCTACATTTGACTCCGCAGCACGGCTCTACGATCTGGCGCGTCCAGGCTATCCAGCTGAGATACTTGACGAGCTTGTCCGGCTGGCGGAGCTGCAGCCGGAAGCCAGTCTGCTTGAGGTCGGCTGCGGCACCGGCAAGGCCACGATCCCGCTGGCCCGGCGCGGCTACCGCATCACTGGCATCGAGATCGGCGCGAAACTCGCCGAACGCGCGCGGCAAAATCTGGCCGGCTTCGCAGGGGCGGAGATCGTGCAGAGCGCGTTCGAGTTGTGGCGGCCGCCCGCCGGCGTGACCTATGACCTGGTCTTCGCCTCCACCTCGTGGCACTGGATCGACCCGGCGGTGCGTTATCGCCGGGCGTGGGAGCTGTTGCGGCCACGCGGGCACCTCGCCTTCTGGAGCGCATCGCACGTATTTCCCGTCGGCGGGGACCCGTTCTTCGGCGAGATCCAGGATGTGTACGACGAGATCGGCGAGGGACTGCCGCCTGGCTCGAGATTTCCACGTCCCGGCGAACTGCCCGACGCGCGGGACGAGATCGAGTCCAGCGGGCTATTCGGCGAGGTTCAGATCCGGCATTTCGACTGGGAGGTCAGTTACGACGCCGAGGGTTACATTCGCCTGCTTGAGACCTTTTCCCGGCATATCACCATGGAGCAGTGGAAACGAGACCGGCTATACGGCGAGATCCGGCGGCGGCTGGCCCTGCGCCCAGACGGCCGGCTGCGGCGTCACTGGGGCGCCGTGCTCCATGTCGCCGACCGGCGCGACCCGGCCGACGATGAACGGCATCCAGTTGACTCGGTTGATCGAGCACCGCTTCCCGGGTCAATCCCCGGATCGACCCCCGTCTTCCCGGGTGGATCCTGGGATTGACCTGGCCGGACGTCCTGCACCCGGGCGGGCTGCGGATCGAGCCTCGGGGCGACCCCAACGAGCCCCGGCCGGGTGGCGGACCAGGCTGAATCGGTAGCGTGGGCAACGCCATGTCCGGACCGCCGACGACAAGACCGCCAACCACGCGACCGCACCCAACGCGACCGCAAACGACGCTGCTCGTGACCCTCACTGGACGCGATCGGCCGGGGGTCACGTCCAGGCTCTTCACGGGGCTGTCGGCGCATGAGCTGACCGTGCTCGACGTAGAGCAGGTGGTCATCCGGGGGCACCTGGTGCTCGGCGTGCTGCTCGCCTGCCCGGAGTCGCCTGACCTGACCGCGATCCACCGGGCGGTCACCTCGATCGCTGATGATCTCGGCATGAATGCCGAGATCACGCTGGGCTCGGGCGAGCAGTCGCGGCAACGGGGACGGCTGCACGTGACCGTGCTCGGCAGCCCGCTCACGCCGGGCGTGATCGCCGCCATTGCCGGGCGGATCGCGGTCAGCGGGGCGAACATCGACAAGATCGGGCGGCTCGCCAGGGAGCCGGTCACGTGCATCGAGTTCGAGGTCTCGGGCGCCGATCCCGAGGCGCTGCGGACCGACCTGGCCCGCCAGTCAGCCGGCCTCGGTGCGGATATCGCCGTCCAGCGCGGCGGGCTGCACCGGCGGGCGATGCGGCTCGTGGTGATGGACGTCGACTCCACGCTGCTGCAGGACGAAGCCATCGACCTGCTCGCCGACCGGGCCGGCCACGCGGCCGAAGTGGAGGCCCTGACCAACGCGGCCATGCGCGGGGAGATCGAGTACACGGCGGCGTTGCGCCAGCGGGTGCAGTTGCTCGCCGGACTGGACGCGGCTGTCCTCGGCGAGCTGACCGAGAAGCTGCGACTGACGCCAGGGGCCAGGACGCTGGTGCGGACGCTCAAGCGGCTCGGCTACCGCTGCGGCGTCGTGAGCGGCGGCTTCACCCAGATCACGGACTGGCTGACGGCCGAGCTCGGGCTCGACTTCGCGGCGGCGAATACCCTCGAGATCGCCAACGGCACACTCACCGGCCGGATCACCGGGGAGCTGATCGACCGGCCGGGCAAAGAGCGGATGCTGCGACAGTTCGCGGCCGAGGCGGGAGTACCGCTGAGTCAGACGGTGGCCGTCGGCGACGGGGCCAATGATCTGGACATGATCGCGGCGGCTGGCCTTGGGATCGCCTTCAACGCCAAGCCGATGGTGCGGAGCGCTGCCGATGCCTCGGTGAGCGTTCCGCACCTTGATGTCATCTTGTACCTCCTCGGCATATCGAGGGAGGACGTTGAAGCGGCTGACGCCGCTGACAGCGCGCTGCCGGACCCGAGGCGCTGAGCGACACGAGGGGCTGAGCGACCCGACGGGCTGAGCGACCGACGAGATCGACACCTGGGTGCGCGACGCCACATCGAAGGGTGTCCTGGTATAACCCGATACGCGGAGGCAATGCGCGCGGGGCCGGACCCACCCACCAACTTCGTTTGGGTATGTTTGTGCGGGTGCTCCGGCTACCCCCTACCTCCCCCTGCCGCTGACCGATGGGCCGGCCGCGTGCTGCCCCACGACAACGGAACTCCTCATGCTTAGTCTGAAAGCACTGACCGACATATCCCTCTGGGCCCGCGGCAATGGCCTGGAGATCGTGCTGTTCGTGACCGGCGCGATACTGCTGACACGCCTGGCGACGTGGCTGCGCGGGAAGATCACCCACCGGATCGACGCCAACGCGCACGAATCCGATTCGCTGGTCCGCTCGGAGGCGTCAAAGCACCGGCACGCTCTCGCGCAGGTATTCACCTGGGCCTTCCTCGTGATCATCTACTGCGCGACCGTCGTGGCAGTCGCGACACGCATCGGCATCCCGATCACGAGCCTGGTTGCCCCAGCTGCCGTGGCCGCGGTGGCGCTGGGATTCGGCGCCCAGCGCATCGTCCAGGACATCTTGGCTGGCTTCTTCATCATCACCGAGCGCCAATACGGCTTCGGCGACCTCATCCGCCTGACCGTCCCGAACAGCACGCAGCCCGCCCAGGGCACCGTAGAAGACGTCACGCTCAGGGTCACCTCGGTCCGCACGACCGACGGGGAACTGGTCATCACCCCGAACGGTCAGATAACG
>Ga0070707_100007009_pt1 | contig 10451 bp, 8 predicted proteins | sample KBSK5502metaG_FD_65468 | JGI IMG/M metagenome (GOLD analysis project Ga0070707, IMG submission 65468) | Corn, switchgrass and miscanthus rhizosphere microbial communities from Kellogg Biological Station, Michigan, USA - KBS K5-50-2 metaG | ecosystem: Host-associated > Plants > Roots >... | reverse complement strand
CGCATTGAGCCAATCGCCGTTTCGCTCCGAGGTGCTCGAGCTGGACAACCTGATCATCCTCGCCGGCGCGTATCAAGACGCCGGGCTGGTGCGTGAGGCCGGCACAGCGTTCGAGCAGGTGTCTCCGCGCTTGAGCGCACTCGGCCGCGACAATACGCAGCGGGCCGGAACGCTGTTCAACAATTGGGGCATCGCGCTGTGGATGTGGGGGCGCCCGCTCGATGCCGAGCGCTTGCTTCGACGCGCCATCACGGTTGGCCAGGACGGCCAGACTGAAGCGACCGTTTCCCCGATGGTGCTCGTCAACTACGCTCGAACGCTGAAGGAGCTGGGAAGGCTGGGGGAAGCGGCGGACTACGCTGAACGCGCGTACGCGAAGGCGCAGGCCGCGGGCGACCAGACGGTCGTCAACCAGTCGTTGCTGGTGCGAACGGCCATTTATCGCAGCCAGGGTGACCTCGAGCGCGCGACGCAAATGCTGTCGGAGGTCGAGCCAATTTTGCAAAGCAGGCTTCCGGCCGGCCACATCGCATTTGCGTCGTTCGCTTTGCAGCGGTCGCTCAACGCCCAGGCAGGGGGTGACATGCAGACGGCTCTCGATTCGGCGAATCAAGCAGTGGCGATTGCGGAAGGGTCGATCAAAGAGGGCCGAATAGGCGCTGGCTACCTTGAAACGTATCTGGTGAGCCGGTCCGATATTCAGCTCAAGATGGGTCACCTGGAATCGGCGGCAGAGGACGCCAGGCGCGCGCTGAAGTCGTTACTTGACGTCGCGCAGTCTGGAACGTTTTCGACCGGCGTTGGCCGGAGCTACCTGGCGCTTGGAGGTGCTCTGCAGGCGCAAGGCAAACTTGAGGAATCCCGCTCGGCGTTTCGCTCGGCGGTCGAACACCTGCAGAGCGCGCTCGGTCCCGATCATGCGGAGACGCGAGCCGCCCGCCAGCTCGCGGACCTGGAGATCCCGCTTCGATAAAAGCAACGGACGGCTTCAAATCGCCGACTGGGTGCGAATGCTGCGGTGGAGGTAGATGCGCGCTTTCTCCCAGCTGCGCTGCACCGTGCGTTCCGACACGCCGCGCATGGCTGCGATTTCGGCGGAGGAGAAACCGCAAAAGAATTTGAGGTCCACCACCTCTGCGAGCGACGCATCGATCTTGGCCAGCTCGTCCAGGGCCTCGCTGATCTGAGTCAGCTCCTTTTCATCAACGACGTTCTCCGCCACCTTGCTGTCCAGCGAGGTGATCTCGAACTGCCCGCCGCGTTTTTGGGCGTGGCCGCTTCGAGCATGGTCGATAATCAATCCGCGCATCACGCGGGCGGCATAGCCCATGAATCGGGCCTGATCGGGAAACGCCGTGCCGCTCTTCCCGGCGATGTCCAGATAGGCCTCGTGAAGCAGCGTGGTGGCGCCCAGGCTCGCGGCGCCGCCGCGGCGTCCGAGCTCGCGTTGGGCGAGCCGGTGCAGCTCCGTATACAAGGCCTTGAACAGCGCCTCTGAAGCGGAACGGTCGCCTCCCTCGGCTGCGGCAATCAGCGACGGAATCGCGGATTCCACGCGGGCACCCCCGGTCCAGTGTGAGTGCGGACCGGCGGCAGCCTCTCCAATCCAACACTCAGAGTCAACTACTGGCTGGTCACGTCGAACACGAGATTGACCGGCGAGGGGCCGAAAGACGCCCATGGAACAACGCCAGTCTGGTTCAGACCGGGTCGAGACCAATCACAAACCCCGTCGGGGAATATCCTCTGCAATCGGGTAAGCTCCTGCGGCGTGAATGACACCGCATAATCGCTCATCTCAATTGGCTTCAGCTGGCACCTCAAGACGTTGCCGGCGAGCGAGCCCCCCGCCACGTAACGCGGGAAAGCGTATGAGGGGAAAAGCGCGTTGCACTTCGAGTCAGGTTGACTGCTCCACGTCTGTGGCTCGGCGATGAACTCCGTGGGATTTGCCCAGCATCCATCCACGGCTTGAGCCGGTTTGTTTCGGATTGTTTTTGCGCGCGCGGAGTCATCAGAGTGGTCGGATGCAATCGAGCTCATCCACTGATCGAAAACCGCGATCGCCTGAGACGACGGCACCATGTTCCCGCGCCAGATCACCTGGTTGTCCGCATCGCCGTTTGCATCGATCAAGCGTTGACGAACAGCGAAGTGGAACCACTGATAATGATAGCTGCCCATCTCGTTGTAGCCACCGAAGTCGAAAACGGGGATCGAGGCGAGGCCTCCGCCGCCTCCAAGGCTTATGCCGCTCTGATAGGTGCGGCGGATCGCATCGGCATCGCCAACTGTTCGCGATGGAATGTAATTGTCATCCGAATCATAGCCACCAATGTTCTCGTTTAGATTCAGAAACTGCGCCCGGGTAATGGCACCGCGGTTGAGGGCACCCAGCCCGTATTGCACCCCGCTGTTGTCGTAAGGGCGCAGCGCGAATCCCGTGCCGAGATCTTTGCCATAGACGGCAACCGAGACATCGAAAATGGTCGGGCGCGCACCTGTCGGGTTCTTCACCGGATGATAGCGAAGAGGGGATGGGACCGGCTGCAAGAGGGGGTAGGCGCCCAGAACGCTCCAGACTCCTGACACGTACGCATGGATGTCCACGCGCCCGGGCACCGGGTCGGTTCGTCCAGCTTGATTAGCGGCATCCACCAGGGCCGGAACGCCTTGATACCCCGAGACGGCCGTCTTTTCCTCGTCGCTGAAACCAGCCGGATCGGTGACGGCAAAGTAATGTGTCAACAGATGCCCATCCAGACCGGAAAGGCCAATCGATAGCGCATCGGGGAACACCGCGCTGATCAAAACGCCATCGAACAACCCCGGAAACGCGTCGGCGATCTGCAGGCTGGAGTAAGCACCGCCCGAGCCACCGGTGCTCGCGGTAAACAACGGAACGCCGAATTCCTTGATGAAATGTTCTTTGGTCATCGCGGTCGCTTCGCCGGCAAGGTGCGGGTTGCAACTAATCGATGGGTGATTCAGGGTATTGGTGGCCACCGCATAACCCTTTGAAAGCCACGCATCATTGATCACGTTGAAGTCGGCTGCGATACCGCCGGTTCTGGGCACGATTTCGAGGATTCCCTCGGTGAGATACCGCGATATATCAATTCCATCGAGCGTGCCCGTATTGGTGCCCTGGTAGTACCATCCCCCCACGCATCCGAAACCATGCACCCAGAGCAGTTTCTTGTTCCAGCCGTTCGGCGGCGTGGTTGGCGACGGTGGTGGCTCTGTAGTCGGATCATGCAGGATAGCGATGTTGTATACGCCCCGGTCGATCGTGCCTGCTTCATAGCGCACCACATAGGGCACCATCACGCCGCTCTGAATGGTGATCGTCGCAACGTCAGCTGGCAACGTTGTTGTGTCAGGCATCGGCAGGAAGTCGCCTGTCACGGACTTGTAGACATACTGCACCTTCGTATCGGCCGAGCAATACTGATCGCGCCAAGGGCCGAGGTAAGTACCATCCGGCAGCACAAACTGGTCGGTCATGCAAACGTACGGCTGAATCTGCGGGCCGGAAAAAAGAGAGCCGGTGATCGGGTAATTGGTAACCTCCAACCGCGCCGACGGATGGCCGTGGCCGCCGGCAACCGCTTCGATATGGTTTCTGCCGAGGCTCAATCCGGTGACCAGCCCGGTCAGCGTCCGCTCCGCTTCGTCGGCCTGGAACACCGCGGTGACGTCCCGTCTGTTGACGAGCACACGAACCCTCTGCGGCGGAACGTGGCGAGGTATGTCGACCCGGACGAGCGCATCTCCGCCGCTCACGAGGTACGGCTTGCTCGAGAGTATCGAGACCCGAAGCCGATGATTGGGGCGGTCATCATCTTGCGCTGCGGCACGCGCTGCGATCATCGAGAAGGCCACGATCGCGGCGACACGAATCATTCGCAGTCCTTTGAAAATAGGCATGGCTCCCTCCTGGCATTTGGCGCTTCGCGCGAGGGCTCCCACCGGAGAGCTGCCGAGTCAATCGAGCGATGGAATGGGTGCGGTCTAGATGACAGTTGTGGTAGGCCTGTCTGGTGGATCAGTCGCCTGCGCTCTCCAAGCTCGATTGGCGCCTTCGTGCTGCGAGGGACTTCATCTACTCTTCTTACAGTATGCCGCTCGATCTGGTCACCATCTCCAAGAGAGCGCAGCTCTCGCCGTTCCATTTCCTTCGCAGTTTTCGATCCGCCTTCGAGAAAACCCCTCACGCGTACCTGACGCACGTGCGGATCGAGCGCGCCAAGGAGCTGCTCGCCTCGGACCACTTGCCGGTCACCGAAGTCTGTTTCGAGGTCGGTTTCGAGAGCCTGGGTTCCTTCAGTACGCTGTTCGCCAAGCATGTCGGGGAGTCGCCGAGCAGTTTCCGGCGGCGGATGAATCGCCTTTACCGCTCGGCGGAGATCTGGTCGGGTCTTGCCATCCCCCACTGCTTTCTTTATCGCTTCTTCGCCTTTCCCTGAGGATCGCAATTTTCGAGAAGCGCAGGCGAGCCGGGATTGGCTAGAAGGCCAACCTAAACAAGGAGGCACCCATGATTCAGAAACTCTCTCACGTCAGCATTTTTGTGCTCGACCAGGACCGCGCGGTTTCGTTCTACACGCAGAAGCTGGGCTTGCAGATTCGAAGCGACTCGAAGATGGGCGACTTTCGCTGGGTGACCGTCGGTCCCAAGAATCAGCCGGGCATGGAGCTTGTCCTGCTGCCGATCGTCCCTGGGCCGATGCTGGATGCTGCGGACGCCAAGCAATTCAGAGAGCTGGTCTCCAAGGGGGTGTTTTGCCCGGGTGTGTTCGAAACCGACGATGTCCGCTCGGATTATGAAGAGCTGAAGAAAAAAGGAGTCGAGTTCAAGAGCCCGCCCACGGAGCGACATTACGGAATCGAGGCGGTCGTCAAGGACGATTCAGGAAATTGGTTCAGCCTGACCCAGCGGAAAAAGTAGATCGTTGGTACCGCCGGCCGGCCCTTCTTCGACATGGAGAGCCCGATCTCACGGCGGCCGCTCAGCGGACCACGGCGACGGGTCGAGTGGCCTGGTGCACCACGCGATCGCTGACCGAGCCCAGCCTCAGATGCCCGACGCGGCCATGGCCGTGCGCGCCGAGCACGATCATATCGGCGCCCAGTTTCTCGGCCTGAGAACAGAGGGTGTCGGCGGCCCGGCCCAGCTCGACCACTCTCTGTATTCGGTCGGCGGGGAACCGCTGGCCGATATCTTCCAGCATCCGATAGCCTGCCTGGAGGTGCTCTTCGTCCGTTCCCCGTATCTCGATGAACGAATCGAGCGCCCCGAGAGGAATGATCCGGGGCAACTCGAGCACGAACAACAACGTGACGCGCGACGAGGTCTGATCCGCCAGCTCGAGTGCAAAGCCGGCCGCTTTTCGCGAACCCTCGGAACCATCGACTCCGGCAAGGAGATGTTTAACCATTGTGCGACAGGATCGCTCGCGCTCGTCAGGAAACGCCACCGTATAGATTGAGAACGTTGCGAGGCTGACAACAAGGGCCTGCCTTCCAAGGCGGCTTGCGGGCGGAAGGGGTTCCGGCCGTGCGCGAGAATGTCGGAAGATCTTTGCAATGTTCCGACAACTCCGCGTGTTTTCGATGCCGTCAAAGGGCGCGTACTTGTCCTCAGCCGAGCGATCTCGGGGCGGTGCTGGATTTCCGCGCGCGAAGCTTTTGCGTGTTCTAACCCCCCTTGCGCACTTGACCGACGAAGGCCACCGGCTCGTCGGCGTTGATCGGCGGGGTGCCGAGAATGTAGAGCAGAACCCCGTCGAAGGGTGCGCGCACCTCAGCCAATTGGGCGCCAAAGAAATCATTCACCACCGCCAGCAGCTCGCCTTTCTTTACGGCTGTCCCCAGCTTGGCCTTCGGCCAGAGCACGCCCGCGGCAGGGCTGCGCAGCACCTCGTGACGGTCGATCCAGCGCGGCCTCGCCACGTAGCTGGCCTGGCCTTCGACCATCTTCAGGTGCTTGAGCACGTTCATCACGCCGGACTCGATCGGCGTGATCCACTGCTCGCTCATGCTGCCGAGCTGTCCTGATTCGATGGTGATCGCCGGCTTATTGCGCGTCATGGCGGTGTTGGAAGTGTAGCTCGACGCCTTGGGATCGCGCGGCCGCTCCTTGTCGATGACAATGGTGGAGAGGCCGAAGGCCAGCACCAATTGCTTGGCCTTCTCGTTCAGCTTTTCGTCATCCAGCGGCATCCAGTATGCGTAGGGCAGCAGCGCTTCGTTGCCGTCCCCGCAGTGGAGATCGACGAGATAATCGCTGCGCTCGATCACCTCTTGGGTGATGGCGTGGGCGATGCGCTCGGTGTTGGTGCCGTCGGGCTTGCCTGGATAAACGCGGTTGAGGTTCTTCCAGTCCCACGGATTGTAGTAGATGGTCCGTTTGAGAAACGAAGGTACGTTGGCGACGTGCACCAGGATTACGGTGCCGCTCAATTTCTTGGGATCGATCTTGGGCTTCATCCGGTTGAGTGCGAGCACGGGCGAGTATTCGTACCCGTGCGTGCCTGCCACCAGCGCCAGGACCGGTCCAGATTTGGCGCCGTGGATCACGGTCACCGGCACCTGCGTCGCCGCATCGACGCTCGCCGATATCTCGAGAAAACCGGAACGCGCCTCGCCCCGAGTGGCGGAGATCGCACCGACTTTGAAAACTTCGTTCTGCGCCGACGCTGTAGTCACGGCGGAAACCAGGGCGATGATCACAGCAGCATGTATACGCACGATTGTTTCCCCCTTTGGTTCAAAGTAGCCTCTGTTTACCGCACGGGTGTAGCTTGTCTAAGACATTTGAGAGAGCCTACCTTCGATAGGTGGCGGGGGGACGATCATGCAGCCGATAAAGACGATCATCGTGGCGGTCGATGGATCTCCACCTTCGGAAAGGGCAGTCGATCTGGCCAGCAAGATCGCCGGCCCGACAGGGGCGAGATTGCTGCTGGTCCACGTGGCAGAGCCAATTCGGCTTCCGCGCGAGCGCTACGCCGAGTTTGTCGCCCAGATCGAAGCGGAGCAACAGAGGGAAGAGCAGCCGATCCTCGGTGAGGCCCAGAAGCGAGCCGAGGCGTACGGCGTTCGCGCGGAGACGCGCTCGATCAGCGGGCCCATCGCAGAGAGCATCGCGGACCTCGCCGCGGAGGAGCAGGCAGACCTGGTGGTGGTCGGCAGCCGCGGCCAGGGGGCGGTGGCGCGGGTCTTCCTGGGGAGCGTCTCGGACAGGCTGGTGCACATCTGCAAGGTTTCGGTGCTGGTCGCACGCTAAGATTGCCGCTCAATTCCGCTTGAGGACTCTGGCGTTCGCGGCGGAGCCGCAAGTGATTCGAGCGTCGGCCCAATCCGAGTGGTCGTAGTTCATGTCGTCGGGGCCAGCCAACACCGACAGCCGCAGCTCGTTCCGGCCGGAGACATCAACGGCGAGCTGTTGCGATGGGCCTCTGCCGAGCATCAGACCGCTGTCGTAGAGCTTCATCCCGTCGGCCCACACCTGGAAGATGACCGATCCGCGGCTGCCCACCTCGTCGTCGACGCCCACGTCGCTCTCCAAGGTGGAGCATGCTCCATTCAACCTGAACTCGATGGTGGAGGGTGCGTGCGCACCGAGGCCCTTGGCGTAGGTAGCTCCGTTCAGGGTGATGGTGTTGTTGCCGTTACTCCGGTCGCGCCGCAGTATTCCGAACCCGTTCGCTTGATAACTCCAAGTCAAGTCGCTCAAGTAACCGGTCCCGTCTGGCATTGGCACGTCCGAACCGGCGACGTTGATCATCACCACGCCGTGAGACGGCACGACGGCGCTGAAGCCGTCGGTGAACGAGCCCAGATCCACCTGGGCCCATAGGTCGCGAACGGAAGCGTCTCCGCCGGAGAGGCCGATTTCGCTCCAGTCGACGGCGATGGGGGCCGGCCCGTCGCTGCGGTTGATCAGGGCCACGGCCCGCGTCCCGCTGCCTTGCGTCGGCTTGTACCAGACTTGCAACCCCGCGCCGTCGTCTCGGGCCTTGATGCCCTGGATTCCGAGAGGATCCTGATCCGCCGCAATCACATCCGGATTGGTGAGAATGGAAATTGTTTCCGCGCTCATGCTGCGCAAATCGTTTCCGGCAATCAGTGGCGCGGCCATGATCGCCCACAGGCTCATGTGCACGCGATACTCGTCTGCCGTCATGTGGCCGTTGCCGACCTCGAGCATGTCCGGATCGTTCCACGAGCCAGACAGTGCAGCGCCCGCGTGGTTGGCATTGGAATCCGCGAGACCGATCATCCGCGCCCAGTTGTCGCTGATATCGCCGGTCGTCCGCCACAGATGACCGGTGAGCGGCCCCCAGACCCAGGGGCCTTCGCGCCCCCAGACGGACATGCTGAGCACTATCGGGCGTCCGGCTGCGATGATCCCATCCCGAAATTTCGCGTACGCCATGCGCGGGTCCAAACCTGTCGTGTTACACCAGTCGACCTTGGTGTAATCAACGCCCCAGGCCGCGTAAGTGGCCATGTCCTGCTCTTCAAAGTTGTAGCTGCCCGGGCGGTGCTGGCAGGTCTCCGTTCCCGCGTCCGTGTACAGGCCGAACTTCAGCCCCAGCCCATGGACGTAGTCCGCAAGCGCCTGCATCCCGTTGGGGAAGCGCGCCGGATCCGCGACGATGGTCCCGAGCTCGTCGCGGCTGACTTGCCAGCAATCGTCGATCACCACGTACTCATAGCCGGCATCTCTCATGCCGCTGCTGACCATCGCGTCGGCAGTCTGTTTGATCAGCTGCTCGCTCACGTTGCAATGAAACCTGTTCCAACTGTTCCATCCCATCGGGGGCGTGAGCGCCAGGCCATCTTCCAAAGCGGCGGCGGGCCAGGCGAACGCCAGCCCGAGAAGCCCGATCATCGGCGCGACTCGTTTCCAGCTCCGGATGAAGCGAAACATGGATTTCCCCTTGTTTTGAAGTGAAAGGAACTTCGCACCTACCATGGCCGCTGCACCCCCTTCTACCCGCGCGGCCCGTGCGGGTTAAATCCGAACGGACCTGCTTGAGGTCACTTGATAGGGCTGGTCCGCGATGGACGCAACTCGTTCTGCTCTGGGTTGGACGCCCGAGGGACGATGCGGAAAAAGATGGGAATGCGGCTAACGATTGGCTCCGCTGCCAATCCGCGCGAGCACGAAAGCGCCGAATTCAGGCAACGTTGTTGCAGGTGGATCCCAGCCGATGGGAACCGCGACAGTCTGATCGGTCATCGAAAGCACCAAGGGCCCTCCATCGAAGATACCCGAGAGCATCACCTGATCGTAATTCTGCGCGTTGCGCACCTCGTATCGATCGCCGACCGCAAGCCCCAAGCTCGAGATATCCACTTCGACCGAGTCGTTGAGATCCCAATTGTACACAACGATGTGGCCGCGACCGGTCTCATAGGGATTGGGCCGCACGACGACGTAGGTGCCGCCGGGCGTGCTCGAGTAATACGTATTGTCCGGGTACTGAGCGGCCGAGAAACCGGCGATGCGTCCGATAAATGTATTTCCCGTCATTTGAGCGTCGTCACATCGAACGAGCCCCAAAGCCTGACCTCCGGCAAAGTAGTTGTCCGTGGCCGTCAGTCCGGTGCAGCCGGCGCTGTATCCAAAGTTGTTGCTCCCGCGGTTTACCGGCGGCGTGAAATAGGTGTAATTGGAGAGCAGGAATGCGTTCTCGGCCACGCGACCTCCACCAACCAGGATGTTGGTCGAGAATCCGGAGGTTCGGGAGAGCGCGCCATTGTTGAACGAGATGTTTCCCTCGATGTCGAAGTTATTGAGATATGCGGCCGACGAGCCGTAGGCGTGAATTCCGTAGCCGAACTGTCCAAACATGATGTTGTCGACAATGCGCTTCGTGCCAGTTTGATTTTGGGTGTAGATGGCGTGGCCGTGGCCGCGGTCGGGAGCATCCCATCCGTTGTAGAAGATGATGTTTCCGGCGAGCTCCGAGTCTTCTGCCTGGCTCCAGAAGCCGAATCCCTGCGCCGTATCGTGGATGATCAGGTTGATGAACTTGGTATGTGGTCCAAAAACAGTGATTCCGGTTCCGCGGGTCAGCTCCGGCGGCGAGGAGCCCGGAGTGGGAACGGCGCGGTTCGGATCCGAGTTGATCACCTCGAAGCCCCAGTACCACGCCCAGGCGCCGTTCACGGTGAGTGGGCTGCTCTGGGAGGCGCCGCCGTCGATGATCGCTCGTTCGCCTGGAAATGCGCGGACTACGATCGGCGCGTCTGCGGCGCCTGTGAGCCAGCTGGTGAATGTGCCCCGATATGTTCCGCCGAGCAGCCAGATGGTGTCTCCCGAATGCACCGCAGGTGGCTGCGATAGCGCGATCGCCAGGCTCCACGGGGACTCGGCGCTTCCATCGCCATCCGCGGTTCCCGAAGGCGACGCAAAGTATTCCGCCCCGAGCGCG
>Ga0070707_100007005_pt1 | contig 10454 bp, 7 predicted proteins | sample KBSK5502metaG_FD_65468 | JGI IMG/M metagenome (GOLD analysis project Ga0070707, IMG submission 65468) | Corn, switchgrass and miscanthus rhizosphere microbial communities from Kellogg Biological Station, Michigan, USA - KBS K5-50-2 metaG | ecosystem: Host-associated > Plants > Roots >... | reverse complement strand
AGCCGGATGTTGAAGCGCGGCTTGTAGTGCTTGATGAAGTCGTTCTCGAGCACCAGCGCCTCGACCTCGTTGGCCGTGCGCACAAACTCGAAGTCCCAGACCTTGCGCAGCAGCTCGATGAGGCGCGCGTTCTGTGCGTAGCCGGGGGTGAAGTAGGAGCGCAGGCGGTCGCGCAGGCGCAGGGCCTTGCCCACATAGATGACCTGTGCCTTGTAGTCCCGCAGCAGGTACACACCGGGGCTGTCGGGAACGGCCCGCAGGCGCTTGCGGATCTGCTCGGAGTTGTCGGTCGCGGTGGCCATCTCGGGCCGATTCTAGGTGGGGCTAGACTGGGCGCCGATGACTGAGCAGCCGCCCCAGCTCGGGCCCCAGCCGACGACCGTCGTGCCTCACTACGCGAACGCCTCGCTCGCGATCGGCGCGCCCACCAACCAGCTCGCGATCGTCAGCCTGGTGGCCGGGGTCGCGTCCTACTTCCTGTTCCCCGTGATCGGCGCGGTGATCGCGATCATCACCGGGCACATTGCGCGCTCCCAGATCAGGAAGACCGGCGAGAGCGGGAACGGGCTGGCTATGGCGGGGCTGATCCTCGGCTACGTCCACCTCGCCCTGGGGCTTCTGATCGGCCTCTTCGCGGTGGTCGTGGTGCTCGGCCTGCTGGGGTTCGTGGCCGCCTCGCACCCGTCCGGCTAAAAGTGGACGCCTCTTAGCAGATAGGCGAGGGCCGCCTGCTCGACCGAGATCTCCGGCTCCGCCTTGCGCGCCGGCTTCTCGCCGTCCCTGGGCGCGCTGTCGGGGAACACGTGGTAGGCGCCGGTCATCACGAAGTTGAGGAACCCGGGTGAGATGGTGTCCACGGCCTCGCCGAGCTTGCCCAGGCGCGTGCTGACCTCGGGCTCCTGAGTGAGAATCGCTTGCACCACCATCTCAGCCGCCTCGTCGGTCGAGATGGTGGGGAAGTTCTTGTAGATGCTGGTGGGCGCGATCATCGGCGTGCGCACCAGGGGCATGTGGATGTTGGTGATCACGATGCCGTCGTCGGCCACCTCCGGCGCGACGCAGCGCGAGAGCGCAGCCAGCGCCGACTTCGAGGCCACGTAAGCGCCGAAGCGCGGTGGGTAGGCCTGCACGCCGATCGAGGAGATGTTGATGATGTGGCCCCGGCCCCGCTCCTTCATGCCGGGGATCACCGCCAGCATCAGCTTGACGGCGCCGAAGTAGTTGAGCTGCATCGTGCGCTCGAAGTCGTGGAAGCGGTCCAGCGATTCGTGGACCGAGCGCCGGATCGAGCGGCCCGCGTTGTTGACCAGGATGTCGACGCGGCCGTGCTCCTTCAGAACGCGCTCGATCATCCGCTGGTTGGCAGCCATGTCCGCCAGGTCGGTCGGGTAGACCCAGGCCCGCCCGCCTTCCTTCTTGATCTCTGCGGCCAGGCCGTCCAGCTTCTCCCTGGTGCGCGAGACCAGCATCACGCGGCCGCCGTGGCGGGCGACCACGGCCGCGGTTGCGCGCCCGATCCCGCTGGAGGCGCCGGTGACCACGACCACCCTGTCCTCGAGGGCCGCCCGCAGGTTGCGCGGCGTGAGCGCCTCGGGGTCGAGGTGGCGCTCCCAGTAGTCCCAGATCCTCCAGGCGTAGGTGTTCAGGCGGGGCACGGCGACGCCCGAGCCCTCGAGGGCCGCCTGCGCGTTCCCGCAGGTGAACCGGGCCCGGCTGCTGACGTAGCCCAGGGCCGCGGCCGGGATCTTGGCCCGGTCCAGGAACTGGCGGCGGAGCGCCTGGTAGGGCTTCCAGTGGCTCAGCATGCCGCGGAACTCTTTGGGCACCATGCCCACCGCCCGGGGGTCGATGCGAAGCGTGAACTGCGGCCCGTGCGCGGCCTTGAGGAAGACGTTGACCGTGTCGCCCAGGCTCAACGGCTGGGGGTCGACCAGGTGGAACGTCTGGCCGTCGAGCCCGGGCTTGGCCGCGATCGCGGCCAGCGCGTGGGCGACGTAGTCGACGGGCACCAGGTTGAGCGCGTTGCCCTCGTACCCCACCAGCGGCCACCAGGAGGGGATCGCGTCGCGCAGGCGCTGCAGCAGCTTGAAGGCGTAGTAGGGACCGTCCACGCGGTCGGCCTGCCCGTCCTCCGAGGAGCCGATCACGATGCCCGGCCGGTAGACGCGGAAGGGGACCTTGGTCTCCTTGCGCACGATCTTCTCGGCCTCGAACTTGGTGCGGTAGTAGGGATGGTCGAGCGGCTGGCCCTGGTCGAACATCTCCTCGGTGAATTCGCCCTTGAACCTGGCCCCGGCGACCGCGATCGAGCTGACGTGGTGCAGGCATCTGGCTTTGATCGCGTTGGCGAAGGCCACCGTGTGGCGGGTGCCCTCGACGTTGGCCTCCTGGTTCGCCTGCTCCGACGCCTCGAGGTCGTAGACCGCTGCCAGGTGGAAGACCTCCGCGCCCTCGAGCGCCGCCAGCTCCGCCCTGGCCACGCCGAGGTTGGGCCGGGTGATATCGCCGAGCAGCGGCTTCACGTTCCGCCCCGCGCCCTTGAGCTTGGCGGCGGACTGCCTGCGCACGAGCACGTGCACCGGCTGCTTGCTCCTGGCCAGCTCGGCCACCAGGCGGCGGCCGATGAATCCAGTGCCCCCGGTGACAACGAACGGCATTCGCGTGAACGTTACCCGGTCAGGAAATCACTGATCAGCCGGTTGAAGGCCGCCGGCGCCTCGATGTGCGGGCTGTGGCCCAGCCCCTCCATCAGCTCGAGCCGCGCACCCGGGATCGCGTCCGCCACCGCCCGCGCCTGGCCGGCGCCCGGCAGCGCGTCCTCGGTGCCGCAGACCACCAGCACGGGCGCCTCGATGCTGGCCGCGAGGCCGCGGAGGTCCTGCCGGCGGTCGCACTGCACGTAGCGGCGGATGGTGTCGCGCTCCAGCGGCCGCCGGTCCATCTCCCGGACAACCGCGGGCACGAGACGCTCGAACGCGGCCCGCCCGAACGCGAGCAGCACCAGCCCCTCGTGCATCTCGTGGTCGCTCAACGCTCCGTCCGCGAGCGCCTCCCAGTGATCCATCACCGCCAGCAGGTAGGGGTCCATGTAGAGCGTGGGCGCCTCCGCCACCACGCGCCGCACGCGGTCCGGCCAGCGCGCCGCCAGCAGCAGCGCCAGGTAGGCGCCCAATGAGTGGCCGACCAGGTGGGCGCGCTGAACGCCGGCCGCGTCCATGGCCGCCAGCACGTCGTCGGCCAGCTCGTCTGGGGTGAAGGGCGTCCCGGGATCGGGCGTCTCCCCTACTCCCCGGGGATCGAACAGCAGCAGCCGGAAGTGGTCCGAGAAAGCGCCCACCTGCTTCAGCCAGGCGCGGCGGTCGCCAAAGGTGCCGGGGACGAGGACGACGTCGGGACCGCTGCCGACGAGCTCGAAAGAGGGTGTCAGCGGACCCGTATGGCCGCGGCGTCGAGGTCGTATATCTCGCCGAACTTGTGCTGGACATAGCGGATCCAGGGCTCGGCGTCGAGCGGCTTACCGGTCGTACGCTCGAGCAGCTCGCCGGGCGTGAACTTGCGCCCATGCCGGTACACGTTCTCGCGCAGCCAGCCGTGCAGCGGCCCGAACTCGCCGGCGGCGATCTGCCCGTCGAGGTCGGGGAGGACCTGGCGCACCTTCTCCATGAGCTGGGCGCCGATCACGTTGCCCAGCGTGTAGCTGGGGAAACCCCCGAAGGAAATGCCGGACCAGTGGATGTCCTGGAGCGCGCCTTCGGAGTCGTTGGGCACCGCGATGCCCAGGTACTGCTCGACCTTGGCGTTCCATGCCTCGGGCACGTCCTCGGCCTGCAGCTCGCGCTCCAGGAGGTCGTTCTCGATCTCGAAGCGCAGCAGGATGTGCAGGTTGTAGGTGACCTCGTCCGCCTCGACCCGGATCAGCGACGGGTAGACGCGGTTGACGGCGCGGTAGAAGGTCTCCTCGTCGACCAGGTCCAGGCTGCCTGGAAAGGCCTTCTTGAGCGGGCCCAGGAAGTGCCGCCAGAGCGGGCGGCTGCGGCCCACCAGGTTCTCCCACAGCCGGGACTGCGACTCGTGGACGCCGGGCGACGACCCGCCCCAGAGCGCCCCTCCTTCGAGCTCCGCGGCGTGGCCCTGGGTGTACATGGCGTGGCCGCCTTCGTGCATGGTCCCGAACAGGCCCTGCGAGAGGAAGGTCTGGCTGATGCGGGTCGTTATGCGCACGTCCCCGAAGCCGAAGCCGATCGAGAACGGATGGGTGGAGAAGTCCTCGCGTCCGCGCTCGAGGTCGAAGCCGAAGGCACCGATGACCTGGAGCCCGAAGTCCAGCTGGGCCTGCTGCGGCCAGTCGCCGTACAGGACGGAGTCGTCGACCGCATCGGCCCGCCGGCCGATCTCGCGCACCAGGGGCACGATCACCTCCCTCAGCCGGCCGAAGAGCGCCTCCAGCTGGCGGGTGGTGATGCCGGGCTCGCTCCGATCGAGCAGCGCGTCGTAGGGCCGGTCCTCGTAGCCGAGCGCGTCGGCAATGCGCCGGTTGATGTCGACGTTGCGGTCCAGGTAAGGCGCGAACAGCTTCCAGTCCGAGGTTTCGCGCGCTCTCTGCCAGACCGGGCGGGCCTCGCTCGAGGCGCGCGCGGCCTCGGCGATCAGCTCGGCCGGGATCTTGACCGCCTGGTCGTAGTCGCGGCGGGTGACGCGGACCATCGCGCCGTCGTCGCTCTCGGGGTCGAGGTTGCGGGCCTCCAGCTGTTCGAGGAGGCGGCCGACCTCGGGGTCGATCAGCTTCTCGTGCGCCAGCTTTGTGAGCGTGGCCAGGGTCGAGGCCCGGGCGGACACGCCGCCCGGCGGCATGTACGTCTCCTGATCCCAGGCGAGCACGGCGCCGGCACGGTCGAGCCCGGCGATCTCGTGGAGGATCTCTTTGAAGCGGTCGAGGTCGGCGTCGATCACGTGGCCGCCCTTTCCCTGATTTCCCGGGAAACCACGGCCGCCGGGCGCCTCGAGCTCGCGGTTTGCCGGGAAACCAGGGTTTTTGGGAGCCTCCCGGCCCGCTCCAGGATCGGCTTCAGGTAGCGGCCGGTGTGGCTGTCGGTGTCCTCGGCGACCTGCTCCGGCGTGCCTTCGGCCACCAGCCGGCCGCCCTTGTCCCCGCCTTCGGGGCCCAGGTCGATGATCCAGTCGGCGGTCTTGAGCACGTCCAGGTTGTGCTCGATCACGATCACCGTGTTGCCGTGGTCGACCAGCCGGTGCAGCACCTGGAGCAGGCGGTCGACGTCGGCGTAGTGCAGGCCGGTCGTGGGCTCGTCGAGGACGTACAGCGTGCGTCCGGTGTCGCGCCGGGAAAGCTCGGTCGCCAGCTTGACGCGCTGCGCCTCACCGCCTGAGAGCTGGGTCGCCGGCTGGCCGAGCCGGATGTAGCCCAGGCCCACGTCGTGCAGCGTCGTCAGCTTGGTCCTGATCCGGGGCACGTTCTCGAAGACTTCCATGGCCTCGTCGACCGTCAGCTCGAGCACCTCGGCGATGGAGTGACCGCGGAACTTGACTTCCAGCGTCTCCCGGTTGAAGCGGCTGCCATGACAGACCTCGCACGTTACGTACACGTCCGGCAGGAAGTGCATCTCGATCTGGATGATGCCGTCGCCCTTGCAGGCTTCACAGCGCCCGGAGTTGGGCACGTTGAACGAGAAGCGGCCGGGCTTGTAACCGCGCAGGCGCGCGTCCGGCAGCTGCGCGAACAGCTCGCGCATGTACGAGAACATGCCAGTGTAGGTGGCCGGGTTCGAGCGCGGCGTGCGCCCGATCGGCGACTGGTCGATGTCGATCGCCTTGTCGATGTGGGCCAGGCCTTCGATCGCGCGGTGCCCGCCCGGCTTCTCCTTGGCCCGGTAGAAGAACTGGGCCAGCCGCCGGCTCAGGATGTCGGTCACCAGCGACGACTTGCCGGACCCGCTCACACCTGAAACAACCGTGAAGGTGCCCAGCGGGATCGCTACGTCGATGTCCTTGAGGTTGTTGGCGCGGGCGCCACGGATCACCACCTGCTTGCCGGTGCCGTGCCGCCGACGGCTCGGCATCGCGATCTCCAGCTCGCCGCGCAGGTAGCGCGCCGTCAGCGAGTCGGAGGTCGCGATCAGCTCGGCGACCGGGCCCGCGGCCACGATCTGGCCGCCGTGCTCCCCCGCGGCCGGTCCGATGTCGACCATGTAGTCGGCCGAGCGGATCGTCTCCTCGTCGTGCTCGACCACGATCAAGGTGTTGCCGAGGTCGCGCAGGCGCACCAGGGTGTCGATCAGGCGCCGGTTGTCGCGCTGGTGCAGCCCGATCGAGGGTTCGTCGAGGATGTAGAGGACGCCCATCAGCTTGGACCCGATCTGCGTCGCCAGCCGGATGCGCTGCGACTCGCCGCCGGACAGGGTGGTCGCCGAGCGGTCCAGCGTCAGGTACTCGAGCCCCACGTCGAGCATGAACTGGAGCCGCTCGCGGATCTCCTTGAGGACGCCGCGCGCGATCTCGTTCTCGCGGTCGCTGAGCTTGCCGGGCAGCAGCTCGAAGAAATGGATGGTCTCCTCCACCGCGAGCCGGCAGACCTCGGCGATGTGGCGGCCGGCGATGGTCACCGCCAGCGACTCGGGCTTGAGCCGCGCGCCCTTGCAGGCGGGGCACGGCTTCTCGGAGAGGTATTTCTCGAGCTCCTTCTTGAGGTAGTCGCTCTCCGTCTCGTCGTAGCGGCGCTGGACGTTGGCCAGCACGCCCTCGAAGGGCGCCTCGTACCAGCGCTTGGCTCGGTACTGGTTGCGGTAGCTGAACCGGATCTTCTTGGCGCCGCTGCCGTCCAGCAGGAAATCGACGTCCTTCTGCGGGAGCTTGGAGACCGGCTTGTCCATGTCGATCCCGAAGGCCTCGCAGACCGTCTCCAGCAGCTCCGGGTAGAAGAACTGCGAGCGGCTCCAGGGCGCGATGGCGCCCTGCCGCAGCGTCAGCGAGGGGTCGGGGATCACCAGCTCGGCGTCGACCACCAGCTGCGAGCCCAGCCCGGTGCAGGTCGGGCAGGCCCCGTGCGGGGAGTTGAAGGAGAAGTTGCGCGGCTCCGGCTCGGGCACGCTGACCATGTGGACCGGGCAGGCGTAGTCCTGGCTGTAGGCCGTGTCCTCCTTCTTCTCGACCTGGTGGACGATCACCCGGCCCACGCCCATCCGGGTCGCGGTCTCCAGCGAGTCGACCAGGCGCGTGCGCTGCTCGGGGCCGATGACCACCCGGTCGACCACCACCTCGATATCGTGCTTCTTGTTCTTCTCGATGGGGATCTTGTCGTCCAGGCTGTACTGGGTGCCGTCCACCCGCACCCGCACGAAACCCTGGCGGCGGATGTCGTCCAGCAGCGATCGGTACTCGCCCTTGCGGCCGCGCACCACCGGGCCCAGGATCAGGAGGCGGGTGCCCTCGGCCAGCTTCTCGACCTGGTCGGCGATCTGGTCGACGGTCTGCTTGACGGCCTCCCGGCCGCAGATCGGGCAGTGCGGGTGGCCTATGCGGGCGAAAAGCAGGCGGAGGTAGTCGTAGACCTCGGTTACCGTGCCCACCGTCGACCTCGGGTTGCGCGAGGTGCCCTTCTGGTCGATGGAGATGGCCGGGCTGAGGCCCTCGATCATGTCCACGTCCGGCTTCTCCATCTGGCCCAGGAACTGGCGGGCGTAGGCGGAGAGCGACTCGACGTAGCGGCGCTGGCCTTCGGCGTAGATGGTGTCGAAGGCGAGCGAGGACTTGCCCGACCCGCTCAGCCCGGTGAAGACCACCAGGCGGTCGCGCGGGATGGAGAGGCTGACGTCCTTGAGGTTGTGCTCGCGCGCCCCCCGGATCGTGATCTTGTCGACCGGCACCGGCTAACTATCCCCTTGGGTGAGCGGGGAGAAACGGCACGAGAGATTCGGTGTCCAGGTGCGCCGGGGCCAAGGAACGGGTGGCGTAAGGAGGAGCGCACCAAATGGTGCGTGACGACGCGACGCCGGGCCCCGTGACGCTGGCAACGGCCGCCTGGGCGCCGAAGATCCGCTGCCGTTGCTCACTGCTCACCCTCAGTGGAGATCGAGAAACTGCCCGAGGCGGTCGCGATCAGGGTCTTGCCCGGACCCTCCACGCGAGCCTCGGCTACGCCCGTCCTGCGCCCGGCGTGGAGCACCCGTCCGGTCGCTCGCAGCCGGTCGCCCGGGCGCGCCGGGTTGATGAAGTTGACCTTGAGGTCGAAGCTGACGTGGCGCGTCCCCGGCGGCACGGCGGCGGCCATTGCCCGCGCCATCGCCGAGTCGCACATGGTTGCGATGAAGCCGCCATGCACGACTCCCAGGCTGTTCGCCATCTGGTCGAGCGCCTCCATCTCGACCACGGCTCGCCCCTCGCCGGTCTCGACCAGCCGGATGCCCAGGAACTTCCAGGCGTCGGAAGGAGCTCTCACCGAGCTCATTTGCGCCACCCGCTCCGTGGAATGGCCAGACAGGTAGAGGACGCGTGCGCGATCAGCCTGCCGTCCTGGTCGAGCACGTCGGCCTCGGTGAACCCCAGGGTGCGCTTGACCTCGACCACGCGGCCCACCGCGCGGAGACGGCCCTCGACCACCGGGCGGATGAAGTTGATCTTGAGCTCGATCGTGGTGTTGGCCTGGTCCTCGGGCTGCAGGGTGAGCAGGGACATGCCCATGGCGGCATCCGCGATCTGGGTGATGATCCCGCCCTGCACGACGCCACCCTCATGCCGGTGCTTGGCGTCGGCGTCGAGCTCCACCACCACCCGGCCCTCGTCGACCTCGGCGATGCGGGCGCCCACGGTCTCACGCCAGCCCGCGCGGGGACCGTCGCCGACCATCCCCCGACGGAGGGCCTCGAGATTCGTCAGGGCCCGCGCCTCGTCCTTCGATAGTTCCGGATCGAGCCCCGCGGCCGCACGGCGGGCGCGGCGGCGATGGCCAGCGCGACGTCCTCGTCGTCCTCGCCGGCCGACTCGCCGGCGATGCGCTTGCGCAGCGCGATGATGCGGTCGCGCACGCGCGCGGCCTCCTCGAAGGCGAGCTCGCGTGAGAGGCGCTTCATCTCCTTCTCCAGGTCGCGCACGATGGCCAGCAGGTCCTCGCGCGGCAGGCCGGCGCTCATCATGAGCTCGACCGCGTCGGCCTGGCTGTCCTTCTGGTTGACCTCCAGGTTGTAGATCGCCTTCTTGATGGTCTCGGGTGTGATGCCGTGCTCCGCGTTGAAGGCGATCTGCCGCTCGCGCCGGCGGTTGGTCTCTTCGATCGCCTCGCGCATCGAATCGGTGATGCTGTCCGCGTACATCACGACGTGGCCTTCGACGTTGCGCGCCGCGCGGCCGATGATCTGGATGAACGACCTGTACGCGCGCAGGTAGCCCTCCTTGTCGGCGTCAAGGATGCCGATGAACGCGACCTCCGGAAGGTCGAGGCCCTCGCGCAGGAGGTTGATGCCGACCAGCACATCGAACGTGCCCAGGCGCAGGTCGCGCAGGAGGTCGATGCGCTCCATGGCGTCGAGGTCGGAGTGGATGTAGCGCACGCGGATGCCGAACTCCTTGAGGTAGTCCGTGAGGTCTTCGGCGAAGCGCTTGGTGAGCGTGGTCACCAGTGAGCGCTGCTCCTTCTCGGCGCGTCTTTTGAGCTCGGCGACCAGGTCGTCGATCTGGCCCTCGGTGGGCCGCACCTCGACGATGGGATCCACCAGGCCGGTGGGCCGCACCACCATCTCGACCGTCTTCTGCGAGCGGCGCATCTCGTAAGGACCGGGCGTCGCGGACACGTACAGCCGCTGGCCCAGGCGCTCCTCCCACTCCTCGAAGCTGAGCGGGCGGTTGTCGAAAGCGCTGGGCAGCCGGAACCCGTACTCCACGAGCGCCGCCTTGCGCGAGCGGTCGCCGCCCAGCATGCCGCCCACCTGCGGCACCGCGACGTGCGACTCGTCGATGAAGACCAGCGCGTCGTCGGGCAGGAAGTCCATCAGCGTGAAGGGCGCCTCCCCCGGCTCGCGGCGCGTGAGGTGGCGGGAGTAGTTCTCGACGCCCGCGCAGGTGCCGGTCTCGCGCAGCATCTCGACGTCGAAGTTGGTGCGCTGGCGCAGCCGCTGGGACTCCAGCAGGCGCCCGTGGTCGTCGAACCACTTGCAGCGCTCCTCGAGCTCCACCTCGATGTCACGGATCGCCAGCTCGAGCTTGCGGCGGGGCGTGATGTAGTGGCTGGCCGGGAAGATCTTGACCTCGTCGCGGCTGCGCAGAATCTCGCCGGTGACCCCGTCCAGCTCCTGGATGCGCTCGATCTCGTCACCGAAGAACTCGATCCGAAAGACCTTCTCCTCGCTGGCGGGCACGATGTCGACCACATCGCCCCGCACCCGGAAGCGGAGGCGTCCGAGGTCGTAGTCGTTGCGCTCGTAGAGCATCTCGGTGAGCTTGCGGAGCAG
>Ga0070707_100007004_pt1 | contig 10455 bp, 10 predicted proteins | sample KBSK5502metaG_FD_65468 | JGI IMG/M metagenome (GOLD analysis project Ga0070707, IMG submission 65468) | Corn, switchgrass and miscanthus rhizosphere microbial communities from Kellogg Biological Station, Michigan, USA - KBS K5-50-2 metaG | ecosystem: Host-associated > Plants > Roots >... | reverse complement strand
AGCTTCTGGTTCGTCATCAGGCCTTCCTTCTTGTTGAAGACGGCGACGAGCCAGTAGTACGGCTTCACGATGATGGGCTGCACGTTCGCATTGCCCTTGAGCCGGTCGTAGGCGTCCGCGACGAGGTCGTCGGCGAAATCGAGGTCGCCGGACTCGACCTGGGCGGCGCGGCTCGCCGCGTCCGGCACGGGAATCCAGCGCAGCTCGTCCACGTAGACGATCTTGGCGCCGCCGTACCCGCTCCGGGGTTCGCTCCGAGGCTTGTAGTCGTCGAAGCGCATCATGCGGATGTACTGGTCCGGCTTCCACTCCGCGAGCTTGAAAGGCCCGGTGCCGACGAACTCGGTGACGCGCTGGTCGGGTGGGAACTTGTCCGCGATCTCTCTCGGATAGATGGCGGCGAAGCTGTTGGGAATGGCGAGCGAGATGACCACGATGGCCGACTTCTCCTTGAGCTTGAACTGCACCGTGAACCGATCCACCGCCTTGAAATCCGCCACCTGCGCGAACAGTGACTTGCCGTAGGCGGCGCGCTGGCTCCAGCGCCGAACGGAGGCCACCACGTCGTCCGACGTCATCTCCTTGCCGTTGTGGAACCTGACCCCCTGGCGGAGTTTGATCGTGTACGTCAGGCCATCGGGGCTCACCTGGGGCATCCCGTCGGCGAGCATCGGGATGGGCCGGTAGCTCGCGTCGAGACTGTAGAGGCCTTCGTAGAGGTGATTGGACAAGACCTCGGTGATCGTCTGCGTGCCCCAGTGGGGATCGAGCGACGGGGGCTCCCCGAGATTACCGATCCTGAGCACGCCGCCCCTCTTGGGCTGATCTACGGCCATCGCCGTCCCCGCGCCGATTAGCGCGAGCGCGACGACCATCACCAGGGAACTCTTGGCGAGCCTCGGCGCCATGGCTAGACCTCCGACCGAGGAGTGTGCGTCACCGGTGCGTGGATTGTCGGTGACCGGAGGGGGGTTGTCAACGCGGCTTCACCCACGTCTCCGACCACGCCAGGCAGGCGCTGCTCGACTGCCGATCCCCCCGCATCTCCGCCCAGACGCTCCCGGTCGCGACCCGTCCGTCCCGCTCGATCTGGGCACCGCGCGCGGGGAAGAAGGTGCTGAACACCCCGATCGGCCGGTCGTTGAAGCCGGGCGGCGCGTGGAGCACGAAGGGCTCGATGCAATCGTACCAGGAGAGCGTGATGCGGGCGTCGGCGGCGATGACCGTCTCGGTGGCGGTGGACCAGGGGCCGCCGTGCCGCTCGAAGCGGGCGGTCACGACGGGCAGCGCGGTGTCGGCGAAAGCCGGGAAGAGCACGGCCTCGATCGTCTTCTGCAGCCACCGCGTCACCGCGATGTTGTCGCTGTAGACGTGGACGCGGCCATCCGTCAGGGTCCCCTGCATGAAGAGCACGTGGCCGGCCCCCGCCGGGCACCAGAGCATCCGCCAGTGGCTCACGCGGTCGGATTGCGTCGCGCCACCGTCCGGGCTCAGTCGGATGAACGAGTTCTCGCCGGTCATCAGGACTTGGTTGGGATCAACTGGCGGCATCGGAGCGTCTCCTTTTCGGTATGTGGGCGTGGCCGGCCCCGTGGTCGAGCGGGAAGCGGGCCTCGGCTGAACATAGAGGAAAGGCGCGCCGGGGGCAAGCCTCGAGCCGCTACTTCACGCGGTTTGGTCTCGGCGCCGTCTCGGAGCCCCGCGCGCCGGCCCGCCGGGTGAGCAGGCTCGCCGGGCGAATCGATTCGTCCCCGAACCGTTCGACCAGCCGGTCCAGGGCTCGCGAGAGCCGCTCGCGTCGGGCGGCGTCCGGCTCCAAGAGCGACAGCTGACCGGCCCCCGCGGGGCCCAGCTCGGACACTGACAACCCGATCAGCCGCACGGGCTGCCGGAGCGGCACGCGCGCGAGCAGCGCGCTCGCCGCCCGGTAGATCTGGAGCCCGTCCTGGGTCGGGTCGGCGGTGTGGCTGCGCGTGATCGTCGAGAAATCGGCGAAGCGCAGCTTGAGCGTCACCGTGCGCCCGGCATAGCCATCGGCGCGGAGCTCCCGCGCCACCCGCTCCGCCTGGCTCCGGAGGGTGGCCGTGAGCCGCTCCATGTCGCGATGATCGGCGCCGAACGTCTCCTCGGCACCCATGGACTTGGGCGCGGCGAAGGGCTCGACGGGACGCTCGTCGACACCCTGCGCCAGCTCGTGTAGGAACGTCCCGTTCTTGCCGAATCGCGCCTGTAGATGGTGGGCCGGGACCGACGCGAGGCGGCCGATCGTGCGGATGCCCATGGACTCGAGCTCGGACGCCGTGACCCGGCCCACACCCCACAGGCGAGCGATGGGAAGCGGCGCCAGGAAATCGGCCTCCGTCCCCGGCGGTACCACGACGAGGCCGTCGGGCTTCTCGAGATCAGAGGCGACCTTGGCGATGAACTTGTTCGACGCCACGCCGACCGACGCCGTGAGCCCGACGAGGGCGCGAATGCGCGACTTGATCGTGCGCGCCTGCGCCTCGCCATCGCCGAGGAGCGCCTGGCTCCGCGTCACGTCCAGGAACGCTTCGTCGATGGACAGAGGTTCCAGGAGCGGCGTGAATCCCGCGAGGATGGCCATGATGTCGCGGGAGATCCGCGCGTACTTGTCCATGTCGACGGGCAGGAACACGCCGTCCGGGCAGAGTCGAGCGGCGCGCCCGATGGGCATCGCGGAGTGTACGCCGAAGCGGCGCGCTTCGTAGGAGGCCGCGGAGACGACACCGCGGCCCTTCGGGTCGGCGCCGACGATGATCGGCCGGCCGGCGAGCTCCGGGCGATCACGCTCCTCGACGGACGCGTAGAACGCGTCCATGTCCACGTGAATGATGGTGCGCGGCTCTCCCGGAATCGAGGCCACGGAGGGGCGGGAGCGCGGTCAGCCCAACCCGATGCGAGGCGCCACGTCGGTGAGGGCCTGGATCACGAAGCCGATGTGCTCGTCGAGATCCACGCCCAGCTCCCCCGCGCCCCGGTACACATCGTCGCGGTTCACGGTCCGTGCGAAGGCCTTGTCCTTGAGCTTCTTTCTCACCGAGCCGACCTCGAGCCCCGCGATGGCCTTGCCCGGGCGCACCAGCGCGCAGGCGGTGACGAACCCCGCCAGCTCGTCGCAGGCGTACAGCGCGCGGTCGAGCCGCGAGACGCGCGGATACCCGGAGTAGTCGGCGTGAGCGAGGACGGCGTGGACGACGGGCGCGGGCACACCTCGGCTCAGTAAGATCTCGGCGCCCTTCACGGGGTGCCGGGGCGCCGTCGGGTGCATCTCGTAGTCGAAGTCGTGGAGCATGCCGGCCATGCCCCAGCGCTCCTGGTCTTCCCCGTAGCGCGCGGCATACGCCCGCATGGAGGCCTCGACCGCCAGCGCGTGCTTGCGCAGGCTGTCCGACTTCGTGAACTCGGTGAGAACCTGCCAGGCGCCGTCTCGGTCGATCATGACGGGGAGGCTCGGGTCACTCCGACTCTTGGCGGTCCGCCGCCTCCGACGCCTTCTTCAAGCGCTCGATCTCCTCCTCGAGCGAGTGGATGCGGTCCACCAGCTGCTCGAGGGCGCGGGCGAGGGGATCGGGGAGATCCACCTGGTTCAGGTCGATCGCCCCACTCACCCGCTGGCCGTCGCGGGACGTGACGCGTCCAGGGACACCGACCACTACCGAGTTGGGGGGCACTTCGCGGACGACCACCGACCCCGCGCCGATGCGGCTGCCCGAGCCGATCGTGAAAGCCCCGAAGATGCCGGCGCCGGCCCCGACCACGACGTCGTCGCCCAGCGTCGGATGGCGCTTTTCCTTCTTGAGGCTCGTCCCCCCGAGCGTCACGCCGTGGAGCAGCGTGACATTGTCCCCGACTTCCGCCGTCTCGCCGATGACCACGCCCATTCCGTGGTCGATGAACAGTCCCGAGCCCAGCCGGGCGGCGGGATGGATCTCGATGCCGGTGAGGAAGCGGCCCACATGGGAGAGGAACCGGGCCGTCACCGGGAACCCATGACGCCAGAGCCAGTGCGCGGGCCGGTGGAGCCAGATCGCGTGCACACCGGGACAACAGAGCACCACCTCGAGCGCCGAGCGGGCCGCCGGGTCGCGCTCCAGGACCACTGACACGTCACGCTTCATCTGGTCGAACATAGGCCCCTCCTCGCCCTCGGGCCGTGGTAGAAAGCCGGCGGAGCGCGTCCCGCGCCGCCGCGCGCATGGCCAGGGCCACGACGGCGGCGGCATGGCGGCGCTCGTCGGGCAGCCCCCCGACCGCGGCCTCGACGCTCTCCTCCTGCAAGGTCGCCAGCTCTTCCAATCCCTGGCCCGCCGCCAACTCGGTCGCCGCGCTCGAGGCGGCAATGGTGGGGCCACAGCCATAGGTCTGAAATCGAGCCTCGACCACCCGGCCGTCTCTGACCCGGAGGTAAAACCGGGCCAGGTCCATACACCCTTCGTACTCGCCCTCACCCACCCCGTCGGGATCCCGCATCATCCCGGCATTGCGTGGGTAGCGGAAGTGATCAATCAGCGTCGCACTGTACGCCATCGCACGCTGCCGAAAAACTCGCAGGCTGCTCAAAAAAGTCCAGATGCGAGGCGGCGCCCCAGTGCCGCACGCGAGGCGTACTCCGCTTGGCGAGCTCTACCGGAGGCGAGGCGAGCATATCCGGAGATCCGGCGAGCGCAAGCGAGCCACGTTGAGCGTGCGGCCGAGGCCGCCGCACTCCCGCAGATGGGGCCTTTTTCAGCAGCCGGCTAGGATCGCGGCCATGGCGGGACGGGCGCCTGTGGCCACGATCAGCCGTACGCTCGCGCGAGCGCGCTTCGCCGTGGTGGCGGCGCGCTTCAACGAGGACATCTCCAGGCAGCTGCTGGACGGCGCGCTCCGGGCCTTCGCGGCGCATGGCGTGGGCGGCGGGGCGGTGGATGTCCACTGGGTGCCGGGATCATTCGAGCTGCCGCAGGCGGCCCTGCTGCTCGCCCGGGGCGGCCGGTACGCGGGTATCGTCTGCGTGGGCGTCGTGATCAAGGGGGAAACGCCCCACTTCGAGTACGTGGCGGGCGTGGCGGCGCAGGGGATCAGCCGCGCCGCCCTCGATACGGGCGTCCCCATGGGTTTCGGCGTCATCACCGCGCTCAACGAAGCGCAAGCGTGGGCCCGCGCGGGCGGAGCCGTGGGCAATCGCGGCGCGGACGCGGCGCTGGCCACGCTTCACATGGCAGGCTGGATGCGCGGAATTCGCGGCCCGGACCGTCGGGTTCGGCGACGGAGACGCTAGACGCATGGGGAAGCGTCGGAAGGCCCGGGAGGTTGCCCTCCAGCTCCTCTACCAGCTCGATGTCCAGGGCGAGGTCAACCCGGAGCCGCATCTGCCCGAGTTCTGGACGCGGCATCCGGTGGATCGCGAGGCACGGGGGTTCGCCGAGATCCTGATCCGGGGCACCAAGTTCCACGAGCCCAAGATCGACGAGATGATCTCGCAGTACGCCAAGAACTGGGAGCTCGACCGGATGGCGGTGGTGGACCGGAACATCCTGAGGCAGGGGATCTTCGAGCTGCTCTGGATGGAGGATGTGCCGCCCAAGGTGGCCATCAACGAAGCGCTGGAGGTCGCCAAGAAGTTCAGCACCCAGGAGTCCAGTCGCTTCATCAACGGGATCCTCGATCGCATCCACAAAGAGCAGCGGCCCTCGTCTTAGCACGCAGGTTCCGACCATCCGCTACGCCATTCTGTCCGACGTCCACGGCAATCTCGAGGCGTTGACGGCCGTGCTCGCCGACGTGGCCGCTCAGGGCGCGAGCGGCATCCTGTGCCTGGGCGACCTCGTCGGCTACGGCGCCGATCCGGTGGCGTGCGTGGAGCAGGTGGGCGAGCGGGCGGTGTGCGTCGTGGCGGGAAACCACGAGCACGGAGCCATCGGACTCATGGATCTCGACTGGTTCAACCCGCTCGCGCGGGCGTCCGCCCTCTGGACGCGGGACCGCCTCGATGAGGATCACCGCCGGTATCTGCAGAGCCTTCCGGTGCGGACGACCCTCGAGGATGCGACGCTGGTCCACGCCAGCCCGCGTCATCCCGCCGAGTGGGACTATCTGATCTCGGCGGAGGACGGGTTCGAGGTCTTCGGCGATTTCGATACGCGGCTCTGCTTCGTCGGCCACTCGCACCGTCCCGGCGCGTGGTCGCTCGGTTCGAGTGGGCCGGAGCACGTGGACCATCTCGCGCCGTCGCGGAGCCGCGTGCGGCTGGAAGACGGGCGGCGCTACCTCATCAATGTAGGCAGCGTGGGCCAGCCGAGGGACCGTGACCAGCGCGCCGCGTACGCCATCTGGGACCGGGACGAGCGCGCCGTCACCATCCGGCGCGTCGACTATGACCACCGCACGGCCGCGGGAAAGATCCTCGCCGCCGGTCTGCCGAGACCGCTGGCCGATCGTCTCGCCAATGGTCTCTGACCGGCTGGCCTTTCTCGCCGACAGCCGGCTGCGCGTTTCCCTCCTCGTCGCCTCCGGCGTAGTCGGCGCCCTCGCGTTTCCGCGCACCGACTGGTGGCTCTTCGCGTGGGTGTGGCTGGCCCCGACGCTCTTGTGCGCCCTCGAGCGCCCCCCGCGGGGCGCGCTCGCCGACGGCTGGCTGGCCGGTACCATGCTCTTCGTCGTCCTGCTGCGCTGGCTCGATCACACCTTCGCGCACTACAGCGCGATCCCGTGGCCCCTCGGCTGGCTCTTCGTCGGGGCGCTGGCGGCCTATTGCGGGCTCTATACCGGGGCCGTCGCGGCGGGGATCGCGTGGCTCAGGCCGAGGATCGGCGCCGGGCGCGCGCTCGCCATGACGCCCGTCCTGTGGGTGGCGGGCGAGTGGATCCGCGGTCACCTCATGGGCGGCTTCCCTTGGGGGCTCCTGGGCTATTCGCAGCACACCGTGCTTCCGGTCGTACAGATCGCGGAACTCGGCGGGGTCTACGCGGTCTCGTTCCTCCTGGTGGCGGTCAACGCCGCGCTCGCGGCCATGGTGGGGCTCGGCGGCCGGCGCGCTCTACTCGGCTCACTCGTCGTGGGCGCGCTCGCGCTCGGCTCGCTCGGCTTCGGCGTGAGCATGCTCCGAGACGAGGAGCGTCGGAGCGAGCGGCCGGGATCAGTCGCGGTCGCGGTGATCCAACCCTCCATCGAGCAGGCCATCAAGTGGGATCCCGTCCGCCACGCCGAGACCATCGCCATTCATGAGCAGTTGACGCGCGAGGCGGCGCGCTCCCATCCGGCCCTCATCGTGTGGCCGGAGACGGCCGCCGCCATCTTCTTGCGCGCCGATCCCGAGCTGCTCGCGCGCCTCGTCGGCCTTTCTGCCAATCTCGGCGTCCCGCTCTTGATCGGGTCCGTTGACCGGCAGGAGCCCGGCGGGCGGTTCCTCAACAGTGCGTTTCTCCTGGACGGACAGGGGATTAGGGCCAGATATGATAAGATTCATCTGGTGCCGTTCGGCGAGTACGTGCCGCTCGCGTGGCTGATCGGCTTCGTTCGGAGCTGGGCGGAATTCATCTCCGACTTCGCCGCGGGCAAGGCCGAGACGGTCTTCCCGCTCGCCGGAGCGCCGTTCGGGACGGTGATCTGCTACGAGGTCATCTTCCCCGAGCTGTTCCGAGATTTCGTGGTGGGCGGCGCCCGCTTCATGGTGAATATCACGAACGATGCCTGGTTCGGCCGGACGAGCGGGCCGTGGCAGCACCTGGGGATGCTGCCGCTTCGCGCCGTCGAGCATCGTGTCGCCATCGCGCGGGCGGCGAACACCGGGGTCTCCGCCTTCGTCGAGCCGAGCGGGCGCGTGAGCGGGTTCCGGCCTCTCTTCGAGCGCGCGGTGCTGGACCACCGCGTCACGCTCCGTGAGCGAACCACGCTCTACACGCGTCTCGGTGATTGGCTCGTCTACGCCTGTCTGGCGGTCGGCGCAGCGGTCTTCGCACTCGCACTCTTTCGGAGGTCTCTGGGGGCATGCTCGGAGAGCTGAAGCGCGACGTCGCGGATCTGGAGAAGCGGCTGGACGACCTCCGGGGCCATCTTTGACCTCCCCGCCAAGGAAGCGCGCGTCGGCGCCATCGACGCCGAGATGGCGACGGCAAACTTTTGGGACGATAGCCGCAAGGCCCAGGGGTTGGTGCAGGAGCGGGCCGAACTGGCCCGCACGGTCGCGACCTTCAAGGACCTCGCCGGCCAGGCCGAGGAGGCGCGGCTCCTGTGGGAGATGGCGACGGAGGCCGGCGACGAGAGCATGACGGCGGAAATCCAGGAGACCCTCGGCGCCGCGCGGCGCCATCTCGACGCGTTCGAGCTCAAGGTCGTCCTGTCGGGGCCACAGGACAAGAAGAACGTCATCCTCTCGATACACCCGGGCGCCGGCGGGACCGAGTCCCAGGACTGGGCGCAGATGCTGATGCGCATGTACCTGCGCTGGGCGGAGCGGGCGGGGTTCAAGGCCGAGGTGGTCGACCTGCTGGCGGGGGAGGAGGCGGGCATCAAGTCCGCGACCATCGAGGTGACCGGGGAGTACGCGTACGGCTATCTCAAGGGCGAGGCGGGCGTGCATCGGCTCATCCGCATCTCGCCCTTCGACGCCTCCCGGCGGCGGCACACATCCTTCGCGTCCGTGGCGGTGATCCCCGAGGTGGAGGACGTGGAGGTGGTCGTCAAGGACGAGGAGATCCGCGTCGACGTCTACCGCTCGTCGGGCCCGGGCGGGCAAGGGGTGAACACGGCGGACTCCGCCGTGCGGATCACTCATCTGCCGACCGGCATCGTCGTCTCCTGCCAGAACGAGCGCTCGCAGCTGCGCAACCGGGACACGGCCATGCGCATCCTCCGCGCGCGTCTCTACCAGGTCTACGAGAAGAGGCAGAGGGAGGAGCTGGCCGAGCTCACGGGTGAGAAGAAAGACAGCGCCTTCGGCAGCCAGATTCGCACCTACACGTTTCACCCCTACCAGATCATCAAGGATCACCGCACCGGGCTCGAGGTGGGTAATGTCGACGCGGTCATGGACGGTGGGCTCGACCCCTTCGTCCAGGCGTATTTGACCGCCACCAAGTCCGCGCCGTAATCCATGAGCACTCCGCTCACGCCCGGCGGCCTCGCCGCCGACGCCAACCCCCTGATTCGCCGGCGGCTGGAGAAGCTCGAGACGTGGCGCGCGCGAGGGGTCCCGCCCTACGGTGGGCGCTACCCCGTGACCCACGGGGGCGGGGATCTTCAGTCGCGTTTCGCCGCCGCGCCCGAGGACGACCTCAAGCGCGCGGGTTCCGTGTGTCTGGCGGGCCGGGTCATGGCCCTGCGCGACCACGGCAAGAGCTGCTTCGCCGACCTGCGTGACCAGTCGGGCCAGATCCAGCTCTACGCGCGCGCCGACGGGCTGGGCGAGCCGTACCAGTGGTTCACCGGTCTGGACGTCGGGGACTGTATCGGGGTGACGGGCGAGCTCTTCAGGACCCGCAAGGGCGAGCTGTCGGTCGCGGTCACGGACTTCGAGTTTCTCGCCAAGTCGCTGCGCCCTCTGCCCGAGAAGTGGCACGGCTTGAAGGACGTCGAGACGCGGTATCGCCGCCGCTATGTGGACCTGGTCGTGAACCCGCAGGTGCGCGAGACCTTCGTGCTGAGGAGCCGCCTCATCGCCGCGCTGCGCGCGTTCTTCGACGCTCGCGGTTTTCTCGAAGTGGAGACGCCCATGATGCAGCCCATCCCGGGGGGCGCCGCCGCGCGGCCGTTTCAGACGTATCACAATGCGCTGGACATGCCGCTCTATCTGCGGGTCGCGCCGGAGCTGTACCTGAAGCGGCTCGTCGTGGGCGGGTTCGATCGCGTGTACGAGGTCAACAAGAGCTTCCGCAACGAGGGTGTCTCGACCCAGCACAACCCCGAGTTCACGATGCTCGAGTTCTATCAGGCGTATGCCGACTACCACGACCTGATGGGCCTGACGGAGGAGCTGTTCGTCCACCTCGCCCGCCAGCTCCTCGGGCGCGAGCAGCTCACGTATCAGGGCGAGGCAATCTCGCTCGCGCCGCCGTGGCCCCGTCTGCCATTCTTCGCGAGTCTCTCGCGGGCGCTCGGCATGGCGGTGGACCCGGAGACCCCGGCGGCGGTGCTCGCCGCCGCGGCGGAGCGCGCGGGCGGCGCGCACACCGCTCCCGGCACGTTCACCGCTCTGGCCGGGAACAACGATATCGTCGGGCTGTGGAAGGAGGTCTTCGACACCCTCGTCGAGCCGGCCCTGGTCCAGCCGACTTTCGTCACGGACTTCCCCATCGAACTCTCCCCGCTCTCCAAGCAGAAGCGCGACGACCCGCGGCTCGTCGACCGCTTCGAGCTGTTCATCTGCCGCCGGGAGATGGTCAATGCTTACTCGGAGCTGAACGATCCCATCGACCAGCGGCGCCGGTTCGAGGAGCAGGCCGCTCTCCGCGCGCG
>Ga0070707_100007002_pt1 | contig 10456 bp, 14 predicted proteins | sample KBSK5502metaG_FD_65468 | JGI IMG/M metagenome (GOLD analysis project Ga0070707, IMG submission 65468) | Corn, switchgrass and miscanthus rhizosphere microbial communities from Kellogg Biological Station, Michigan, USA - KBS K5-50-2 metaG | ecosystem: Host-associated > Plants > Roots >... | reverse complement strand
CCTCCTCGGTGCTGCTTGTCGGCGTCAGCCACAACCGACCCGCGACATTCGTATAGTCGCCGTGACCTGCGACGACACCCGAACCCTAAAGTTCACGTTGATTGTTCAGAGAATGCCGATGAGCGGATGCTGTTGACGTCACGATCGCGGGCTGTCTCACGCGTAACCTCCGGTCATGGGTGATGACGTTGTCCGCATACTCCTCGATGCCGTGAACGCCGGTGACGATGCTGGCGTAGCACACGCCCTAGCCCTTGGCGCCGACCCGAACGTCACGGTTGGCCGGTTCGGCGGGTCTGTGTTGTCCTTGGCGGCCGGCCTCGGCCACGGGCGAATCGTCCGCCTTCTCCTGGACGCCGGTGCCTCTGCCGGATCCGCTGATCCGCATACGCGATCCCCGCTGCGTGCCGCCGTACAGGAAGCCCATCCGGACGTTGTGGAGTTGCTCATCGCGCGTGGGACGCTTGAGGCGGAACAGGCCGGCCATGGCAGCGGGTTTTGGCGTGGCAGCGTGCTAGCCGACGCGGTCGCCTACGCCAAGCACCGACCACGGCCGGAAGCGCTTGAGACGCTGCGCCTGCTGCTGCGACTTGGGGCCAGCCCAGTGCCGGGCGAAGAGGCTCCCATCATCGGCGCGGTGATGGCGCGGGCGGCGCCGGCGGTGCTGCGGATCCTGCTCGAGCACGGCGCAGACCCGAACCAGCAGCGTTCGGACGGAACCCCCGTCCTCGTCCTGGCCGCCCGCCGCGGTGACCACGCCGCCGTAGACGTCCTGCTACAGGCAGGCGCTGACATCGACGCAGGCGACGCGCTGGGACGGACGGCGCTGATGCATGCCGTCGAGCGTGACGAACGAGCCGTCGTGGCCGTTCTCTGCCTCGCCGGCGCCGATCTCGGCAAGGTCAGCACCGACGGCACGACGGCCCTGGAACTGGCCCGAGGCTGGCAACGGCAGATCATCCAGTTCATGTTGGGCGAGCGCGCAGCCGGACTGGACAACATGCCGATTGCCCGCACCGTGATGCGGCTCAACCCTGCCGGCCATCAGCTACAGGGCGACCCCAGCATGTTCCGACTGTGGGCGCAGGTGATTGAACTCGCCGTGGAGGACCTGGGCGACGACGAGTGGGACATACGAACCGGCACAAGCTCCGAGGAGGCTCTGAGCTTCGCGAGACGGCTCCGCAGCCAGCCCAAGCAGGCGTCTGGCGCATCCTGGCACCTCCTCGACGTCACGTCTGACGAGCTCAGAGCGGTGCGGGCAGCGCTGCTCGAGCTTGGCTACGGCACCCCAGCGGCGATGCCCGATGGGATCAGCCGCGACGAGATCATGGACCTGTTCACGGAACTCGAACGTCAACTCGGCCGGTGAACTCAGCAAGCCAGCGACCGGCGCAGCACATTGTTCCAGTTGCGCCTGATCGAGTGCGCTGTTCTGCCGTGAGTCGTGGGGCCTTCGTGTTTGTAGCCGCCTGGCCGCTTGGCTGCGTCGCAGTCCTGTCGGTGGCACGACATAGTGTCAGCCTGTGACACGCATCGGGGTCATCGAGTTCGCGGCGCCGCTCTGGCGGTACCCGGGCGCAGATGGCTGGCATTTCGTTTCGCTACCGTTGGAGATCAGCGCGGACATCACCGACATCACCGCCGGGACCCGGCGCGGTTTCGGCTCGGTGCGCGTCGCCGTCACGGTCGGCGCCACATCATGGCGGACGTCAATCTTCCCGGACAGCAAGACCGGGACATACCTGCTGCCAGTGAAGAGGGCGATCCGGATGGCCGAGCACCTCGAAGACGGAGACGAAGTCCGGGCACATCTGGAGATCGTCGGCCTGTAGCCAGAGCACTGCTCGAGGATCGAACAATCGCGAAAGGCGCGCTCGTGCCGCGATGACGTCACTGTATCTCGTGGCTCGTCACTGCACCTCGACGGCTACTTCGTGGTGCAAGACCATCTCATCCCAACGGCTGAGCGCCTGCCGGGCGGCTTCCTCGACCGCGGCCTGCTCGTAATCGTCTCCGGCAAAGCTCCGGACTGCGTCCAGGCCCGTGAACCAGGTGATGGAGGTGAACATGACTTCCTGGCCCTCGTCCCGGCGCAGCAGCCGGGCACCACGGAAGCCGTCGACTGTCCGCAAGTGCTCGCTGACCTCGGATTGATAGTGACGCTGGTAGTCGTCAGCGGTTGCCTGCGGCGCCCATCCGCGCCATATCCGCGCGATCATATGACCTCGATTCCGGTGGGCTCTGGCAACGTCATGGACGATAACATTGCCAGCCCCGGCCAAAACCTCAGCCGCCCCTGCCTCGGCACGGCGAGCCCTGGCTGGTCGCTGCGCTCACTCATCCCCATCTGCCGCAGGCCGGGCGCTCGGGTTCGGCAAGGATGAAGCCATGAAGCCTCTTGCGGCTAACCATCTGCGTATCGCCCGGCCGAGTCATGACCTGCGGGCTTCCGAGCGATTCTGGGTCGGGGGCCTGGGACTGCAGGTGTTGTTCCGGGCTGATGAGTCAGCAGAAGGCGGCCATGCGCTGCTGATGGCTGGCTGGCCCGATGCTGCCTGGCATCTTGAGCTCGTCGGCGATCCCGATGACGCGACACCAGCCGCGCCCACCGAGGAGGACCTGCTGGTCCTCTACGTCGGCGGCGAGGTCGATGAGGACGTGATCCGCCGCCTGGTCGATGCGGGCGGCACCCGGGTCGCCGCCCGCAATCCGTATTGGGACCGGTGGGGAGTCACGATCGCCGACCCCGATGGGTACCGGCTCGTCTTGTCCAGTCTCTCCTGGCCCCGACGGAGCGCGCAGACCTGATCGCTTCTGCGGCGAGTCGCGCGTTCGTCGGATCCGTCCAGGGTCGCGCGACTCTGCCGACGAGAGGCAACTCGGAGCTGCCCATGAGCACAGACTCTGTCTGGCGCGGCTTCGATCAAAGTGTGGCGACCGCGTTCATCTGCTCTCCTTCAGCCACGGTGACTGGCAACGCGCCGCCACGCTCATCGGCCCGTGACAGAACAGCGCCGCAGCCGTGCGACACTCTCGCCCGGTTAGTGGCACTGGGAATGTTGACGCGGGCCGGGCCATGGTCCTGCGGCGAGCCCGGATTAACCCACGAGACTGCGCAGCCGCTCAAGCGGACTCCGTTTGAGCAGACGCGACGCGACGATGTGACCCGATGCCCCCGACAGGCCTGGTCCTGGGTGGGTGGAAGCCCCGATGTGCCACAGCCGATCGGCCGGTGTCTGGTGTCCTGGCCGTGGCGGCACGGGCCGCCAGAGCAGGAACTGGTCGAGTGTGCACGCGCCGGAGTACGGATCGCCATGCACCAGGTTGCGGTTCTCTTTCTCCAGGTCGGCTGGGCTGAGCACCGCCCGGCACATTACCGCGGCTTCAAGGTTCGTGACGTGCTCGCCGAGTTGCGCCATGACCCTGTCGGCATATGCCTCGGTGAGCTCGGGTGTCCATGTGCCGTCGCTGACGTCCAGTTCACCGGCGGCGTCGCCGGCCGGCCGGTAGGGGGTCTCGAGCAACTGGATTCACAGCACCGCGCCGCCATCGGGTGCCCGGGACGGATCTAGGATGGCCGGCTGCCCGGCGGCGATCGTCGGCCGCGCCGGCAGCACGCTGCGGCTCGCCTCGCCGACGGCTTTGCGTACCCCGTTCAGCCCCGGCGTCACGTGCACTAGCGGCACGCCGTCGAGCCTGTTGTCTCGCCACCACAGCGGTTCACCCAGCGCCACGTGGATCTGCATGGCGCCCCCGGCGGTACCGGCTGGCGGCATCCCGTAAGGCTCGTGTCCGTGGCCTGTCCCTGCGGCCGCGATCGGCTGCGGGCGGAGCCACGCCTCCGCGGAGAGATGACGGCCATCGCCGCGGGCCGCTTCCTCCGAGTTGCCTGCCATCCCGGCCGCAGACGGGCACGGAAGCCGCGGGCCCGGTGGTTACCGGGCCCGCGGCATGATGACTGGCGTCAGGCCTTGGTGATGAGGCCGAGCTCGCGCAGCGCCGTGACGCCGTCGTCGAGGCCGATCTCCTCGGTGATGAGGCCGTTCTCGACCTTCAGCACCGTGGTACCGGTGAACCGCATCACCTTGCCGGCGCCGGCCGCCAGCGGGCCGTAGGGCATGTCGTCGAACGCGTCGCCGGTGTGGGTGCCGCCGCCCTCCCACTGGCCGACCACGTAGTCGCCCTCGGCGATCAGGTCGGCGGTGCCCCAGAAGTTCAGGTCCGGGAACGCGGCGCGGAACTTCTCCGCGAACGCGCGGACCGCGTCCCGGCCGCGCAACGGCGCGTGCAGTGAGTACTCGAACCGGATGTCCGGTGCGGCGAGCTCGTCGATGACCGCCGGGTTGAAGTCCTTGCCCCAGAACTCCGTGAACCACCGGCCCACAACGGCCTTGTTGTCCTCGGTTGACATGAGTTCGTTACCTTTCTCGTCGTGATTTGCCTGCCGTGCCCCTTCGCGAGCACGCACGACGCAGACGGCCGCGAACGCCGTCCCGTGAGATGCGGCGGGAATATTTTCCCGTTGGCATCTCGCCCGTCGCGACTACCACAGGAGCGCCCCCGCGTGCTCGATTTCCAGCAGGGCGCGCTTGCGGTCTAGGCCGCCGGCGTAGCCGGTGAGCTTGCCCGTGGCGCCGACCACCCGATGGCAGGGGATGATGATGCACAGCGGGTTGCGGCCCACCGCCGCGCCGACGTCCCGCGGCTCCGTCCCGGCCCCAGGCTGTGCGCGAGCTCGCCGTAGGTAGTCGTTTCCCCGTAGGGCACGCCGGCCACCAGCTCCCAGACCCGCCGGTCGAACTCGCTTCCTCTGACCTTCAGGGGAAGGTCGAATGCGCTGCGGTCCCCGGCGAGGAACTCGCCGAGCTGGCGCGCCGCCTCCTCGAACCCCTCATCGCTGCGGGCGCCGAACGCCGACCGGTCAGGCCGCGGCCAGTGCCGCGGGAAGTACAACCCCGTCAGCGAACCGGCCTCCCGGACCACCGTCAGCTCTCCCATGGTCGTCGCGACCACCGTGTGCACCGCGGCCGGGGCACCGCCTGCTGTCGCTGTCATCATCTGGTTCCTTCCGCCGCCGGTCCTGCTCTTGCTCACACCAGGTAGACGCGCCGGAAACGCCGGACGTGAGACCGCAGGCCCGTCAGGCCGTTCGCGGCACAGGGCACCTCACAGCACCTGGCCAGAGAAAAAGCCGCGAGGCATCTCACGACCGCGGCACCTCGAGCGTCTGCGGGGCGGGGGACAGCACGAGCCGGTTCCCGGCGCCTGCTCTCCCACGATGTCCCGTACAGGGAGGAAAGCCATGCCTGTTGTCGCTTACTACCTCGGCCGCCCGGCCCGCATCTGGATCACGGCCATGTCAGGTTCCGCGCGGGCAACACCAGCGAACCCGGCCGCCACCCCGGCAGCCCGCGATCCGCGCCGGCCGCGCGGCGAAGGACGCTGGAGGAGACCAGTGCACCCGCAGCCACAGTCCGTAAGCACCACCCCTGGGGGCCTGGGCCAGCAACTAGTTCACCCCTGTCAACCCCGCACCGCCAGCCCCATTGATTTTCGCAGCACTCTGACCCGCAAGCATGTGCGGACATCACCGATACCCGAGCACGACCAGGCCAGTTCCACTGCAGAAAGGCAACCCGATGACTACGATCCCGGCTGAGCGCCAAGTTGTCTGGTGGCACTCAATTTCATGTGTTTGCAGGCGCTGTCTCGAGCGTGACTTGGTCGCCACGGCTATTGAGCCATTGCCGGCTTCCTGGCAGATCCTGCCCGCCGACGGCACCGATATGTCTCTTGAGTCCGACGGTAGGTTTACACGGCGACTGGATCCCAATTGCCGGGTTGTCACGAACGAAACCATGAGGCGCTCACCCGGCGCATCCAGCGTCGCGGAAGAGGCAATCGACCCCGCAGGCTGAAGCGGCTAGGCCCAGGCGAAGCCACAACGCCAGGCCGAGTCGGCCCTCCACCTCTTCGAGCCTGCCAGTCTGAGCCAACCAGAACGGATATTCCGCGCGCCCGGCTCACATATGTCTATCTCCTCGGTAGGCATTCCTAATCGGCGATCGGGCCGCGCATGGCCAGGAAGCTAGATCACTTTGTGTGATCGGCCCTGGTCCGCGGCCAGAGCACAAGTAACCCGCCGATATGGGCGGCAACCTGGTCGCCAGCGCACCTGCCTGTGCCGCGCCCGAACGGGATGATCTGTGCGGCCACGCGCATGGCCGACACGGTTGACCTGCGCCCGGATCTGCTTGATATGCGAGGTGATCGTGAGGCGCCAAGACCAAGAACACTGCGCCTCGATCACCTGCATGATCAGGCATTATGTGGTCCGAAGGGCGCAGGTGACCGAAGGTCACCCATATAATGCCGATGAGCGGGCGTCCGCAACGGCACAGTGCGGGTAGGGTGCGACCGTGTCCGGGATGCACTTTGAGCGGATGGCCGGGGACTATCTCGATTCGCGTCCGCCATACCCGGAAGCCGTCTACCAGACGCTCAGGGCTGCAGACGTGATCGGCCCGGGTATCCGCGTGCTGGAGATCGGCGCAGGTGCGGGACTGGCTACCCGCGAGCTTGTCGGCTCAGGTAGTGACGTCGTCGCGCTCGAGCCGGGCGCCGAGCTCGCCAGGCTGCTCAAGAAGGGGATCCCGGGCGCCTCCATGGTCGTCGCGCGGCTCGAAGACGCCGACTTGCCGGATCGCGCCTTTGATTCGGTGGTTGCGGCGACGTCGATGCACTGGGTAGATCTCTCGGTTGGGCTGCCAAAGATTCACGCTGCGCTGCGTCCCGATGGGTGGCTCGGCGTTTGGCGAACCATCTTCGGGGACGACAGCATCGACACGGAGTTTCGCGGACGGGTGAAGCAGATCGTGGCCGAGCGGAACAACCGCGACGCGGTAGCGCCCAGGGCTGATGACGCACCTTCGATGGAGGAACTGGCGGACGGGGGATGGTTCGATCCTGTCAGGACCGAGCGCTGGCGCTGGTCGATCGATCTGAGCACCGACCAGGTGCGCCGGCTCTTCAGAACCTTCAGCGACTGGAGTAACGCCGAGGCCGAGGCAGCAGCGCGAGCAGTCGATGAGCTCGGCGGAGTTGTCACCGAGCACTACCAGACAGTCCTGCACATGCTGAGGCGTGCCTCGGCCGGATCATTCAATCGAGGATGACGCGCACTTGCCGCTTCTGGCCGAGCAGGTCGTAGACGCGGGCCGGATCGGGCTAGCAGATGCCGCCAGTCCCGTCCCAGGCTTCCGGTTGTGATCGGCCACCTGGAAAGACTGTGATCGACTGCCCTGACCCTCGTGCACTCGCTGAGTTCTACTGCCAGGTGCTCGGGATGACAGCCAGCGAAGACATCGACGGCTGGGTCGTCATCGGGGCACAGGCTGGCCTGCGCGAGCTGGCCTTTCAGCGAGCGAGCGAATGGATCGATGGCCTGACCCGGCCTACCCCCAGCGGCTGCACCTCGACATCCGCGTCCGCAATGCCGACGAGGCGGAACGGGAACTAACCGCCCTAGGCGCAGTCCGTGTGCCCGGTGAACGTGAGGCGGGATTCCGCGTCTTCACCGACCCCGTCGGTCACCCGTTCTGCATCGTCTTCGGTCAGCACAGCACGGACTGAACGTCATCCGGTCATGCCGCATATGGTGCGACAGTACAGGGGTGATGTGGCAGCCTGGCGGCCCCCCCACAAGATCGACAAGCACCCTCGGCCAGCGACGGCTGGCGAGCGCCAGCAGATGGCACTCACTCGTCCGATCAGATGCTGATCCTTGGGCTAGATTGATCTACAGCATCACGGTGAGTGACTGGGGATGCTCTGGAGAACGCTCGCCGAGCCGCCGCTCGGCACTCCCAGGTGAAATGATCGGCAGAAGGCATTCGCGGCACAGATCAGGTCATAATGCGCTATGACGCTACAGAAGAGCACCGGGTTCTTCCGGAACGGTGCACTGGCGCCGGGGGCCCCGGATCGTGGGCGAGGTGACCATGCACACCAAGATGCAAGTAGTGCTCGACGCGGCCGGCTCCCTTGGCTCGCCGAGTTCTGGGCGCCCGCCCGGGCCACCTCCCCGCAGCACCGGCGGATGGCTTCAGAGGATTTCGGCCACTTCATCGGGATGCCCGGGGAGCGGTTCGGGTGATCAGGCCGCGGCATCGATCTCCACGGCCGAGCCGGTGGACGGTGTGAGGCGGCGCATCTGGCCCGGAGCTCGCTGGACGCTGCCGGTCTGCTTCTGGGGTATCGGCCTGGGCACCCTGACGTGGTTCGCGGCGCTCTCGGTAGTAACAGGTCTTGCCCGTCGGCGGTCGGCCAGCGAGCGATCCGCGCCATAGACGCCATGTCAGGTCTTGGACTCGGGGCTTTGGCGCGCTGCTGGCGTGGCGCTCTTGGCATCAGGCCTGAGCAGCCGAATCACTGGTCGAGGAGCCGCCGCTCGGCGGTGAGCGGCAAGCCGTCAGCCCTCGCGCGAGGGGAGGCTCGCTCGGCGTGATGTGCTGGCGCGACCGATGAGATTTGAAATGGATGGCCGGTCAGAAGTACTGGACCAGGCAGAACTCGTGGCCCTCGGGATCTGCCATCACGACCACGACGCCTTCGTCGTAGTCGTGCCGCTCACCGGTAAACCGGCCCCCCAGGGCGGTCACGAAGTCGATACTCCCGTCTATGTCGTCGACGGTGAGGTCGAGATGGATCCTGACCTTGCCCTCCTTTGGTTGCTTGACAGGCTGGAACACGACGCGAGGCTGGGAGTCGCTTCGCTCGCCGAGGTAGATCCAGTCGTCGTGGGTGGGTCCGGGCTGGCGGCCGAGCAGAGCGCTCCAGAACCGAGCGACGCGCTCAACGTCGAGACAGTCGATGGTCACGGCGGACCAGATGATCGCCATGCCATTTAGGTTATGGGCCGCGTTCCGCGGCTTCGCGGGATCCGCCAGCAAAAGAGCCGTCAGCCGAGATGCCGGACGAAGAACCGGGTCGAGCTGTCGAGCTCGAACGCCGGTACCTCACTATGCGCGCCGGGGTTAGCGTGCAACGTCTTTCCGTCGAGCAGAAGTGGGTCAAGAACCAGGTGCATCTCGATCTGATGGACCCCTCTCCCCGTCGACTGGGGCTGTGCCAGTTGCGCTGCCCACCGTGGCCGCCTGGCCCGCCGGGGACCGGCGGAAGCCTGAGCGGCATCGTCAGCGCCGTACCGGGCAGGAACGGGCTCAGCAGTCGGCGGGCAGGCTGATGAGGGTGCCTGCCCGCGAGAGCGGAAGTGGCCAGCAGTTGCATTCGCCGGCGTCGGATCCGTAGCCGGTGCGGGCATTCATCACGACCGAGTAATCGGTGTACGCGGGTGCGGCGTGTGCCTGTGCGGTGCCCGTGGACGGGGCCAGAGAGGGAGCACTGTGGTTCCAGTGAATCGCCCTGGCGTGGACTTCGACGATCCAGACCAGGGTGTAGGGTGCCATCCCGGTGCTGATGTCGCCTTGTGACTCAATGGGCTCGCCTTTGGCGTAGGTGGTCAGGACCAGGTGTACCTCCTCGATGTGGCTGAAGAACCCCCGTGGATCTCGCCCGGTGACGAGCTTGCACGCCCGCGTAGCCGACATCACGCCAGGTGGAAGCGTCACGGTAGGTGCGGCCGCATTGCCGCCAGCCGCTGCGTGGGCTGTGCCGCAACCGCACATCAGCACAACCGCCGCCGCGGTCATGATGGCGGCCGCGCATGCTCGTGCCCGGCCCTGGGGGTTGGCCTTCTTCCCGTTCCAGCATGCGGTGCCGCCCGGCCGGCGATGGCCCCGGCAGACAGCGGGTGGGGTGAGCGCCCGGTCTGGCAGGCAACCATGGTTCTCACCGCGGGTGACTGGCGGGATGGTCATAGCACACCGGTGCTTCCCCTCGTGGCCGACTGGGATCACGCCGTGACGGGGCGGCAACCCGCCGCTGGGCGTTCGGCTCCCCACATCAGACGCAGCAGACCGCTCAGTGGTTGCCTGCCGTGCTCCACACAAGCCCTGCCTGGCCACCCAGCCCCGTCCGGCACCCGGTGCACACCGCCGAAGCGACTGGAGCAGCGAGCGCGCAGATTTGGTCGTTCGGGGTGCCCTCGAACGGGCGGAGTCGGAGTTCACAGACCGCGCCGAGTCGGCGCTCCGCGCTGCGCCGGGCCAGAAACCGAGTCACAGTCTGTAATCAGCGCTGGCCGGCGCCAGCGCGCAGGTAGCCGCCGTTCTGCGCGGATGCAGGCTTTATCGGAACCACGATGCGAGCCACCCTTATCTGGTCATTCTGTTTGCCCGGCCCATGGCGACCGGACGCGCGGTGATCTACCGGAGGCGCTCTAGCTACTTCGACCTGAAAAACCCGGGCTGGAGCCCTTGATCGTCGTGTGTCAGGAGGGAGGATGACCTCGACCCCTTGTGGTGGAAGGGATCGAGGTCATCATGTTCCGCAC
>Ga0070707_100007001_pt1 | contig 10457 bp, 8 predicted proteins | sample KBSK5502metaG_FD_65468 | JGI IMG/M metagenome (GOLD analysis project Ga0070707, IMG submission 65468) | Corn, switchgrass and miscanthus rhizosphere microbial communities from Kellogg Biological Station, Michigan, USA - KBS K5-50-2 metaG | ecosystem: Host-associated > Plants > Roots >... | reverse complement strand
CCGAGGACCTTCCCACGACGGACGAGTGGAACCGCCATGAGCGTCCGCGTCCCGATCTCCCGCAGCAGCGTGCGGTGGTCCTCGCTTCGAGCGATTGACGCGAGATCCGCGTCCGAGACCTCCGCGAGGAGCCGCGCCTCACCACTGTGGATGGCCACGGCGATCGGAGCGCTCGAGGCCCAGTCGAGGAGATGTCGTTCGCGCAGCTCCCCGAGCAGCGCCTGCTTCGCGGGGTCGACGTGGCCGACCACAGCGGTCCGCAGCGCGTCGCTCCCGGGCTCGATCACATCGACGATGCACCAATCAGCAAGGAAGGGAACGGCGAGTCGCGCGACGGCGACGAGAATTGCATCGACATCCAGCGTCGTGGCGAGTTCGACGCTGGCTTCCGTCAGGAAGCGGAGCGCGTCGGCGGCGCGACGGCGCTCGCGACGCCCCTCGGCCTCACGCAGCTCGCGCGTGATCGACGCCGCGAGACGGGACAGGTTCTGCTTCAAGAGGTAGTCATTCGCGCCCGCCCTCATCGCCTCCACGGCGACGTCCTCGCCGATGGAGCCCGACACGAGGATGAACGGGACCTGGAGCTGCCTCTTGCGAACTATCTCGAGGGCCTGGGTCCCGGAGAAGCTCGGGAGCCTGAAATCCGCGATGATGACATCCCACTCTTGCTGGTCGAGCGCAGACACCAGCGTGTCTGCCGTCTCGACGCGCGTGATCGCGAAGTCGTGGCCCCCCTTCCGAAGGTGCCGCGCAACGAGCTCGGCGTCCGCTTCCGAGTCTTCCACCAGCAGGATGCGCAGCGGGACCCCCATAAGGCGTTGATTCTCGACGTTTTAAGTGCGGACGGGAAGGGTCACTATTGTACCGGGTGTCGGTGTCGATGCGCATCGCGGGCCATCGGAGCCGTCCGGCAGCCCGAGCGGTCGCGCGATGGGTTCGACCTGACCCCCTCTGCGCAAGCCAATCCGACCGCATCGCGGGCCGTGCAATTCTGGCCCTCCAGTCGGTACTCTCCCGCCAGACCGAGGACCGTGGCCTGATGAGGTCCTCCAGGCACTGGCTGGCCGAACCTCACATGAGCGACTTGGGTGCAAACAACCCCGTTCATCTCTTCTGCCGAGGTCGGCAGATGCTGGCCGCGATACCGCTGCCGCTCGCCGTCGCACGTGTCGACTCTGCGCCGCTCGATCAGCGGGCGCCGACAGAATCTGGAAACCGATGAGCTCCCCACTTCGCGTCCTGCTGGTCGAAGACTCGGATGATGACGCCGCACTCGTAACGCGCGAGCTCGAGAAGGGTGGGTTCGACCTCGTCCTCGAGCGTGTCGACACCGCGGGCGCGATGGAGTCGGCTCTCGACCGAACGAGCTGGGATGTGATCATTGCCGACTACAGCTTGCCGAGCTTCAGCGGCCCTGGGGCACTGGAGGTCGTCCGAAGCAAGAAGCTCGATGTCCCGTTCATCCTCGTATCGGGCAGTATCGGTGAGGACGTCGCCGTACGTGCGATGAAGGCAGGGGCGCACGACTACCTCCTGAAACAGAACCTTTCCCGACTTGGACCGGCCGTTTCTCGCGAGCTGCGTGAAGCGGTGGGGCGGCAGGAGCGGCGTCGCGCGGAGGCTACTCTGCGGTTCTTCGCCGAGGCGAGCGTCGCGCTGGCAGAGTCGCTGGACGTCGACGCAACGTTGACGGCCGTGGCACGACTAGCGGTTCCTTACCTCGCGGATTGGTGCATCGTCGACATGATCGAGCATGGCGCGGCGTCGCCTCGCAGCGCGGCCATCCACGTCGATCCAGAGAAGAAGAAGCTTCTTCAGGAGCTGCAGATGCGCTATCCGCCCGAGCCGGAATCCAGCGACCCCGCTGCAGCAGCCATTCGTACAGGTACGGCGCAGCTCCTTGCGGACGTATCCGGGTCGGTCCTCTCGTCCATGTGTCGCAGCGAGGAGCACGCTGACCTACTTCGGCGGATAGGGATCCGCACGGCCATTGCTGTGCCGCTCATCGTGCGGGGCAAGACCCTCGGCGCGGTGAGCCTTGGCTCGGCTGGCCGTGGCTACGGGACCACGGAGCTGGCGGTCGCTGAAGAGCTCGCGCGACGTGCAGCGATGGCCATCGACAATGCCCGGCTATACCGAGATGCCCAGGAGGCGATCCATAGCCGAGACGAGTTCCTCACCGTCGCCGCGCACGAGTTCCGGACACCGCTCACCACGCTACAGCTGCAAGTTCAGAGCATCACGCGCTCGCTCCGCAAGCATGCCGGCGAAGGGGTCGTTACTCCCCTCGTCTCGAAGCTGACGGTCGCAGACCAGCAACTCGTCCGGATGAAGCTGCTCGTCGAGCGGCTGCTGGATGTCTCCATCATGACGGCGCACAGGCTGCCGCTCGAGCTCGAGGACGTCGATCTGGTCGCGTTGGTGACGCATGTCACTGCCGGCTTCCAGTCGCAGATGAAGGACGCGGGCTGCGCCGTCACGGTCGAGACTTCGGTGCAGTGCGTCGGCATGTGGGACAGGGCACGACTCGACCAGCTGGTGACGAATCTGCTGTCGAACGCGGTGAAGTACGGACCCCATAAGCCGATCGAGGTGCGCGTGTGGGCAGACGACGCGACGGCATCTATCGCCGTCCGCGACCACGGGATCGGGATCGCCCCCGCCGACCAGGCGCGCATCTTCGAACGGTTCGAGCGGGCGGTTTCCACGAGTCACTACGGTGGGTTCGGGCTCGGCCTCTGGCTGGTTCGCCTGATCTCGGAAGCCCTAGGGGGAACGGTTCACGTCGACAGCGAGCTGGGGGCGGGAGCGACGTTCACCGTCTCTCTGCCCCGAGCGCGCGCGAAGCCATCTACGGGAGGGACGTGATGAACACGAAGGACACCTGGACGGGCCTGCTGCGCACCGAGGATCGAGCCGGCCGTCGGGTGCTCCTCGCCGACGACGATCCTGCCGTACGGATCTCGGTGATGCGTGTTCTCACCGCGGCTGGCTTCGAGGTGACCCCGGCGGAGGACGGTAACGCGGCGATCGACGCTCTAAAGTGCGGAGCGTTCGACGTGATCGTCACCGACATCAACATGCCGGGAAGTTCGGGCGTCGACCTCCTGCGATTGGTGCGCACGTACGATCTCGACGTTCCGGTGCTGCTCATGACAGGCGCGCCCGACGTCGAAAGCGCGATCGAGGCGACGGAGCTCGGCGCGCTGCGCTACTTCCGCAAGCCGATTGCCGTCGACGAGCTGACCAAGGCCGTCGAACGCGCGTGCCGCCTCCGTCGACTCGGTGACATGAAGCGGCGCGCGCTGGCGGAGCTCGGGCAGGCCGCCGCCGAAGCGCCCGGTGATCGTGCTGGCACCGTGGCTGCTTTCGAGCACGCCCTGGAGAACCTTTGGCTTGCCTTTCAGCCGATCGTGCACGTGGGCGACGGGCAGGTCCTCGGCTACGAGGCGCTGATGCGCTCGCAGAGCGCGGCGCTCCCCAATCCCCCGGCGATCCTCGACGCCGCGGAGCGCGTCGGGCGGCTTCAGGATCTCGGCCGACGGATCCGCGCGCTGGCCGCCAGCCACATGGCCGACGTGCCGAGGGACGCCTGGATCTTCTTGAATCTGCATCCTCACGACCTCCTCGACCCGATGCTTTCGTCAGATGCGGATCCGCTCTCCCGGTTCGCCCCCCGGGTCGTCCTCGAGATCACGGAGCGTGCGTCCCTCGACGAAGTAGCCGACATCGAGGGCCGTCTGAGCATTCTTCGCTACATGGGCTACCGCGTCGCTGTCGATGATCTCGGCGCGGGGTATGCGGGACTGACCACGTTCGCGCGGCTGGAACCCGAGTTCGTCAAGCTGGACATGAGCCTCGTTCGCGGCGTGGACACGTCGGACGTACGCCAGACGCTCATCAAGTCGATGGTGTCGGCGTGCCGGGAGCTCCAGATGTCGATCATCGCTGAGGGCGTCGAGCAGCGGGGTGAAGCCGACCAGCTCCGGCGGCTCGGGTGCGAGCTCATGCAAGGCTACTTTTTCGCTCGGCCGGCGCGCGGCTTTCCCTCCGTCTCCTTCGAATGAGGTGCAACCGTCGTCACTTCGCGCCCGATCCGTCCGAGAGCGGGGCCACTCATGCTGGTAGGTCGACTTGCTCCCCGGGTCGAGCCGGACCCTCGACACGTCTGCGGTCGATTCCGACCGGTGAGTGGTCGAAAACGACCATTCGACGCCAGAAGGCACGCACGGCGTTGGTCCGTCTCGAGCTTTTCGACTAGCCTCGCGCTGGGTCGCGCGTGCGCGGATGACGCGAATGCGCGCAGCCAACGGGGATGGGTTGCCTTGCCGGAACGCAAGCTCGAACACGTGCTGGTATGTCGCATCGGCACACTCATGTGCGCGCTGCCCGTGGAGCACGTCTCCGAGACGATGCGCCCGCTCCCGGTCGAGCGGCTCGCGGGCGCGCCGCCTTTCGTGCTCGGTGTGTCGGTCGTCCGGGGCTCGCCGGTTCCCGTGCTCGACGGTGCGGCTCTCCTCGGAGTCAGCGAGGCGCCTCCTCCAGGCAGGTTCGTCAGCATCAAGGTGGGTGTGCGCCGCGCCGCGCTCGCCGTCAGCGCGGTGATCGGGACGCGCGCCCTCTTGCATTCGTCCTTCGGCGAGCTCCCTCCCCTCGTGAGAGAAGCCGCAGCCGGTGTCGTGGCGTCCATCGGCAGGCTCGACGCTGACCTCCTGCTGATGCTCCGAAGCGCGCGGATCGTGCCCGAGTCGGTGTGGGCGGCTTTGGACGCGAAAGAACTTCGTCAATGACCGTCTCGATGGGGACCAACGACCTCGGTCGCTTCCGCGCCCTCATCGCCGGCCGGCTGGGCCTCCAGTTCGACGACTCGAAGCTCGAATGGCTCGCCGAGGTGCTCGAACGTCGCGCCGAGACGACGGGAAGCGCGCCGGCGGCGTACCTCGACAGGCTGGAGCGCGATGAACCCGCACGCGACGAGCTCCGCGAGCTCGCACGGCAGCTGACCGTCGCGGAGACCTACTTTTTTCGGCACGCCGAGCAGTTCCAGGCCTTCACCGACGTCGCCTTGCCCGACCGACTCTCTGCGAGGGCGGCGACGCGGCAGCTTCGGATACTCTCCGCCGGCTGCGCGTCGGGCGAGGAAGCGTACTCGCTCGCGATCCTGGTGCGACAGCGCTGCCTCGGCTCGGAGTGGGAGGTGTTCATCCGAGCCGCGGATATCAACCAGGCCATGCTCGAGAAGGCCGCGGCTGGGAGGTATTCCGCGTGGGCTCTCCGAGAGACTCCGGAGGAGATTCGGCGCCGCTGGTTCGTGAGGGAAGGCCGCGAGTTCAGTCTCGAACGAGACGTTCAGCGCGCCGTCTCGTTCGAGGAGCACAACCTCGCCCTCGAGGATCCAGACCTCTGGCCCCGCGGCGGCTACGACGTCGTGTTCTGCCGCAACTTGATGATGTACTTCACGGTCGAATCCGCGCAGATGCTCGTCGCCCGGATCGCGCGAGCGCTCGCTCCGGGTGGATACCTGTTCCTGGGCCACGCAGAGACGCTCCGCGGGCTATCACACGACTTCCACCTTCGGCATACACACGACACGTTCTACTACCAGCGAAAGGACGGCGTGGAGCGGGCGCCGGTCGTCGCAGCGTCGTCAGGTGGTTGGCGCGGCGCACCGTCCCCCTTGGCGGCGGACGGCGAATGGGCCACCACGTGGATCGAGACGGTCCGTCGCTCGGCCGAGCGTATCGAGGAATTGACGGAGAGAGCGCCGACCCCCGAAGCGGCCAGCTCCTTCAGCCCCGGCACGACCGTGCGCACCGGCGGCGAGCTCGGCATGGCGCTGGACCTCTTGAAGAAGGAGCGCTTTGCGGAGGCGCTCGAGCTGCTGGGGACGCTGGCTCCAGATGCCGGGCGCGATCCGGACGCTCTGTTGCTCCACGCCGTCCTGTTGATGCACGGTGGGCACGTCGCCGCGGCAGAGAAGGTCTGCGCTCGATTGCTCGAGATGGACGAGCTCTGCGCGGGCGCACGTTATGTGCTGGCCCTGTGTCGCGAGAGCGTCGGCGATCTGCAGGGCGCGCGAAATCATGATCAGGTCGCGGCCTACCTCGACCCGACCTTCTCCATGCCGCGGCTGCACCTCGGCCTCCTCGCGCGCCGCGCCGGCGAGCTCGAGGTCGCGCAGCGCGAGCTCGGGCAGGCGGTCTTGCTCCTGCAGCGCGAGGACGCGTCCCGGCTGCTCCTCTTCGGCGGCGGCTTCGGCCGGGACGGCCTCATCGCTCTGTGCCGGGCCGAGCTCGGCAGGTTGAGAGGCAAGCCATGAACACCCGAGACGGGCCTGTGCGCGACGCAGCCGCGCTGCGACGCGCTTTCGACAGGTCGTTCGCCGATGCGCCCGCGAGCGTTACCCCGGCGTTCACGAGCTTCCTCGCCGTACGCATCGGCGACAATCCCTACGCGATCGAGCTATCCGAGCTCGCCGGGCTGCACCGGGATCGAACGGTCGTTCCCGCGTCGAGCCCCGATCGAGAGTTCCTCGGGATCGCGAGCGTGCGCGGCGCGATGGTGCCGGTCTACGACCTACGCGCGCTGCTCGGCTACCCGTCCGACGGGATCGCGCCTCGCTGGCTCGTCCTGTCGCGCGCACCGTCGCTGGTAGGCCTCGCGTTCGACCTCTTCGAGGCGTATCTCCGCACGCCATCGGACGAGGTTCCCGCACCCGAGCCCGGCGCCGCCCGACTCCACGTCCGCGGCGTCGTCCGAGCGGGCGATGCCGTACGTCCCCTCATCCACGTGGCCTCGGTGCTCGAGGCGATCGGCGCGCGGGCTTTCGGGAACCGCTCGCCCAAGGAGCCGTGATCGATGTCACTCGACTGGACGTTCGGAAGAAAGCTCGCCGCAGGATTCGCCATCGCGGTCCTCACCGTGCTGCTCATCGGCGGCTTCGGCTATCAGAGCACGCACCGATTGATCGAGAACGACCGCTGGGTCGTCCGTAGCCATCAGGTGCGCCGACAGCTCGCGGCTCTCCCGTTCCTGCTCATCGAGGCCGAGACCGGCATGCGGGGGTTCGTGATCACCGGGAACGAGACCTTCCTCGAGCCCTATCAAGCGGCGCTAGGGGAGATCGACGGGACGTTTGCGACCGCCCGGAAGCTTACCTCCGACAACGCGGACCAGCAGCACCGTCTCGACGCCCTTCGGCCGTTGATCGACACGAAGATGGCATTGATCAAGGTGAGGATCGAGCAACGCAGGACGGCCGGGATAGAGGCGGCTTCCAAGCTGATTTCCGCGGGCGAGGGCAAGCGGGTGATGGACGAGATCCGGCGGGTCGTCGGAGAGATGGACCGAGACGAGCAGCAGCTCCTCGACCGACGCGCCGAGTCCGCGGAGACGAGCGCGCAGGCGACGAAGTCCGTCATCCTCTGGGGCAGCCTCGCGGGCACCCTCTTCGTCGCGCTCGTCGGACTCTTCATTTCCAGCTCCTTGGCGAAGCAGCTCGGCGCCGCCGTCCAGCACATCCAGAGCTCCTCGAGCGAGCTCCAGTCGGCCGCCAACCAGCAAGCGACCGGTGCCAGGGAGCAGGCCACGGCGATGAGCGAGATCTCCACGACCATCAGCGAGCTCCTCGCGACCTCCCGGCAGATCGCCGAGAGCGCGCACCGGGTCGCGCAGGTGGCCGAGCAGACCGCGAGAGCGGCCCAGACCGGCGACGCGACGGTGGCGAAAGGAAACGAGTCGGTGGCGGGAATCCGACGTCAGGTGGACGTCATCGTGAACCACATGCTGGAGCTCGGAAAGAAGTCGCAGCAGATCGGCGGCGTGCTCGACATCGTCTCGGAGCTGGCGGAGCAGACGAACATCCTCGCCATCAACGCGACGATCGAGGCCGCGGGAGCGGGCGAGGCCGGAAAACGCTTCGCCGTCGTCGCGGACGAGATCCGAAAGCTCGCCGATCGGGTGGGCGGCTCGACGAAGGAGATCCGCGGCCTCATCGACGACGTTCGGAGCGCCGTCAACACCACCGTGATGACGACCGAGGGCGGCTCGAAGGCGGTCGAGGCCGGATCGAGGCAGTTCACCGAGGTGGCGTCGGCGTTCAACCAGATCACACTGCAGGTCACGACGACGACGGAGGCGGCGAGAGAGATCGGTCTCTCGACGAAGCAGCAGGCCACGGCGGTGGAGCAAGTCAACGCAGCGATCACGAGCATCGCGCAGGCGACGAAAGAGGCGGAGGTCAGCACGGCTCAGACACTTCGAACTGCGTCGGAGCTCGCCGGACTGTCGCGCGAGCTGCTCAGGTTGGTTCAGCCGGCGTCGCAGACCCCGGCGCGCCTCGACCCGTACGGCTGAGCCATGGCCCCCGATCCCTACAAGTACTTCCGGATCGAGGCGCGCGAGCTCCTCGAGGAGCTCGGGAAAGGGATCCTCGAGCTCGAGAAGCGGCCGGCCGCACCGGAGGTCGTGGCGCGTCTTCTCAGGCTTGCTCACACGCTGAAAGGCGCCGCTCGCGTCGTGAAACAGCGCGAAATCGCCGACCAAGCGCACGCCATCGAGGCGACGATCGCCCCGATCCGCGACGCCGGTGCGGAGGTGTCCCGTGAACTGGTGGATGGAGTGCTCCAGATCCTGGATGCCATGGCTGCCCGCATGGTTGCGCTCGCGCCGCCGCCGGAGACCGCGGCTGTCGCACCCCTGCCCCCCGGAGGCGAGGAAGGCTTCCGCGTGCCGCGCGCGGATGTGAACGAGATGGATGCGGTCCTCGACGGCGTCGCCGAAGTGAACGTCCAGCTCGCATCGGTGCGCCGCGCTGTCCGTTCGCTGGCCGACGTCCGCCAACTGGCGGAGCTCCTCGCCGACCAGCTCGCGTCTCCCAAGGTGTCCGCACGGGGCATCGACGCCTCCAGCACGCGTTCGACCGCGGACGAGCTCCGCGATCGCATTCATGCCCTCGAGCGGGAGCTGACGACCGGAATCGACCAGACCGATCGCTAGATCCGTCAAGTCCGGGACGCTGCCGAGCGGCTGAGGCTCCTTCCGGCGGAGCGCATGTTCAACGCGCTCGAACGCACCACGCGTGACGCTGGCGTCGCGCTCGGAAAGCGCGTGTCGTTCGAGACGCGCGGAGGAGAGGTTCGACTCGATGCCGACGTGCTCGCTTCGGTGCAATCGGCGCTCGTGCAGGCCGTCCGGAACGCCGTCGCGCACGGAATCGAGAGCGAAGCCGAACGTGCGAGCGCGGGCAAGCCTCCAGAGGGGCGCGTCGTCCTCGAGGTCATCCGCCGCGGCAGCCGCGTGTCCTTCGCCTGTCGCGACGACGGGCGAGGAGTCGACCTCGAGGCCGTGCGGCGCACCGCTCAGCGCCGAGGCGCCTTGCCGGCGCACGCCGGGGAGCTCGGCGCGCAGGAGACTCTGCGCCTTCTCCTGCGCGGCGGGATCAGCACGTCCGGGACGGTGACGACGATCTCGGGCCGAGGTGTCGGGCTGGACGTCGTGCGGGATGTCGTCAGCCGACTCGGCGGAGAAGTCGACATCCGCACCGAGGCGGGCCAGGGCACCACACTCGAGCTCGTGGTGCCCGTATCGCTCGCCTCGCTCGACGCCATCGTCGTCGAAGCCGGCGACCAGCCGTTCGCGATCCCGGTAGACGCCGTGCGCGGCACATTGCGCCTGCTTGCCGGCGACGTGACGCGGACGCAGGAGGGGGAGTCGATCGTGCTCGAGGGCAAGGTCGTTCCGTTCGCTCCGCTGGCGCGCTCGTTGCGCCTCGCGACGAGGGACACTGGCTCACGCAGAGCTTGGTCAGCAGTCGTGGTCGAGAGCGGGGGCGCCCTTGCCGCCGTCGGCGTCGACCGACTGCTCGGTACCGAGAACGTGGTGTTGCGACCGCTCCCACCGCTCGCCAGGATCGATGCCGCCGTTGCCGGGGCATCGCTCGACGCGGAGGGAAATCCGCAGCTCGTCCTCGACGCCGACGGGCTCTTGGCTGCCACCCGGCGCGCCGGCGCGTCGGCACCGGCGATCTCGAGGGCGCGCGCGCCCATTCTGGTTATCGACGACTCCATGACGACGCGGATGCTGGAGCAGAGCATCCTGGAGTCGGCCGGCTACGAAGTCGAGCTCGCCACGTCCGGCGAGGAGGCGCTCGAGAAGGCTCGCCAACGACGGTATTCGTTGTTTCTCGTCGCCGTCGAGATGCCCGGGATGGACGGCTTCACGTTCGTCGAGCGGTCGCGGGGGGAGCCCTCTCTCGCGGGCACCCCGGCAGTCCTCGTTACGTCCCGCGACTCCCTCGACGATCGACTGCGCGGCGAGGCCGCTGGGGCACGCGCCTACATCGTGAAGGGCGAGTTCGACCAGACCGAGCTCCTCGCGCGGATCCGGACGCTGGTAGGTTGACCATGCCGAAGATCCGCGTCCTCGTCGTCGAAGACTCCCTCACCGTCCGGCGCCGG
>Ga0070707_100007000_pt1 | contig 10457 bp, 10 predicted proteins | sample KBSK5502metaG_FD_65468 | JGI IMG/M metagenome (GOLD analysis project Ga0070707, IMG submission 65468) | Corn, switchgrass and miscanthus rhizosphere microbial communities from Kellogg Biological Station, Michigan, USA - KBS K5-50-2 metaG | ecosystem: Host-associated > Plants > Roots >... | reverse complement strand
CTTCACGACCGTGAGCGGGAAGGGCGGCGTCCGCCGCCGCATGCGCCTGGGCCGCGGGCGCTGGCCGCTGGCGGTGGTGGCCTTCATCCCGCCCCTGTTCGCGGTCGTGCTGCCCTACGGCGCGCTGCTGGTGGTGTCACTCCAGCAGTCCTGGGGCCGCGGTCCCTTCGCCCCCGGCAACCTCACGCTCTACTGGTACCGCTGGGCGATCCTCGACAACCCCGTGACCCGCACCGCGATCGTCCACTCCCTGGAGTACAGCGCCGCCGCCGCCAGCGTGGCGGTGATCCTGGCCACCCTGATCGCCTACCTGGTGGTGCGGGCGCTGGTGCCGCTCGGCCGGGTCCTCGGCTTCGTGGCCATGGCGCCCTTCGTGGTGCCCGGGATCGTGCTCGCGATCGGCTTCCTGGCCGCCTACTCGCGCCCGCCGATCCTCCTCTATGGCACCGCCTTCATCCTGATCGCGGCCTACACGACCCGCTTCCTGCCCATCGCCTACAGCAACGGCGCCGCCATCCTGCAAGGGATCAACGTCGACCTCGAAAACGCCGCCCGCACCCTGGGGGCCGGCCGCCTCCACGCGATGTGGGCGATCACGCTGCCGCTGCTCAGGCGCGGCCTGCTCTCGGGCTGGCTCCTGGTCTTCATCCCCGCGCTGCGCGAGCTGTCCGCCTCGGTCTTCCTGTTCACGCCGCGCACGCACGTGATCACCACCGTGATGTTCGACTTCAGCGACGCGGGGAACTACGAGGCGGTGTCGACGATGGGGCTGCTGATGATGGTGGTGACGTTCTTCGTCGTCCTCGTCGCCTACCGCTTCCTGGGCCGCGACGTCACCCGTGGGGCCGCCCAGGCGTGAGCGCGTCCATCTCCATCACGGGGCTGCGCAAGGCCTACGGCGACTCCTTCGCGGTCGACGGCATCGACCTGGAGGTGGCCGGCGGCGAGGTGATGGCCTTGCTCGGCCCCTCGGGGTGCGGCAAGACCACCACCCTGCAGCTGCTGGCCGGCTTTCTGCGCCCCGACCAGGGCGAGATCAGGGTGGGCGACCGCGTGGTCTCGACGTCCCACTCGGTGGTCCCGCCCGAGCGCCGCAACATGTCGCTGATCTTCCAGTCCTACGCGGTCTGGCCCCACAAGACGGTGCGCGAGAACGTGGCCTTCGGGCTCCAGGTGCGCCGGGTCAACCGCGCCCAGATCGGGACCCGCGTCGACGCCGTGCTCAGGACGGTGCGCCTGGATCGCCTGGCCGCGCGCTACCCGGCCGAGCTCTCCGGCGGCCAGCAGCAGCGGGTGGCGCTGGCCCGCGCGATCGTAGTGCAGCCCGAGATCCTGCTCCTGGATGAGCCGCTCTCCAACCTCGACGCCAACCTGCGCGAGGAGATGCGCTTCGAGATCCGGCGCCTGCACGACCAGACCGGCATCACCATGGTCTACGTAACCCACGACCAGGCCGAGGCCATGGTGACGGCCGACCGGATCGCGGTCATGAACCTGGGGCGGATCGAGCAGGTGGCGTCGCCGTACGAGGTCTACGAGCGCCCGCAGACCCAGTTCGTGGCCTCCTTCATCGGCCACACCAACACGCTGGAGGGCACGCTCAAGGCAGCTGGGCAGGTGGAGGCCGGCGGCGTCGGCCTGCGGGCGGTCGACGAGACCGGCTGCCCGCCGGGCACGCCGGTGGCGGTCTGCGTGCGCCCTCACCACGTGCTGCTCGAGGAGACGGGCGAGCGCGCGGCCAACCAGCTGCGCGGTAGGGTGGTGCGCTCCGCCTACCTGGGCGAGGTGCGCGACTACCAGGTCGAGCTGGACGGCGGGGCCCGCCTGCGGGTCAGCGCACCCCCCGCGTCTGATCTGGCGGTGGGTTCGCCGGTGACCGTCTTCCTGCCCGTCGAGCACTGCCGCGTGGTGACCCGCTAGCCTCCAGGCAGTGGCTCCTCCGTTAGCGGGCATCAAGGTCATCGAGGTCGGCAACTTCATGGCCGGTCCTTTCTGCGCCCTGCAGCTGGCCGACCTGGGCGCCGACGTGGTCAAGATCGAGAACCCCGCCAGCGGCGGCGACGAGGTGCGCCACACCGCGCCCTTCCTGGAGAGCGGCGAGTCCTCCAACTTCGTGCGCCTCAACCGCAACAAGCGCTCACTGGCGCTTGACCTCAAATCGCCCGACGGCAAGGAGGTCCTCCGAGAGCTGGTCGCGCGCTCGGACGTGGTGGTCGAGAACCTGCGCCCGGGCACCATGGCCGACCTCGAGCTCGACTACCCGCGCCTGGCCTCGCTCAACCCCGGCCTGGTGTACGTCGCCGCCTCCGGCTGGGGCCAGGACGGCCCCTACAGCCACCTGGCCGGGCTGGACATCATGGCCCAGGGCATGAGCGGCCTGATGTCGATCACCGGCGAGCCCGGCCGCGACCCGGTCAAGGTCGGGGTCCCGGTCACCGACCTGGTCTGCGCCCTCTACGGCGCGCTGGCCTGCGTGTCCGCGCTGCGCGCGCGCGAGCGGGACGGGAAGGGCCAGCTGATCGACGTCTGCCTCTTCGAGGCCGGCGTCTCGCTGGAGGTGTGGGAGGCCGGCCGCTACTTCGGCTCGGGCGCGGTGCCGCAGCCGCTCGGCTCCGCCCACCAGACCTCGGCGCCCTACCAGGCGGTGCGCGCCGCCGACGGCTTCTTCACCGTGGGCGCCACCTCGATGCGCAACTGGCAGGCCTTCTGCGCCGCCCTGGAGCACCCGGAGTGGGCCGGGGACGAGCGCTTCAAAGACAACCCCACGCGCCATCGCAACCGGGAGCAGCTGATCCCGCTGGTGGAGGCGGTGACGGTGACGCAGCCCCGCGCCCACTGGATCGAGCGGCTGCAGGCCGCCGGCGTGCCCTGCGGCGCCATCCAGCGCTACGACGAGGTGGCCGCCGACCCCCACCTGCAGGCCCGCGGCTTCTTCTGGGACGCCCCCTCGACGGCGTCCGGGCCGGTGCGCCAGGTCGGCAATCCGATGCGCTTCCGGGAGACGCCGGTGCGCCGGGACCGTGCCGGCCCGCGGCTGGGCGAGCACTCGGCCGAGGTTCTGCGCGAGCTCGGGCGCACCCCCGAGCAGATCTCCGAGCTCAGCGCCAGGGGAGTGATCGTATGTCCGTGACGGAGGCGGAGATCCTCGAAGAGCGGCGCGGCGAGCGCGGCGAGATCCTCTGGCTCACGCTCAACCGCCCGCAGGCCCGCAACGCGCTCACCTTCGCGATGTACGACCGGATTCGTGAGCTCTCCGAGGAGGTCAACGCCGACCCCTCGGTCCGGGTTGTGGTCTTCACCGGAGCGGGTGGCAGGGCCTTCGCGGCGGGCACCGACATCTCCCAGTTCCGCGCCTTCGACCGCGAGCGGGACGCGCTCGCTTACGAGGAGCGCATGGACCGGGTCCTGACGGCCCTGGAGTCGGTGCGGGTGCCCACCCTGGCCGCCATCGCGGGCGCCTGCACCGGGGGCGGCGCCGGCATCGCGGCGGCCTGCGATCTCCGCATCTGCACCCCTTCCCTGAAGTTCGGCTTCCCGATCGCGCGCACCCTCGGCAACACGCTCTCGCTGGGCAACTTCGTCCGCCTCAGCGCCCTGCTGGGGATGGGCCGCGTCAAGGACCTGATCTTCACGGCCCGCCTGGTCGACGCCCGCGAGGCGCTGGCGACCGGCCTGGTCAGCGAGATCGTCCCTTCCGAAGACGAGCTGGAGGAGAGGGCGCTGGAGCTGGCCCTCAAGCTGGCCTCCCACGCCCCGCTCACGCTGCAGACCACCAAGGAGGCGCTGCGCCGGATCCGGGCCCAGATGATGCCGCCCGGGGGTGGCTCCGACCTGGTCGTCCAGGCCTACATGAGCGAGGACTTCAAGGAGGGCATCGAGGCCTTCTTCGCCAAGCGCCCCGCGAACTGGAAGGGCAAGTAGGACGAAGAACTCCTCCCCGCCCGGCGGGGAGGTCCCGCCCGCAGGGTGGGGGAGGGGGACGCTGGCCGTAATCTGACGGGAATGCCCCCCAGCCGATTCCTGGGCGCCGCGCGGCCCACGGCTCGGGGCGGCGCCTGGCGCCCCCTGCTGGCCCTGGTGCTCCTGGCCGCCCTCCTGGGCGGGACCGCCTACCTGCAGCTGCGGCGGCCCATACCGCCTGCCGCCGCCCGCCAGACCATAGCCGCGCGCTCGGCGCTGCCCGGGCCCCGCCCCAACCTGCCCTGGCCCCGAACCGGGATCGCGGCCCTGGGGGTGAGCGGCCTGGGCCTGATCGAGACCAGCCCCGGGGAGCGCGCGCTGCCGATGTGGAGCATCGCCAAGGTCATGACCGCGCTGGTGGTGCTCGACGACAAGCCCCTCAAGAAGGACGAGCAGGGCCCCTCCATCACCGTCACCGATGCGGACGTCAAGCTCTACCAGCAGGAGAAGGCCGACCAGGAGTCCGTGGTCGCCGTCCAGGCCGGCGAGAAGCTGACCGAGTATCAGGCGCTGCAGGCTCTCCTGATCCCCAGCGGCAACAACCTCGGCGACCTCCTGGCCAACTGGGACGCCGGCAGCGTAAGCGCCTTCCTGGTCAAGATGAACGCCAGGGCCAGCTCGCTGCGCCTGGCCCGGACCAGCTTCGCGGACACTAGCGGGGCGTCCGAGCAGACGGTCTCCACGCCCACCGACCTCACCCGCCTGGCGCTGGTCGCGATCGCCAACCCGGTGCTGGTCGCGATCACGGCCCAGCCCCAGGCCCAGCTGCCGGTGGCGGGGGTGGTCTACAACGTGGACTACGCGCTGGGCCAGAGCGGCATCAACGGCCTCAAGACCGGGTCCAACCCCGGCTCTGGAGCCGGCTTCATGTTCTCCTCAGGGTTCAAGGTGGCGGGCCAGAACCTGACCCTGGTCGGGGCCGTGATGGGCCTCGACACCCTCGACGAGGCCTTCGCGGCCAGCCGCCAGCTGATCGACTTCGCCAAACAGGGGGTCCAGGTCGCGGACGCGATCAACGACGGCATCAAGGTCGGCCTCTACGAGGCGCCCTGGGGCGCCCAGGCCGCCCTCCTGACCACCCAGGGCGCACCACTCGTGGAATGGCCCGGAATGGAGGTGGTACGGAAGCTGGAGGTGCCCGCCGCGCGAGCGCCGGTCAAAGCCGGCGCGCCGGCCGGCGACCTGCTGCTGCGGCTGGGGGATCAGGAGGTGCGGGTGCCGCTGGTCACCGACTCGGGTCTCAGCCCGCCCAGCACCGCCTGGCGACTGACCCGGCTCGGCTGACCCAGGCTGACCCGCAGGCAGAGGTTGGCCGCCGCCGTGAAGACCAGTCCCGTGACCGCGGCGTGGGTGAGCTCGGGCAGGAGCGAGAAGCCGGCCCAGACCAGGTAGGCACCGGCCAGCGCCTGGACGAGCAGCGCCCCCACCAGCACCCAGGCGCCGCCCACCAGGTCGCGGCGCTCCGGGGCGGCCATGCCGTAGAGCGCCACCAGGCCGAGCGCCAGCAGAAGGGCGACGCCGGCCAGGCCGCGGTGCACCAGGTTGATCCCCGAGCCGCACAGCGGCCAGGTCGTGCAGGCCGCCGCCGCGCCCAGGTGGCGAATGTAGGCGCCGGAGTAGACGAGCACGTAGAGGTAGCCCGCCAGGCCCCAGGTCGCGAGCAGCAGCCCGCGGCCGGCGGACGCCGGCGACGGCCGGCCCATCAGGCCCCGGCCCATCAGGCCCAGGTAGACGGCCACCAGCACGGTCGAGGCCAGGGCCACCAGCGAGATCCCGAAGTGGAGCGCCAGCACCACCGGCTGCTGAGGGTACTTGACCGCCCAGGCCCCCATGCCCGCCTGCAGGAGCAGGAAACCGACCATCAGGGGGACCAGCACCCGCACCGGCCGCCGGTCCCAGTAGAGCGCGGCCACCAGCACCGCCAGGACCACGATCAGCACGCCCTCGACGCCGGTGATCGCGCGGTGCGTGAACTCGATCGCGGTGGCGACCGCGAAGTCGGGGATGAAGCGGCCGTGGCAGAGGGGCCAGTCCCTTCCGCAGCCCTCCGCCGACCCCGTGGTGGTGACCGTGACGCCCATCACCAGGACCAGGAACATGCCCGCCGCGGCCGTCCAGGCCAGCCCCGCGGCGGCGGGCCGCGACCAGCCGGCATTTCTCAACCAGCCCACCTGCCCGAGGTTACCTTTTAACCGTCCACCGGTTAGCATGGCCCACGGTCGCCGGGCGGCCGCTTACACATATCCAACAGGGGTGCATGGCATGGAAGTCCAGGAACAGACCGAGGAGACCCAGCAAGAGATCCAGAACGAGACGCAGCCTTACCAGGGCAAGAAGCACCGCGGCGCCGAGATCAGCAACGGATCCAGCGCCGGCATCGTGCTCGGCCCCCGGGACAGCCTGGTCGGCAGGCTGACGACCGAGGGCGACGTCCGTATCCAGGGCACGCTGGAGGGCGAGCTGGTGGCCGCCGGCGACGTGTCGATCGAAGACAAGGCCACCGTGAAGGCCAGCGTCGAGGGTCGCAACGTGACCCTGCGCGGCGAGCTGGAGGGCGACCTGGTCGCCAAGGACCGGCTGCTGCTGGCCGGATCCGGCAGCATCCAGGGCAATGTCCGGGTGCGCCGGTTGGCCATCGAGGACGGCGCCACGCTGAACGGCAACGTGAACATGACCAAGGGGGAGGGCTAGCGCCTCTGCGTCGCGTAACCCTGCGTGCCCCACGCTCGTTGCAATCGGCGATGAGCTTCTTCTACCGCGTCCTGATCGGTGGTCTGGGGACCGCACAGCGTGCGGCCGGCAACACCCGAATACGCCTGCAAATCCGCCGCGCCAAGCTGTCGCTGGAACGCCAGCGAGACGCAGAGGAAGCAGCCGCTTAGAGAACTCCCCCTCCCTCAGGGGAGGGTTCGGGTGGGGCCTTTCTTGATCGTGTGATCATGTACCGATGCCTCGCCGCGTCCGCCACCTGACCGTCGACCTCCACGGGCACGACGTGGTGACCGCCCTCGAGCTGGCGATCGTGCGGGTGTCCGAGGCGCAGCGCAACGGCTACGAGGAGATCGAGCTGCTGCACGGGGCCGCGGACGTCGAGGAGCCGGTCGAAGAGGGCCGCGGCCGCATCAAGTGGGAGCTGCGGCGGATGGCCCGGACCGGCCGCTTCAACCAGTGGGCCGAGCCCGACCAGACCTGGGAGAAGGCAGGCTCCCTGGTGCTCCACCTCCGCGCCAACGCCCAGGCGGGGCCCCAGGCCTGGTCGCGGGAGCCCCCGACCCGACACCGGCGCTAACCCGGGGTCCCCGCAAAGTCGAAGACTTTGTGGGGTGGGGCGATAACCCCGGGGTCCCCGCAAAGTCGAAGACTTTGTGGGGTGGGGCGATAATCTCGCCCGTGCTGGGGCGGGCCGCCCGGTGGCGGCGAGGAACGAAGGACATCCAGGACCGGGTGGCCGTGGCGCCGTGGTCCGAGGCGGGGCCGGAGGGCTGGCTGCCCGCGGGCGACCGGCGCCCGGTGCCGGCGGGTTACCTGGCGCTGCCGATGGCGCGTGGCTCCATGGCCACCGCCGACCGCTACGCCCGCCGGCTGGCCGCGCGGGGCGCCGAGGTGATGGTGGTGGCCGAGGCGCAGCCGGCGGCCGCCCGCGCCTGGGTCGAGGTGCTGGACGCGGTGGGCGGGCTGACCGCCATCGCGACCCGCCACGGCCTCCGGCTGGCCGTCTCGCCGAGCGCCGACCTCGAACGTTTCCTGATCGGCTGCGAGGCCGACCTCTGCCTGGAAATCGAGCAGCTGCGGGAGGCGGGCATCGACCCCTTGGAGCTGATCGAAGCGGCGCCGGGGCGGATCCGGCACGTGCACATGAGGCGGGTGGCGCCCGAGGTGCTGGAGGTCCTGCGCAGGCACCACTACCCGGGCTGGATCACGGTCGAGGCCTGAAGAGCCGAGCGCCGGCGCTGGGCTGTAAGCGCCTAGTCGAGCTTCCCGGTCCGCCTCAGCATGGCACCCCGCGCCTGGTCCCGGGCGTCGCGGGCGTGGGCCTTCTCGCGCAGCGTCTCCACCGCGGCCGCCGGCCAGACCACGATCCCGTCGGCGTCCGCGACCAGGTAATCGCCGGGCGCGATCGTGACCCCGCCGATGGTGACCGGCGCGCCGGTGTCCGCCTTGGCCTTCTTGGCCGGGGCCAGTGTGGTGGTGCCCCGGCACCAGACCTTCAGGAAGGCCGACACCTCCTCGGAGTCGCGCACCAGGCCATCGGTCACCACGGCCGTGAAGGATTGGAGCGAGAGGGCCTCGGCGACCAGGCCGCCCATCACCGCCGCCGGCGACTCGGCCGCCCCGGCGATGACCAGGATCGACCCGCCCTGCGGCCCCTGCTCGAGCGCCTTGCGGACCGAGGTGTTGTCGCCCGGGCTCACGCTGCAGGTGCTGACGCGGCCGACCACGCGCGCGCCGTGCCGCAGGGGGCGGATGCTGCCCGGCAGCACGCCCTCGCCTTCGGCGGCATCGGCCGCCAGCGCCGCGGTCAGCCAAACCTGATCCAAACCAGCGCGTAACGTTAACCGCCCCTTGCCCTTCCGCGCAGTCCTCTTCGACTTCGGCAACACTCTCTTTCAGGCTCCCGATGCGGCCGCCCTGCTGGCCGAGGAAGGTGTGGAGCAGGCGCTCGCCGAACGGCTCTGGCAGGAGATATGGGACCGCGCCATGACGCCCGAGGAGCTCGCCAAGGGCCGCGACCTCTCCGAGGAAGCTCACCGGCGGCACTGGATGGAGCTGCTCTCCACGGCCGAGCCGCACGCGCCCGGCAGCGCACCTCGCCTCTACGACGCGGTGATGCGGGTGGAGTCCTGGATGCCCTACCCGGACACCGCGCCCGTGCTGGCGGAGCTGCACCGGCGCCGGGTTGCGGTCGGTGTGCTGAGCAACACCGCGATGCCGCTCCACCCGGTGCTGGCCGGCCACGGCCTGGATCGCCACGTCCAGGCCGTGGTCGAGTCCTACACGCTGGGTGTCGAGAAGCCCGACCGGGCCATCTTCGAGGCCGCCTGCCAGGCCCTGGGCTTCCCGCCCGACCAAACCCTGCTGGTCGGCGACAGCCACATCGCGGACGGCGGCGGCGTGCTGGCGGGGCTCACCGTCCTGCTCCTGCCCCAGGTGCCGCGGGGAGCGGAGCGCGGCCTGGGCGCGGTGCTCGGCCTAACCTAGCCACCCCACCAAATCTGAGATTTGGCGGGGACGCCGGCTTAGATGCTGCGGCCGGCCCCCTCCCAGTAGGGCGCCCGGATCTGGCGCTTGAGCAGCTTGCCGGCCTGGTCCCGCGGCAGCTCGTCGACGAAGTCGACCGAGCGCGGACGCTTGTAGTCCGCCAGCCGCTGACCGCACCACGCCATCAGCTCGTCCGCCGACGCCTGGGTGCCCGGCTGCAGCGCCACCACCGCCTTCAGCGACTCGCCCCAATCGGCGTCCGGCACCCCGATCACCGCCGCGTCGCGCACCGCCGGGTGCGCATGGAGCGCGGCCTCGACCTCGGCGGGATAGATGTTGACGCCGCCCGAGATCACCATGTCGACCTTGCGGTCCGCGATGTAGTAGTAGCCGTCGGCGTCCCGGTAGGCCACGTCGCCGACCGTGAAGAAGCCGTCCCGCATGCTCTTGGCGGTCGCGTCGGGCTGGTTGTAGTACTGCGCCAGCCCCGTGTTGCGAACCCACACCTGGCCGGGGGTGCCGTCAGGCACCGGGTTGCCGTCGTCGTCCAGGAGCAGGATCTCGGTGCTGTCCGTCGGGCGGCCGCAGGACCCCGGCCGGGCCAGCTGCTCGGCGGGCGTCAGGACCAGGTTCACACCCGTCTCGGTGGCGCCGTAGAACTCGTAGAGGGCGTCCAGGAAGTAGCGGACCGCGCGCTCCTTGAGCGAGAACGGAAAGGGCGCCCCGCCCAGGATCAGGGCTCGCATCGAGCTCACGTCATAGCGGGCGCGCACCTGCTCGGGCAGGTCCAGGATCCGCTGCAGCAGGACCGGCGCCATGAACGTGGTCGTGCAGCGCCGCTCGGCGATCAGCCGCAGCGCCTGCTCGGGATCGAACTTGGGCATCACCACCACGGTGCCGCCGAGCAGGACCGTGAGCATCGAGAAATAGGAGACCGCGCTGTGGTAGCCGGGCCCCGCCACCAGGTGCTTGTCGCTGGGATCCAGCCCGAAGATCTGGATGCTCTGCAGTGCCAGCTCCAGGCCCACACCCTGGGCGCGGAAGGCCCCCTTGGGCCGGCCGGTGGTGCCGGAGGTGTAGATCATCGACGCGCCCAGCCCACCGCCGGCGCCCTCCGGCTCCTGCTCGGAGGAGGCCGCCAGCAGGTCCTCGTAACGAAGCCAGCCGGGGGGGACCTCGCCGGCGTCGATCGCCACGTAGCGCCGCTCACCCTGCACGGCGGCGCGCGCCTCTTCCACCACCGGCACAAATTCGGGGCCCGCGAACACGACGGCGGCGCCGCTGTCGTTGAGGATGTA